>Ga0228536_1000045_pt1 | contig 301676 bp, 280 predicted proteins | sample SJ1Smetagenome_FD_168611 | JGI IMG/M metagenome (GOLD analysis project Ga0228536, IMG submission 168611) | Enriched culture of PCE-dechlorinating microbial communities from Ithaca, New York, USA - SJ1.S | ecosystem: Engineered > Modeled > Simulated communities (microbial... > Unclassified... | reverse complement strand
TGGGGGGGGGCGGGGTGGGGGGGGGGGGGGGGGGGGGGGGGGAAAGCCGGGCGAAGGCCATCCTGTAAGCGAGTCGCATAAGACCGAGGGCAAACGGCGGAACGCCGTTTGCCCTTAGCTTTTTAGGAAGGGGTGTGGGGAAACCCTTTTGGGCCTCCAAAAGGGTTTCCCCACAAACTCTTACAACGTCCATCCACCACAAACACAACCAACCGCCGGGGATTGCTGGCTGGCGGAGTGGCGGAAGCGGCCTGACCAGAGGTCCAGGGTGGCGAGGCCGGGGGTGATGGCCTGGGGGTTGCCGGAGAGAAATTTCAGGGCCTCGGCGGCGGCCAGGCTGGCGGTGGCGCTGGCGGCCGGACCCAGGATGCCGGCGGAGTCGGAGTTGGGGAATTCGCCCTCGGCCGAGGGGTGGGGGAACAGGCAGCGCAGGCAGGGGGTGCGGCCGGGGTCGATGAACATCACGCTGCCCCGGGCGGCCACGCAGCCGGCGAAGACCCAGGGTTTTTGCAGGGCGATGGCCGCGTCGTTGATGGCGAAGCGGGCGGCCAGGTTGTCCATGCCGTCCAGCACCAGGTCCATGCCCGCCATCAGGCCGGCGATGCTGGCCGGGTTGACCTCGGCCACCCGGCCTTCCACCCGGACCGCGCGGTTCATGGCGGTGAGCTTTTGGGCCGCCACCTCGGCCTTGGCCCGTCCCAGGTCGTCCTCGTCAAAGAGCAACTGCCGGTTGAGGTTGGAGGGCTCCACCAGGTCGCGGTCCACCACCACCACCCGTCCCACCCCGGCCCGGACCATGAGTTGGGCCAGGGTTCCGCCCAGGCCGCCGGCCCCGCAGACCAGGACCGCGGCCGCGGCCAGGCGGGCCTGCCCGGCCGGACCCAGGCCGGTGAAGTTCAATTGCTTGGCGTAGCGCTCCTGGGGGGTGATCATGGCCCTGCTCCGGGGTGGTTGGCCGGGTTGGGAAGGCGAGACTATAATAGCATCAAGACGGCCCATCCCATCCGCAAGGAGCCCGCATGCCCGAGATTTCCCCCGCCCAGATGGATTTTCTGATCGACCTGTTCGGTCGCGAGCGGGTCAACGCCGGTCCCTCGGCCCGCGACCTGCATTGCCGCGACTACAGCTTCCACCACTGCCAACCCCCGGCGGTGGTGGTCTGGGCGCGGTCCACCGAGGAGGTCAGTCGGCTCCTGGCCTGGGCCCAGGACCAGGCCATGCCGGTGACGGCCTGGGGGGTGGGCTCCAGCGTGGAGGGCAACCCCATCCCGGTGCGCGGCGGGGTGGTGCTGGACATGACCCAGATGGACAGGCTCCTGGCCCTCTATCAGGCCGACATGCAGGCGGTGGTGGAGCCGGGCCTGACCTACACCGACTTGAACGCCAAGCTGCGCCACCAGGGGCTCTTCTTCCCGCCCGACCCCGGGGCGGCGGCCAGCCTGGGAGGCATGATCGCCAACAACGCCTCCGGCACCCGCACCGTGAAATACGGCGCCACGCGCGACTACGTGCTGGGCCTGACCGTGGTCCTGGCCGGGGGAGAGGTGATCACCACCGGCAACCGGGCCCACAAGTCCTCCTCGGGCTACGACCTCACCCGCCTGTTCGTGGGCAGCGAGGGCACCCTGGGGGTCATCACCCAGGCCACCCTGCGCCTGGCTGGCCTGCCCGAGCATTTCGCGGCGGTGACGGCGGCCTTTGACAGCGTGGAGCGGGCGGTGGAGGCGGTGGTGGCGGTCAAGGCCTCGGGCACCGGCCCGGCCGCCCTGGAGCTGGTCACCGCTCCCCTGGCCCGGATCATGCGGGCCGAGGGCCTGGACATCCCCGAGTTGCCCCAGCTGTTCATGGAGTTCGACGGCTTCAGCCAGAATAGCCTGGCCGAGGCCCTGGAGGTGGTGGAGGGCATCTGCCACGACCTGGGCTGCCGGGATTTCAGGGCCGGCCTGGGGGCCGAGGAGCACTCCCGGCTGTGGTCGGCCCGCCACGCCGCGGCCGAGACCATCAAGCGCGCCCACCCCGGTCTGGAGATGCTGGTCACCGACGCGGCCGCGCCCATCAGCGCCTACCCCGCCCTGGTGGCCTTCGCCTATGATTTCATGGCCCGCGAAGGCGTCACCGGCTACGTGCTGGGCCACGCCGGCGACGGCAACCTGCACGTGGTCTGGCCCGGCGACCCCGGCGACGCCGCCGGCTGGGCCAAGGTCGAGGCGGCCAACGAGGCCATCGTGGCCGAGGCCATCCGCCTGGAGGGCACCGCCACCGGCGAGCACGGGGTGGGCATCGGCAAGCGCAAGTTCATGGCCCTGGAGCATGGCCGCTCGCTGGCGGTGATGCAGGCCATCAAGCGCACCCTGGATCCCCGGGGCATCCTCAATCCCGGCAAGCTGCTGCCCGACGCCTGATAAGCGGGCGCGATGATTTCATCCGCCGGGGCGGTCGATCCGCGCCGGCGGGTCGCTTTTGGGGCCTAGGCGCCGACCCAGGGCAGGCGTTCACGCAGGTAGCGCAGGGGCAATAGCGCGACGTAAGTGGGGAAAAGATAGCAGCCACAGAGCAGCACGCTGTGGAAATCCAGGAAGCGGGCGGCGAAGACCACCCCCAGGACGTTGTTGACGTAGACCAGGCAGACCATGCCGGTCAGGGGCGTCAGGCGACCGGGCAGGAGCCGGGGCAGCCAGAGGCCCACCGCCAGGTAGACCGCGCACAAGACGGTGGCCAGGGCGACGGCCTCCAGGAAATTGCCCGGGTCGGCCTGGAAGTGCTGGCCAATGGGGGCGAAGACGATGGCGCTGATGACGAACATCAGGGCCAGGGACAGGGGATAGCTGACCCGGCCCAAGGCCTCCACCAGGGACGGGAGCCAGCGCCGGCACAGGGCCATGGCCGCCGCCGGCAGGAAGATGAGCATGGACAGCAGGCGGAACATGGGCCAGAAGGGCACCTCGGTCTGGGCGCCGGTCAACAGGCGGATCAAGGCCGGCAGGATCAGCGGCAGGGCCAGGGAGGTCGTCACCACCACCAGGACCACCCGGGGCAGATTGGCCCCCAGCAGGGTGGCGTAGAAGGGGCAGGAGACCCCGGTGCTGACCGCGCTGAGCACCAAGGCCGCCAAGGCCCATTCCGGCCAAAGCCAGTGGAAAAGCGCCCACACCGCCAGGGGCAGGACCACCAGCTTGACCAGGAACCAGACCAGGACCTCCAGCCAGGAGCCGGGCTGGGGCCGGAGCAGGGCCGAGAGGTCCAGGCGCAGGAAGCTGATGAAAAGCAGGCCCATCAGGAGGTAGGGCGTCCAGTCCTTGAAACGTTCTGCGGTTTCGGGGATGAACCCACCCAGCAGCATGCCGCCCAGGGTGGCGAGGACCAGGATCAGGTCGCGCATACGCATGGAGTTGAACCTCTTGGGATCGGGCCGACGGGTTGGGTGGCGATTATAGCACGATCACTCGGGCCTGGCCGCCGGTCCGGTTCCTCCCAGGGGCGAGGAGGGCTATAATGGGCCAGCCACCGGCCAGGCCAGGCCGGAGCACATCCGGGAGGAAGCCATGCCGCAAGCCATCGTGATCGATCTGGGCTCGATCAAACTGACCGGCGAGTTCAACGACAGCCAGGCTGGCCGCGCCCTGGCCAGCCGTTTGCCCTTCAACCTGAGCCTCGGCCGCTGGGGCGAGGAATACTACGGCAACGCCGACCAGGACCTGGGCCGCCACGGCGAGCCCGGCCGCGAGGTGATGGCCGTGGGCGAGTTGGGCTACCACGACGAGACCGGCTGGTTCTGCGTCTTTTTCGGCCCCACCCCGGCCAGCCAGGGCGACGAGCCCCGGGCGGCGGTGAGCCTGCAACCGGTGGGCATGGTGGACGGCGACTGGGCGGCGGTGCGGAGGCTGGGCGGACGGGTGCGGGCCACGGTTTCCGCGGGCTAAGCCTGTGGAGGCTCCTGGCCGGGATGGGGCGAGGCGACAATTTACGGTAGAATATGGATAATTCGCCCAGGCCGGCCCCGAGATCGGGCGAGGCAATCAAACAACCGGGGAAGACCATGGAAACCATCAAGCCGCCCGCCCCTCACGCCACCACCGAGATCACCATCGCCAAGTTTCCGGTGCGGCTGTGGTGGAAACTGCTGGAGATCGCGCAACACCGGGGCGTCGGCGTCAATTACCTGGTCCTCAGCATCCTGGCCCAGTCGGTGGGGTTCAATACCGAGGGCGAAAGCTATGACCAATTGATGCGGGAGATCAACTCCTGCCTGGACCAAGGCTGACCCTCACAGCGCTTTTTCGCGCGCCCGAACAAAATACCCCCGGCCCTGGGGCCGGGGGTGAGCCGCTGGGCGCGGCGGGGTCGATGCGCCGTTTGGCTACTCGGGCTTGGTGGCCATCACCGCGATGGTGGTGACGATCGACCAGAAGAAGGCGGCCACGCAGGCGCCCCAGATCACACCCAACATAGTGTCTCCTCCCACCTTCGGTACGGGTTCCTTTGCCGAGGCATGATAGTACAGCCGGCCGGGAATGCCAACGCCTTTTTAGGGGTGCGTTAATCTGGCGAGGTTAATTAACATAAATTAACGTCGCATGGGAAACGTTTGCCTCGTGTTGCCTCACCCACCCGCCGCTGGCTGCGGTCTCTGATCGTAATCCAATGAAAAATTAGCAATATATCCGTTCAGCTCTCCAGAGGTGGCCGGCGGGGCGGCGGTGTGGACTCCGGGGTCGGCCGCCACACCCCATCGGGGGGGCGGCACCGGGGCTGGACGTTAAGTTAACCCGCCCCTGGCGGGGCCCTGATGGTTTGTTTTACACATGTAACTGAAAATACACGAATAAGTCAAGCGTTGGCTCTTGGTACACCAGTTGCTAACCCCTGAAGCAAGCCGAAAAAACCGGCCGGTGACACCCGGCCCCAAACTCGGATTATCGGAGGAAGGCATGTTCAAGCGCAGCTTAACCATCGTGATCGCCCTGGCCATCCTGGCCACCAGCCTGGGCCTGGCCGCGGCCGGCGACGGCAACGCCCGCAAGGGCAAGTACCTGTTCCGCAAGAATTGCCGCGCCTGCCATCTGGAAAACGGCAAGGCCAAGGACCTGAGCCCCATGGACCTGACCCAGGCCCAGTGGCAGAAGACCTTCGCCGATCCTTCCAAGCTGGCCTGCAAGGACGAGTTCGCCAAGCTGAGCAAGGACGACCTCAACGACATCATGACCTACATGGTCGAGGGGGCCAAGGACTCGCCCACCCCGGCCAAGTGCAAGTAGCGGGATTCCGGGCCGGAATTCACCCGGCCCGGAGCCCGGTCTGAGAGCGGGAGGGCAGGTCATGACCAGCAAGCAGTTCGTGGTGTCCCGGCGCGGCTTCCTGAAGCTGGGCGTCGCCACGGCGGCCGCCGCCGCGGCGGGCGGGGCGCTCACCGCCCGGCCGGCGTCGGCCAAGGGCGGGCTCAAGCCCGGCTTCGAGAGCAAATTCACCGTCTGCGACATGTGCTTCAACAAGTGCAGCGCCATCGCGCGCGTCAGCGACGGCGTGGTCCAGAAGCTGGACCCCAACCCCAAGTTCCTGAAGTCGCGCGGCATGCTCTGCGCCAAGGGCAACGCCGGCATCCACCAGCTTTACGACCCCAACCGTCTCAAGCACCCCCTGTTGCGGGTGGGCGAGCGTGGCGAAGGCAAGTTCAAGCGCATCTCCTGGCAGGAGGCCCTGGATCTGGCGGCGGCCAAGATGGGGGCCATCGCCAAGGAGCACACCCGCTGCGGAATGCTGTTCATGGCCGGGGCGGACATGCAGAGCACCTTCGTGCACCGCTTCGCCGAGGCCTTCGGCTCCTACAACGTCATCAGCCACGAGTCCAACTGCCTGCTGAGCAACAACCGCGCGTTTTTGGACACCTTCGGCGAGGTGCCCATCCCCGACGTGCTCAACAGCAAGTACATCCTGATGGTCGGCGCCAACCGCTTCGAATCCCTGGTCACCCCGGACAGCATCGACCTGATGACCGCCCTGCGCCAGCACGGCTGCAAGCTGGTGGTGCTGGACCCGCGCTACACCAAGACCGCCGCCCTGGCCAACGAGCACCACGCCATCCGCCCGGCGACCGACCTGGCCCTGATGCTGGCCCTGATGCACGTGCTGATCGGCGAGGAGCTCTACGACCAGCGGTTCGTGGCCGAGAAGACCTACGGCCTGGAGCAGCTGCGGGACCACGTGCGGCCATACAGCCCGGAATGGGCGGAGGGCGAAACCCAGATCCCGGCCGAGGCCATCCGGCGCATGGCCCGGGAGATGGCCGCCGTCGCGCCGGCGGCCATGGTCTACCCCGGCCGCCGCAGCTCCGACTATGCCAACTCCACCCAGATCCGGCGCGGCTTCGCCATGGTCAACGCCCTGTTGGGCAACTGGGACCGCCCCGGCGGCCTGACCGCCGCCCGGGTGGTGGGCCTGAAGGGCGGCATCCCCCTGGAGGCCCCGTTCTATGAGGACAACCCGCCGGAGCGGGTGGATTCGGGCCAGGCTCGGTTGATGTTCGAGGAGGAGGGCTCCTTCAAGCTGACCCGCGACGCGGTGCTCAAGGGCGAGCCCTATCCCATCAAGGGCTTCTTCGCCTATCACGTCAACCCCATGCAGACCGGGGCCAACCGCCAAAAGACCATCGCGATGTTCAACAAGATGGACTTCGTGATGGTGATGGACGTGGCCATGACCGACACCGCCTGGATGGCCGACCTGGTGCTGCCCAGCCAGACCTACCTGGAGCGCCTGGACCCGGCCAGCGCCCAGCAGGGCTCCTCGGCCTGCGCCTGCGTGGTGCAGCGCGATCCGGTGGTTCCGGCCATGTTCGAGGCCCAGCCGGTCTTCTGGGTGGTCAAGGAGCTGGCCAAGCGCCTGGAGCTGGGCGAGCACTTCGATTTCACGGTGGAGGAGTTCCGGGCCGCCCAGCTGGCCGACCTGCCCGACGCGCCCAAGGCCCTGGCCGAGGACGGGGTCTATTACAACCCCAGCCGGCTCTACGGGGTCTACGAAGGCAAGATCTACAAGACCAAGAGCCACAAGATCGAGCTTTTCAACCAGCGTTACGCCGAGGCCGGCCTGGACCCGATGCCGGTCTACACCCCGCTGGCCCAACCCCCGGCCGGCCAGTTCCGCCTGGTGGTGGGGCGCAACGCGCTGATCACCCAGAGCAGCAGCACCAGCAACTCGCTGCTTCTGCAGATGCAGCCGGACAACGACCTTTGGATCCACCCCGAGCCGGCCGCCAAGCTGGGGATCAAGGCCGGGCAGAAGGTCGCGGTGAGCAGCCCCGCCGGGCGGCAGGTCCTCACCGCCCGGGTGACCCACGAGACCCGGCCGGACACGGTCTACATGCACACCGGCTTCGGGGTGATGAGCAAGGAGCTGGCCGCCTTTGGCCGCGGCGGTTGCATCGCCGCGGTGCTGGTGGACGCGGTGGACGAGATCAGCGGCAACATGGCCATGCACGAGACCTTCGTGCAGGTGGCCGCCGCCTAGGAGCGAGGAGAGGACCATGGCCGTGAAACTGGGCATGGTGATCGATGCCGCCAGCTGCATCGACTGCAAGGGCTGCCAGGCCGCCTGCAAGGTGGCCAACCAGGTGCCGGACGGCTTCTGGCGCAACTGGATCAAGCGGGGCGACGAGGAAAAGGCCGCCCTGGACCGCCTGGGGTTGCGCTTCCAGCCCGGCAACTGCATGCAGTGCGACAAGCCCACCTGCGTGGCGGCCTGCCCCACCGGGGCCACCTACAAGGAGGCCAAGGACGGGGTGGTGCGCATCGACCGCGAGCTTTGCATCGGCTGCGGCCAGTGCATCGCCGCCTGTCCCTATGACGCCCGCTATCGTCACCCTCAACTCAGGGTGGCCGACAAGTGCGACTTCTGCGCCGAGCGCCGGGCGGCCGGTCTCCAACCGGCCTGCGTGGACACCTGCCCCACCAAGGCCCGGGTATTTGGCGACCTCAACGATCCCGACAGCCCGGCCGGCCGCCTGCTGCGGACCAAGGCCTCGGTGCAGGTGGTCAATCAGAAGTCCAACACCGATCCCAACCTGTATTACCTGGGCGACCCAGGCCCGGCCGACTGGCCGGTCCAGGCCAAGATGCCCACGCCCTGGCAGTTCTGGAAAAGCCTGGGCGGACCGGCCCTGGAGGCCCTGGTGGGTCTCACCGGCCTGGGGGTCATCGCCATGTACGGTCGCCAGTTGATCCTGGGCGATCGCGACCAGCCCCCGGACCACGCGTCCGGCCAACCGGAGGGAGGCGATCATGACCAGCGCGCCTGAGGCCAGCCTGCGCCGCCACACCAAGGCCGGCATGTTCATGCACTGGTTCAACGCCGCTTGCTGGCTGTTTCTGCTCTTCACCGGCCTGGGGCTGATCGACAATCCCGAGCTGCGTCCCTTCGGGCCCGGCTATCCGGCCGCGCTGCGGGGCTGGTTCGGCGGCGGCGGCAACCTGCTGCTGGCCCATTGGCTGGCGGCCTTGCTGTGGTTGGCGGTCTGGGCCGGATTCATCGTCTTTTATCTCACCCGACACGTCATCCCCTTCCTGCGCCAGGTGGCCGCCATCGAGGTCAGGCGGGACCTGGAGTGGATGCTCAAGAAGCAGATCCAGATGATGGTGGGTTACAAGCTGATGGCGCTGCTGGTCAGGCCCCTGGGGTGGGACGGCCGCCTGCCGGAGCAGGAGTATTACAACGCCGGCCAGAAGCTGGCCGCCCAGGGCATCATCGCCGGGGCCCTGGCCCTGGTGGCCACCGGCCTGATGATGCTGGCCAGCAAGTATGTCCTGGGGCCGGGTTGGGCGGTGTTGGTGCAGTGGAGCATCACCATTCACTACCTGGCGGCCCTGTTCACCACGGCCCTGCTCCTGGTCCACGTCTACATGGCCGCCATCTCCAGCGAGGAGCGGCCGGCCTTCATCAGCATGTTCACCGGCCAGGTGCCGGCGGATTACGCCAAGCATCACCACAAGCTTTGGTATGACCAGACGGCCGGTGGGGACGCCTAGCAGTTGCATCTAAACACGCACGAGCGCGAGGAGGACAGGAGAGCAATGAAATCCCATGCCAGCAAGATGATCACGGCCCTGGCCCTGGTGTTGGCCCTGGCCCTGCCCCTGGCCGGCGCGGCGGGCGCGGCCGAGGAAAAGAGTGCGGCCCAGGCCGCCGGGTCCTTCGAGATGTTCCCGGACCTGGTGGACGCCGCCTTGGTCAAGGGCCTGGTGGAGCACAAGCAGGTGGGCTTGTTGATCGATTCCAGGCCCAAGCCCACCAAGTACGACCAGGGCCACATCCCCGGCGCGCTCAGCCTGCCCTTCAGCGCCTGGGAGAAGATGAAGGGCCTGCTGCCGGCCGACAAGGGCGCCCTGATCGTCTTCTACTGCGAGGGCCTGACCTGCCCCCTGAGCCACAAGTCCGCCTTCGCGGCCCAGAAGATGGGCTACAGCAACGTGAAGGTATACGCCGAGGGTTGGCCGGAGTGGAAGGAGAAGTACGGCGCGGGCGTGTCCCTGGCCGCGGCCAAGCCCGCCGCCTCCGGTCCGGCCAAGAGCCTCAAGGCCGGCAAGCAGGAGGGCAGCCTGGACGCCCAGGTCTTCGTGGAGATCATGAAGACCAAGCCCGGGAGCATCCATCTGGTGGACGTGCGCGACGCGGGCGAGTTCGCGACCGGGGCCATCACCGGCTCGGTGAACCTGACCGTGGACCAGGTGGAGAAGAACCTTGACCAACTGCCCAAGGACAAGCCCATCGTCTTTGTCTGCGGCACCGGCGCGCGCAGTGGCGAGGCCTACTACCTGCTCAAGGACAAGAAGCCGGAGCTGAACGAGGTCTACTACATCGACGGCGAGATCGAGTTCGCCAAGGACGGGACCTTCCAGGTGAAGCCGGGCAAGTAGCCGGCGGCCGCTGGCATGCGTCCAAAGCGTGGCGGCCGCTCCCCCTGGGGGTCTGGCCGCCACGCTTGTCAGTCACGGGAGTCCAGGATGACGGCATTGCTGACCAGGCTGATCCCGACCCTGGCCCTGACTCTGGCCTTGGCCAGTGGCGCGGCCCTGGCTGGCCAGGGGCCGGAATGGTGGCCGGCCATGGCGGCGGACGCGGCCCGGGACGGCTACCGGCTGACCGACGAGGCCCGGGTCCAGGCCCTGCTGGGCCAGGCTCCCGCCCCGGCGATCCTGGACGTGCGCCCGGATTACGAGTTCGAGCGCGGGCATCTGCCCGGCGCGGTCAACCTGGAATTCCACCTGGGCGACCGCCTGGAGCTCAAGCCGGAAAAGGCCCAGCGCCTGCGCGAGATCCTGGGGCCGGACCCGGCCCGGCCGGTGGTGATCTACTGCCGCAGCTTCCGCTGCCTGCGCAGCGGCATCGCCGCGGCCTGGGCCGCGCGCCTGGGCTACGGCAACGTCCTGCGTCTGCCCAACGGCTATTACGGCTGGCTGGAGTTCACCGGCCAGCCCCTGCCCGACGCCGCCCCGGGCCTGCGGGTGGGCGATGATTTCCCCAGTTGCCGCCTGGTGGTCCTGGACGGCGACGAGGACCGGGCCTACCTGGGCCTGCCCGAGGGGGCCAAGGCCTTCTCCCCTGGCGAGATGAGCGTCGATTACCTGCTGGTGGAGTTGTACCAGGAGCTATGCCTGGGCTGCCTGGAGGCGGTGCCGGAATACAACCTACTGGTCAGGGAGATCGCGGCCGACGCCTACCTGCGCGACCGCTTGCGCCTGATCGGCCTGGGGGTGGGCAGCCAGTACCGCGAGGTGCGGCGCTTTCGGCGCGAGCACCAGGTGGGCTTCCCGCTCTTCGCCGACACCAAGCGCGATCTGTTCCATTGCCTGGGCGAGCCAACCCTGCCGGTGACCTACCTGCTCAAGCGCCAGCCCGGTGGACGGATGCGGATCAAGGCCATCTTTTCCGGGCCGGTGGGCGACCACGAGGCCCTGCTGCGCAGCCTCAAGGCCGCGATGCTGGCCCCGGCCCCCTAAGCCCCCAGGCGGCCGATAATGGCCAGCGCCAGCCGCGCGGCCAGGGCGTAGAAGGGGCAGCCGGTCTCGGCGGCCAGGCGGCCGGCCAGGTCGGTCAGCCAGGGTCGCAACTCCTGGGCCGCGAAATCAAGACCCTCGGCCACCGTGCGGCCATCGGACAACAGGTGGGCCAGGTATTCCAGCTCGGCCGCCAGGTGGTCCGGCGGTTCCCCGGCCCGGGCCAGCGCCAGGCCGGCCTCCTCCAGGCGGCGGGCCATCTCCCGGGCCGGCGGACCCATCAATAAACCCGGCCCCTGATAACAGGACTGGTAGGGCGGAGCGGCCACCCCGCCGGGGCGGGCGATGAACAGGGCCACGTGGGCCGGTTCCAGCTCGCGGCACAGGGTCGCCGGGTCGGGCCGGGCCGCCAGCCAGGCGGCCAGCTCCCGGGCCGGGGCGTCCTGGCCGGGGCCCAGGGCCTCGGCCAGGCCCTCCAGGGCCGGCAAGGCCCCCAGCAGGTCGCGGCACTGCTCCGGGTCCGGCCCCCAGAAGATCTGGGCCAGCCAGACCAGGGCCGGTGCGGCCTGGGCCGGAGTCAGCAGCGAGGGTTCGGCGAGCGCGGTCAATCAATCCCTCCGGGCCGAGCGCCAATCAAGCCATTCGTTTCAGGAGCCCTGGCCCTTGGCCTTGATGGCCTGGCGCATCATGGCCACCGCCTGGCGATGTTCGGGGGTGGCCATGGCGGCCTTGAACAGCTGAATCTCGTGGCGCATGGTGGTCTCCATGTCGCTCTGCGCGCCCAACTGCATGACCTCCTTGGCCATGGCCACCGCCGGCCGGGGATGGGCGGCGATGGTCCGCGCCAGCTCCAGGGCGGCGGGCAGCAACTCCTCGGGCTCGGTCACCCGGTTGAGCATGCCCATCTCCAGGGCCTCGGCCGCGTCGAACTGGCGCGCGGTGAGCACCAGTTCCATGGCCCGGCCCAGGCCCACCAGCCGCCCCAGCAGGTGGGCCGAGCCAAACTCCGGGGTGACGCCCACCCGCACGAAGCCGAAGGAGAAGGTGGCGGCGCGGCTGGCCAGGCGCAGGTCGCAGAGCAGGGGCATGGTGGCCCCCCAGCCCACGCCGGGGCCGTTGATGGCCGCGATCAGGGGCTTGGGGAAGTTGTACAGCGCCCGGGGGAAGTCCAGGTCGCCGAAGCGCTCGCGGGCGACCGGGTCCTGGGCCTCGGCCATGGCCTCGAAGTAGGCCAGGTCGGCCCCGGCGCTGAAGGCCCGGCCGGCCCCGGTGACGATCACCGCCGCCACTTGGGGATCGAACTTGGCCTGGTGCAGGGCGGCCATCATGGCCTCCTTGAGCTCCTCGTTCAGGGCGTTGAGCCGCTCGGGCCGGTTCAGGGTCAGCACCCGCACCGCGCCCTCGTCGCGCACCAGCACCACGCCAGATTTTTCCGCCACCATCAGTCCTCCATGATCCGGCCCAGCCGGGCGACCGCCGCGCGGGCCTCGGCCAGGGTCTGGTTGATGATCTCGGCCGCCGGCAGGACCTCCCGCACCAGGCCCACGCACTGGCCCAGGGCCAGCAGGCCGCCCTCGGGGTCGTCGGCCATCAGGGCGGCCTGGCCCCGCTGGCCGCTGATCAGCGGGCGCAATTGTTCCAGATCCGCGCCCCGCTCCTCGGCCGCGGTCACCGCGCGGGCCGGGTCGTTGTCCAGCACCCGGGCGGTGTTTCTGAGCGATTGCATGACCAGGCGGGTGGAGCGCTCGTCGCTGGCCAGCAGGCGCTGGGCCACCGCCGGGGGCAGGCCGGTTTCCCGGGCCAGAAGGAAGCGGGTGCCCATCACCACCCCGTCCGCGCCCAGGGCCAAGGCCGCGGCCAGGCCAAAGCCGTCGGCCACGCCCCCACCCACCACCAGAGGGATGGAAAGCTCCGTCGCCGCCCGCCGGGCCAGCACCAGGCTGCCCACGCCGTCCAGGCCGGGATGGCCGCCGCACTCCATGCCCACCACCGTCACCGCGTCCACCCCGGCCTTCTGGGCGCTGAGGGCGTGGCGCACGGAGGGGCACTTGTGCATCACCTTGATGCCGGCGCTCTGGAGGCTGGCCAGGAAGGGACCCGGCGGCCGGCCGGCGGTCTCCACCACCGGCGCCCCCTCGGCCAAGCAGGCCGCGATCCAGCCCTCGGCCGGGTCGGGCCCGGCCAGCTCCGGCAGCAGGCTGAGGTTGACGGCGAAGGGACGGTCGCAAATGGCGCGCAGGGCGGCGATCTCCCGGCGCAGCTGGTCGGGGTTGGCGAAGCTCTTGGCGGTGATCACCCCCAGGCCGCCGGCGTTGCTCACCGCCGCGGCCAGGGGCGCGCGGGAGAGCCACTGCATGGCCCCCTGCACGATGGGAACCTGGATGCCCAGCAGGTCGGTCAGACGGGTGCGCAAGGCTGGTTCTCCCTTCCCGGCCAGACGCCCCGCACCGGCGGATCAGCCGCCGGTCATGGCCGGCCGGTCGGCGGCCAGGCGCCGGCGCACCCGCTCCGGTTGGCGCAGCAGGGCCTCCACCACCAGAGGGTCGTAGTGAACCCCGCTCAACCGCACGATCTCGGCCAGGGCGGCGGCATAGGAGCGGGGGCCCTTGTAGGGCCGGGGCTGCATCATGGCCGAAAGGCTGTCGGCCACCGCGATCACCCGCGCGCCCAGGGGGATCTGGCCCCCGGCCAGGCCGTGGGGATAGCCCGAGCCGTCCAGACGCTCGTGATGGTGCAGGATGATGTCGGCGATGCCGCCCGGTCCGTTCATACCCCTCACCGGCCGCACTATATCCGCTCCCATCACCGGATGCAATCTGACCAGCGCCCACTCCTCCGGATCCAGGGGGCCGGGCTTGTGCAGGATGACGTCGGGCAGGCCGATCTTGCCGATGTCGTGCAGGTGGCCGGCCAGATGGATCAGGCGGGCCACCTCCGACGACAAACCCAGCTCCAGGGCCAGGACCTGGGCCACCTCGGCCACCTCCTCGGAATGGGAGCGGGTGCAGTGGTCGCGAGCGTCCACCGCTTTGCCCAGGGATTCGGCCAGTTGGTGGATGATGTCGGTCAGTTCGGGGCAGAGCTGGAGCCCGGCGCATTGGTGGACCAGGTCCGGGACGACGACAAGGGGCAGGTTGAGATCCATATTGGCGCATCCATGGGGTTTTTCGGCGTAATCACTGGCCAAACTCCGTCCATCAGTATTTATTGCAAAAAAGACTCAATGTCAATAACCAGCGGTCGCCATGGTGTTTGCGCGTATTTTATGCGCGCTTTTTAAGTTGACATCTTTTTACGCTTCTGCAAAATAGTTACAACGTAGCTATTATGAAGTCACATCCCAACTGCCTGACCGTCGCCCAACCGGGCGGCGGACGCTCGCGAGGAGACAACATGCGCCTTAAAGGCAAGAAGGCCATCGTCACCGGGGCCTCCCGGGGGGTGGGTGCGGCCGTTGCCCTGGCCTATGGCCGTGAAGGGGCCGACGTGGTGGTGAACTATTCCTCCTCCGAGGGCCCCGCCCTGGAGGTGGTCAAGCAGATCCAGGGCTTCGGGAGCAAGGCGGTGGCGGTCAAGGCCGACGTGGCCCAGGCCGAGGGCTGCCAGGCCCTGGTGGACGCGGCGGTGGGCGACCTGGGCGGGTTGGACATCATCGTCAACAACGCCGGCTTCACCCGCCCGGCCATGCTGCACAAGATGACCGAGCAACAGTGGGACGAGGTGCTGGGCATCCACCTCAAGGCCGTCTGGCTCCTGTCCAAGGCCGCCCACCCCCAGTTCAGCGCCCAGAACTCCGGCAAGATCATCAACGTCACCAGCGTGGCCGGGGTGGTGGGCACCGTGGGCCAGGTCAACTACTCGGCGGCCAAGGGCGGCGTGATCAGCCTGACCAAGTCCATCGCCCGCGAGATGGCCCGCTTCAACGTCTGCTGCAACGTGCTCTCCCTGGGCATCGTGGCCACCGACATGACCGAGAAAATCCGCAGCGACGAGAAGCTCAAGGACATCTACATGAACCGCATCCTGCTCAAGCGGTTCGCCGAGGCGGACGACATCACCCCGTCCTTCGTCTTCCTGGCCTCCGACGAGGCCAACTACATCACCGGGCAGCTCATCTGCGTGGACGGCGGCTACGGGATGATCTAACCCCCCGGCCGGGGCGCGCGGCGCGCCGGCCCCATTGACGACGCTTATCGGAAGCGGTTCCGGGAGGAAAACATGGCTGGCGTACCGAGCAAGATCGACACTTGGCAGATGGTGAGCCCCACCACCTACAAGAAGGACGAGAACGGCAAATTCGTGGTGGACGCCCCCGGCAAGCTGGAGCGCACCACCATTCCGGTTCCCGAGCTGGGCGCGGGCGACGCCCTGGTGGAGGTGGCCGGCTGCGGCGTCTGCCACACCGACCTGAGCTACTTCTACGACGGCGTGCCCACCGTCAGCAAGCCGCCCCTGACCCTGGGCCACGAGATCAGCGGCACCGTGGTGGCCGGCCCGTCGGCCCTGGTGGGCAAGAACGTGATCGTGCCGGCGGTGATGCCCTGCAACGACTGCCCGATCTGCGCCGAGGGGCGCGGCAACCGCTGCCTGGCCCAGAAAATGCCCGGCAACTCCCTGGGCGTCTACGGCGGCTTCAGCTCCCACATCCCGGTGCCGGCCGGCGACCTCTGCGTCATCGACGAGCTCAAGTTCCCCCTCAGCCACTACGCGGTGGTGGCCGACGCCGCCACCACCCCCTACCAGGCGGCCATGCGCGCCGATCTGAAGGCAGGCGACCTGGTGGTGGTCACCGGCGTGACCGGCGGCGTGGGCGTGTACATGGCCCAGGTGGCCAAGGCCCTGGGGGCCAAGGTGGTGGTGGGCATCGCCCGCAACCAGGCCAAGCTCGACCGCGCCCTGAACTTTGGCGCGGACTATGTCATCAACTCCAAGGGCAAGGACTTCAAAGCCCTGCGCGACGAGTTCTTCGGCATCGCCAAGCAGGCCGGGGTGCCCAAGAACGTGGGCTGGAAGATCTTCGAGTGCACCGGCACCGGCGGCGGCCAGGAGATCGCCCTGGGGCTGCTGTCCTTCCTGGGCAAGCTGATCGTGGTCGGCTTCGGCATGCAGAACAACAGCTACATGCTCAGCAAGCTGATGGCCTTCGACGCCGAGATCATCGGCACCTGGGGCTGCCTGCCCAAGTACTACAACAACGTGCTGGAGATGGTCCAGGACGGCCGGGTGCAGATCGAGCCCTTCCTGGAGGTCAAGCCCATGAGCCAGATCCGGGAGGTCTTCGAGCAACAGCACAGCGGCCTTTTTGACAAGCGCCAGGTCCTGACCCCGGATTTCTAGGAGCAAGCGCCGGGCGGGGTCGCCCGGCGTCCCCCCAAGGGCGCGGCGGCTGATGGCCGTCGCCGCTCCCAGGCTTGAGTAAAACCGCAAAGCGCGAAGAGGAGGAGATATGTCTCTCAGTTGGATGCCCAGGGATGACAAGCTGCGCAATCACCAGCTTTTCGGCAACGAGCACTGGGGCAGCGAGGACCAGGCCCCTTGCGTGGTCTACACCAAGAAACCCCTGACCAACCCCGCCACCGGCGAGACGATTCCCGACCTGTACGTGGCCGAGATCCGCCTCAACAACCCCCGCCAGTACAACTCCTACACCACCGAGATGGTCAAGGGCGTCATCGCCGGCTTCTTCGCCGCCAGCGGCGACCGCTCCGTGGTGGCCGCGGTCTTCACCGGCACCGGCTTCGACGCCTTCTGCACCGGCGGCAACACCAAGGAGTACAGCGAATACTACTCCCGCCGTCCCCACGAGTACGGCGAGTACATGGACCTGTTCAACCAGATGGTGGACGCCATCCTGATGTGCAAGAAGCCCACCATCTGCCGGGTCAACGGCATGCGCGTGGCCGGCGGTCAGGAGATCGGCATGGCCTGCGACCTGGCCATCAGCTCCGACCTGGCCATCTTCGGGCAGGCCGGCGCCCGCCACGGCTCGGCCCCGGACGGCGGCTCCAGCGACTTCCTGCCCTGGATGCTCAACATGGAAGACGCCATGTGGAACTGCGTCTCCTGCGAGATGTGGTCCGCCTATAAGATGAAGGCCAAAAACCTCATCAGCAAGGTCGTGCCGGTGCTCAAGGACGGCGACAAGTTCATCCGCAACCCCCTGATCGTCACCGACAAGTACGTCGACAACGGCGAGATCGTCTACGGCGAGTACGTCAAGGGCGAGGCCGCCAAGGAAGCCAAGGCCAAGGTCAAGGAGCTGCCCAAGAGCTTCGATCTGCTGGACAAGGAAGTCGACAAGATCGTCTGGACCTTCGCCAACCTGTTCCCGGGCTGCGTGATGAAGTCCATCGACGGCATCCGGGCCAAGAAGAAGTTCTTCTGGGACCAGGCCAAGCTGCCCAACCGGCATTGGCTGATGGCCAACATGAACTACGAGGCCTTCCTGGGCTTCGGCGCCTTCAATACCAAGAAGATCACCGGCACCGACGTCATCGACTTCATCAAGTTCCGCCAGTTGATCGCCCAGGGCGCCGCCGCCGACGAGACCACCTTCGCGGCCGTGCTGGGCAAGCCCCAGAGCTAGGCGCTTACCTCAGGCTGGCGCGCAAGCGCCAGCCGTGAAGGTTTTTTGAAAGGGGGCGCGGGGGAAAACTTTTTTGCAAAAAAGTTTTCCCCCGCTCTTTCCCCCAAAATCCCACGGGAGAACGACCATGGCCTATCAGTTCATCGACTTGACCCTGGCCAATGGGCTGGCCACCTTGACCCTGAAGCGCGAGCCCCTGAACGTGCTGAACATCGCCATGATGAAGGAGATGAACCAGGCCCTGGACAGCCTCGCGGGCCAGGAGGTCAGCCTGCTGCTGATCAAGGCGGCGGGCAAGGCCTTCAGCGCCGGGGTGGACGTGGGCGAGCACCTTGGCGACCAGGTCAACGAGATGATCGAGGTCTTCCACGGCATCTTCCGCCGCATGGAGGCCCTGGGCGCGCCATCGCTGGCCTGCGTGCAGGGCGCGGCCCTGGGCGGCGGCTGCGAGCTGGCGGTGTTCTGCGATTTCGTCATCGCCAGCGAGAAGGCCAAGTTCGGCCAGCCCGAAATCATGGTGGGGGTCTTCCCGCCCATCGCGGCCCTGGTGATGCCCCGCCAGATCGGCTACAAGAAGGCCCTGGAGCTGATCCTGACCGGCGACACCATCGGCGCGGCCGAGGCCAAGGATCTGGGCCTGGTCAACCACGTGGTGGCCCCCGACGAGCTGGAGGCCTTCACAGAGAAGTTCGTGGCCAAGCTGATCGGGCTATCTGGATTGGTGCTGCGCCTGACCAAGAAGGCGGTGGTGGGCGGCCTGCTGGAGGACAAGGACCAGGCCCTGACCGTGATCGAGAGGGTCTACCTGGACGAGATGATGCCCACCCACGACGCCGAGGAGGGCCTGCGCGCCTTCCTGGACAAGCGCAAGCCGGTCTGGACCAACAAGTAGGCCCCGACCGTCCCCCTCACGGCCCTCCCCGCCCCGCGCGGGGGGGCCGCGCGCTTTTCTAGGCCGGAGGCTCGGGCCCGGAGCCGCCCGCCTGGAGCGCGGCCGCTGCCTTGGCCAGATCCAGGCGCTTGGCTTCCTTGGCGGCATTGAGCATGCCCACGGCCTGGTTCCAGAAATCCGATCCCGCGCTGCTCAGCAGGCCCACCAGCAGACAGCCCACCACGCGCCGGAAGCCGCTTTCCGGCAACAGGAAGGGCATGTAGGGCCGGATCTGCTCCTGGGCGGCGGCCACGATGGCGCTGGCCGCCAGGATGGTGAGGATCCGGAGCCAGAACTTGCGGGTGCGCTCCTTCTGCGGGTCCGGGTTCTGGGTGTCCAACCAGACGAAACGGTTCTTGACCACCTCCACCAGGCGCTCCGCCGACAGACCCACCGCGGCGAAGACCGCCAGCCAAACCGGGATATTGACCTGGTCCATGCTCCCTCCTTGCCTGACCATGGGTTTAGGTGTGGGTCGGAGTGGCTGGGCGGCTGGTTGCGGCGGGCGATGGCGGGCCTTCCCCGACACTTCATAATAGCTGATAACTGTAATTATATTGGGTAAATATGGTCGGTGCTCACCTGGGGCGCTCCCAGGTTGCCCGCGAGGAGCCAAACCGGGACGAGCGACGGCGTTGGCGCGGGACGCGATTAGGGCTTAACATAGTCTGCAAGCCATGGGGACGGGAGGCCTGTCCCGGCTTGGACCACGCGTTCTTTAGGGAGAAGGAGCGATCATGGAGAGCAAGACCGTCAACATCCCCAAGATTTCCTGCGGGCACTGCCTGATGAACATCAAGCGCGAGGTCAGCGAGCTGCCCGGCGTGCAGTCGGTGGAGGGCGATGTGGCGACCAAGAAGGTCACCGTGCAGTGGGAGGCCCCGGCCACCTGGGAAAAAATCGCCGCGACCCTGCAGGACGCCGGCTACCCCGCCGAGTAACCCGCCGAGCAACCACGGACGGAGGTGTGACGTTGGCCGAGACGCGCATGCTGGAACTGCCGGTGCTGGGCATGTCCTGCGCCGCCTGCGCCACGGCGGTGGAGCGGACCCTGACCAAGAAAGCGCCTGGCGTGATCAAGGCCAACGTCAACATCGCCACCGAGACCGCCGCCATCGAGTACGACCCGGCCCAGACCGACCCCCAGGCCCTGGCGACGGCGGTGGACAAGGCGGGCTACACGCTGGTGTTGCCGGCCACCAGGACCGCCGAGTTCCCGGTGGTGGGCATGACCTGCGCCAACTGTTCGGCGGCGGTGGAGCGCACGCTCAACAAGAAGGTGCCGGGAGTGGTTTCGGCCACGGTCAACTTCGGCACCGAGACCGCGCAGGTGGAATACGACCCCAACCTCACCAGCCCCGAACTCATGGCCGCGGCGGTGAAGAAGGCCGGTTACGAGCTGGTGCTGGCCCCGGCCACCCGCAAGGTGGACCTGCCGGTGGTGGGCATGACCTGCACCAACTGCTCGGCGGCGGTGGAGCGCACGCTCAACAAGAAGGTGCCGGGAGTGGTCGCGGCCACGGTCAACTTCGGCACCGAGACCGCGACGGTTGAATACGACCCGGCCGTCACCAGCCTGGAGGCCATGGCCGAGGCGGTGAAGAAGGCTGGCTACGAGCTGGTCCTGCCAGCCGGGGGCGAGGAGGCGGCCGCCGCCGAGGACGCCGAGGCCATGGCCCGGGCGGCCGAACTGCGCGCCCAGCAACGGGCCTTCGCGGTGGGCGTGGCCTTCACCCTGCCGCTGTTCGTGCTCAGCATGGGGCGCGACTTCGGTCTGTGGGGGGGCTGGGCCCACGCCCCCTGGGTCAACTGGTTGTTCCTGGTTCTGGCCACGCCGGTGCAGTTCTACACCGGCTGGGGCTATTACCAGGGCGGTTTCAAGAGCCTGCGCAACCGCTCGGCCAACATGGACGTGCTGGTGGCCTTGGGCAGCTCGGTGGCCTATGTCTACTCCCTGGCGGTGGTCCTGTCGCCCGGGCTGGGCCACCATGTCTATTTCGAGACCTCGGCCATGATCATCACCCTGATCAAGCTGGGCAAGCTTCTGGAAGCCCGGGCCAAGGGCCAGGCCTCGGCCGCCATCCGGGCCCTGATGGACCTGGCCCCCAAGGTCGCCCATCTGGAGGAGAACGGCCAGGAGCGGGACGTGCCCGCCGGCCAGGTGCGCCCCGGCCAGGTGGTGGTGGTGCGCCCCGGCGAATCCATCCCGGTGGATGGGGTGGTGGTGGCCGGCCTCTCGGCGGTGGACGAGGCCATGCTCACCGGCGAGAGCGTGCCGGTGGACAAGGTGGAGGGCGACTCGGTCTTCGGCTCCACCGTCAACCAGCAGGGCCGGCTCAAGGTGCGGGCCACCGGAGTGGGCGCGGACACCGCGATCAGCCAGATCATCCGTCTGGTGCGCCAGGCCCAGGGCTCCAAGGCCGCCATCCAGCGCCTGGCCGACCGGGTCTCGGCGGTCTTCGTGCCCGCCATCATCGTCATCGCGCTTATCACCCTGGCCGTCTGGTGGCTGGCCGGCGGCCAGTTCGTGCCGGCCCTGATCCGCATGGTGGCAGTGCTGGTGATTGCCTGCCCCTGCGCCCTGGGCCTGGCCACTCCCACCGCGATCATGGTGGGCACCGGCAAGGGCGCCACCCTGGGCATCCTGTTCAAGAACAGCGAGGCCCTGGAGACCGCCCACCGCCTGGACACCGTGGTGCTGGACAAGACCGGCACCATCACCCAGGGCAAGCCCCAGCTCACCGACTGGCAGCCCCTGGACGGCGGCGACGGCCAGCAAACCCTGGCACTCATCGCCGCGGCCGAGAGCGCCAGCGAGCACCCCATCGCCCGGGCGGTGGTGGAGGGCGCGCGCCAGCGCGGAGTCCGACCGGGCGAGCCCCAGGAGTTCGAGGCCCACAGCGGCTTCGGGGTCAGCGCCCGGGTGGAGGGACGCGCGGTGCGGGTGGGCAAGCCCGACTGGTTCCAGGCCGAGGGTCTGCTGGATGTCGGGCATCAGGCCCAGTCCGAGGCCCTGGCCGGCCAGGGCAAGACGGTGATGTTCGCGGTCATCGACGGCCGGCCGGCTGGCCTGCTGGCCGTGGCCGACCAGGAAAAGCCCGGCGCGGCGGCGGCCATCGCCGAGATCAAGCAGCTGGGCGTGACCCCGGTGATGCTCACCGGCGACAACCGCCAGGCGGCGGCGACCATCGCCGGCCGGGTGGGCATCGCCGAGGTGGAGGCCGAGGTGCTGCCCGACCAGAAGGAGGCCCGGGTGCGGGCCCGCCAGGAACAGGGCCGGGTGGTGGGCATGGTGGGCGACGGCATCAACGACGCCCCGGCCCTGGCCCGGGCCGACGTGGGCATCGCCATCGGCACCGGCACCGACGTGGCCATGGAGGCCAGCGACGTGACCCTGGTGGGCGGCGACCTCCGGGGCGTGGCCCGGGCCATCCGGCTTTCGCGCGCTACCATGCGCACCATCCGCCAGAACCTGTTCTGGGCCTTTTTCTACAACCTGGCCCTGGTGCCCCTGGCCGCCGGGGTGTTGCACAACGTGACCTGGCTGCCGGTCTTCATCCGCGACCTGCACCCGGTGATGGCCGCCGGGGCCATGGCCCTGTCCAGCATCACCGTGGTCTCCAACAGCCTGCGCCTGGGCCGTTTCCACGCCGAATAACCTGTCTTGACTAACCTGGAACCCGGGGGGGCGGATGTCCCCCGGGTTTTTTGCTCGCTCGCCCCCGCGCGGGGGGTTCCCTTGACAGTCCCGCTCCTGCTATAGCTATATGAGCGCTGTTCCCGGGCGCGGCGTTGGTGAAAATCCCATCATTGCATGGAGGGCGCGGCATGAGCCTCAACCTGGCGGGCGTCATCCTGGCCGCGGGTCTGTCCCGGCGCATGGGCCGGTTCAAGCCGCTGCTGACCATCGGGGGGCGCAGCCTCCTGGCGCGGGCGGTGGCCTGTCTGGACCAGGCCGGGGTGCACGACCTGCGGGTGGTCACCGGCCACCTGGCGGCCGAGCTGCGGCCGGCCCTGGAGGACCTGGGCCTGACCGAGGTCCACAATCCCGACTACGCCCGGGACATGTACACCTCGGTGCGGGCCGGGGTGGCGGCCCTGCCCGAGGGCGTCGACGCCTTCTTCCTGTTGCCGGTGGACATCCCCCTGGTGCGCCCGGCCAGCCTCAACCACCTGCGCCCGGCCTTCGCCGCCGCCCGGCCGGCGGTGGCCCTGCCCACTTTCCTGGGCGAACCCGGGCATCCGCCCCTGATAGCCGCCGACCTGATCCCGGCCATCCTGGCCTGGCCCGGCCAGGGCGGTTTGCAGGGCCTGCTGGAGCGCTACGCCGACCGCACCTTGAGGGTGCCGGTGGCCGACCAGGGGGTGCTGCTGGACATGGACACCCCCGAGGACCACACCCATCTGCAAGCGGTCTGGGAACGGCGCCGCCATCCCAACGAGGACGAGTTGGCGGCCCTGCTGGGCGCGGTGCAGGCCGCGCCGGCGGCGGTGATCGCCCACGGCCAGGCTGTGGCCCGCGCGGCGCGCGAGCTGGGCCAGGCCCTGGTGGCGGCGGGCAATCCCCTGGACCTGGCGGTGCTGGAGGCGGCGGCCTTGTGCCACGACCTGGCCAAGGGCCAGCCCGACCACGCCCAGGCCGGGGCGGCGGTTTTGCGCGACTGGGGCTGGCCCCGGGTGGCGGAACTGGTGGCCCTGCACGCGGACATCGACCCGCCCGCGCAGGGACCGGTGGGGGCCGACGAGGTGATCTACCTGGCCGACAAGCTGGTGGAGGGCGACCAGCCGGTGGACCTGGACCAGCGCTTCCAGGCCAAGCTGGAGCGACATGGCGGGGAGCCCGGCGCGGTCATCGCCATCGAGCGGCGCTGGAACGCGGCCCGGGCCATCCGGGCGCGCATCGCGGCGGTCTGCGGCCGGGAGCATGCCGTGGCCGGGTAGGGAACAGCCTCGACTGCTTTGAGTTGTCATTGCGAGGAGCTTTAGCGACGAAGCAATCTCTCCTCTTGGCTGGACAAGAGATTGCTTCGCTTCGCTCGCAATGACAGGAAGGTAGAACCACTAGAACTGTCATTGCGAGGAGCGCCAGCGACGAAGCAATCTCTCCGTCACTCAACTCAAGAGATTGCTTCGCTGCGCTCGCAATGACTAAAGAAATGGAGGGCGCGGGACGCTAAACCCACGCCAGCGCCTCTAGCTCTCCGGCTTCAGGAACAGAATCCCCAAAGGGGGCAGGGTCAGGCTGAGGCTGTGGGGCCGGTTGTGCATGGGCTGGTCCAGGGCCATCACCCCGCCGGCGTTGCCCACCCCGCTGCCGTCATAATCCTTGGCGTCGCTATTAAGGATCTCCCGCCAGAACCCGCCCCGGGGCGCGCCCACCCGGTAGTCCCGGCGCACCACCGGGGTGAAGTTGCAGACCACCAGCACCTCCTGGCCGGGCTGGTCGCCCTGGCGCAGGAAGGTCAGCACGCTGGCCTGGCTGTCGTTGCAATCCACCCAGGAGAAGCCGTCCCAGTTGGCCTCGCGCCGGTGCAGGCCCGGCTCGGCGCGATAGGCCCGGTTCAGGTCGCCCACCCAGCGCTTGACCCCGGCGTGGGCGGGATAGTCCAGCAGGTGCCAGTCCAGGCTGTGCTCGTGGCTCCACTCCCGCCACTGGCCGAACTCCCCGCCCATGAACAAAAGCTTCTTGCCCGGCTGGGCCCACATGTAGCCCAGCAAGAGACGCAGGTTGGCGAACTTCTGCCAGGCGTCGCCCGGCATCTTGCCGATCAGCGAACCCTTGCCGTGCACCACCTCGTCGTGGGACAGCGGCAGCACGAAGTTTTCGGTGAAGGCGTAGAGCATGCGGAAGGTGAGCTGACCGTGGTGGAACTTGCGGTAGATGGGATCGCGCTGGAAATAGAACAGGGTGTCGTGCATCCAGCCCATGTCCCACTTGAAGCCGAATCCCAGTCCGCCCAGGTAGGTGGGGCGGCTGACCATGGGCCAGGCGGTGGATTCCTCGGCGATGGTCTGGCAACCGGGGAAGGCCTGGTAGACGTCGCGGTTGAAGCGGCGCAGGAAGTCCACCGCCTCCAGGTTCTCGTTGCCGCCGAACTGGTTGGGGATCCACTCCCCGTCCTGGCGCGAGTAGTCCAGGTAGAGCATCGAGGCCACCGCGTCCACCCGCAGGCCGTCCACGTGCATCACCTCCAGCCAGAAGTAGGCGCTGCTGAGCAGGAAGGCCCGCACCTCGTTGCGGCCGTAGTTGAAGATGTAGCTGCGCCAGTCGGGGTGGAAGCCCTGGCGGGGGTCGGCGTGCTCGAAGAGATGGGTGCCGTCGAAGTAGCTCAGGCCGTGGTGGTCGCCGGGGAAGTGGCTGGGCACCCAGTCCAGGATCACCCCGATGCCGGCCTGGTGCAGGCTGTCCACCAGGAACATGAAGTCCTGGGGGCTGCCGTAGCGGCTGGTGGGCGCGAAATAGCCGGTGGTCTGGTAGCCCCAGGAGGGATAGAAGGGGTGCTCCATCACCGGCAGGAACTCCACCTGGGTGAAGCCGGTTTCCAGCAGGTATTCCACCAGGCGCGGGGCCAGGTCGCGGTAGGAGAGGAACTGGTCGGGGGTGTCGGGCGAGCGCATCCAGGAGCCCAGGTGCAGCTCGTAGATGCTCATGGGCTCCTTGAGCCCGTCGCGCCGGCGGCGACGCTCCAGCCACTGGTCGTCGCCCCAATCATAGTCCAGGTCCCAGACCACGCTGGCGGTCAGGGGCGGGGTCTCGTGGCAAAAGCCGAAGGGGTCGGCCTTTTCCGAGCGATGGCCATTGAAGCGGCTGTGGATGCGGTACTTGTAGAGCGTGCCCTGGGCCAGGCCGGGGATGAAGCCCTCCCAGATGCCGGAGAACCCCCGCTGCCACAGCTCCAGCTCCTCGGCGCGCCACTGGTTGAAGTCGCCGGCGACGAAGACCCGGTCGGCGTTGGGGGCCCAGACCGCGAAGTAGACCCCCTTTTGGCCCTGGCGCTCCATCAGGTGGGCGCCCAGCTTGTGGTGGAGCTGGAAATGGGTGCCCTCGTTGAACAGGTAGAGGTCCTGCTCGCTCAAACGGGTGACGTCGTGGTGCACGATGTAGGCGGCGGGTGGGGTGGCCTGAGGGCGCGACATGGTTGACACGAAACCTTTCTCCGGGCCGGGCTGGGCCCGGCGGTGCGGACGCTGTGGTTCATTATGCCATTTCCCGCCCCAGGGGCCAATCCCGGCCAAGAGGCTGGCGATCGCCGCCGCCATGACTAAAATGATGAATATACGCCTTGCCGCCCCGCCAGGAGAACGCCATGCCCGATTCCGTGATCGGCCCGCGCTCCACCGCTGGCCTGGAGTTCAGCCTGAACTGGGATTCGCTCCAGGGTCATCATCAGGACGACCTTTTCGCCTACGTCAACCTCTACCAGGACGACCTGCCGCCCGAACTGGCCCCGGGCCTGATTGGAGCGGGCGCGGGCCAGCGCCTGGAGCTGCCCCCGACCTTGCGTTTTGGCCCCCGCGATCCCGGCCTGCGCCGGACCCTGGCCCGGGCCGACTGGCCCCTGGCCGACGCGCCGCCCCGCTTGGGGCGTTTCTACCCCCGGCGGGCCTTCCCCGGCCTGGGGGCGGGCGGCGGGCCGGTGGCGCGGCTGGTGGCGGAGGACCAGGCGCGGCTGACCCTGGACCTGAACCACCCCCTGGCCGGACGGGAAGTGGGGTTGGCGGTGACGGTGCGGGAGCCGGAGGCCAGCGTGCGCCTGGCCGCGCCCGGGCCGGTGGACTGGCTGGCGCGTCTGGGCCTGGGACCGGGGATGCAGGTCACGGCCCCGGAGGGGGCCACCGACTTCTACGCCGATGATCCCTACGGCCGCCAGGCCGAGTCGCCCGACCCGGAGTTCTACCGCCAGGCCCGGATGGTGCCCCACCTGGACGCCGCCGCCCGGGCCCGCCTGGAGGCCCTGCACGCCCGCCTGCTGCGCCCCGGAATGCGGGTGCTGGACCTGATGGCCAGCCTCTACTCCCACCTGCCGCCGGACCTGGAGCTGGCCGAGGTGATCGGCCTGGGGTTGAACGCCGAAGAGCTGGAGGCCAATCCGGCCCTGACCCGGCGACTGGTGCACGACCTCAACGCCGAGCCCCGCCCGCCCCTGGAGCCGGCCAGCCTGGACGCGGTGATTTGCACCAGCTCCCTGGAGTATCTCACCCGGCCCCGGGAGGCGCTGGCTGGCTGCCTGGCCGCGCTCAAGCCGGGAGGCCTGCTCTTGATGAGCTTCAGCAACCGTTTTTTCCCGCCCAAGGTGGTGCGGATCTGGAGCGAGCTGCACGAGTTCGAGCGCCTGGGCCTGACCCTGGACTATTTCCAGCGGGAGGGGGGCCTGACCGACATCAACACCTGGAGCGACCGGGGATGGCCCCGGCCGACGGACGACCCCCACTATCCGGAACAGAGGCAGTCCGACCCGCTGTTCGCGGTCTGGGGGCGCAAGGCCTGAAGCGGGCTCAAGGCCATGGACCGCGCGGACCGCCGGGGGTATGCTGATGGGCCTGGATGCGCGCAACCGGGATCCGGCAACGGGAGAGTCCGCGATGAGCTACGAGGAAAAGGCGCTGGAGGTCTTTGGCAAGCCCTGCAACTGCGGCCAGGCCATCATGGTGGGTTTCGCGCCGCGTTTTGGCCTGGAGCCGGAGCTGGCCCGGGGCCTAGGCCGCTCCCTGGGCGGGGGCCTGGGGCGCCTGGGCCTGGTCTGCGGCGCGGTCAGCGCGGCGATGATCCTGCTGGGCCTGGCCAGCGAGGCCCCGGGCGAGGAGCACCCCCGCCGCGACGCTTCCTATCGGGCGGTGCGGGACTTCGCCGCCCGCTTCCGGGAGTTGCACGGGGCCATCGACTGCCGGACGCTGCTGGGGGTGGAGGTGGGCAGCGAGGAGGGCCAGGCCGAGGCCAAAGCCCGGGGACTGTTCGTCAACCGCTGCCCCTTGTTCGTGCGCGACGCGGCCCGGATTCTGACCGGGATGCTGGACGAAAAGGCCCCGGCCTGAGGCCGGCCCCGGTTGGCCGCTACTTGGCCGAGCCGCCGAAGAGCCACATGTTCAGGGCCGGCTTGAGCACCTCCAGCAGGCGCTCCTGCTCCGGGCTTTGGCAGACTGCCACCCGCAGGTGGTAGGGCGAGCAGCCCACGAAGTTGCCGCAGGGGCGCACCAGCACCCCCTGGCCGGCGCAGGCCTCGGCCACCATCTCGGCGGTGGGGCCGTCCTCGGGCAGCTCGGCCAGCACGTAGTTCACCTGGCCGGGGATGGTCTTCAAACCCAGGCCTTCCAGCCGTCCCACCAGCTCCGCCCGCCACTGCCCCACCTTCTCCCGGGTCAGGGCGGCGAATTCCTTCTGCGCCAGGCAATGGACCCCCGCCGCCTGGGCCAGGCTGTTCACCGACCAGGGCTCGCCCAGGGGGGCCAGCTCGGCCAGGGTGTCGGGATGGCCCAGGGCGTAGCCCAGGCGCAGGCCGGCCAGGCAATAGAATTTGGTCAGGGAGCGCAGGACCACCACCTTGCGGTAGCGTTGCACCACCCCGGCCGACCATTGCTGCGCCTCCGGAGGGGCGAAGTCGATGAAGGCCTCGTCCACGATCAGCCAGGAGCGCCGGCGCGAGGCCTGGAGCACCAGGGAATCCAGGATGGCCGGGTCGGCCAGGCCGCCGGCCGGGGTGCCGGGGTTGCTGATGATCACGCAGGCCGGGTTGTCGCGCCACAGCCGCTCCAGGTCGGCCGGGGTGGGCAGGAAGGCGTTCCTCTTTTGCATGATCACGTAGTGGAAATGCCGGCCGGTGATGGCCAGGGAACGGCCGAACTCGCCGAAGGCCGGGGCGATGAGGGCGATGGAGCGCACGTCCATGGCCCGGGCCAGCAGGCGGATGAGGGCGGTGGAGCCGTTGCCGGTCATGATGTGGGCCGGGTCCAGGTCGTGCTCCCGGGCCAGGGCCTGGCGCAGCTCCCAGACCGAGCGGTCGGGATAGTGGCAGAGCATCTCCAGGGCCGCGACCAGGCGGTCCTTCAGGTCCGGCGGCGGCCCCAGGGGGTTCAGGGAGGCGCTGAGGTCCAGGATCTCGCGGGGGTCCAGGCCCAGGCGGCGGGCCGCGCCCCATACGTCGCCGCCGTGCAGGGCGTCGCCCCCGCTCAACAGTTCGGCTTCTCGATCAAAGTTAAGCATTTCGGTGAATCATCCGCTTGCGGCATGACGTTGATGCGGGTCCCAGGACCGCGGCCCGCGGCTTGGCTGGGGCCAAGCATACCGCAAGCCGCCCCGCGGCACACCCCAGGGGCCGGACAGGGGGCCTCAGGCCTTGGGCCGGAGCGGGCGCTGCTTGGGCAGCTTGAACTGCTCCTTGGTCAGGCCGTGGCGGTTCATCTTGAGGTACAGGGTCTTGGGGTTGACCCCGGCGAAGCTGGCCGTGGCCCCGATGTTGCCCCGGTGCTTGCGCAACAGCGCCTCCAGGTACTCCTTCTCGTGCTGGTCCAGGTAGTCGCCCAGGGGCATCTGGGGTCCGTTCTCGCCCAGGCCGGGATCGTCCCGGCCCGCGGACGGGGCCGGTTGGTCCGGGACGGGTGCATCGGCGGCCGCGCCGGCGGCCGCGCCGTTTTCCGAGGTTTCGCCTTCCAGGTCCAGGCGCTCCACCAGGTTGCCTCGGCCCAGGATCACCGCCCGCTCCAGGGTGTGTTCCAGCTCGCGGACGTTGCCCGGCCAGGGGTGGCTGACCAGTTGCTTGGCGGCGTGGGGCGAGAAGCCGTGCACCTGCTTGCCGTATTTGAGGGAGAAGCGTTGCAGGAAGTATTCGGCCAGCAGGGGGATGTCCTCTGGCCGTTTGCGCAAGGGCGGGATGTCCAGGTGGATCACGTGCAGGCGGTAGTAGAGGTCCTGGCGGAAGACGCCCTGCTGCACCGCCTGCCTCAGATCGCGGTTGGTGGCGGCGATGACCCGCACGTCGGCCTGGAGCTTCTTGTTGCCGCCCACTCGCTCGAAACTGAATTCCTGCAAGAAGCGCAACAGTTTGGCCTGCATGTCCAGGCTCATCTCGCCCACTTCGTCCAGCAGCAGGGTGCCCTGGTGGGCCACCTCCACCCGGCCCAGCTTGCGGGCCACCGCGCCGGTGAAGGAGCCGCGCTCGTGGCCGAAGAGCTCGCTCTCGATCAGGGTGGCCGGGATGGCGGCGCAGTTGATCTCCACGTAGGGGTGGGCGGTCCGGGGGCTGGAGTTGTGCATGGCCCGGGCCAGCAGGCCCTTGCCGGTGCCGGTCTCGCCGTTGATCAAGACCGTCACGTCGGTGCTGGCCACGGTCTCGGCCAGATGCAGCACCTCGCGCATGCGGGGGTTGCTGGCCACGATGTCGCCCAGGGTCACCCGGCCGCCCGCCCGCAGGCTGGCCACCTCCCGCCGCAGGCGGCGCTGCTCCAGGCAGCGGCCCAGGGCGTGGCGCACCTCGCTCATGGTGAAGGGCTTGCGCAGATAGTCGGCCACCCCCAGGCGGATGGCGCTGATGGTGTCCTCGATGTCGCTGAAGGCGGTCATCAGGATGTACTGGGTCTCGGGATAGCGGCTCTTGAGCTCGCTGACCAGGGACAGCCCGTCCATGTCCGGCATGCGCAGGTCGGTGAGCACCACGTCGAAGGGCCGGCTGCCCATCACCTTGAGGGCCTCCTCGGCCTGGCTGACGGTCACCAGCTCATAGCTGTCCTGCAAGGAGCTCTTGATGCGCTCCAGGATCGACCACTCGTCGTCCAACACCAAAACCGAGGGACGCCAAGGGGCCGGACGGGCCGAATCGGCCTGCGGGTCTGGGATCGCGGCGTGCATCGTCTTTCCGGGGGGGCGGGCCTAGTGAATTAACCGCAATTATGCATCGTGAAACGGCCCGGGCCAAGGGGTTTGTCAAACTCCGCGACCTGCTTTATTTTTTAATCATGAAACCCCAGGCACGGGAGACCAGCCATGCAATGCCAGCGTTGCCACTGCCAGATGGAGCCGGACGAGGCCCGCGAGCACGGCGGACTGACCCTCTGCGAGGACTGCTACATGGAGGCCTTGAGCCCAGCCCGCACCTGCGACCCCTGGGCCACCTACACCGCCAGCCGCCTCACCGACCAGGAGCCCACCCTCAATCCCACCCAGCAGGCCATCCTGGCCTGCATCGACCGCGAAGGCCCGGTGAGCCCCGAGCGCCTGGGGGAGGTCACCGGTCTGGACCAGGCGGCCTTGCAGCGCGAGATCGCGGCCTTGCGCCACATGGAGCTGATCCGCGGCGCGCCCCGCCCCGGCGGCAAGCGGGTCATCCTGCGCTTTGACGCCGTGGACCCCGCCCAATAACCTTGCCATCCTTGGGCGGGCCAGCCCCGGTCGTGGCGAGTCCTTTGACCACCGCCGGCCGGGTGTGCTAAATCTCCAGCCATGAGCCCACGGGTCTCCAGGTTCGCGCCCCAGCCGGTGGTGCTGCCCATCGGCGGCGGCAAGGGCGGCATTGGCAGGAGCGTCATCGCCGCCAACCTGGCCCTGGCCCTGGCTCGCCTGGAACAACGGGTGATCCTGGTCGACGCCGACCTGGGCGGATCGGACCTGCACCACCTCCTGGGCCTGGCCAACGACCGCCCCGGCCTGGGCGAGGTGCTCACCTCCCGCGACCTGACCATCGACCAGGTGGTGGCCCCGGCCCTGGAGCCCCGCCTGGCCTTCGTGCCCGGCGACGCCATGGTGGTGGCCGCGGCCAACCCCAGCTTTCAGAAAAAGCGCAAGCTCCTGCACGCCATCGGCCACCTGGACGCGGACTTCGTGCTCCTGGACCTGGGGGCCGGAGCCTCGCTGACGGTGATGGATTTCTTCCTGGCCAGCCCGCTCTCCCTGGTGGTGATGCCGCCCGAGAAACCGGCCCTGGACGGAACCTTCAATTTCCTCAAGAACGCGGTCTTTCGCACCCTGGAGCGCACCCTGGCCGGCAACGCCGCCGGCGAGCGGGCCCTGGCCGGATACCAGGCCCGGGGCCGGGGGGCCGGGGCCATGACCCTGGGCGAGCTGCTGGCCGGCCTGGAGGCCGAGCCGGCCGATCTGGCCCGCCAGGCCCGACGCTCCCTGGCCCGGCTGCGTCCCAAGCTGGTGCTGAACCGGGTGCGCCGGGTGGACGACTTCCTCTTCGCCCGCCAATTGCGCGACTGGGTGGCCGCCGAACTCGACCTGGGCCTGGAGGTGCTGGGCTTCCTGCCCGAGGACGAGGTGAACCGCGAGGCCGCCGCCCAGGGCCGGCCCGCCCTGGACCTGGACCCCCGCGCGCCCTTTTGCCAGGCCATCGCCCGCCTGGGCCTGGCCCTCGCCCCCTGGTCCGGCCGCGCCGCCCAGTGGGCCCTGCACGACCGCTTCGAGGGCGATTTCGAACGCGCGGCCACCGAGTTCGCGGGGCTGGTGGGGCAGGGGTAGGGTTTAACAGGGCTCGGGGCGTCGGTGAAAATGACCCCGCGCGAGATCTGCTCGCGAGCGGATGGTCGGCCCTGGTCTTCACCCCAGGTTGGTCGGTTGAATATAAATCTCAAATAATAAATAGATAGCGGTCATTGCGAGGAGCCGGAAGGCGACGAAGCAATCCTCCGAATTTTTTCCCCGCCTTTTTCCTCGCGCCTTTTCTCTTTAGTTAGCGCCTGGGTCATCGCGAGCCTCCTACCGGCGGCGTGGCGATCTCTCTGGTTTTCCTTCCTGTGGTGGCCGCGAACCACCGGGGTGTGTGAGCCAACGACGTTGCGAGGGCTGTTTCCTGCCCCCCGGCGCCCACGCCCGGGCTGCATCCGCGCCTTCCTGGCCTGTGCGGCCTGCGGCCAGGGAACCTCCCTGCCGTCCCGGACCAGGCCTCTGGCCTCGGGTCGTCGTTCCTGCGATGAAAGCCCCGCGTGGAGAGTGGCCAGATTTGGCTCTCGCGATCCCATCACCCGGCCGTCATTGGGGGCGAGCCCGTACCGGTGCGTCGCGAGGCAGCCCGGGCTAAGGCGCGGGGGGCGGCTGGTGGGGGGAGGCAAGGGAAACGACGCCGGTGGGCCGCGTGGGGGGGAGTGGAAACAAGAGAGACAAGCTCAGCCTTATTGATCTGTTGTCCCGCGCGTGGTTCGGCAAGATATCATGGCGATATCCCAACCTTTGTCATTGCGAGGCGCCGCAGGCGACGTGGCAATCTCTTACGGGACAGGGCATCGTCCCGGCCAGCCAAGGTTTCTGTGACGAGGCGGTCGCGGCAAACAACCCGGGCGGGGGATTAACCCTGTCCCGTGTCGATAATTCAATGGCTTGGGCGGATCAGATCCGCTTGATGCGCTCGGCGATGTCGAACTCCATCTCGGCCAGGGGCCGGCGGCGCAGGCGGTGGGGCAGGGCCAGGAGCGCCGCCGCGTCCACGTCGGCCGGAGTGGCCTGCCGGCGGCCGTCCAGGGCGGCCAGGGTGATGGCGGTTTTTAGGAGCGTCAGGTCGCCGCGATGGCCGTCCACCCCCAGGCCCAGCACCAGCTGCACCACCCGCTCCAACACCTCGGGACCGGCCGTCACCCTGGGCAAGAGCTTGCGCGCCCGCACGATGGCCTTGGCCAGGCGCTGGCCCTCGGCCGCGAATTTCCTGGCGAATCGGGCCGGGTCGCGCTCGAACTCCAGGCGGCGCAGGATCACCTCCTGACGCAGAGTGGGATCGGCGAGGCCGGTCACCTGCACGCAGAGGCCGAAGCGGTCGGTGAGCTGGGGCCTGAGCTCGCCCTCCTCGGGGTTCATGGTGCCCACCAGGGTGAAGCGCGCCGGGTGGCTGAGGCTGATGGATTCGCGCTCCACGCTGTTGACCCCCATGGCCGCCGCGTCCAACAGGGCGTCCACCAGGTGGTCGTCCAGGAGGTTCACCTCGTCCACGTAGAGCACCTGGCGGTTGGCCGCCGCCAGGATGCCGGGCAGGAAACGGGCCTTGCCCTGGCTGAGCGCGCTCTCCAGGTCCAGGGTGCCCAGCAGGCGGTCCTCGGTGGCCCCCACCGGCAGCTCCACCACCCGCACCCGGCGCTTGTCGCGGGGCAGGGTCTCCCCGGCGGCCAGGCGCTCGGCGCACTCGGCGCAGAGCGCGCCGGGCTCGTCGGGATCGCAGGCGTAGGCGCAGTCGGCCACCACCGCCTGTTCGGGCAACAGCTCGGCCAGGGCCCGCACCGCCGTGGACTTGGCGGTGCCCTTCTCGCCCCGCACCAACACCCCTCCCACCCGGGGATTGACCACGTTGATGATCAGGGCCAGCTTCATCTGGTCCTGGCCCACCAGGGCGGCGAAGGGATAGAGCGGGGCGGCGTGGTTGGCCTGGGGTTCGGATTTGGTCAATTGATTCCTCGCGGCCAGGGGCCAAGGGCGGCCTCCTAGTGCCAGTTCTGCCGCACCAGGTCCAGGACCTGGCCGGCGGTGATGGTGCGCAGAGCCACGCAGGGCGCGCGCAGGTAGTCGGCCAGGGGCCGGCAGAGGTTTATCTCGTGGTGGTGCCCCACGTCGGTGTCCACCACCACGAAGCGGGCCCGGGGGTCGCCGGCCAGGCGGCGGGCCAGGTTGAGCACCTCGCGGTCGGCGTAGCCGCCGTCGCCCCAGCCGTCGCCCCAGCCCCCGCCCTTCTTGCCGGCCAGTTCGGTCATCTCGCTCTCGCCCAGGGAGACCCTGAGCGGCACGTTGGGCCGGCCGTCGGTCAGGATCACCACCAGGGGGGTGAGCTTGGGGTCCTGGGCCAGCTCGCGCAGCAGGGCGCGGCCCACCAAGAGCAGGCCGGCGGCCAGGGGGGTCTTGCCGCCGGTGGGCAGGTCGGTGAGCATCCGCCGGGCCACCTCCACGCTGGCGGTGGGGGGCAACAGCTCGCGGGCGGCCAAGCCGCCGAAGCTGATCACCCCCACCCGGTCGCGCTTCTGGTAGGCCTCGGTCAGGAGCCCCAGCACTGCGGCCTTGGTCTCGCGCATGCGGGCGGCCGCGTTCATGGACCCGCTGGCATCCACGCAAAATATTAGCAATCTGCCATGTTTGGCGGCGCGGACCTTCTCGCGGATGTCCGGGCGCAACACCACCAGGGCCGGGCCGCCGGGGGTGCGGCGCTCCCGCTGGTGGGGGGCGGCGGCGCGCAGGGTGGCGTCGAAGGCGATGGCGCGGCCCAGGCGCTGGGACGAGGCCCGCAGGTAGCGGCCCCGGCTCTGGTGGCTCTCGCGGGCCGCCCGGCGGCCTGGCTGCTTGCGGCTGGCCCCTTCCTTGGCCGGCAGGCGGGTGGCCACCGGCTTCACCGCCCCGGGGAACAGGATGTAGAGGGTGCGCTCGCCGCCGGCCTGGTCCCCGGCCGTGGGCGCGGCCTCCAGGGCCTGGCCATCGGCCACCCGCACCGGCTCCGGTGGGGCTTCCTGGTCGGGATCGCTGAAAACCTTGAGGCGGTGGTGCAGCTCCGGGGCCGGGGCGGGGGCGCCGCCGGCGCGGTGGACCAGGGCCAGGGGGGCCACTTCGGCCACCAGCTCCGGCTCCACCACCCCCAGGCCGCGCCAGGCGGCCAGGGCGCGGGCCGCGCGCAGACAGGCCAACTCCCCGCGCTGGCCATGGCAGGCGGCCCGGCCGGCCAGCTCGGCGGCCAGGGCCAGGGCGGTGGGCGCGACCTGCACCCGCTCCAGGGCCAGGCGGGCGGCGGCCAGGCGGTGGGTGGTTTCCTCCTGCCGGGCGGCCCAGGCCGCGCAGAAGGCCTCGGCGTCGGCCTCGAAGGCCAGGCGGCGGCGCAGGACCTCCATCCGGCGGGCCGGGTCCGGCTCGGACGTGACCTCCACGCAGAGGCCGAAGCGATCCAAAAGCTGGGGTCCCAGGGGGCCTTCCTCCGGGTTCATGGAGGCCACCAGGGCGAACTGGGCGGGGTGGGACTGGCTCAGGCCCTCGCGCTCCACCCGGTTGACCCCGCTGGCGGCCGCGTCCAGCACCAGGTGGACCAGGTGGGCGGGCAGCAGGTTGACCTCGTCCACGTAGAGGACGCCGCGGTGGGCCCGGGCCAGGAGCCCGGGACGCAGGCGCACCTGGCCCCGGCTCACCGCCGCCTCCAGGTCCAGGGAGCCGGCCAGGCGGTCCTCGGTGGCCCCCAGGGGCAGGTCCACGAAGGGGGTGGGGCGCTGGCGGAAGGGCAGGGGCCGGGGGCGGGCGGTGCATTCCGGGCACAACCACCCGCTGGGGTCGCAGCCCAGGGGGCAGCCGGCCACCACGGACTGGGGTGGCAGGAGCCTGGCCAGGCCCCGGGCGGCGGTGGATTTGGCGGTGCCCTTTTCGCCCCGCAACAGCACCCCGCCCAGGCCGGGATCGATGCCCAGCAGGAGCAGCGCCTGTTTGAGGCGCTCCTGGCCCACCAGGGCCACAAAGGGATAAAGGCGATTGTTCTGCGAAGCCGGGGGCATGGCCTACCTGTGGACTGGGTTTCCCGCGCACTGGAAGTATAGGCCCGGCCCGGTCTGGTGTAAACCCGCGCCAGCCTGGGAGCCGGCCCTGGTTATAGATAATTACAATGCAAAAACATAGCAATTTACTATTTGACCTGGAAGCGCTTATTTTTGCATGATGAATGACAATTCTGGCAGGCGTGGCGCGGTGTTGTGGTAAACACCCGCCAGGGCCCTGCCACCCGGTTGGGGCCGGGTTCCGCATCCTAAGTAGTCGAAGTCGGAAACAAGCGGACGGGGATCCATCCTCTGGCGTCCTGCCGCGGCCATCTGGGGAGGTCGCGGGCGTTGGAGTTTCTCGTCCAGCCAAGGCTGCGGACCGCGCCTGGTCCGCATCGACGCACCCTTGCCAAGAAGGCTGGGGGCGAAGGAGGTCAAGGGAGATGGAGCACAAGGAAGAGGTGTTGGAGCGCATCGAGGCCAAAGGGGTGAGCCGGCGCGATTTCGTCAAATACTGCACCCTGGTGACCTCGGTCCTGGGTCTGGCGCCCAGCATGGTGCCCCGCGTGGCCGAGGCCATGGCCGCCAAGCAGCGGCCCACCGCCATCTGGCTGCATTTCGCGGAGTGCACCGGCTGCAGCGAGGCCCTGCTGCGCACCACCTACCCCTGGATCGACGAGGTGGTGCTGGAGGTGCTCAACGTCGCCTACCACGAGACCATCATGGCCCCCTCCGGCGAGGCGGCCGAGAAGTCCCTGCACGACGCCATGACCCAGTACAAGGGCAAGTACATCCTCATCTGCGAGGGTGGCATCCCCATGAAGGACGGCGGCGTCTACGGCAAGGTGGGCGGCAAGACCATGCTGGATATCGCCAAGGCGGCCACCAAGGACGCCCTGGCCACCATCTGCGTGGGCAACTGCGCCTGCTCCGGCGGCGTCCAGGCCGCCAAGCCCAACCCCACCGGCGCGGTGAGCGTGGAGAAGGCCACCGGGGTCAAGACCATCAACATCAACGGCTGCCCGCCCAACCCCATCAACATCATCGCCACCGTGGTCCACTACCTCCTGCTGGGCAAGCTGCCGGCCCTGGACGACAAGGGTCGGCCGTTGTTCGCCTATGGCATGAACATCCATGACAACTGCCCCCGCCGCGCCCACTACGAGGCCGGCAACTTCGTCAAGAAGTTCGGCGACGAGGGGGCCATGAAGGGCTGGTGCCTGGCCGAGGTCGGCTGCAAGGGCCCCAACACCTTCAACAACTGCCCCCAGGTCATGTTCAACGACGGCACCAACTGGCCCATCGGCGCCGGCCATCCCTGCATCGGCTGCTCCGAGCCGAACTTCTGGGATGAGCAGTCGCCCTTCTATCAGCCCATCTAAGGCTGGGCCGTGGGGATGTTCTTGGCATTTGGCATGTGATTACAGCTCCATGAAGGAGGTCCAATACAATGGCTAAATACACCATCGATCCCATCACCCGCATCGAGGGCCATCTGCGCATCGATGTGGAGATCGAGGGCGGCAAGGTCACCAACGCCTGGAGTTCGGCCCAGCTCTTCCGCGGTCTGGAGCTCATCCTCCAGGGTCGCGACCCCCGCGACGCCCCCCATATCACCCAGCGCGCCTGCGGCGTCTGCACCGAGGTGCACGCCCTGGCCTCCACCCGGGCCATCGACGACGCCCTGAAGGCCTATCCCCCGGCCCTGGGCCGCCTGACCCGCAACCTGGTCCATGGCGCCCAGTTCATCCACGACCACGTCACCCACTTCTACGCCCTGCACGCCCTGGACTTCGTGGACGTGGTCAGCGCCTTGAAGGCCGACCCCAAGAAGACCGCCGCCCTGGCCGAGAGCCTGGGCGACTATCCCAAGAGCGGCTCGGCAGACTTCAAGGCGGTGCAGGAGCGGCTCAAGACCTTCGTGGAGAGCGGCCAGCTGGGTCCCTTCGCCAACGGCTACTGGGGCCACCCCGACTACCGCCTGCCCCCGGAGGCCAACCTGATGGCCACCGCCCACTACCTGGAGTGGCTGCGCCTGCAGGTCAAGGCCGCGCGCATGATGGCCCTGTTCGGCGCCAAGAACCCCCACGTCCAGACCTACGTGGCCGGCGGCGTCTCCTGCGTGCAGGACATCCTGTCGGTGGACCGCCTGGCCGAGTTCCTTTATTACCTGAAGGAAATGCAGGCCTTCATCGATAACGTCTACCTGCCCGACCTGTTGGCGGTGGCCAGTTTCTACAAGGACTGGGGCGCCAAGAACATCGGCGGCTGCACCAACTTCCTGGCCTACGGCAACTTCCCGCAGAACAGCGGCGCCTACTCCTCGGAGAAGATGTTCCTGCCCGGCGGCGTCATCGCCAAGCGCGACCTGGCCAAGGTCATGGCGGTGGATCCCGGCAAGATCACCGAGGAAGTCAAGCGGGCCTGGTATTCCGACGGTCCGGCCCTGCATCCCAGCAAGGGCGAGACCAAGTTCATCAAGCCCGACTACAACTACGAGGGCAAGTACAGCTACTTCAAGGCCCCCCGCTACGACGGCATGGCGGTGGAGGTCGGGCCCTTGGCCCAGGTCCTGGTGGCCTACGGCAAGGGCCACGCCCAGACCAAGGCCATGGTGGACGCGGTGCTCAAGCACCTGTCCATCCCCGCCGCCGCCCTGTTCAGCACCCTGGGCCGGGCCGCGGCCCGCTGCATCGAGACCAAGGTCATCGCCGACACCATGGCCGGCTGGGTGATGGAGGTCATCGAGGAGGTGAAGAAGGGCAACCTGGCCACCGCCGCCGAGTGGAAGTGGCCGGGCGAGGCCATGGGCGCCGGCCTGATCGACGTGCCCCGCGGCGCCCTGGGTCACTGGATCCACATCGACGCCAAGAACAAGATCCAGAACTACCAGTTGGTGGTGCCCTCCACCTGGAACCTGGGTCCCCGCGACACCAAGGGCCAGCTGGGTCCGGTGGAGGAGGCCCTGGTGGGCACCCCGGTGGCCGATCCCAAGCGGCCCCTGGAGATCATCCGCACCGTGCACTCCTTTGACCCCTGCATCGCCTGCGGCGTGCATGTCATCGATCCCCAGACCAACCAGGTGCACAAGATCAAGGTGCTCTAGGTCCGAGTTGGGCTTTCGCGTTCAACCACCGGGGCGGCGGGGCTCTCCCGCCGCCCCGGCGGCGCCTGACCCCCCGGGCCTCGCCCCGGGAGACGCTTTCTGCTAAACTCCAACTTGTGTCAGAACCAAGGCCGAAAGAACCCGCCATGGAATCAAACGCCAGCCAGCGCATCGTGGTGATGGGGGTGGGCAACGTCCTGCTCAGCGACGAGGGCGTGGGCGTCCGGGTGTTGCGCGAGCTGCGGGCCCGCTACGACTTTCCCCCCAACGTCCGCCTGGTGGACGGCGGAGTCCTGGGGCTGAGCCTGACCGGCACCTTCATGGAGGCCGACCAGGTGATCGTCATCGACGCGGTGCGCGGCGGCGACGAGCCCGGGACCATCTACCGTTTCACCTGGGAGGCCAAGCCCGAGCATGTGCAGTACAAGGACAGCCTGCACCAGATCGACCTGATGGAGACCATGGCCCTGTTGCCCCTGGTGGGCCGTCCGCCCGCGGTCCTGGTGGTGGGAGTGGAGTACGAGGACATCGACAACTGGGGGCTGACCCTGACCCCCAAGGTGGAGCGGGCGGTGCCGCGCCTGGTGGAGCTGGTGGTCCAGGAGCTGGAAAACCTGGGGGCGGCGGCCCGGAAGCTCGAAAACCCGCGCGAGGTGGGCAATGTGTTTGGCGGTCCCGGCACGGATAATTGAGATCAACGGCGAGATGGCCAAGGTGGACGTCGGCGGCGTGCAGCGCATGGTCAGCCTGATGTTGGTGCCCGGCCTGGCTCTCGGCGATTATGTCATCACCCATGCCGGCTTCGCCCTGCACAAGGTGGAGGAGGCTGACGCCCAGGCCTCGATCGCCCTGTTGCGCGAACTGGTGGAAAAGGTTTCCAACCAGGGCTGAGCCCCCGGGCAAAGGAGAGGACGCGTGAACGACAAGGCCATGAAGGAAAAGGTCTGCCGCGAGGAGGACTGCCAGGAGCAGTGGAACGCCATCAGTCCCGACCTGCGCCAGCAGTGCGACAACTTCGTCTACTGCCCCTTCTGCTCCGGCGAGATGGTCACCCGCTGCTCGGTCTGCGGCGAGACCATCTCCGACGCCGACTATCGCTTCTGCCCCTGGTGCGGGGCCGATTTCCAGGGCTGAGCCCCGCCCGGGCCGGACGCCGGCCGCCCGGCCTCGCAACCACCGCGGGCCCCCGATCGGGGACCCGCGGCGGCTTTTTTATCGCCCCAATCTCGGTCTCGGGGCCTAGCCCTTCTTGAGGGGGAAGTTGCCCGCCACCAGGTCGTAGTAGGCCTTTTCGGAGACGGTGCCCCAGGTGCCCACCTGCTTCTGGAACTTGGTGAAGTCGTCGTGGACCTTCTTGGCGAGGGCGTCCTTGGCGGTGATCTCCTCCAGGACCTCCTTGGAATAGATCCGGAGCTGGTCCATGACCGGCTGGGGGAAGGCCAGGAGGGTCACGTTGTGCTTGTCGATCAGCTCCATCAGGGCCGCGGCGTTCTCGGCGTCGTGGCTGGAGAGCATCCAGGTGTAGGTCTCGGTGCAGGCCACGTCGATGATGGCCTTGAGGTCCTTGGGCAGGGCCTCATAGGCCTTTTTGTTGAAAAAGGCCTCCAGCACCGTGCCCGGCTCGTGCCAGCCGGGGTAGTAGTAGTACTTGGCGACCTTGTAGAAGCCCATAATCTTGTCGTGCAGGGGTCCCACCCACTCGGTGGCGTCGATGACGCCGCGCTCCAGGTTGGTGAAGATCTCGCCGCCGGGGGTCAGCTGCACCGCCACCCCGGCCTTGGCCAGCACCTTGCCGCCCAGGCCGGGAATGCGCATCTTCAGGCCGTTGAAGTCGGCGATGGTCTCGATCTTCTTGTTGAACCAGCCGCCCATCTGCACCCCGGTGTTGCCCAGGGGGCGCGGCACCAGGTTGAAGGGGGCGTAGACCTCCTCCCACAGCTTCAGGCCGTTGCCGCCCCACATCCAGGCGCTCATGCCCTGGGCGTTGAGGCCGAAGGGCACCGCCGAGAACCACTGCGCGGCCTGGCTCTTGCCCGCCCAGTAGTAGGCCGCGCCGGAGCCGGCCTCCACGGTGCCGTTGCCCACCGCCTCGAAGATGCCCATGGCCGGAACCAGCTCGCCGGCGGCGTAGACCCGGATCTTCATCCGCCCGCCGCTGAGCTCTTCCACCCGCTGGGCGAAGCGCTCCACGCCGGTCTGCAGATAGGGCAGCTTGGGCGGCCAGGTGGTGACCATCTTCCAGGTGACCTCGGCCTTTTGGGCGGCATGGCCCTGGGGCGCGCCCACCACGGTGGCGGCGGCCGCGGCCGCCGCGCCCAGGCCCGCCTTTTTCAGGAAATCGCGTCGTTCCATCTTCTACTTTTCCTCCCTTGGGGTCATTGACGGGCCGGGGTCAAGACAACCCCGGCGCGCGGGATCACTTGGTGTACATCACCTGGGGCAGCCAGGTGATCAGCTCGGGCCAGAAGATGCAAATGCCCAGGCCCAGCACCTGCAACAGGACAAAGGGGATGATCCCCCGGTAGATGTCGCCGCTGGTCACCCCCGGCGGGGTGACGGCCTTGAGGTAGAACAGCGAGAAGCCAAAGGGCGGGGTGAGGAAGGAGGTCTGGAGGTTCACCGCCAGGAGGATGCTGAACCACAGGGGGTCGAAGCCGAACTCCACCATGATCGGGGCCAGCACTGGCACGTGGATGAAGCAGATCTCGATGAAGTCGAGCAGGAAGCCCACCAGGAAGATAAGGCCCATGACGATGGCCAGCACCGTCCACTTGGAGTAGTGCTCGGCCACCCACATCAGGAACTGGCGCACCAGGTCGTCGCCGTCCAGCTCGCGGAAGACCAGGCCGAAGGCCGCCGCGCCCACCAGGATGATGAACACCATGCAGGTCAGGCGGGTGGTGGTGGTCATGACTTCCTGGAGCATGCGCCAACTGAATTTGTGGTTGAGCGCGGTGAGCCCCACCGCGCCCACCGCGCCCACCGCCGCCGCCTCGGTGGGCGAGGCCACCCCGGCGAAGATGGAGCCCAGCACCGCCAGCATCAGCACCATGGGCGGCACCAGGGCCCGGGAAACCCGGATCAGGAACTGGCGCCGATCCAGGCCGGCGTCGTCCAGGCTCAGGGCCGGACCCATGTGGGGCCGGAACCAGACCAGGACCAGGATGTAGACCGTGTAGAGCCCGCAGAGCAGCAGGCCGGGAAAGACCGCGCCCATGAAAAGATCGCCCACCGGGACCTGGACGATGGTGCCCAACAGCACCAGCACCACGCTGGGCGGGATGATCTGGCCGAGGGTGCCCGAGGCCGCCACGGTGCCGGTGGCCAGGCGCTTGTCGTAACCATAGCGCAGCATGGTGGGCACCGACAACAGGCCCATGGTCACCACCGTGGCCCCCACGATGCCGGTGCTGGCCCCCAGTAGGGCCCCCACCGCCACCACCGAGATGGCCAGGCCGCCGCGCAAGCGGCCAAAGAGCATGCCCATGGTTTCCAGGAGCTCCTCGGCCATGCCCGAGCGCTCCAGGGTCACGCCCATGAAGATGAACAAGGGCACCGCGATCAGCACCACGTTGTCCATCACCCCCCAGATGCGCATGGGCATCAGGTCCAGGAACTCCACCCCCGGACCCAGCCAGGCGAAGAACAGCGAGACCCCCAGCAGGGTGAAGGTGACCGGGAAGCCAACCATCAACAGGATCGACAGGGCCAGGAACATCCAGCCCGCCATGTACTCCTCGAACATCAGCGCGCCTCCTCGGTCGGGGACATCAGCCCCAAGGCCACCAGGAGGCTCTTGATGAACAGGGAGACGCCCTGGATGGTCATCAGCAGATAGCCGAAGGGAATGCAGGCCTTGAGCACCCAGCGATAGGGGATGCCGCCGGGGTCGGGCGAGCCCTCCATCATGTTGAAGGAGTTTTCCACGAAGGGGATGGTGGTGGTCAGGACCAGCCAGCAGCCGGGGAAGAGGAAGAGCAGGCAGCAGATGGCGTCCACCCAGGCCTGGGTGCGGGGACTCAGGCGGGCGTAGACGATGTCCACCCGCACGTGCCCGTTATGCAGCAGGGTGTAGCCCGCTCCCACCAGGAAGATGAAGGCGAACAGGTGCCACTCCAACTCCTGGGTGAAGACGAAGCTCTTGTTGAAGACGTAGCGCATCACCACGTCGTTGAAGATCACCAGCACCAACAGCGCCGTGATCCAGGAGACGAAGCGGCCCACCCCCTCGTTGATGGCGTCGATGAGGCGGACCAGGGACAAAAGCCATTTCATGCCGGCCCCCTGGCAAGGCCCCGGCTCCTTCCGGGAGCCGTGGCGCGCGGTTTCGGAACCATGTTCCGTTGACAGGTTTTAGTTTTAGCCCATCGCCCCAGCCGCGCACAAGGGCGCGGCCGGCTTTGTTCTCAGAATCTTTTGTGCTTCAGTTGCCGGAATCTCCGGCTTCGGGCAGGAGCATCACCGTGTGCACCAGGCCCACGGCCCGTTCGGCCAGGATCAGGGGGGCCACCCGCACCGCGAAGGTCTTCTCGCCCCGGGGCAATCGCCAGGTGTACTCTCGTCGCTCACCGTCGCGGTAGGCCTTCAGGATGGCCTGCATTTTGGCCCGGCTGGCCGGTTGGTGCAACTCGCCCACGTCGCGGCCCAGATAGGCCGGTTTGCGGTCAAGGATTTTGGGTCCGTAGTGGCTGTAGAAAAGCAAGCGTCCTTCAATATCCAGCACCGTGTTGCATACGGCGGCCTGACCCAGGACCTGACCGGCCAATTCCTCCGGCCGCCAGCCGACGGGCAAACCGTCCCCCCAGACCATGCCAGCAGCCAAGCCATGCTCCTGGCCCAGGAATTCCAGCACCCGCTCCCAGGCCCTGGGGTCCTGGTCCAGGAAGGCGTGGCCGCCCTGGAACAACTCCAGGCGCGCGCCGGGGATGGCCGCCGCCAGGGCGGTCACCACCGCCGGGGGGGCCACGCCGTCGAAGATCCCGCCGCAAACCAGGGTCGGGACCGTGATGGAGCCAAGGCGATCATAGGTGTCGTGGCCCACGCGGGCCTCGATCTGTCGTCTGGCCCCCGTTGCCCGGCCGGGCTCGTCCGCGCCCAGGCCCAGACGGGCCAGGGTCTGCTCCACCAGGGCCGCGAACTCGGTCGGGTGGGCCGCCTGCCAGGCGGCGTCGCGGCGGGTGTCGCTCAGCGCGGTCAGACGCCGGGCCTTTTCCTCCAGGGGCAGATGGGCCAGCTGGTGCAGGGGATAGGAGGAGCCGCCGGCCCCGCCGCTGCTGGTGCAGGCCAGCACCAGGCGGCTGACCAGCCCGGGGTGGCGCAGGGCCAGCTCCTGGGCCACCATGCCGCCAAACGACACCCCCACCACCGCCACCGGGGCCCAATCCAGGGCCTCGAGCAGGGCCGCGGCGTCGTCGGCATAGTCGGCCATGGTGTAGGGCTGGTCCGGCTTGGCGCTCTGGCCCAGGCCGCGCTGGTCGTGGGCCAGGACCGCGTGGCGGGCGGCCAGGGGGGAGGCGAAGACGTTGGGCCGCTGGCGCAGGTCGCCGCCGGTGATGTTCAGGAACAGCACCCGAGGTCCCCGACCGGCGATCTCGTAGTAAAACTCCAGGCCGCGCAAGGAGATGAAGGGCATGGCAGCTAGTCCGACTCCCGCTGGGCAAGTGAGGTTGGCAATCGGTCGAGGGGCTGGCAGGCTGGTCTGACCAATGATAGCAAACCCCCGTCATCCGGCCAAGCGCCAAAGTTGGCTTGTGCAACAATTTCGATTCAGTAGGCGGGCTCAGGCGTCGCGCACCGCCTCCACCGGGGTCAGGGACGCCGCCCGGCGGGCCGGCCAGAGGCCAAAGACCACCGCGATGGTCAGGCTGACCACCAGGGCCACCCCGGCCGCGGACCAGGGCAGGGCGAAGGAGAGGTCGCTGAAGCGGCGCACCATGGCCGCCAGGCCCAGGCCCAGGGCCGCGCCGGCCAGCCCGCCCCCCAGGCCCAGGATCAGGGCCTCCAGCAGGAAGTGGACCAGGATGTCGCGCCGCCGGGCCCCCACCGCCCGGCGCACGCCGATCTCCGGGGTGCGCTCGCGCACGCCGATCAGCATCACCGCCATGATGCCGATGCCGGCCACCAGGAGGCTGATGCCGGCCACCCCGGTGATCAAGGCGCTGAACAGGCGGCTGGACTCCTCCTGAGTCTGGATGGTCTCCAACTGGGTGTGGATGTTGAAATCGTCGGGCTGGCCGGGCTCGGTCAGGCGATGGCGCTGGCGCAGCAGCAGGCGGATCTCCTCCTGGAGCTGGTCCAGGGCGTAGCTGCCGTCGCCCTGCACCGTGATGTAGTCCACGTGCCGCCGGCCGCCCAGCAGGCGGCTCAGGCCGGTGCGCAGGGGCAGGTAGAGGCGGTCGTCCAGGTCCACGCCGTTGGGGTCCAGGCCCTTGGGAGCCAGCTCGGCGATGACCAGAAAGGGCTGCTTCTTGATCTCGATGGTCTGGCCCACCAGGCTGGCCTCGCCCGCCAGGCGCTGGCGCAGGCTGCGGCCCACCACCGCCACCCGCTGGGCCAGGCGCTCCTCGCGCTCGCCGTAGAAATGGCCTTCCACCGGGGCGTGGCCCTCCACCGTGGAGATCTCCGGCGGGGCCACCACCAGGGAGGTGTCGGTGGTCACCCCCAGGGCGCTGACCCGCTGGCTGCGGTTGATGCCCGGCGCCGCGTGGCGCACCCCGTGCATGCGGCCCAGGGCCTGGGCGTCGGCCGGGGAGAGGGAGACCTTGTCCTTGCTGGTGGTGGCCCGCGCCCCGGTGGGGGCGCTCTTGGCCGCCCAGACCGTGACCAGGTCGCTGCCCAGGGCGGTGACCTGGTTCAGCACCTGGTTGCGGGTGCCCTGGCCGATGGCCACCATCAGCACCACCGCCGCCACCCCCACCATCAGGCCCAGGGCGGCCAGGCCCGAGCGGGTTCGCCGGCTGGCCACCCCCTCCCAGGCGGCGGCGGTCAGACGCCCCAGGCGGCCGCCTAGCGCAGGCATTCCACCGGCTCCAGATTGGCCGCCCGGCGGGCGGGGAAGACCCCGAAGACCAGGCCCACCCCGGCGCTGAACAGGAAGGAGAGGCCGAAGCCGGGCAGGCTGAAGGCCACCGGCAGGCCCAGGCCCGCGCCGATGCCCCGGGAGAGCAGCATCCCCAGGCCCAGGCCGCAGAGCCCGCCCAGGACGGCCACCAACAGCGATTCCATCAGGATCTGGGCCATGACGTCGCGCCGGGTGGCCCCCACCGCCCGGCGCACCCCGATCTCGTGCGCCCGCTCGCTGACCGCCACCAGCATGATGTTCATGATCACGATGCCGCTGACAAAGAGGCTGACCGCGGCGATGAAGGTCAGCATCGCCACCATGGCCTGGCTCTGGCGGGTGACCATCTGCAACAGCGAGTCCGGGGTGACGATGGTGAAGTCGTCGGGCACCTCCGGACCCAGGCGGTGGTTGGCGCGCAGGATCGCGCGCACCTCCTCCACCGTCTCCGCCACCTGCCCGGCGTCCACCAGGTTCACCCGGGCGGCGCTGTACTTGTCCTCCTTGCTCAGGCGGCGCTGGGCGGTGGACAGGGGCACCAGCACCCGGTCGTCGCGGTCGTGGCCGCTGGGCGAGAAGCCCTTGGCGGCCAGCACCCCCACCACCAGGAAGGGGCTGGTCCCGATGCGGATCGGTCGGCCCAGGGCCGAGCCCTCGGGAAACAGCTCCTTGGCGGTGGAGGCGCCCAGCACCGCCACCCGGCGCTTGTCGCGGTTGTCGGCCGCCACCAGGAACCGGCCCTGGGCGATGTCCCAGCGCCGGGAGGCGGCGTAGTGGACGTCCACCCCGGAGATGCCGGTGATGGTGTGGCGGGATCCGGCGCTGACCCGGTCGCGGCTGATGCTGAGCTGGGGCACCACCAGGTCCACGTTGACCAGGCGGCTGATCTGGGAAAGGTCCTGATCGGTGAGCACCCGGGCCGCGCCGCCGCGGCGGAAGCCGGCCCGGCGGTTGCCCGAGGCCACGAAAAAGGCGTCGGCCCCAAAACCCATGGAGGACATCATGCCCACCACCTGGGAGCGCACGCCCTCGCCCATCTCGTAGATCACCGTCACCGAGCTGATGCCGATGACCAGGCCGACCATCATCAGGGCGGCGTAGCCGCGCTCGGCCCAGAGGGAGCGCAGGGCCTGGACGGCCATCCGCCCCAGGCGGTTCACCGCCGATCCTCCTCGCGGGGGGGCAGGGCGGCCAGCAGGGCGGCGGCCTCCAGGGGCGCGGGCGCGGTGATGTCGCTCTCGATGCGACCATAGACCAGGCGCACCACCCGGCGGCACATCTCGCCCACATGGTTGTCGTGGGTGACCAGGATCACGGTCTTGCCCTGTTCGCGGTTGAGCCGCTGCAGGATGGCCATCACCTCGTAGGTGGCGCGGCGGTCCAGGTTGCCGGTGGGCTCGTCGGCGAAGATGACCTCGGGGTCGGTGACCAGGGCCCGGGCCACCGCCACCCGCTGGCACTCGCCGCCGGAGAGCTCGCCGGGCCGGTGGTGCAGGCGGTGCTCCAGGCCCACCGCGGTCAGCGCCCGCCGGCCGCGCTCCTCGGCGTCGGCCGGATAGCGGGGGGAATAGACAAAGGGCAGCAGGACGTTCTTGAGCGCGGTGGCGGTGGGCAAAAGGTGGAAGGACTGGAAGACGAAGCCCATGCGCTGGTTGCGCAACCCGGCCAGGCCGTCGTCGCTCAGCCCGGTGACCTCCTGGCCGTCGAAGCGGTAGCTGCCGCCGGTGGGCCGGTCCAACAGGCCCATGATGTGCATCACCGTGGACTTGCCCGAGCCGGAGGGACCCATGATGGCCGCGAAGTCGCCCCGGGCCATGTCCAGATCCACCCCCAGCAGGGCCGGGGTGGTGACCTTGCCGGTGGCGTAGATCTTGGTGACGCCCCTGAGCTGGATCACGCCCGGCCTCAGCGCCCGGGGCGGCCCGGCCCGCCGCCCGGCCCGCCGGGGCCGTTGCCCGCGGCCACCGCGCCGGCCATGTTGGAGCTGGGGATGATCAGGGTCTGATCGACTCCGAGGCCCTCCAGGATCTGGGTGCGCTCGCCCTCGCTCCAGCCCACCTTGACCGGAACCTGGCGCACTTTCCCGTTTTCCTTCAGAAAGACCAGGCTTTCTCCGCCCCGGCGCCGCACCGCGGCGGTGGGCGCCCAGAGCACGTCCCGGCGCTGGTCCACCACCACCGAGACGTTGGCGGTCATCTCCGGCTTCAGCAGGCCCTGGTACTCGTCCACGATCCTGAGGTCCACGGTGTAGTAGACCACGTCGTCCACCAGCTTGGCCGCCGGGCGGATGGCCTGGACCTCGGCCTTGAAGCGGCGCTCGGGAAAGGCCTCCACCGTGAAGAAGGCCATCTGCCCCAGCTTGACCAGGCCGATGTCGGTCTCGTCCACGTAGTCCTCCACCAACAGCCGGCCCAGGTCCACCACGGTCATGAAGGTGGGGGCGTTGAGGCTGGCGGCCACGGTCTCGCCCTGTTGGGTGGCGATGGTGGCCACCACCCCGGCGATGGGCGAACGGATGGTGGCGAAGTCCAGGTTGACCTGGGCGGTGGCCACCTGGGCGCGGTTGGACTCCAGGCGGGCGGCCAGCACGTCCAGTTGCTGGCGGGCCTTGTCCACCGCGTCCTGGCTCACCAGGTCCTCGGCCTTCAGGGCCGCCTGGCGTCGGAGGTCCACCCGGGCCTGGTCGAGCTGGACCTGGACCTCGTTGAGCTGCGCCTTGGCCTGGGCCAGCTTGGCCTGCAGGTCCTTGTGCTCGATCACCGCCACCACCTGGCCGGCCTTGACCTCCTGGCCGATGGCCACCAAGAGGCTCTCCACCCGGCCGCTGACCCGGGTGCTGACGTTGACCTGGGCCCCCACCTGGGGTTTGACGGTGCCGGTGCTGCTGACCAGGCGGCGGATGTCGCCCTGGCGGACCTTGGCCTCGGTCCCCGTCACCTGGGGCGCGGGTTGGTGGCTGGACCGCCAATAGCTCCAGCCGCCCCAGCCGACGGCGGCCAGCAGGACCAGCGCCAGGATGAGCTTGATGGCTTTGTTCATGCGCGGGGTCTTCTCTCTGGCTGGGGGTGCGCGCCAGGCCCCCGGCCTGGGGCCGGCGCCGCCTGGGTCCAATCAATTATGGGGCATGGGCGGTGAATTTTCGACCGCCCCGGCGCGGGCTCAGGGTTGGCCGCCGGCGGGCGGGGCGGCGGCCCCATCCGGCGGCGGGGGGGCGGGGGGCAGGACCGGACCCAGGACCGGCTCCAGGAAGACCCGCAACATCACCAGGGCCACGATGGCCATCAGCAGCGCCAGGATGGCGTGGATCGTGGGCAGCCGGCCCACCACCTGCAGGCCCGCCTGCACCAGGTAGAGCTGCACTATCACTAGGATGACCAGGATCAGGGCGGCGGTTTGCAGCGACAGCACCGCCTGGGCGGCCCAGATCACCCATAGGCCGGAGGTGTAGCAAAGAATGCGCAACACCCCCTGAAGGGTGATGTCGGCTCGGAAGGCCACCCGCGCCACCAGCCACAGGATGGCGGTGGCGATCAAGAACTTGGCCAGGGTGTTGCCCAGGGCCAGGACCATCAGGCCGAACACCCGCGGGCCGAGCTGGGGCAGCTGGAGCAAGGCCTGGACCAGGGTCGGGACCAACTGGGCCACCAGCAGGAAGGCCAGGGGCGGCAGCCAGCCGCCGTCCTTGGGCATGGCCGCGAAAAAGGCCCGCGGGCTGGTGGTGGCGGCCATGGCCAGGGGAAAGAAGGTCTGGGGCCGTCGCCATTGGAATTCCATTTCCGGGGGCATCTCGGCCAAGCGATCCTCCATTCAAGGCGATTTATCAACGATCACCAGCACCTTAGGTCAGGGAGGCGGCGTTGTCAATAGGGGCTAGGCCTCATTGGCCGCCCTAGCCAGCCCCCGATCGGCCATGCTAGATTTAGGGCCATGAGCCCGAGCCGCTTGAACAATCGGGGTTGGTTGGCCGCAAGGGCCTTGGTCGTGGCCGGGTTATGGCTGCTGCTGGGGTCTGCCAACGCCGGCGCCAGCCAGTTCACCGGCCAGGAGCTGGTGGGCTGGCCGGCGGTCTGGGGGCGGGACGAATTCCGGCTGGACTTGGAGCCCCTGGCCTCCCTGGAGATGAGCTACCGGGCCTGGGGGGACCCGGAGACCCTGGAGGTGCTGCGCGACCGCATGATCCGGGACGAGAACTGGGAGGTCTGGCTGCGCTACGAGGTCTCCACCGAGGCCCGCATCCCCCTGGCCTCCACCCAGCAGTTCCTGGAGAGCGCCAGCCGGCTCTCGCGCCTGGAGAAGCGCCTGCAGGTGCGCCTGACCCGGGAGCGGCCGCCCTTTCCCGAGGAGGAGGTACTGGAGAAGGCCTTCCGCCTGTTCAATCCCCAGGAGCAGATCAGCAAGGTCATCCCCGCGCCCGAGGTGCGTCCCTTCACCGCCTTCAAGCTCTTTTCGTTCCTGCTGGAGGACGAGGGCGTGTTCTCCGGCCGGGCCTGGTCCTGGGACAACTTCCTGCCCCGCATCGCCACCATCTCGGCCATGGTCATCGGCGGGCTGCTGCTGGTGGAATTCCTGCGCCTGGTGGCCAACCTGGGCATCCGCCGCCTGGTCAGGCGCGACCGCAGACAGGGCTGAAAAGGCCAGGGGCCGTCAGCGGTTGCGCCGACGGCCCCGGTTCCGGTCGCGCCGCGAGGCTAGGCGAAGTGGTGGTCTTCCTTGAGGTAGGCCCCCACCTTGCCGCACTTGGGGCAGAGGTAATAGTTTTTCTTGTGCAGCACCGACGCCAACTGGTCCTCGGGCACCTGGACGGAATCAGGGGCTAGGATTTCCGCGCCGCATTCCTCGGTCTTGCACGTCACGTAAACCTGGGACATGATCTTCCCCCGGCCTGGCTAGGGTTTGCGTTATCTGGAAATCATCGGGCCTCTATCGTCGTTTGATCGGCCAAAGCTGTCAAGCTGAAATTGCCGGCCCGGCCCGCGCCTTGACAAGGCCAGACCCAGGGCATATCATTACAACCTTTGTAGGCATCAGGCCTGACACGTTTTTTGGGCCAAACGCCCCCTGGTCCCGGGGCCGGAGGGCGGCTGGGGAGATGACCCGGCTCGCCCGGAACGGCGCCCGGCCCGGAGGAGCGAATCCGGCCGGGTCCGGTCCGCCCCATCGCCGGGGCGGCGTGGAGTGGATGATGCTCCCAGCCAGCCAGGCGTCCGGCCCAGGGGCCGATCCCCTGGCCGCGTACGACTATCATCTGCCGCCGGAACGGATCGCCCAGAGTCCGGCCCGGCGGCGAGTGCAGGCGCGTCTGCTGCTCCTGCCCCGCGATGGCCGAGGCTGGCGTCACGAGCGGGTGGCCCGCCTGACCCGGATCCTGGCCCCCGGCGACCTGCTGGTGGTCAACGACACCCGGGTGGTGCCGGCCCGGACCCACTGGCGCAAGCCCAGCGGCGGCCGGGTGGAGATGCTGCTCTTGGCCCCGGCCGCGCCGGTGCGCCGCCTGCCCGGCGGCGGCGAGGTCCACCAGGTCCTGCTGCGCGGCCTGCGCGCCCTGGCACCGGGCCAGGAACTGGCCCTGGAGGGCGCGCCGGAGCTGAGAGCCCGGGTGTTGGAGCGGGGCGAGCGCGGAAGGGCCCTGGCCGCCCTGCCCTTGGCCGGCCTGGAGTTGGCCCGGCGCTGGGGCCAGACGCCCTTGCCTCCCTATATCAAGCGGCCCCAGGGGCCGGTGGCGGCCGACGTCCAGCGCTACCAGACGGTTTACGCCCGGCAGGAAGGCGCGGTGGCCGCCCCCACCGCCGGGCTGCACCTGAGCCCGGAGCTGCTGGCCGCCCTGACCCGCCGGGGAGTGGAGCTGGCCCGCTTGACCTTGCACGTGGGCTATGGCACCTTTGCCGAGCCCGACCCGGCCGATCTGGCCGCCGGCCGGCTGCACGCCGAATGGGTGGAGACGCCCGCGGCCACCGTCGCCGCGGTGACGGAGGCCAAGGCCCGGGGCGGACGAGTGGTGGCGGTGGGCACCACCAGCCTGCGCGCCCTGGAATGGGCCGCGGCCGGGGGCGAACTGGGCCCGCGGCGGGGTTGGTGCGACATCCTGATCGGGCCGGGATTCGTCTTCCGGGCGGCCGACGGCCTGTTGACCAATTTCCACCTGCCGCGCACCACGCTCTTGATGCTGGTGGCGGCCCTGGCCGGGCGGGACCGGGTCCTGGCGGCCTATGCCGAGGCGGTTGTGCAGCGCTACCGCTTTTACAGCTTTGGCGACGCCATGCTGATCCTATGAGCGGGCGGCGACTGACATACCGGGAGACGGCCCGCGACGGCCGGGCGCGTGGCGGCGAGCTGACCACCCGGCGGGGCCGGGTGCGAACCCCGGCCTTCATGCCGGTGGGCACCCAGGGCACGGTCAAGGGGCTGTTGCCCGGGGAGGTGGCCGCCCTGGGGGCGGACATGATCCTGGCCAACACCTACCACCTGTCCCTGCGGCCGGGGACCGAGGTGGTGGCCGGCCTGGGCGGGCTGCATGGTTTCATGGGCTGGGATGGCCCCATCCTCACCGACAGCGGCGGGTTCCAGGTCTTCAGCCTGGCCTCGTTGCGCAAGGTGGAGGAGGAAGGCGTCAGCTTCCGCTCCCACCTGGACGGGAGCCTGCTGCGACTGACCCCGGAGGAGGCGGTGCGGGCCCAGGAAAACCTGGGCTCGGACGTGATGATGATGCTGGACGAGTGCCCCCCGGCCGGAGCCGGGAGGGACTACCTGGAGCGATCGCTGAACCGCGACGCCCGCTGGGCCCAACGGGCCCTGGCCGCCCGCACCGACCAGGGCGGGGCCTTGATGGGCATCGTGCAGGGCGGGGTGCACGCCGACCTGCGCCGCCGGAGCGTGGAGCTGTTGGGCGGCCTGGAGATGGACGGCTACGCCCTGGGCGGTCTGAGCGTGGGCGAGGCCAAGGAAGCCATGATGGAGACCATCGCCGCCACCGCGCCCCTGTTGCCGGCCGACCGGCCCGTCTACCTGATGGGCGTGGGCGAGCCGGCGGACCTGGTGGCCTGCGTGGGCCTGGGGGTGGATCTCTTTGACTGCGTGCTGCCCACCCGCATGGCCCGCAACGGCACCCTGCTCACCGCCCGGGGGCGGCTCAACCTGCGCAACGCCCGCTTCGCCCGCGACCCCGAGCCGGTGGAGGAGGGCTGCGCCTGCCCCGCCTGCCAGACCTACAGCCGGGCCTACCTGCGCCACCTGTTCATGGCCCGGGAGCTGTTGGCCTATCGCCTCAACACCATTCACAATCTGTACTACATCCTGAACCTGATGGCCGGATTGCGCCGCGCCATCCGCGAGGGACGCTACCAGGCCTTCGCCCGCCAGGTCCTGTCCGGTTTGTCCGGGGACCAGGGGGAGGAGGCGGCATGAACCAGGGAGGAAAACATGTTTGATCTGTTCACGGCCACTCCGGCCTGGGCCCAGGATGGCGGCGGCGCCGGCGGTCTGGGAAGCCTGCTTTCGGGCCCCCTGCCCATGTTGGTGCTGATGTTCGCGGTCTTCTATTTCCTGCTCATCCGGCCGCAGCAGAAAAAGGCCAAGCAGCACAAGGAGATGCTCGGCAATCTCCGCAAGGGCGACAACGTGTTGACCAGCGGCGGCCTCTACGGCAAGATCACCGGCATCACCGACAACGTGGTGGTGCTGGAGGTGGCCCCCCAGGTGCGGGTGAAGGTCAGCCGCGGGCACATCGCCGGCGTGGCGGGTGGCGAGTCCCCGGCCGCCCCGGCCCCGGAAAAGAAATAACGGCGATTCCGCCGCTTTTCCGACCCGAGCCCCCGGTCCCGGCCGCCAGCGGCGCGGCGGGGTTCTAGGGGGCGCGGGCGATCAAACCTAAAGCCGGACCGCGCCATTGCGCGGCCGGCCTCGGGAGTGGACCTTGCCAAGGAATTTCACCTACAAGCTGACCCTGGTGGCGGTCATCCTGATCGTGGCCGTCTTCTACCTCATCCCCAGCCTGGGTTCCAAGCTGCCCTCGTGGTGGACCAGCTTCCTGCCCTCGGAGCAGATCCGCCTGGGCCTGGACCTGCAGGGCGGGATGCACCTGATCCTGGAGGTGGAGGTGGACAAGGCGGTGGCCTCCAGCGTGGAGCGGGCCAGCCAGGACTTGCAGCGCCGGATGCGCGACGAGAACATCCGGGCCACCAAGCCCGAGGCCAACGACCTGCGCCAGATCAAGCTGAACCTGCTGGCCGAGTCCGAGCGGGCCAAGTTCGAGGATCTGGTGCACAACAGCATGCCCGACTACAAGGTGGAATCCACCCGGACCGAGAACGAGGGCCAGGTGGCGGTGGTGCTGGGGCTCAAGCCCGAGGCGGTCAAGCACATCCAGGAGCAGGCCGCCACCCAGGCCCTGGAGACGATCCGCAACCGCATCGACCAGTTCGGCGTCAGCGAGCCGGAGATCGTGCCCCAGGCCGGCGGCCGCATCCTGGTGCAGCTGCCCGGGGTCAAGGACCCCCAGCGGGCCATCGCCCTGATCGGCAAGACCGCCCAGTTGGAATTCAAGCTGGTGGACGAGACCGTGGATCCGCGCAACGCGGCCAAGGCGACGATCCCGGCCGGCAGCGAGCTGGCCTACCTGCAAAACCGCGACCGCGGCACCGGCCGGATGAACAAGGAGCCCATCGTCATCCGCTCCCGGGCCAGCATGACCGGCGAGACCATCACCGACGCCCGGGTCCAGTTCGACAGCCAGGGCCACGAGCCCTATGTCACGGTGGCCTTCAACACCACCGGCGCGCGCCAGTTCGCCGATCTGACCAGCCGCAACGTCAAGAAGAAGCTGGCCATCGTGCTGGATGGCAAGGTGCAGTCGGCCCCGGTCATCCAGGAGGCCATCACCGGCGGCGAGGCCCGCATCACCGGCGATTTCACCCTGGAGGACGCCCGCGACCTGGCGGTGGTGCTGCGCTCCGGCGCCCTGCCGGCCCCGGTCAGGATCCTGGAGGAGCGCACCGTGGGTCCCAGCCTGGGACGCGACTCCATCAGCCAGGGCATCCTCTCGGCCCTGGTGGGCGGGGCCCTGGTGCTGTTGGTGACCCTGCTCTATTACAGGCTTTCCGGGCTGGTGGCCGACTTCGCCCTGGTCCTGAACCTGGTCCTGATGGTGGCCTGCCTGGCCGCCTTCCAGGCCACCCTGACCCTGCCCGGCATCGCCGGCATCATCCTGACCATCGGCATGGCGGTGGACGCCAACGTGCTGATCAACGAGCGCATACGCGAGGAATTACGGCTGGGCCGAACTCCGGCCGCCGCGGTGGAGGCCGGCTACAGCCGGGCCACGGTGACCATCCTGGACTCCAACATCACCACCCTGATCGCGGCCCTGGTGCTGTTCCAGTTCGGCACCGGCCCCATCAAGGGCTTCGCGGTGACCCTGACCATTGGCCTGGCCAGCAGCATGTTCACCGCCATCGTGTTAACCCGGCTGTGCTTCGACTATGTGATTCATCGCTACCGGCCTCGGAGCCTGAGCATCTAGCGGACGGACGGCGAAATCGGTCCCTGGGCCGATGCAACCCCAGGGCGGGGGATTCGAGCCCCACCAGTTGAATCCGGGCCGCCGGCGTCTTGGGGCCGGCGGGCAGAACCAACGCCCGGCAATCGCGGAGCTGACATGCAAATAATCAAGCCCGACATCAATATCGACTTCATGGGCAAACGCAACCTGCTGATGGTGATTTCGGCGGTGCTCCTGGTGGTCTGCCTGTTGCCCCTGATCCTGCGCGGCGGGCCCAACTACGGCATCGACTTCGCCGGCGGCATCCTGGTGCAGGTGAAGTTCGCCAAGCCCACCGCCCCGGCCGACATCCGCGAGGCCTTGAAGCCCCTGGGCATGGACGACTCCATGGTCCAGCCCTATGGACACGACGACGACAACGAGTATCTGATCCGGGCCGAGCGTCCGGATCTGAAGCTGGAGGGCCTGGGCCAGCAGATATCCCAGGCCTTGTCGGCCAAGTACGGCGGCGAGGGGTTCGAGGTCCGTCGCCTGGAGACGGTGGGTCCCAAGGTGGGCAAGGACCTGCGCCAACAGGCCCTGATGGCGGTCTTCTTCGCCCTGCTCCTGATGGCGGTCTACATCTCCGGCCGCTTCGAGGCCAAGTGGGTCCTGGCGGCGGTGATGGCCGGCGTCCTGATCGCCACCACCCTGCTGGCGCACTGGCTGCTGGCCAGCATCCTGGGCCTGGGCGACACCACGGTGATGGTGCTGTTGATCGTGGTGGCCCTGGGGGTGACCCTGGCCGCCTGCTGGGTGCTGCGCCTGCGCTACGCCATGGGCGCGGTGGTCAGCCTGTCCCACGACGTGCTCATCACCATCGGACTGTTCAGCCTGCTCGATCGGGAATTCAACCTGGCCACCGTGGCCGCCATCCTGACCATCATCGGCTACTCGCTCAACGACACCATCATCGTCTACGACCGCATCCGCGAGAACCTGAAAAAGGACAGCCGCGCCGACCTGATCGAGCTGACCAACCAGTCGGTCAACCAGACCCTGGGGCGCACCATCCTCACCGGCGGCACCACCATCATCGTCCTCATCGTGTTGTTTTTCCTGGGCGGCGGCGTGTTGGAGGACTTCGCCCTCATCCTGCTGATCGGAGTGGTGGTGGGCACTTATTCCTCGGTCTACGTGGCCAGCCCCATGCTGCTCTTGATGCCCCGGAGCGGCGGCCTCAAGCTCAGCCTGCCCCAGACCGCTCCGGCCAGGCCGGCCGCCAAGCCAGCCCCCCGGCCGGCCCCGGGACCGGAGCCCGAGGAGATGAGCGACGACCCCAACCGCCCCGCCACCATCCGCCGGGTGCGCGGTCGCACGGCCAAGGTCAGCCGCTCCAAGCGCAAGAAGCGCTGATTGTTGTACATTCTCATCACCAGCCCCATTGGCGCGCCTCCGGCAGGTCATGCCGGAGGTCGCGGCCTTTTTGCTTGCCAAGGCCGTCGCGGCCTGGTTAAGGTTTAGCCCCATGGGGCGCATCATCACCATAGCCAATCAGAAGGGTGGGGTGGGCAAGACCACCACCGCGGTCAACCTGGCCGCCGGCCTGGCCGCGGCCGAGCAGGAGACCCTGTTGGTGGACTGCGACGCCCAGGGCAACGCCACCAGCGGCCTGGGGGTCAAGCTGGGTCCGGACCAGCCCACCCTCTACCAGGTCCTGATCAACGCCTGCCAGCCCCAGGACGCCATCCGCGACACCGAACTCAGCCACCTCAAGCTTATCGGCAGCGACGTGAACCTCTTCGGGGCCGAGATGGAGCTGGCTTCTTCGGCGGAGCGCGAGTATCTGCTGGCCAAGGTCCTGGTCAAGCTGGGGGAGCGCTTCCGTTTCATCATCCTGGACTGCCCGCCCTCCCTGGGGCTGTTGACCCTCAACGCCCTGACCGCCTGCCAGTCGGTCCTGATCCCCCTGCAATGCGAGTACTATGCCCTGGAGGGCCTGACCCAGCTCCTGCACACCGTGGCCCGGGTGCGCCGCACCCTGAACCCCGGCCTGGGCCTGTTGGGCATCCTGCTGACCATGTACGACGGCCGCAACAACCTTAGCCGCCAGGTGGCCGAGGACGTGCGCGGCCATTTCGGCAAATTGGTGTTCCGCAGCGTGGTGCCGCGCAACGTGCGCCTGTCCGAGGCCCCCAGCCACGGCAAGCCGGTGCTGCTCTACGACGTCAAGAGCAGCGGGGCCCAGGCCTACCTGGACCTGGCGCGCGAGGTGCTTTCCGGCGGTCCCAGCCAGGAGAGCCAGGGGGAGGCGGCATGAACCAGGAGGCGGACAAGAGCAAGGCCGGACGCAAGAAGCCCCCCGCCCTGGGCCGGGGTCTGGCGGCGTTGTTGGGCGACGACCTGTTGCCCAGCCAGAGCCCCACCGAGGCCCGGCCCGACGACCGGGTGTTGCAGCTGCCCCTGGAGAGCATCGAGCCCAACCCCTTCCAGCCCCGACGGGTCTATGACCCGGCCGCCCTGGAGGCCCTATCCGATTCCATCAGTCAGCACGGGGTGTTGCAACCCCTGGTGGTGCGGCCGGTGGAGATGGGCTACCAGCTCATCGCCGGCGAGCGCCGCCTGCGGGCCAGCCAGATGGCCGGGCTGGCCACGGTGCCGGTGGTGGTGCGCCAGGCCAGCGATCAGCAGGCCCTGCTCCTGGCCCTGCTGGAGAACCTCCAGCGCGAGGATCTGAACCCCCTGGAAGAGGCGCACGCCTTCCAGCGCCTGGCCGAGGAGTTCTCCCTGAGCCACGAGGACATCGCCGCCGGAGTGGGCAAGGACCGTTCCACGGTGGCCAACACCCTGCGCTTGCTGAAGTTGCCGGATCTGGTCCTGGACGACCTGGCCACCGGGGCCTTGACCGCCGGCCACGGCCGGGCCCTGCTGGCCCTGGGGTCGGCCCCCCTGATCCGCCAGGCCCGGGACCAGATCCTGAAGCAGGGCCTGTCGGTGCGGGCCACCGAGCGCCTGGTCAAGAGCCTGCTGCAGAGCCCCAAGGCCCGCAAGGCGGTGCCGGACCAGATCTATCTGGAGAGCCTGGCCGACGAGCTGCGCCACAAGGTGGGCACCAAGGTGGAGATCAAGGGCCGGGCCAAGCGGGGTCAGATCGTGCTGCATTTCTTCTCCGACGGCGAACTGGAGCGTCTGCTGGAGCTCCTGCGCCGCTAGCCGGCCCTCCGCGCCATGCACCTGATCATCGACGGCTACAACCTCATCCACCAGGCCCCGGAGCTGTTCCTGGCCGCGGACCTGGGCCGTGGGCGCGAGGCGTTGTGCACCGCGCTGCGGCTCTACCGCAAGAAAAAGGCCCACAAGCTCACGGTGGTCTTTGACGGCGGCGAGGAGCCGGAGCCCAGCCGGGGCGCGCTGTGCGGGGTGCCGGTGATCTTTTCCGGCCAGCGCACCAACGCCGATGGGGTCATCGCCCGCCTGGCCGCGGCCCAGGGAGCCGGGGCCACGGTGATCACCGACGACCGCGAGCTGGCCGGCCGCTGCCGGGCCGGCGGGGCGGAGGTGATCGAGGCCCGGGTCTTCGCCGCCCGCCTGATGGACACCGCCCAGGGCTGGCTGCCGACGGGCGAGGACGAGGAGCCGGGCTGGGACTTCACCACCCGGAAGAAAGGCCCCAGCCAGCGCGCGCCCAAGGCCCGGCGGCGCAAGGATCGCCGCCTGGGCCGGCTGTAGCCGAAAACGATGGGCGCGGCGGCGCGGCCAGGACAGGCCAAGAAAGGGAGCGGAGATGGATTTCGTGGAGTTGTTGCAACGGGTGTCGCTGTTTTCGCTCATGAGCCGGGGGGACCTCAAGCGCCTGGCCAAACTCTGCCAGGAGCACGATTTCAGCGACGGCCAGGTCATAACCCGCGAGGGCGACCTGGACGGCCGCCTGTTCGTGGTGGCCAGCGGCCAGGTCAAGGTGGTCAAGGACCTGGGTGGTCCGGCGGCCCGGGAGGTGGCGGTGCTGGGTCCCAACAGCCACTTCGGCGAACTGGCCCTGGTGGACGACTTCCGCCGCACCGCCAGCGTGGTGGCCGATGGGCCGACCCGGGTGGTCTCCCTGGACCAGTGGAACTTTCGCGACACCATCAAGAAATACCCCTCGGTGGCGGTGGAGCTGATGCAGAGCCTGGCCCGCCGCCTGCGCAACGTGGAGGCCCAGCACTGCTAGCGGCCGCCGGGCGCGGTCGGAGATGGGGGGGATCGTCTTGGATTCATTGGCTTATTGCGGCCTGAGCTGCCAGGAATGCCCGGTGCTGCTGGCCAGCCGGGCCGACGACGACGAGTTGCGGACGGTGGTGGCCCGGCGTTGGTCCAAGCTGTTGGGGGCGCCCCTGGTGGCGGCGGACATCGACTGCGACGGTTGCCAGGGCCAGGGCCAACGCTGGTTCAAGCACTGCCAGGCCTGCGCCATCCGGGCCTGCGGCCGGGACAAGGGGCTGGACAACTGCGCGGTCTGCGCCCAGTATCCCTGCCCTAAGCTGGTGGAATTGTTCGCGGCCGCCCCCGAGGCCCGGGCCAACCTGGAGCGTTTTCGCGTGGCCAGGGGCTAGCGGAAGCTGCTCTCGCGGCCCTGGCGCAGGCGGGTGAGGTTCTCCCGGTGCCGCCAGACCACCAACAGCGCCATGCCCACCGTGCTCAGCACCAGGGGGGTGGGCTGGCCCAGGAAGAGCATCACCAGGGGCGCGGAGCCGACGCCGGCCAGGGAGCCCACCGACATGTGGGTGGTCCACCAGGCGATTCCGGCCAGGATGACCAGCACCAGCAGAGTGGCCAGCGGCGCGGCGGCCAGCATCGCCCCCAGGGCGGTGGCCACGCCCTTGCCGCCCTGGAAGCGCAGGTAGATCGGGAAGATGTGTCCCAGCACCGCGGCCAGGCCCACCGCCGCGGCCTGCCAGGGCTCCAGCCAGCCCCAGGCCAGGTAGGCCGGCAGCCAGCCCTTGCCCGCGTCCAGCAACAGGGTGGCCACCCCGGCCGCCTTGCCGGCCAGCCGGGCCACGTTGGTGGCCCCGATATTGCCGGAGCCCGCCCGGCGGGGATCGCCGCCGCCGGCCAGTCGGGTCACCGCCAGGCCGAAGGGCACCGAGCCCAGCAGGTAGGATCCTATGAACAACCCCAGGAAAAGCAGCATTTTGCACCCATTGGCTTGCCGGTGTCAGCATCTTCATGTTAATACGCCCGGAAGCGTCGCGCCACAAGCAGTTTAGCGCGTGCGAGCCGATATTGCCCCGCCGGGGGGTTGCGGGTATGGTAGAGGTGAAGCCGCCCTCGGGGCGTGGGAAGGGAGCCGGAAGGAACAGATGCGCGTCTGCGTGATCGACGGCCAGGGCGGGGGCATCGGCGGGGTCATCATCCGCCGGCTCAAGGAAGAATTCGGCGAGACGGTCGAGGTCCTGGCCCTGGGCACCAACGCCATCGCCACCGCCCAGATGATGAAGGCCCACGCCAACCGGGGGGCCACCGGCGAGAACGCCATCATCTGGACCATCCAACAGGCCGACGTTATCATCGGCCCCATCGGCATCGTGCTGGCCAACGCCATGATGGGCGAGGTGACCCCGGCGGTGGCCGCGGCGGTGGCCTCCTGCCCGGCCCGCAAGTTTCTGCTGCCGCTGACCCAGGAAAACGTGGAGGTGGTGGGCGTGACCCACGAGCCCCTGCCTCACCAGGTCGACCAGATCGTCAAGATCCGCCTCAAGGAGCTGATGGACAATGTGTGAAGCCACGGCCTATATTCTGAACCAGGAGGGCCAGGAGCAACTGCTGTTGGCCGACGTGGACGTGATCGAGCCCCAGGGGGACGGCACCACCCGCCTGGTTTCCATCTACGGCGAGCAGAAGGTGCTCAAGGCCCGCATCAAATCCATGTCCCTGGTCAACCACAAGGTGGTCCTGGCCCAGGACTAGCGCGCCGGACCCCGCCCAAGCAAGGAGCGAAGCCATGGCCGACCAGTCCGCCATCGATCGTGCGGTGGCCAACCTGCACTGGCTGGGCCACGACTGCTTCCGCCTGGACAGCAGCGTCGGCCCGATCTATTTCGACCCCTTCCAACTGGCCGGCGGCCCCGTCGCCAGCCTGATCCTGTGCAGCCACGACCATTTCGATCATTGCGTGGCCGAGGACATCGCCAAGATCCGCGACGCCAAGACCGTGATCGTCACCGAGGCCAACTGCGCCGCCAAGCTGGGGCCCCAGGGTGTGCGGGTGATCAAGCCCGGCCAGAGCCTGGAGCTGCCGGGGATCAAGGTCACCGGCGTCCCCGCCTACAACACCAACAAGCAGTTCCACCCCCAGGCCAACGACTGGGTGGGCTTCGTGGTGGAGGTGGACGGGGTGCGGATCTATCACGCCGGGGACACCGACTTCATCCCCGAGATGAAGGAGCTGCGGGTGGACATCGCCCTCTTGCCGGTCTCGGGCACCTACGTCATGACCGCCGAGGAAGCCGTGGAGGCGGCCCTGGCCATCCGGCCGGGGCTGGCCATCCCCATGCATTACGGGGCCATCGTGGGCGAGGCTTCCGACGCCCAGCGCTTCGCCCAGGCCCTGGCCGGCAAGCTGCCGGTGAAGATATTGCCCAAGGAATAGCCAAGAGGAGGGGGCGGCTCCCCCGGGGATGGGGAGCCGCCCCCGGTCGACAAGCCCTGGGCCTCGTACCAGGGCGCGGAGGGCTTGGTTGGACGGACCGTCCCGGCGGGGGCGGTCCGTCGCGTTTGCGGGGGCTAGAAGACGAAGCTCACCCCGGCGAAGACGTTGAGTCCGGGGTGGTACACCTCGTAGTTGCTGCTGGCGCCGGGGGTCATGTTGCCGTCCACCACCAGGCGCTTGTCCAGCAGGTTGTCGGCCTCCAGCTCCAGGCGGCACCAGTCGGTCAGGCGGTAGCTGGCCCGGCCGCGCAGGTTGCAGTAGTCGTCCAGGTTGTCCTCGCGCTCCAGTTGGAAGACCGCGTTGACCCCGGCCTGGAGACGCTGGCCCCGCCAGGAGAGGCCGGGCACCGCCTGGAGCTTGGGACCGGACTGCTTTTCCACGCCCTCGTCCTCCTCCCAGGGGTCGGCCCAGTAGCCGCCCAGCTCCACCCAGAAGCCGCCGCCCACCGCCAGCCTGACCTGGGCCTCCACACCGGTGGACTGCCACTGGTCCAGGTTCTGGGCGATGTAGCGCTCCTGGGCGTCGTTGTAGAGGTAGCGGACCTTGTCGGTGTAGGCCATGTGGAACAGGGCCAGGCTGGCGGCGTAACCCTTGTCGGCCGTTTTCCAGCCCAGTTCGTAGGTCCAGCCCCGCTCCGGCCCCAGGTCCGGGTTGCCGCCGATGGTGGCGGAGTTGGAGTAGAGCTGGGTGAAGGTGGGCAGGCGGAAGGTGCGCCCCAGGTTGGCGTAGAGGGACTGACGCTGGTTGAGACGATAGAGGGCCGAGAGCTGGGGCAGGGCCTCCTGGTGGTCGTCGCTGTCCTGCTCGGTGTTGAAGGCCGCCTCGCCGCGCAGGCCGGCGCTGAGCAACCAGTCCGGCCCGGGCTCCCACTCGGCCATGGCGAACAGCGAGCCCTGGTGGCGATGGTGGTTGACGTGGGACTCCACCACCCGGTAGCCGGCCCGGTCCGAGCCGGAGAGGTCCTGGTCGGTGTCGTGCTGGCGCTCGTAGACGTAGCGCAGGCCGTAGACCAGGCCCACCGGCCCCAGGCGGCTGGTGCGTTGGCCGTCCAGGCCCAGGCTCTGGTGGTGTTTCTCCTCCTCGCGGTTGGGCTTGTTCAGGGCGTCGTAGTCATAGCCCAGGTCCATGTGGCTGTAGTGCAAGAAGCCCATCAGGCGCAGGTCCGGCCGGTCCACCCCGCCCCAGAGGTAGTTGTGAGTCAGCTTCTGATCGGTCTGGTAGTCGCTGGCCGGGCTCTTGCCATAGGCGCGGGTGTAGCCCGACTCCTGGCGGTTGAGCATGTAGTTCAGGCTCAGCCAGGGCAGGGGCCGGGTGGCCGCCAGGGCCGCCTGCTCGTTGACCCGCTTGAGGTTGGTGTCATAAGGGCTGCGGGTGCTGTAGTTGACCTTGACCAGGTCCAGGGCCCCCTGGCCGCCCACCTGGCCGCCGACCCAGGCCAGGGGATGGTCTCCCCAGACCCCGGCCTGCCAGCGGTCGCGGTTGCCGGCCTTGGCGTCGGCCCCGGCCTGGGCCTGGCCCCCGGCCGCCACCGGCTGGCGGGTGATGATGTTGATGACCCCGGACATGGCCTGGGAGCCGTAGAGCACCGCCTGGGCGCCCTTGACGATCTCGATGCGCTCGATCATGCGCTTGGGGATCATGGCCAGGTCGTAGCCGCCGTTGGCCGGCGAGGCCAGGATGGGCAGGCCGTTGAGCAGCACCAGCTCCCCGCCCTTGAGCCCGCGCAGACCGGCCTCGCCGTTCATGCCACCCTGGTTGACGCCACCGGGCAGCTGGGCGGAGATGAAGACCCCGGCGGTCTGCTCCACCAGGTCCAGGGCCGAGTCGCCGGCCATCAGCTCGATCTCCTCGCGCCCCAGGGTGGTGGTGGCGGCGGGGGTGTCCAGAAAGGCCGCCGCCTGGCGCTTGGCGGTGACGGTCACCGGGGCCAGGGTGGCGGCCTGGCCCGGGGCCGGGGTGGACCCGGGGTCGCCGGAAGCCCCGGAGGCCGCCACCGGACAGGCCAGGCCCAGCAGGATCAGGATCAGGCTCAACTTGCGCATGCTTCTCTCCTCCGATTCAGCGTGATCAGGGTTGCCATGAACCACCGGAGGCAATAAAAAACGCCCCGAGTCCTTCATAAGAAAGGACTCGGGGCGCACCCAGCTTGCTTAGCCCCAGCCTCCGGAGGCGTCAATCCACGAACGCCTGCCGCATCGTTGGTCTGGGTAGGTCTTCTGGCTCCCGGATCAGCCTACTCTCCGCGCCTTCCCGACGTCATGGTTGACGCCAGTGGCATGTTATCGCGGATTTCGTCCCCGGTCACAGCGGCGGGACCGCGCCGGCTTTGCACCGGCTTCCCTATTAAGCCCTTAACGGGCGCCCAAACCGAATGTAGAATGACCCTAGCAACAAAATCCGCCCCGGTCAAGCGCGGATTCGCGCAACGCCGGGGGCGGGGCTTTTCCCCCGGGGGGCCTGCCATGACCAACCTGCCCGCCATCCCGCCGCTCGAGCGGCCGCGCGACGTGCTCTGTCTGGGGCTCAACGCCACCGACCATCTCTGCCTGATTCCCCATCGCCCGGACTGGGGCGGCAAGCTGCGCATGAAGACCCTGACCACCATGGGCGGCGGCCAGGCCGCCACCGCGGCCTGCGCCCTGGGCCGCCTGGGTTGGCGGGTGGCCTACGCCGGGGTCTGCGGCGACGATCCCCCGGGCCGCCAGGCCGGACCCTGGCTGCGGGAGTTCGGGGTGGACCCGGCCGGGCTCCTGGTCAGGCCCGGGACCGGCAGCCAACAGGCATTCATCATGGTGGAGGAGCGCGGCGGCGAACGCACCATCATCTGGACCCGGGACGAGGCCTGTCGCCTGGAGCCGGAGGACCTGGACGAGAAGCTCATCGCCAGCGCCCGGGTGCTGCACCTGGACGGGCATTTCTGGCAAGCCTCCATCGCCGCCGCCCGCCTGGCCAAGGCCCACGGCCTGGTGGTCAGCCTGGACGCCGAGCGCATCTTCGCCGGCACCGAGGAGCTGGTTTCGCTGTGCGACGTGGTGATGGGCTGCGAGGATTTCGCCCAGCGCCTGTTCGGCATCGAAAACCCGGAGCGGGCCCTGGCCCACCTGGCCGAGTTGGGGCCGGCCTGGGTGGGGCGCACCCTGGGGCGGGGCGGGGCGGAGATGCTGGTGGACGGGCGACGTCACTACGCCCAGGGTTTCGCGGTCCCGACCGTGGACACCACCGGGGCCGGCGACGTCTTCCACGCCGGCCTGGTGCACGCGATCCTGCTGGGCCAGGAGCCGGAAACCGCCCTGACCACGGCCAACGCCCTGGCCGCCCTGTCCACCACCGGCCTGGGCGGGCGGGCGGCCTTGGCCACCCGTCCCCAGTTGGAGGCCTTCCTGGTTGCCCACGCCCGGCGGGCCTGAGCCGGACCGGTCCGGCGCGACGCCAGGCGGGGCGCGTCCTGGCGGCTAGGACTCCACCGCCAGCATCCGGCCCAGCTTGAGCATGGACTGGTGCGGACCCAGGGCGATGAGGGTGTCGCCCCGGTCGATGACGGTGTCGGCCGGCGGGTTGAAGATCATTCGGTCGTCGGCCTTTTTGATGGCCAGGATGATCAGATCCAGCTTCTGGCGCAGGCCGGACTCCTTGAGGCTGACCCCCACCAGCTCGTTCTGCGGACCCACCACCAATTCCTCCATTTGCAAGGCCAGGTCCGAGCCGTGGAAGGTGAGGTCGATGAAATCGGCCACCGAGGGGCGCAACACGGTCTGGGCGATGCGGCGGGCGCCGATGAAGTAGGGCGAGACCACCTTGTCCGCCCCGGCGCGCTTGAGCTTGCGCTCGCTGCCCGGCTCGGTGGCGCGGGCGATGATGAACAGGTCCGGGCGCATGCCCTTGGCGGTGAGCACGATGTAGACGTTGTCGGCGTCGCTGCTGACCGTGGCCACCAGGCCCCGGGCGCGGTCGATGCCAGCGGCCAGGAGGCTCTCGTCCTCGGTGGCCGAGCCCAGCACATAGTGGATGCCGGCCGCCTCCAGCCGCCGGGTTGCATCCTCGCTGGTGTCGATGACCACCATGCCCACGTCTCTTTCCGCCAGCATGTCGGCCACCTGGGCCCCGATGCGGCCATAGCCGCAGATGATGTAGTGGTCCTTGAGCGAACGGATCCTGCGCTCCAAGCTGCGCCTCCCCATCACCTGGCGGAGTTTGCCCTCCACCACCCACTGGGTGATCATGGTCAGGAAATAGAGCACCGCGCCCACCCCCACCAGGATCAACGCCATGCTGAAGATCTCGCCGGCCCGGCTCAGGGGGTGGACCTCGCCGTAGCCCACCGTGGCCACGGTGGTGATGGTCATGAACAGGGAGTCGTGGAAGTCCCAGCCCTCGATGAGCATGTAGCCAACGGTGCCGCCCGCCATCACCAGGATGGTGGTGGTGAGCGCCAGGGCCACCTGGCTGTCGAAAAGGACGAAGGCGCGCCGTTTCACCTTGGCAGGGCAGCGCTCATCGGGCGGCGCCCTCCGGCGGCGCCGGATCGGACCCCACCACGTCCGCCGCGTATTCCGCCAGGTTGGAGGGCAGGTTGGCGAAGACGATCATGAAGGGCAGGCTGCCCCCGGTGGTCAGGGGTTGGGGGTGTCCCTCCACCAGGGGGGGCTGGTCCAGCCGGGCCTTGAGCTCCTCGTAGGGCAGGTCCTGCAACTCCTCGGCGCCGAAGACCTGGCCCGCGTGGACCACGACCTGGGCGGCGGCCTTGCCCTGGGCGTCGTTGAGCTGGCCGCGCACCATGACCTTGATCCGGGCCTGGTCGCCCTCGTTCTGCACCTGGCCCTGGACCACGAACAGGCGGCCCGACTTCTGGTTCATGCGGTAATAGGCCCGCACCTGGGCCAGGCGCAGTCCGCGGTACTCGGCCTGGGCCGGGGTGGCGGCCGCGTTCTTGCCGCCCGCGCCCACGGCCTTGCCGGATTGGGCCTGACCGGCGGGCTGGCGGCTCAGGATCAGGCTGAAGCCGGGCAGGTCGCGGAAGGGATTGACCACCTGGGGCAGGACATGCATGCGGTCCAGAACCAAAAGCCCGCCCACCAGGACCAGTATCAGGATGATGGGAATAAAAACCAGCCAGAACAGCAGCTTGATTCCCCTGCCGCCCTTGGGGCCGGAGTCGCGGCGGGTCATGGCGTCCACGTCCAGGCCGAAATCGGCGTCCTCGGCGGCGGCCGCCGCCTGGCCGGGCTCGTCGCTAAGCTCGAAAACATCCTGGGACTTGGCCTTGGCATCGGCCGACCCGGCCGCGCCCGGCGGAATGACCTGGAACACGTCCTGGCAGCGGCTGCAACGCACCCAGGCCCCATCCGCGCCCAAGCGGCTGTCGTCGAGATTGAACTTGGTCTGGCACGATTCGCACTGGACGATCATGGGGCCATCCTCAGCCGCGCTGGTGATCCAGCTTGACCTCGTAGACACCGGGAAGGTGCCGATAACATTCGTCATAGTCCAGGCCATAGCCCACCAGGAAACCCTGGGGCACCCGGAAGCCCACGTAGTCGATAGCCAACTCCAGCTCGCGGCGTTCGGGCTTGTCGATGAAGGAGCAGACCTTGACCTCGGTCGCGCCCAGGCCGGCCAGGCAGTCCTGCAGCCAGCGCACGGTGCGCCCGGTGTCCACGATGTCCTCCACCACCAACACCCGCTGGCCCTTGAGGTTCAGCTCCGGGGCCTTGGACATGGTGATGGTGCCGCAGGACACGCTGTCGGCCCCGTAGGAGGCCAGGCGCACGAAATCCAGCCTGACCGGCACGGTCATGGCCCGGGCCAGGTCGCCCAGGAAGACGAAGGCGCCCTTGAGGACGCCCAGCAGGATGGTGTCCGGTCCCATCTCGCGCGAGATCTGCTGGCCCAATTCCCGCACCCGGGCCTGGATCTGCTCGGGGGTGAGGACCACCTCCAGGGGATGTCGCTCGCTGCTCACCGGTCGCTCACGCCTCGCATGGGTTTCATCGCCCGCTCCCCGGGGTCCGCCCCCGCGTCCCACCCCGGTTGGCCCAGGCGCCCCCTCATGGCCGTCCGGCCAATAACCGCCCGGATTCAAAGCCCAATCCATCCCAAACATAGACCAGGCCTCCCGGGGTTGTCAAACAGAATATCCCCCGCGAGTCCTAAGACTTGGGGCGCTGGCGCAGGAGGTCGGCCCGCAGCCGCGCCAGCAGGTCCGAGGCCAGGCCCTCCGGCCCCGACCGGCGGCCGCAGATGATCTCCCACAGGTCCAGGTCCTCCCGGGCCAGGAGGAGCTCCAGGTCGTCCAGTTCGGCCGGCGTGAGCCGCTCCAGACGGGCCTCCACCCAGGGGCGCAGGGCCAGCTCCACCTCCAGGAACCCCCGGCGGCAGGCCAGGCGCAGGCGTTTGACGCGCAGGCCGGGTTCTTCCATGATCGGTCTCCTTCCCTCACGCGCCGCGCCCCGCCCCCCGGCGGTCGGGGAGCGGGGCGCGGCGCGTGAGGCATCGTCGGGCGGGCCGGCTAGAAGCGGCGGTTGACCAGGGCCTTCTTGATGCCGGCGATGGCCTTGGTGGGATTGAGGCCCTTGGGACAGGCCTCCACGCAGTTGAGGATGGTGTGGCAGCGCCAGGAGGCGTGGTGGTCGTCCAGGATGTCCAGGCGCTCGTCGGCCCCCTCGTCGCGGCTGTCTTCGATGAAGCGCCAGACGTTCAACAGGGCGCTGGGGCCCAGATAGCGGGGGTCGGCCCAATAGGACGGGCAGGAGCTGGAGCAGCAGGCGCAGAGGATGCACTCGTAGAGGCCGTCCAGCTTCTTGCGCTCGGCCGGGGTTTGCAGGCGCTCCTTGTCCGGGTCCGGGGTCCTGGTGATCAGGTAGGGCTTGACCGTGAAGTATTTCTGCAAAAAGTCGTCCAGGTCCACCACCAGGTCCTTGACCAGAGGCAGGCCGGGCAGGGGCTGGATCACCAGGCGGCCGTTCTTGGCCACCTCCTCGATGTGGGTGACGCAGGTGAGCATGTTGGCCCCGTTGACGTTGACGCCGTCGGAGCCGCAGACGCCCTCGCGGCAGGAGCGGCGATAGGCCAGGGTGCCGTCCTGCTCCCAGCGGATCTGGTTCAGGCCGTCCAGGATCATCATGCCGGGCTTGGTGATCTTGACCTGGTAGTCCTGGTAATGGGGCTCCTGGCCGGAGGCGGGATCGTAACGCAATATGGTGAAGGTCACGCTGTCCATGGGGACCTCTCTTTATTTTCGGCTCCGGCCTAGTACTTGCGCTCGGCCAGGGCGATGGACTCCACGGTCAGGGGCTGCATGCGCACCGGCTTGTAGGCCAGGCTCACGCCGCCGTCGGGCTCCAGGTAGCTCAGGGTGTGCTGGTGCCAGTTGTCGTCGTCGCGGTTGGGGAAGTCGTCGCGGTAGTGGCCGCCGCGGCTCTCCTGGCGGGCCAGGGCCCCCTCGGTGATGGCCGCGCAGACATCGAGCATGTGTCCCAGCTCCAGGGCCTCGATCAGGTCCAGGTTGTAGGCCGCGCCGTGATCGGCCAGGGAGACCTGGGCGAAGGCGGCGCGATGGGCCTTGAGCTTGTGCTTCAGCTCGACCATGTCGGCCTCGGTGCGGAACACGCCGCAGTGGCGCTCCATGTCCGCCCGCAGGGTCTCCATGATGACGCCCAGGCGCTGGCCGCCCTTGGACTCCATCAGGCCCTGGACCTCGGCCAGGCCCTTGGCCCCGGCGTTTTCCGGCAGCTCCGGCCAGTCACCCAGGTCCATCGCGTAGCGGGCCATCTGCTTGCCGCCCTCGCGGCCGAAGACCATCAGGTCCAGCAGCGAGTTGGTGCCCAGGCGGTTGGCCCCGTGCACCGAGGCGCAGGCCGCCTCGCCCGCGGCGTAGAAGCCCGGCACCACCTGCTCGCCGCCGTCGGGGCCGGGGGCCACCACCTGGGCGAAGCGGTCGGTGGGGATGCCGCCCATGGAGTAGTGGCCGGTGGGCACCACCGGGATCGGCTCCTTGGTGCAGTCCACCCCGGCGAAGACCATGGCCAGCTCCCAGATGCCGGGCAGCCGCTCCATGATCTTCTCCTTGCCGATGTGCTCGATGTGCAGCAGGGCGTAGTCCTTGTTGGGGCCGCAGCCGCGCCCGTGGCGCACCTCCTCGGCGATGCCCCGGCTGACCACGTCGCGGCAGGCCAGGTCCTTCTCGTGGGGGGCGCAGACCTCCATGAAGCGGTCCTTGTGGCAGTTGACCAGGTAGCCGCCCTCGCCGCGCACGCCCTCGGTGATCAGGTTGCCCGCGCCGTAGATGCCGGTGGGATGGAACTGGACGAACTCCATGTCCTCGCAGGGCAGGCCGGCCCGCAAGGTGAGCGCCGCGCCGTCGCCGGTGCAGATGTGGGCGTTGCTGGTGGTGCGGTAGACCCGGGAGTAGCCGCCGGTGGCGAAGAGGGTGGCCTTGGCGTGGAAGAGATGGAACCCGCCCTTGACCATGTCCCAGGCCAGGACGCCGCAGACCACGCCCTGGTTGACGATCAGCTCCAGCATGTAGAACTCGTTGTAGAAGCGCACCCCGTGCTTGAGGCATTCCTCGAACAGGGTGTGCAGCATGGCGTGGCCGGTGCGGTCGGCGGCGGCGCAGGAGCGGTGGACCGAGCCGGCGCCGAACTTGCTGGTGTGGCCGCCGAAGGCCCGCTGGTAGATGCGGCCGTCGTCCATGCGCGAGAACGGCAGGCCCATGTGCTCCAGCTCGATGACCACGCTGGGGGCCTCGCGGCACATGAACTCGATGGCGTCCTGGTCGCCCAGCCAGTCCGAGCCCTTGACGGTGTCGAACATGTGGTAGCGCCAGTCGTCCTGCTCCACGTTGCTCAGGGAGGCCCCGATGCCGCCCTGGGCGCTGACGGTGTGGGAGCGGGTGGGGAAGACCTGGCTGATGACCGCGGTGTTCACCTGGCGGCCGGCCTCCAGGGCGGCGCGCAGGCCCGAGCCGCCCGCGCCCACCACCAGGGCGTCCACCCGGTGGATGGTGATGTTGTCGCTGATAGGCATGACTTGCTATCTCCCTACGGTTGCACCGAGAAGGTCAGCACCGTGACGGCGCCGAAGAGGAAGAAGGCCAGGGTCGCCACCCAGTTGAGGCTGGTGAGGACGATCCGCCATCCCTCGCGGTGCACGTAGTCGTCGATGACCAGTTTGACGCCGTTCATGGCGTGGACCAGGGCCAGCACCAGGAAGGTGAGCTGGAGGCCCTTGTAGAGCGGACTGGCCAGGCGGGGGGCCACGGTTTCGTAGGTGATGTTGCCGGTGCCGGTGTAGTGCAGCAGGATGAAGTGCACTCCCAGCAGGACCACCAGGGCCACCCCGCTGACCCGCTGGAACAGCCACTCGAAAGCGCCGGAGCGCCCGGTTCCCAGGTATCGCACGTTTCGCTCTCCCATCGATGGCGCGGCCCCGACAGACGCGGACCGCGGCGGGGATTCTAGTGGAAGGCCAGGCGGAGCATGGGGATGCCGCCCAGCACCGTGAGCACGCCGCTGACCGCGATGGTGGCCCAGACCCAGGTCTTGTGGGGGCCCTTCTCGGCCGCGGGGCCAAAGTCGATCAGCACCACCCGGATGCCGTTGAGGCCGTGGAAGACCACGCAGGCCAACAGGCCCACCTCCAGGAAATGGAACAGGGGCGACTGCACCACCGCCATCACCTGGTCAAAGGCCTCCTTGCCGCGGCTGATGTTGTGGATGACCCAGATGTGCATGAAGATGTACAGGGCCAGCCCCAACCCGGTGACGCGGTGCAGCAGCCAGGCGATGTAGCCGGCATGGAGCCGGTAATGCGCCTTGGGGGGATAGGCTTTCATGATTGCTTCCGCTTTCCGATCCTTGTCCCCGCGCGGGCGGGGGATTGGGTTGTTAAGCGCGCGCGTAGGCGGCCTTGCCCTCTTGGTACAGGTCGCCGCCGTGCACGTCGTTGACCACGAACAGGGGCATGTCCTTGACCACCAGGCGTCGCACCGCCTCCGGCCCCAGGTCGGGGAAGGCGATGACCTCGGCCTCGGTGATGGAGCGGGCCATCAGGGCCCCGGCCCCGCCGATGGCGGCCAGGTAGACCGCCCCGTGCTGGATCATGGCCGCCTTGACCTCCTCGCCGCGCTTGCCCTTGCCGATCATGGCCTTGAGCCCCCGGGCGATGAGGTAGGGCGCGTAGGCGTCCATGCGGTAGCTGGTGGTGGGGCCGGCCGCGCCGATGATCCGCCCCGGCGGGGCCGGCGAGGGGCCGACGTAGAAGATGGCCGCGCCCTCCAGGGGAAAGGGCGGCTCTTGGCCGGCCTGCATGGCCTCCACGATGCGTTTGTGGGCGGCGTCGCGGCCGGTGTAGACGACGCCGCTCAGGAGAACCCGGTCCCCGGACCTGAGTTCGCGCAGGACTTCCGTGGTCAGCGGCGTGGTCAGGCGGATGGTATGGCTCACAGCACCGCCTCCTTGTGCCGCGCGGCGTGGCACTGCACGTTCACCGCCAGGGGCAGGCTGGCGATGTGGCAGGGCCGGATGTCCACGAAGACCCCCAGGGCGGTGACCCGTCCGCCCAGGCCGGCCGGGCCGATGCCGGTGTGGTTGACCAACTCCAGCAGCTCCGCCTCCAGGGCCGCCGCCTCGGGGTCGGGGTTGAGCGAGTCCAGCTCGCGCAACAGGGCGCGTTTGGCCCGGCGGCAGGCGTCGTCAAAGGTGCCCCCCACCGCCACCCCCAGGATGATGGGCGGGCAGGGGTTGGGGCCGGCCGCCTCCACCGTCTCGATCACCCGCTCCTTGACCCCCTTCAGGCCCATGGCCGGGGTGAGCAGGAAGACCTTGGACATGTTCTCGCTGCCCCCGCCCTTGGGCACCACCCAGAGGTGGATCTTATCGCCGGGCACGATGCCGACGTGCACCACGGCCGGGGTGTTGTCGCCGGTGTTTTGGCGGGTGAAGGGGTGGCAGACGCTCTTGCGCAGGTAGTGGCGCTCATAGCCCTCGCGCACGCCCTGGTTCACGGCCGCGATCAGGTCGCCGCCCACCAGGTGCACGTCCTGGCCGATGTCCAGGAAGATCACCGCCAGGCCGCAGTCCTGGCACATGGGCATGGCCTCGTCGCGGGCGATGTCGGCGTTCTCGATCAGGCGGGCCAGCACCTCGCGCCCCACCGGGGACTCCTCGGCGGCCATGCTCCGCGCCAGGGCCTGGCGCACGTCCTCGGGCAGCAGCAGATCGGCCTGGCCGCACAGTTCGGCCACAGTGTCCCGGACCAGGGCCACGTCTATCTCGCGGGGAACGGGCAAGACGTCTCTCCCGTTTGTGGGGTTGTGATGAAGCCAGCTCAAGGCGGCTGCTATGTTGTAGCGGCCCGCCGTCGGCCCTGTCAACCCCCCCTACGGGGGATGAAGAATTCTTCGTACAAAATCCGATTATTTTGGTTTTATTAATCGCTTGCGTCGCCACGTCCCCGCCTGGCCCCATACAGGCGCGCCAGCCGCTCCGGGGCCAGGCCCAGGGCGTGGCCCAAGAGCATGGCCTGGTTGACGATTGTGGTGCGCAAGACCCCCAGGGCGCGCCAGCGGCGGCCGGAGGTGGGCGCGGCCAGGCGGGCCTGGACCACCCGGCCCAGGCGGCCGGCGCGCCGCACCAGGTCGTAATCTTCCATGATCGGCATTTCCGCGAACCCGCCCAGGGCGGTGAAGAGCGCGCGGGGGAGGAACAGGGCCTGGTCGCCATAGGGCAGGCCCAGGAGCCGGGTGCGCAGGTGGACCATGCGCTCCACCAGGCGCGCGCCGGGCAGGGGCTGGTCCAGGGCGAAGCGGAAGCAGCCCAGGGCCAGACCGGGGTCGGCCAGCACCCGGCGGACCTCGGCCGCCCAGCCGGCCGGCAGACGGCTGTCGGCGTGCAGGAAGAGCAGGACCCCGCCCCGGGCCAGGGCCGCTCCCAGGTTCTGCTGCCGGGCCCGGCCCCGGAACCCGGCCAGGGCCAGGACGCCGGCCTCCCGCGCCAGGGCCAGGCTCTCGTCGCGGCTGCCGCCGTCCACCACGATCACCTCCACCCCGGGTCCGGCGGCGCTGGCGATGGCCGCCGGCAGGTGGGCGGCCTCGTTCAGGGCCGGGATCACCACCGAGATGACCTCCGGCGCGGTCGGACGCCGGGTCAGGGGGGGGGCGGAGTCCAGCAGGGGCAGGTCCTCCGGCCGGTCCAGGTCGGCCAGCGGGGGCAGCAGGGCGGTTTTCAGGTCCAATGCCTCGGCCTTGCGCAGGGTCTGGCGCAACACCCGCTCGCCGCCCCAGGCGATGTCGCGAAAGATCGCCGGGGCCGGTCGGGACAGACCCACCAGGTAGTAGCCGCCATCCAGGGCCGGACCCAGCACCAGGTCGTGACCGGCCAGGGCGGCGAAGGCCTGCTCCAGGATCGCCGGGGTCAGGCCGGGGCAGTCGGAGCCGATGAGCACCACCCGCTGCTCGCCCTCGGCCAGGGCCGCGCCCAGGGCCAGGTCCATGCGTCGGCCTAGGTCGCCGGGGTCCTGGGCGCGGATCAGGGGGGCCAGGCCCAGCCAGCGCCGGAAGGCGGCCGGGTCCGCTCCCGCGCCGCGCAGCTCCAGGCGCGCCGGCAGCCGGCGGATCAGCTCCAGGCCGGTGGCCAGGGTTCGCTCGGTCAGGCGACGCTGGAGCTCGGCCGCGCCCGCCGGCCCCAGGGCCGGGATGAGGCGGGTCTTGGCCTGGCCCGGCTGGGGCCAGCGGGTGAGGAGGATCAGGCGTTGCTGGAGGGGCGGCACCGGTCGGGCTACCTGCGCCAGGCCAGCCAGCGGCCCAGCCACTTGGCCACCCCCGGGCTCAGGCGCTGGCGGTTGAAGGCGTCGGCCGCCTTTCTGATGGCCTCGGCCGTGGTGGGGTAGGGCTGCACCAGGTTGGCGAGGGTTTTCAGGCCGATGCCGGATTGGATGGCCAGGGTGAGCTGGCCGATGCTCTCCCCGGCGTGGGGGGCCGCCAGGGTTGCGCCCAGGATGGCGTCGGTCCCGGCCCGGACCAGAATTTTCAAGAAGCCCTCGGAGCGGCCTTCCAGCAGCGCCCGGTCCACCGCGCCGAGGTCCACCCGGATCGTCTGGTGGGCGATGCCGCGTCGGTCGGCCTCCGCCGGCGTCAGGCCGCAGTGGGCCACCTCGGGGTCGGTGTAGGTGCACCAGGGAATCACCACCTGGCTGAGCCGGGCCCGTCCGGCGAAAAGCGCGTTGCGCAACACGATGCGGGCGCTCATGTCGGCCATGTGGGTGAACTTGGCCTCAAGGCAGACGTCGCCGGCGGCATGGATGTCCGGGTTGCTGGTGCGCAGGAAATCGTCCACCCTCACCCCGGTCTTGCGGTCGAACTCCACCCCGGCCGCCTCCAGGCCCAGGCCCTCCAGGTTGGGCAGCCGGCCGGCCCCCACCAGGATCTGGTCCACCGCCACGGTTTCGACTTGGCCGTCGTGCTCCAACTGTATGACTTTTTCCCCGCCCCGGACCTCCACCTGGGTCACGTTGGTGGAAAGGCGCAGGTCCACCCCGTCGGCCACGAGCGCCCGCGCCACCACCGCCGCCGCGTCCGGGTCCTCGCGGGTCATGACCTGGCCGGAGCGGCCCACCAGCAACACCCGGCCGCCCAGGCGGGCCATGGCCTGGGCCAGCTCGCAGGCGAGGGGGCCGGCGCCCAGCACCGCCAGGCGGGCGGGCAGGGAGGTGAGGTTGAAGAAGGTCTGGTTGGTGAGATAGCCGGCCTCCTCGAGCCCCGGGAAGGGCAGGCCGGCCGGGCGGGAGCCGGTGGCGATGACCGCCTTGGCAAACTCCAGGCGTTGGCCGTCCACCTCCAGGGCCTGGCGATCCACGAACCGGCCCTGGCCCAGGAAGACGTCCACCCCCAGGTCGCGCAGACGCTGGGCCGAGTCGTGCACCGCGATCTGGGCGCGCAAGCCGCGCACCCGGGCCATCGCCGCCGCGAAGTCGGGTCGGTCGTCCCCGGCCCGGCGCGCCAGGCCCATCTCCGCCGCCCGGCGGGCCTCGGCGGCCAGGCGGGCGGCGCGGATCAGGGCCTTGCTGGGCATGCAGCCGCTGTTCAGACAGTCGCCGCCCAGGAGATGGCGCTCCACCAGGGCCACCCGCGCCCCCAGACCGACGGCCCCGGCCGCGCAGACCAGGCCGGCGGCGCCACCGCCCACCACCACCAGGTTGTAGCGCCCGGCCGGGATGGGGTTGGTCCAGTCCGCCGGGTGGACCAGGTCCAGCAGGGCTTGGTTGGCGGGGTCCAGGGGCGTCAGGGGCGGGTCGGGGATCATGGCTGGCTCCGGCGCGGGGAAGCATCGTCCGGGGCCGGGTTGGCCTCCGGTCCCAAGTGGCGGCGGGCCTGGCGGATGATCAGGGTCAACAGCGCCGCCATGGCCGCCACCACCGCCAGCAAGGCCCAGGGGACGCGGCCCTGGGCCAGGCCGGTGAACAGGGCGTCGAACCCCACCACGTAGAGCACGGTGCCGGGCAGCATGCAGAGCCAGGAGTAGAACAGGTAGGTGCCAAAGGGCACCCTGGTCAGGCCGAAGCCGAAGTTGAGCAGGTTGAAGGGGAACAGGGGCACCAGGCGGGTGATGGCCACCACCACCGCCCCCTGACGCTGGACCATGGCGTCCAGCCGCTGGAAGCGGGGGTTGCCGGCCAGCCAGGCCTCCACGCTGCGGCGGGCGAAGTAGCGCGCGGCCAGGAAGGCCAGGGCCGCGCCCAGGGTGGAGCCGGCGCTGACCGCCGCCACCCCCAGCAGGGAGCCGAACAGCGCCCCGGCGATGGCGGTGAGGGCCAGGCCGGGCAGGGCGGCCAGGGTGGCCAGGCCATAGAGCAGCACGAAGGCCAGCGGCCCCCAGGCCCCCAGGCCGGCGATCCAGCCCTGGAGCTCGCGGATGCGCGCGCCCAGGTCCCAGGCCCAGGCCAGGGCCATCACCCCGGCCACCGCCAGGATGAGCAGGATGGGACGCCAGGGGAGGCCGCGCCGGGCGGGCGGGGGCGCGAGAGGGGAGGGCTGGTTCATGCCGGGCCTCGGGTTGGGCGCGTCCGGGGGAAAAGGTCGTTCAAGGTCGCTCCTCCCATTCCTCGTCCAGGAGAATGGGTATCACGGTGTTGTGCACCCCCAATTGGGAGCGGAACAGGGCCGGATGGTCTTTCTTGAGCTGCTCCAGGTAGCCCAGCCAGATGTGCATCAGCATCAGCAGGGTCCGGCCGGCTTCCTCGGCCAGGTGGCCCAGCAGCCAGGGGCTGGCCAGGGCCGGCTCGTCCCGAAAGCGGGTCTGCTCCAAAAAATGGAAAAACGCCACCACCATGCGATAAAAGTTATCGTATTCCCAGAGATAGGGGTTGCGGGTCATCTCCAGGATCTCGTTGTCGTTGGCCACCAGGAAATCCAGCAGCGCGCGCATGCCCTGGGGGTCGGGGCGCATCCGGGGCTGGAATCGGGCCAGGCGGCGGTGGGCGTTGAGGAAGTCGCGGTGATTCCAGCCGGGCTGGACCAGGATGATGTCCTCCAACTCCTCGCGATTGTCCAGCAGGACCACCAGGCGCAGGTAGAGGTCGATGCCCATGCGCCGGAAGAACACCCCCAGGTAGGTGTCGAGGCGCCGCAGGCGCGAGATTCGCTCGCGGAAGTTGAGCAATTCCTCCAGGATCACGGTGAGCACCAGGGCGTGGACCGGCAGGAAGGCCAGGTGGAGCATGAAATACTTGCGCATCAGGTCCAGGTCGCCGAACAGCCAGAAGTTCACCCCGTACAACAGCAGCGACAGGCCCAACAGACCCAGGGCGATGACAGCCTTTTCCGCCAGGTTGAAATGGGATGCGGAGTGATGCGGGCGCAAGGCGTCCTCCCCGGGATGGGTCCAGCGTTGGACCGGGCATGGCTCCAGACTAAACGGGTGGCGGGGTTTTGGCAACCAGCCCGGAAGGACTAGCTAGGGTCTTGCCCCGTCGCCGGCCTGGGCGGCATACTGTGGGCATTCGCGGCGATCGCCCCGCCCGCGTCCTCCCGCTCCCCTTCCGGGACCGGCCGCGCCCATGGCGACCGCGGAGAGAATCCCACGAACCCCTTGGCCACGCGAGGTGACAGCATGAGCCCCAACCGGCCCCAGCCCCGTCGGCTGGTAGACAACATCTTCATGGTGGGCGGGCCCGACCTCTCCGATCCCCGCGACTGCCTCTGCTACCTGGTGTGTGGCGACGCCGCCTCGGTGCTGGTGGATTGCGGCTCCGGCCCCAGCGCCGGCCGCATCCTGGACCTGGTCAACCACGCCTGCCAGAAGCCGCTGACCCATCTGTTGCTGACCCACGCCCACATCGACCATTGCGGCGGCGCGGCCGAGATCCGCCGCCGCACCGGCTGCCAGATCCTGATCCACCCGGACGACGCCGGGGTCCTGGCCCAGGGCGACATCCAGCGCAGCGCCGCCCACTGGTACGGCCTGGGGCTGGAGAAGGCGACCGCCGACCAGATGGTGGAGGACGGCTTCCGGCTGCCCCTGGGCGGCGGCCAGGATCTGACCGTGATCCACACCCCGGGCCACACCCCGGGATCCATCAGCGCCTGGTGCCAGGCCGAGGGCCAGAAGGTGCTCTTCGGCCAGGACGTGCACGGCCCCTTCTCCCCAGCCTTTGGCTCGGACCTGGGCCAGTGGCGGGCCAGCATGGCCCGACTGCTGGACCTGAAGGCCGACCTTCTGGCCGAGGGGCACTACGGGGTCTACCGGCCGGTGCAAGAAGTGGAAGACTTCATTCACAAGCAGCTGGCCTTGCACCTGGGCTAGGTCTCAGCGGAAATGACAGGCGCAGAGATGGCCGGGGGCGATCTCGCGCAGCTCCGGGCTCTGGCGGTGACAGACCTCTTGGGCTTCGGGGCAGCGGGGATGGAAGCGGCAGCCCGGGGGCGGGTCCAGGGGGCTGGCCACGTCACCCACCAGCGCCGGGGGCCGGGTCTGGCGGGTCGGGTCGGCGATGGGCGCGGATTGGGACAGGGCCGCGCTATAGGGGTGCATCGGCGGCCGACCGAAGCCCTCGGCCGGGGCCACCTCCACCACCCGACCCAGATACATCACCGCGATGCGGTCGGCCAGGTGGTGGACCACGGTCAGGTCGTGGGCCACCAGCAGGTAGGTCAGGCCGAATTTCTCCCGCAATTCCAGTAATAAATTCATCACCTGGGCCTGGATGGACACGTCCAGGGCGCTGACCGGCTCGTCGGCCACCACCAGCTGGGGGCGCAGGGCCAGGGCCCGGGCGATGCCGATGCGCTGGCGCTGGCCGCCGCTGAATTGGTGGGGATAGCGGCCGGCGTGGTCGGCCCTCAGGCCCACCGCCTCCAACAGCTCCGCCACCCGCCGCTCAACCTCCCGGCCCCGGGCCAGGCCGTGGATGCGCAGGGGCTCGCCCAGGATGCCGCCCACGGTCAGGCGCGGGTTGAGGCTGGTCATGGGATCCTGGAATACGATCTGCATCTGGCGGCGCAGGGCGCGCAGTTGGCCCCGGTCCAGGGCGGCCACGTCCCGGCCCGCGAAGAGCACCCGGCCGGCGGTAGGCTCGGTCAGGCGCAGGATCAGGCGGCCCAGGGTGGATTTGCCGCAGCCGCTCTCGCCCACCAGGCCCAGCACCTCGCCTTGCCGGATCTCCAGGTCCACCTGGTCCACCGCCTGCAGGGTGCGACGCTGGCTGCCCAGGAACCCGGCCCCCACCCGGTAGTGCTTGCTCAGGCCCTGGGCCTGGACCAGGGGCTCGGCCGCCGGATTCATGCCGCCCTCCGGGTGGGGCGGGCCTGGTCGTGGTGCAGGAAGCAGCGCACCCGGCGGCCCGGGGCCACCTCCACCAGGGCCGGCTCGGCCTCGCGGCAGGCGGCGAAGGCCCGGGGGCAGCGGTCGCTGAACTTGCAGCCCGGGGGCAGGGCGTCCAGGGGCGGCACCACGCCCTGGATGGTGGGCAGGCGCATGCCGCGCCGGGGGGCCCGGGCCGGCAAACAGGCCAGCAGTCCGGCGGCGTAGGGGTGCAGGGGCTCGGCGAACAACTCGGCCACCGGGGCCTCCTCCACCAGCCGTCCGGTGTACATCACCGCCACCCGGCTGGCCATCTGGGCCACCACCGCCAGGTTGTGGGTTATCAGGAGCACCCCCACCCCGCTGTCCCGCTGCAGGCGGCGCAGCAGATCCAGGATCTGGGCCTGGATGGTCACGTCCAGGGCGGTGGTGGGCTCGTCGGCCATCACCAGGCGGGGGTCCAGGAGCAGGGCCATGGCAATCATCACCCGCTGGCGCAGGCCGCCGCTGAGCTGGTGGGGATAGGCCTTGGCCCGGGCCGCCGGCTCCGGCACCCCCACCCGGCCCAGCATGGCCACCGCCCGCTCCCAGGCCTCGGTCGCCGGGACCGCCTGGTGGGCGGCCACCAGCTCGGCCACCTGGCGGCCCACGCTGAAGACCGGGTTGAGGCTGGTCATGGGCTCCTGGAAGACCATGGAGATCCGCGCGCCGCGAACCTGGCGCAGCTCCGGCTCGGGCAGGGTCAACAGGTCGCGGCCCTCGAAGAAGATGCCGCCGGCGGTCACCCGGCCCGGCGGGGGCGCCAATCCCAGCACGCTGAGGGCGGTCAGGCTCTTGCCGCAGCCGCTCTCGCCCACCAGGCCCAGCACCTCGGCCGGCATCAGGCTCAGGTCCAACTCGTCCACGGCCCGCAACTCGCCCCCCCGGCCGGGGAAGGCGGTGACCAGGCCCTTGATCTCCAGCAGCGGTTGGTTCAAGCCCGACTGGCTCCTTTATCAGAACGCGCGTGTCCGAAGTCTAGCACGCCCGCCGGGGCGGGGACAAACCAGCCTGGGGGCCGCGGGGCTAGAGGTGCAGGAAGCGCCGGCTCCCGCCCAGGTTGGGGTCCGGGTCGGGCTGGCCGAGCAGGGCGTCGGCGGCCAGCAGCAGCAGGGCCGGGGTGACGCGGGTGAAGAAGCGGCCGTCCCAGTCGGCCCAGGTCAGGCAGACCAGGCAGAGCTGGGTGATGACCAGGCCCCAGGCCGTCACCCGCTGCCGACCCCCGGCCAGGGAGGTTACGCCGCCCCAGATGGCCAGGACCACCAGCGCCAGGCTGGAGCCGGCGGCCAGCCAGTTGTGGACGGTGGAATAATGGGGCCGGGCGTGGGCCAGGAACCAGAAGGCCCGTTGCAGCATGATGCCCAACACCTGGAGCGGGTCGTGCAGCAAGGCGCGCCAGAGCATGCCGGCCAGGCTGCCCTGATAGGCGCTTGGGTCCAGCTCCAGGCCGCCCAGGGGTGGGGCGTGGCCCCAGATCACGGCGCCCAGACGCCATTGCTCCACCAGGTCGGCCACCGCCCGGGGGCTGGGAGGCCGCGCCAGCCAGATCACGGCCCCCAGGGCCAGCAGGGCCATTGCCTGGCCGGGGCGGCCCTGGGCCACCAGGCCGGCGGCCAGGGGCAGATAGAAAATCACCCCTTCCGGGCGCAGGAAGGCCAGGGCCAGCAGGCCCGGCAGCAGGCCCAACCAGGCCAGGGGGCGTTTTTCGCAGATCAGGGACAGGCCCAGGCAGATGGCCAGGACGCTGTTGAAGGGGCCGTCGGTCAGCAGGTACAGGTTCCAGCGTTGCAGGTCCGGCCAGACCAGGAAGAGGGCGGCGGCCGCCAGCCCGGCCAGGCGGCCGAAGGCCCCCCGGCCGGCGTGGTAGAGGGTCAGGCCGGCCAGGAGCGAAAGCCCGGCCTGCAGGATCAACAGGAGCCAGGGGGCTTCCGGAGTGGCCCCGGTCAGATGGACCAGCCAGGTGTAGGCCGGGAAATCGCCCTGTTTCTCCACCAGGTCCAGGCCTTGGGCCAGGCGTTGGGCCCCGGCCAGGTAGCGGCCGCTGTCCCCGCCCAGGCGGGGGCCCATCCACAAGGCCTGCGCGCCCAGGCTGACCAGGCCCAGCCCCAGCAACCACCAGGGATCGTTCCGCCCCTGCCGCCCCGGGCTGATGGCGACGAAGCCCTGCTTGGGATCCGGTGTCGCGTCCAAGATGCCTCCCCTGGCTGACCGCCTTTCGGTAACATACCGCAAACCGGATAGCCAGTTAATACAATCTCGCGTCGGAGGCTCCCCGCGGGCGGCGTTGAACCCGGCCGGGTTTTAGGTTAAGACTAGCGCCATGACTGGACACACCTTGGTATTGGGCGGGGCGCGCAGCGGCAAGAGCGACTGGGCCCAGGCCCTGGCCGAAAACCTGGCCGTTGATCCCGGCCAGCCCTTGATCTACCTGGCCACCGGCCAGGCCCGCGACGGCGAGATGCAGGCCCGGGTGGCCCGCCACCAGGCCCGGCGCGGCCCGCGCTGGACCACCCTGGAGGAGCCCCTGGACCTGGTCGCGGCCCTGTCCCGGGTGGACCGGTCCGGCGCGGTGGTGCTGGTGGACTGCCTGACCATGTGGCAGAGCAACCTGCTCACCCTGGCTGGGCTGGACCAGGCCGGGGTGGAGGAGCGGGGCCGCCAGTTGGCGACGCATCTGCCCGAGCTGGCCGGGTCGGTGATCCTGGTGGGCAACGAGGTGGGCCTGGGCATCGTGCCCGACAATCCCCTGGCCCGGGCCTTCCGCGATCAGGCCGGGCTTTTGCACCAAAACCTGGCCCGGGTCTGCGACCGGGTGGTCATGGTCATGGCCGGCCTGCCCCTGGCCCTCAAGGGCGGCCTGCCCGACTGAAGCGCGCATGGAGAACCAAGGCATGGACAACATCGAGCAGATCGTGGCCGCGGTGACGGCCCCGGACCAATCCGTGGGCGCGCTGGCCCAGGCCCACCTGGACAACCTGACCAAACCCACCGGGGCCCTGGGCCGACTGGAGGAGATCGCCCGCCGGCTGTGCGTGATGAAGGGCGACGCCCGGTTGAGCCAGCCCCGGGCGGCGGTGACGGTCTTTGCCGCCGACCACGGGGTGGCCGCGGCCGGGGTAAGCCTCTATCCCCGCGAGGTCACGACCCAAATGGTTTTCAACTTCCTGGCTGGCGGCGCGGGCATCAACGTCCTGGCCCGCCAGGCCCAGGCCCAGGTCCATGTGGTGGACGTGGGGGTGGACCATGAGTTCGAGGCGGTGCCGGGCCTGATCGCGGCCAAGGTGATGCGCGGCACCCGCAACTTCGCCGCGGAGCCGGCCATGACCATGGCCGAGGCCCGGCAGGCGGTGATGGTGGGCGCGCGGGTGGCGGCCCAGTTGATGGATCAGGGGGTGGACCTGCTGATCCCCGGCGACATGGGCATCGGCAACACCGCCGCCTGCGCCGCCATCACCGCCGTGCTCTGCGGCCGCACCCCGGCCGAGGTCACCGGTCGGGGAACCGGCCTGGACGACAAGGGCCTGGCCCGCAAGGTCCAGGTGTTGGACGCGGCCCTGGCCCTGCACCGCCCGGACCCGGCCGACCCCCTGGGGGTGTTGGCGGCGGTGGGTGGCCTGGAGATCGCGGCCATCTGCGGCTACTGCCTGGCCGCCGCCAGCCGCCGGGAGCCGGTGATCCTGGATGGCTTCATCTCCACCACCGGGGCCCTGGTGGCCGCCGCCCTGGCCCCGGCCGCGCGGGAATACTTCATCGTGGGCCACGCCTCCCAGGAGATCGGCCACCAGGCCCAGTGCCAGTTCCTGGGTCAGCGGCCGCTGTTGGACCTGGACCTGCGCCTGGGCGAGGGCACCGGCGCGGCCCTGGGTTTGTCCCTGGTGCGGGCGGCGGTGGCGATCTATAATGAAATGGCCACCTTCGAGTCAGCCGGCGTCACCGGGGACAAGGTCGAGGGATAGTGAAGCCCTTCCTGCTGGCCCTGCAATTCTTCACCATCATCACCCTGCGCGCCGACCTGAGCGCCGGGCCGGAGGACCTGCGCCGCTCCCGGGCCTGGTATGGACCGGTGGGGGTGGTTCTGGGCCTGATCCTGGCCGGCGCGGGCTGGCTCCTGGGCGGGGTGCTGCCGCCCCTGGCCCTGGCCGGGATGCTCACCGCGCTCTGGGCCAAAATGACCCGCTTCCTGCATCTGGACGGCCTGGCCGACACCGCCGACGCCCTGGTGCACCTGACCAGCCGCGAGCGGGCCCTGGAGATCATGAAGGACTCGCGGGTGGGCAGCTTCGGGGTCTGCGCGGTGGTCATCACCCTGCTGGCCAAGTTCGCGGCCCTGGCCTCCCTGGAGCCGTCCCGCCTGCTGACGGCCCTGATCGTGGTCCCGGGCCTGGCCCGGGCCCTGGCCGGCCTGCTGGCCGCCCTCTTGCCCCCGGCCCGCGCCCAGGGCCTGGGGGCCGCGGTGGCCGGGCCGGGCAGCCTGGTCCCGGAGCTGATCTCGGCCGCGGCGGCCCTGGCGGTGGCCGGCCTCCTGGCCGGCCGGGCCGGGTTCTTGGCCGCGCTGGGGGTGCTCCTGGTGGGACTGGTCCAGGGCTGGTGGTACCAGCGCCGCCTGGGCGGGGTCACCGGCGACAACCTGGGGGCCAGCATAGAGAGCGCCGAGGTGATGGCCCTGATGGTGCTCTGCGCGGCCTGAAAAGCCTTGCCACCCCCGAACGGGTGTGCTAGTTAAATCAAGCCGGAAACCACGGCATTATCGCGGGCGAAAGCCAGGCGTCCGACAGCGACCGATTCCCGGGCCCAGCGAGGCCCGTCACCGCAAGTCTAGCGAGGAGCGAGCCATGAGCGCGGCACCCGACCTGAGCCGGAGCACCATGCCGGAGGACGTGACCCCCGGGATGGTGGAGCAAATCGACGCCATCTGCGCCAAATACCGGGGCAAGCCCGGCTCGCTGATCCCGGTCTTGCAACAGGCCCAGGGCGTGGTGGGCTACCTGCCGGTGCCGGTGCAGGAGCATATCGCGGCCAAGCTGGGCATCCCCGGCCATGATGTCTTCGGGGTGACCACCTTCTACAGCTTCTTCTCCATGACCCCCCGCGGCCGCCACACGGTGCGGGTCTGCATGGGCACCGCCTGCTACGTGCGCGGCGGCAAGGAGGCCCTGGACCGCCTGGAGCGTCACCTGGGGATCCCGGTGGACACCACTACTTCCGACCGCCGCTTCACCCTGGAGCAGGTGCGCTGCCTGGGCGCCTGCGGCGTGGCTCCGGTGGTGGTGGTGGACCAGGACACCCACCGCAAGGTGATGGCCGACACGGTGGTGGACCTGGTCGAGCGTTACGAGTAAACGCCTCGGTGCCGGTCAAGCTGGCCCAGATCGCCTCCTGGCTCCAAGCCCAGGTCCTCTGCGGACAGGACGCCCTGGAGCGGGAGGTCCTGCTCGTCCATGCCGCCGACATGATGAGCGACGTCCTGGCCTTTTCCCACCCCGGCAGCCTGCTGCTCACCGGCTTGTCCAACCCCCAGGTGGTGCGCACCGCCGAGGTGGCCGGCATCCTCGCCGTGGTCTTCGTGCGGGGCAAGCGCCCCAGCGAGGCGGTGACGCTGCTGGCCCAGGAATTCGACCTGCCCCTGATGACCACCACCTATTCCATGTTCGACGCCTGCGGGCTGCTGTTCGCGAAAGGGCTCCGGGGCTGGTCCCTGCCGGAGCGGCAACCATGACCCCGGCCCAGGACCAGGAACCCGAATTTCTCCACGCCTTCACCATCGCCGCCCATGATTTCGCCGGGGCGGGCCAGGTCTCCATCGCGGTCAAGAACCTGCTCAAGGAGGTCGGCTTTTCCGCCCAGTGCCTGCGCCGGGTGGCCATCGTGGCCTTCGAGGCCGAGATGAACGTGGTGATGTACGGCGGCGGGGGAGGGATGAGCGTCTATCTGTCCCCCGCCCTGGTGCGTCTGGTGGTGGAGGACCAGGGCCCCGGCATCCCGGACCTGGACCTGGCCATGCAGGAGGGATGGTCCACCGCCACCCCGGAGATGCGCGAGATGGGTTTCGGCGCCGGCATGGGCTTGCCCAACATCAAGCGCAACAGCGACCGCCTGGCGATCCACACCAGCCCCGGCCGGGGCACCAAACTGGTGGCGGAAATCATCCTGACCTGAGAACGCCGGCGGGGGTGAAAACCCGGCCGCGGTGGAGTAGGTTTGCGGGGGGGAGCCGGCGGGCGGCGACCCGGGGCCGGCATGGGCCAATGGATCTGGTTGGGGACGTTTGCGACGATGGTCGGCGGCGGCGGACATCCGGTCTGGATCGACCCGGACAAGTGCTATGGCTGCGTGCTCTGCCTCAGGGCGTGCAGCATGAAGGCCATCCGCATCCACCGCGGCGTGGCCCACATCCTGCCCGAGCGTTGTGTCCAGTGCGGCGACTGTTTCCGGGTCTGCCCCCACGGGGCCATCCGCTGCCACACCACTCCCCTGGCCGAGGTGGCCCGCTACAAACACGCCGTGGCCGCGGCCAGCCCCACCCTGTTCAGCCAGTTCGGCTACAAGGTCACCCCCAACCAGGTCCTCCTGGCCCTGCGCCGCCTGGGTTTCGACCAGGTGGTGGACATGGGTTGGCTGTGCGAGATGAACTCGGCCGCCATGGAGGAGCACCTCCTGCGGCATCCCGAGTTGCGTCCGGGCATCAGCCCCAGTTGCCCGGCGGTGGTGCGCCTGATCGCCAACCGCTATCCCAGCCTGCTCAAGAACATCCTGCCGGTGCTGCCGCCCCGGGTCTTCGCGGCCAAGGTCATCAAGGAGCGCATGGCCCAGCGCCTGGGTTGGCCTCCGGAGGAGGTGGCGGTCTTCCACATCGCCCCCTGCGCGGCCAAGATGGCCGGCCCCCAGGACCCGGTGGTGATGGACCAGCCCCACGTGGACGGTGTGATCAGCTTCAGCGAGATCTACGGCCCCTTGCTGGGCGCGTTGCAGGGCCTGGAGGAGAAGACGACCCTGCAGAAGTGCTCGGGCGCGGGCATCGCCTGGGCCATGAGCGGCGGCCAGGCCGCGGCGGTGAACGTGGAGCACACCCTGGACGTGGCCGGGTTCCAGGAGGTGGTCAACATCCTGGAGATGCTGGAGGCGGGCCGTCTGGGCGACCTGCGCTTCCTGGAGGCCCATGTCTGCCCGGACGGCTGCCTGGGCGGGCCGCTGGTGGTGGAGAACCGCTACCGGGCCAAGAGCGTGACCCTGCGCCAGATCCGGCGCTACGGGGTCCTGTCGCGCATCAACCGCCAGCGGGTGCGCAAGATGATGGACGAGCGCTTGTTCGATTGGGAGGGCGGGATCACCCCCCGCCCCCTGCCGCCCCTGGACCCCGACCCCCGCCAGGCCATACTGAAGATGAAGGCCATCCAGGCCCTGACCGCCTTGCTGCCGGGCGGAGAATGCGGCATCTGCGGGGCGCCGGATTGCCACACCTTCGCCTCGGACGTGATCCTGGGCCAGGCCCGGGAGCAAGACTGTCCCTTCATGAAGAACCGAGCCAGGGCCCTGCGGGCCAGGGAGGAGCCGTCCATGACCACCGTGCGGGAGATCGCGGAGCAGTTGGGCCTGGAGGTGGCCGCCGGCGGGGCGGGCCTGGATCGCGCCGTGGCCGGAGGCTATGCCTCCGACCTGCTCTCCGACGTGATGGCCAACGCCAAGGCCGGCAGCCTCTGGCTGACCATCCAGGCCCACCAGAACGTGGTGGCGGTGGCGGTGCTCAAGGAGCTGGCGGCGGTGGTGCTGGTGGGCGGCCGCCGGCCGGCCGAGGACACCGCCGCCAAGGCCGAGGCCGAGGGGGTGCCGATCCTGGTCAGCGACCAGGGCGCCTTCGAGCTGGCCGGCCGGCTGCACGACCTGGGGATCTAGCTTGGTCCCGCGCCGGATCAGGGCCGATCTGCACCTGCACACCTGCCTGAGTCCCTGCGGGGGCTACGACGTCACCCCCAGCGCGGTGGTGGCCCGGGCGGCCGAACTGGGTCTGGAGCTGATCGCCATCAGCGACCACAACAGCGCCGAGAACGTGGCCGCCGCGCGCGAGGCCGCCCGTCGCCTGGGCTCCAGCGCGCCGATGGTCCTGGCCGGGCTGGAGGTGACCACCGCCGAGGAGGCCCACCTCCTGGCCCTGTTCGAGGACCTCGGCGCGGCCCTGACCCTGCAGGCCATGGTCTATGACCATCTCCAGCCCGGGGAGAACAATCCCGCGGTCTTCGGCGACCAGATCGTGGCCAACGCCGACGACGAGGTGGAGGAGTTCAACCCCCGCCTGTTGATCGGGGCCACCGACCTGGCGGTGCAGGAGCTGGTGGACCGCGTCCACGCCCTGGGCGGCCTGGCCGTGGCCTGCCACCTGGACCGCCCCGCCTACAGCCTGGTGGGCCAGTTGGGCATGGTGCCCCCCGACCTGGCCCTGGACGCGGTGGAGGTCTCCTGGCGGGGCGATCCCGAGCAAGTGCGCGCCTGGGTGGCCGGGCGGGGCCTGGCGGTGATCACCAACTCCGACGCCCACGCCCTGGACCAGATGGGCCAGGCCTGGACCGAGTACCGCATGCTGGGGCCGGGCCTGGCCGAGCTGGCCCTGGCCCTGGCCGGGCGGGAGGGGCGGGCGGTGCTGGACCTGGGACGGCGGGGGCCGGGGGAGGGCTAGCGGACATGCTGGAGATAGCGTTGCACCTGCTGGACATCATCGAGAACTCGCTGATGGCCGGGGCCCGCCAGGTGAGAGTGCGCATCGAGGAGGACCCACCCCCCATCGACCGCCTGGCCATAACCATCAGCGACGATGGCCGGGGCATGACCCCGGAATTCCTGGCCCGGGTCACCGATCCCTTTGTCACCACCCGCGCCACCCGCCGGGTGGGCCTGGGCCTGGGTCTGATGCAGGCCAACGCCCGGGCCTGGGGGGGGGATCTGACCGTGGCCAGCGAGCAGGGGGTGGGCACCACGGTGCGGGTCTGGTTCCAGCGCAGCCACCTGGACCGGCCTCCCCTGGGAGACTGGGCCGGCACCCTGGTGGGCCTGATCATCAGTCGCCCCGAGATTGATTTCGAATACTTCCACCGGGTTGGCGATGACGAGTTCGAGCTTTCCACCCGCGAGCTGCGCCAGGAGCTGGGCGCGACCCCCTTGCACGACCCGGCGGTGATCGCCTTCCTGCGCGAGCAGGTGGGCCAGGCCCTGACCGCCCTGGGGGCCGATCGGGACCCGCCCCCCCTGTCCCCGCCACCCCGGGCATAGGGGCTTTTCCCTAGGGCCGCCAGGGATAAATCGCGCCCGCAAATTGGGGTGGACGCCAGCCGGCAATGAGGTTGGCGATTCATTCATCTCCTGCAAAATCATGTTTATGATTAGGGCAAAGATCAGCCGGCGGTAAGTTGGTATTACCACTGCCAGGGGCCCGGTTGAACTGTTTGCTGGGGCGCAAACCGGTTGTAGCGGAAATATAGCTAAATATAACAAGGCATTGTCAGGCCAAGCGAAGCGGATAGACTTAAGGCTCTCAGATGGTCAGGCCAACGTCGGCCGGGCCAGCTCAAGCAGGCAAATCCGCACTGGAGCGAAAAACCATGGCCAAGGACATCAGCAAGATCATCAACCCGGCTTCCATCGCGGTGGTGGGGGCCACCAACCGCAAGGGCAGCGTGGGGCTGGCGGCTTTTTCCAATCTCATCTACGGTGGCTACCAGGGCGTGCTCTTTCCCATCAACCCCAAGGCGCGCTCCATCCAGGGCGTCAAGGCCTACCCCCGCCTGGTGGACGTGCCCGACCCGGTGGATCTGGTGGTGATCGTGGTGCCGCCCGAGGCGGCCATCGACACCCTGCAGCAGGCCGGCCAGATCGGGGCCAAGGGGGCGGTGGTCATCACCGCCGGCTTCAAGGAGGTCGGCGGCCATGGCGTGGAGCTGGAGAGGCGGCTGAAGGAGGCGGCCAACCGGGCCGACATCCCCCTGGTGGGACCCAACTGCCTGGGGGTGATCAACACCGACCACGACGTATCCATGAACGCCAGCTTCGCCACCAAGATGCCGCGGCCGGGCAACATCGCCTTCATCTCCCAGTCCGGCGCGCTGTGCACCGCGGTCCTGGACGTGGCCCACGGGCGCAACATCGGCTTCTCCAAGTTCATCAGCTTCGGCAACAAGGCCGACGTCACCGAGATCGACCTGCTGCGCTACTTGCGCGACGACCCGGAGACCGAGGTCATCCTGATGTACCTGGAGGACATCAGCAACGGGCGGGAGTTCATCGAGGTGGCCCGGGAGATCGCCTGGGACGCCAAGAAGCCCATGCTGGCCATCAAGAGCGGCACCAGCCCCGAGGGGGCCAAGGCCGCCAGCAGCCACACCGGCTCCCTGGCCGGGTCCGAGGCGGCCTACGACGCCATCTTCATGCAGAGCGGCATCCAGCGGGTGGAGGGCATCACCGAGCTGTTCCATTACGCCCAGGCCTTCGGCTCCCAGCCGGTGCCCAAGGGCAACCGCATCGCCATCGTCACCAACGCCGGCGGCCCCGGCATCATGGCCACCGACGCCGCCGTGCGCCACGGACTGAAGCTGGCCCAGTTCAGCGACGTCACCCTGGGCAAGCTCAAGAATGACCTGCCGGCCACCGCCAGCATCCACAACCCGGTGGACGTCATCGGCGACGCCACCCACGAGCGTTACGAGGCGGCCATCCGCCATGTGTTGCAGGACGAGAACGTGGACGGGGCGGTGATCATCCTCACCCCCCAGGCCATGACCGACATCCTGGAGACCGCCCACATCGTGCCCACCGTGGTCCAGGGCATCGACAAGCCGGTGCTTTGCTCCTTCATGGGCATCGTCGACGTCAGCGCCGGGGTGAACCATCTCCAGCAGAGCGGCATCCCCAACTACATCTTCCCCGAGGCGGCGGTGCGCACCCTGGCGGCCATGGCCCGTTTTGGCGAGAAGCTGATGCCCCAGGCCCGCTGGGTCAAGCCGGTGCAGGCCGACTGCTCCTCGACCCAGATGCTGATCAACGAGAGCCTGGAGCTGGAGCCAACCCACTTGATGCACGAGCACGAGGCCAACCGCATCCTGCAGTGCTACGGCTTCCCCCTGCTCAAGTCCAGCCTGGTGACCAGGCCCGAGGATCTGGAGGCGGCCACTCGGCACGTGGGCTTCCCCCTGGTGATGAAGATCGTCAGCCAACAGATCGTGCACAAGTCCGACGCCGGCGGCGTCAAGGTGGGCATCAAGGACCTGGACGAGGCCAAGGCCGCCTACGCCCAGATCATCGCCAACGCCAAGGCCTACGATCCCGAGGCGGTGATCCAGGGGGTGTACCTGGCCGAGATGGCCGGGAAGGGGGTGGAGGTCATCCTGGGCGCCCACCGCGATCCCAAGATGGGCCCCATCGTGATGTTCGGTCTGGGCGGCACCCTGGTGGAGGTGCTCAAGGACGTCAGTTTCCGTCTGGCCCCGATGTGGGAGTCCAGCGCCGAGCGCATGATCCAGGAGATCAAGGCCTACAAGGTTCTCCAGGGCGTGCGCGGCAACCCGCCCTCGGACGTGGCGGCGCTCAAGGACTGCATCCTGCGTCTGTCGCAGCTTTTGGACGAGAACCCGCAGATCGCGGAAATGGACATCAACCCCCTCATTGTCTACCCTGAGGGGCAGGGGTGCGCGGTGGCCGACTGCCGCATCATCCTCAAGCACCAGTAGCGCCCAACCGGGGCGGCCGACCCGGCCGCCCCGGCGATCCAACCTCTTCAAGGGGGGTGCATTAATGGACGCTCCGGCCCAATCGCATGTTTCCCCTAACCACATCGACGCCTTGCTGCCGCCCCAGATGGCGGCCAAGGCCGAGCAGATCGGAGTGGCCAAGGCCAAGATCTGCCTTGCCAAGCTCTTCACCCTGGCGGTCCTGGCCGGCGCCTTCATCGGCCTGGGCGCGGCTTTCTCCACCACCGTCACCACTGGCCTGAACGGGGCGCCCTGGGGTCTCGTCCGCCTGGTGGCCGGGGCCACCTTCTGCCTGGGCCTGATCCTGGTGGTGGTGGCCGGGGCCGAGCTGTTCACCGGCAACAACCTGATCGTCATGGCCTGGGCCGGGGGCAAGGTCTCCTTCCGGTCCGTGCTGCGCAACTGGGTGGTGGTCTACCTGGGCAACCTGGCCGGATCCCTGGCCACCGCCGGCCTGGTCTTCTATTCGGAGCAGTACTTCTTCGGCGACCGGGGGGTGGGCGTCAACGCCCTGAACATCGCCAACGCCAAGTGCGCCATCGCCTTCGTCCCGGGCCTGGCACTGGGCATCCTGTGCAACGCCCTGGTCTGCCTGGCGGTCTGGCTGTGCTACAGCGCCCGCAGCGTGGTGGACAAGATCACGGCGGTGTTGTTTCCCATCACCGCCTTCGTGGCGGCGGGCTTCGAGCACTGCGTGGCCAACATGTACTTCATCGCCCTGGGCCTGTTCATCAAGCTGGGCGCGCCCGAGGGGTTCTGGGCCGGGCTGGCCAAGGCCCCGGCCGACTGGCCCCACCTGACCTGGCCCAACTTCTGGCTGGGCAACCTGCTGCCGGTGACCATCGGCAACGTCATCGGCGGCTCGCTGATGGTGGGCCTGGTCTACTGGTTCGTGTACCTGCGGGGAGTCCGCCGGGCCTGAGGCCCCGGCTCCCCGGCCGCTTCCGCCCTCCCCATCAGGGGGCCGCCCCCGCCGTCGCGATCCCCACTCGCGCGGCGTCCCGGGTCGGCCCCCTGTCGTTTTCACGACCCGGGCGCGACGGGATGCGGACCACCGGCGCCAGCCCCCGCGCTCCCCGGTCCGGGCCGAACCCGCCGTTTTCTAAGCCGCAAAAAGGTGGACTTCACGGGCGTATCTTGTTATGCTCGGGCCGCGCGAAAATCCCCCATTCGGGGTCAAGTTCCGGGAGGAATACATGGCCAAGCTGAAGATCAGCGATCTCGCCAAGATCAAAGAACAAGTCACCCAGGCCACCAGCCTGCGCGAGGGTGGGGCCCAGGTGAAGGTGACCGTGCACATGGGCACCTGCGGCATCGCCAGCGGCGCCCGCAACGTGCTCAACGCGGTGATGGACGAACTGACCAGGAGCGGCCGCAAGGACATCATCGTCACCACCAGCGGCTGCATGGGCCTGTGCAGCGCCGAACCCCTGGTCACGGTGGAAAAGGCGGGCGCCGAGCCCATCAAGTATTCCCACATGGACGACGCCAAGATGCGCCAGGTCTTCAACCGCCACGTGCTCGCCGACGAGGTCCAGACCCAGTGGGTCCTGGCCAAGGGCAGCGAGCAGCAGTAGGGGGGCGCCATGAAATTGTTTCGTCAGCATTGGTTGATTTGCGGCGGCACCGGCTGCCAGGCGGCGGGCTCCATCGCGGTGCGCGACGCGCTCAAGGACGAGATCCAGAAGCAGGGCCTGGGCGAGGAGATCGCGGTGGTGGAGACCGGGTGCAACGGCTTCTGCGCCATGGGTCCGGTGGCCGTGGTCTATCCCGAGGGCGTCTTCTACGTCGCCATCGAGGTCTCCGACGTTCCCGAGCTGGTGACCGAACACATGCTCAAGGGCCGGCCGGTCTCCCGCCTGTTCTACAAGGAGCCGGCCACCAAGAACGTCATCCCGGACATGCTGGACATCCCCTTCTTCGCCCATCAGAAGCTGATCGCGCTCAAGAACCGCGGCATCCTGGACGCCGAGAACATCGACGAGTACATCGCCCGCGACGGCTACCAGGCCCTGGGCAAGGCCCTGACCGAGATGACCCCGGAGCAGATCATCGCCGAGGTCAAGACCAGCGGCCTGCGCGGTCGCGGCGGCGCGGGCTTCCCCACCGGCCTGAAGTGGGAGTTCTGCCAAAAATCGCCGGGCGAGATCAAGTACGTGCTCTGCAACGCCGACGAGGGCGACCCCGGCGCGTTCATGGACCGCTCCATCCTGGAGGCCGACCCCCACTCGGTGGTGGAGGGCATGACCATCGCGGCCAAGGCCATCGGGGCCAACGAGGGCTACGTCTACTGCCGGGCCGAGTATCCCCTGGCGGTGCACCGCCTACAGCTGGCCATCGACCAGGCCCGCGAGTACGGCCTGTTGGGCGACAACATCCTGGACAGCGGCTTCTCCTTCGACCTGCACATCTATCAGGGCGCGGGCGCCTTTGTCTGCGGCGAGGAAACCGCCCTGATGCGCTCCATCGAGGGCAAGCGCGGCATGCCCCGGCCCCGGCCCCCCTTCCCGGCCGTGGCCGGGCTCTGGAACCGCCCCACGGTGCTCAACAACGTGGAGACCTGGGCCAACATTCCCCAGATCATCCAGCACGGCGGCGCCTGGTACGCCGCCATCGGCACCGAGGGCAGCAAGGGCACCAAGGTCTTCGCGCTGACCGGCCATGTCAACAACATCGGCCTGGTGGAGGTGCCCATGGGCACCACCCTGCGCACCATCATCTACGACATCGGCGGCGGCATTCCCAAAAAGCACCGCAAGTTCAAGGCGGTGCAGCTGGGCGGCCCCTCCGGCGGCTGCGTGCCCGAAGAGCACCTGGACACCCTGTGCGACTACGAGGCCATCGCCAAGGTCGGCGCCATCATGGGCAGCGGCGGCATGATCGTCATGGACGACAGCACCTGCATGGTGGACATGGCCCGCTTCTTCATGGACTTCGTGCAGGAGGAATCCTGCGGCAAGTGCACCCCCTGCCGCGAGGGCACCCGGCGCATGCTCCAGATCCTGGAGCGCATCGTGGAGGGCCACGGCCAGGAGGGCGACATCGAGACCCTGGAGGAGCTGGCGGCCATGATCCAGACCTCCAGCCTCTGCGGCCTGGGCCAGACAGGCCCCAACCCGGTGCTCTCCACCCTGCGCTACTTCCGCGACGAGTACCTGGCCCACATCCGGGACAAGAAGTGTCCGGCCAAGAGCTGCGTGGCCCTGCTGGACTTCGTGGTGGACGAGGCCAAGTGCAAGGCCTGCGGCCTGTGCTTCAAGAACTGCCCGGTGGACGCCATCACCTGGGAGAAGAAGAAGCCGGCCCACATCGACCTGACCAAGTGCATCAAGTGCAAGACCTGCTTCGAGAATTGCAAGTTCGACGCCATCAACTAGAAGCGTCGCGCCGGTAACAACGCCGCCCGCGCCGGATCGCTCCGGCGCGGGCGGCGCGCTTTTAGCCGAAGGTGGGGTGGCTACATCAGGCCGCGATAGAGCCCGCCGTCGATGACCACGCTGGTCCCGGTGATGTAGGCCGCGCGCTCCGAGGCCAGAAAGACCGCCAGGTCGGCGAACTCCTGGGGCCGGCCCATGCGCCCCAGGGGGATGCCGGTCAGCACCCCGGCCGCGATCTCCTCGCGGCTGCGACCCTCGTTGGCGCTGCGGTAGTCCAGGATCTGGTCCACCCGCTCGGTGAGGATCCAGCCCTGGCAGATGTTGTTGACCGTGATGCCCGCTGGCCCCACCTCGTCGGCCAGGCTCTTGGCCCAGCCGATCACCGCCGCGCGCAGGCTGTTGCTCTGGATCAGGGCCGGCAGGGGCTGCTTGACCGAGACGCTGGTGACGTTGACGATGCGGCCCCAGCCCTTTTCCCGCATGTAAGGCAGGGCCCCGCGCGCCAGGGCCTGGGCCGAGAACAAGAGCAGCCGGGTGGCCTTGAGCCAGGACTCCTCGTCAAAGTCCGCGAACCCCCCGGCCGGGGGGCCGCCGCCGTTGGTCACCAGCACGTCCAGGCGGCCCAATTCCCGCCCGGCCTGGCGGGTAAACTCCTCGGCCTGGCCGGAGTCCGTGAGGTCCACCGCTTGCCACCAGACCCGCACGCCGAAGCGCTCGCCCGCCTCCCGGGCCAGGTCGGCCAGTTTTTCTTGATTGCGGGCGCAGATCGCCAGGTCGCAGCCCTCGGCCGCCAGGCCCAGGGCCACCGCCCGGCCCAGGCCCTGGCTGGCCCCGGCCACGCAGGCCACCCGTCCCTTGAGTCCCATGTCCATAACGTCCCCCTTGGTTGATGAGGGTTGATCAGCTCGGGGATACGAACTCGTCATCGGGCTCTGAAACCGCCTCCGCCACCGCCGCGCGCAGGCGCTGCAGGCGCACCAGGCGGGCGTAGACCCCGTCCTGGGCCATCAACTCCTCGTGGCGGCCCTGCTCCACGATGCGTCCCTTTTGCATCACCAGGATGTGGTCGGCGTGGCGGATGGTGGAGAGCCGGTGGGCGATGACCAAGGCGGTGCGGCCGGCCATGATCCGGGGCAAGGCCTCCTGGATCAGGCGCTCGGACTGGGGGTCCACGCTACTGGTGGCCTCGTCCAGGACCAGCACCGCCGGCTGGCCGGCCAGGGCCCGGGCCAGGGAGAGCAGCTGGCGCTGGCCGGCGGAAAGGCGGCGTCCGCCCTCGCCCAGGGGGGTGTCCAGGCCCTCGGGCAGCTGGCGGGCCACCGCGTCGGCCCCGCTCACCGCCAGGGCGGTCTCCAGGCCGGCCGGGGTCACCCAGTCCCGGCCCAGGGTCAGGTTGTCGCGCAGGTCGCAGGAGAAGAGGAACACCTCCTGGTCCACCAGGGCCACCCGCCGGGCCAGGCCGGCCGGGTCCAGCTCCCGGAGATCCACCCCGTCCAGGAGAACCCGGCCCTGTTGGGGATCGTGCAGGCGCAGCAAAAGCCCCACCAGGCTGGTCTTGCCCGCACCGGTGGGACCCACCACCGCCCAGGACTGGCCGGCCGGGATGGTGAAGTCGATCCCGCGCAGCACCGGTCGTTGGGGGTCGTAGCCAAAGGTCACGTGCTCGAAGCGGACCTCGCCCGGGCCCTCGGCCGGGGGCCGGGGCCGGGCAGGGACTGGCAGGGCGCGGTCGTCGTCCATCAGGTGGAAGATGCGCTCGGCGCTGGCCATGGCCGCCTGGAGGATGTTGTACTTCTCGGCCAGGTCGCGCACCGGGCGGAAGAACATGTGCATGTAGGCGATGAAGGCCACCAGGGTGCCCAGGCTCAGGCGCTCCTGCACCACCTGGCCGCCGCCGTGCCACAGGATCAGGGCCACCGCCAGGCTGGACAAAAGCTCGGTCAGGGGCAGGAAGAAGGCCATCACCCAGATCTGGCGCATGCCGGCCCGATAGTAGGCCTGGTTGAGGCGGGCGAACTCGGCCGCGCCCTGGGCCTGGGCGCGCAGGAGCTGGATCACCGCCAGGCCGGCCAGGGTCTCGGCCAGGCGGGCGTTGATGCGGCCCAATTGGCCCTGGAGATCGCGGAAGGCGTCGCGGGCCAGGCGGGAGAAGAGCCAGGCCACCGCCGCCACCACCGGGGCCAGGGCCAGGCAGACCAGGGCCAGGCGCCAGTCCAGCCACAACAGCGCGCCGGTGATGCCCACCAGGAGGAAGAGGTCCTGGAAGAAGGCCACCAGGCTGGAGGTGAACAGCTCGTTGAGGTTCTGCACGTCGTTGGTCAGCCGGGTGACCAGCTTGCCCACCGGGTTGCGGGAGTGGAAGGCCAGGCTGCGGCCGACAAGATGCTCGAAGAGCTTTTGCCGGATGGTGAGCATCATGCGCTGGCCGGTGCGCTCCAGGCTGAGCTGCTGGCCGAAGCCCAGCAGATAGGCCCCGGCCGCGATCAGCACGTAGAGCAGGGCCAGGCCAACCAACCCCCGGAGGTCCGGTCCGCGCAGGGCCCGGCGGTCCGCTTGGTTCAGCCGGTCGAGGTCGCGGCTGGCGATGAGCCAGCGATCCTGGGCCGGGCGAAAAAGCTCGGGATGGGCGCGGGCCAGTGCGGCGGCCGGGGCCTCGGCCGGGGCCAGGTACCAGGTGGCCGGGTCCAAGGCACCGGCCTGGCGCAGGCGGGCGGCCAGGCGGGGATCCAGGCCGCGCCAGACCGGGCCGGGCAGGTAGAGCCCCCCCCGGCCATCGTCCAACAGCGCCTCCCCGGCCTGGTCGCGCAGGGCCGCCAGCAAATCCGGCGGGGCGTCCTGGGGCCGCACCAGGCGGGCCTCGGGCAGGATGTAATGGTCGATGCCGCCGCGGGTGAGGTAGGGCAGCAGGATGTCCAGGCCGGTGCTGCCCAGAATCAGGAGGCTGGCCAGCAGGATCTGGGGCAGGTGGGGCCGGGCGTAGCCCATCAGGCGGCGCAGCAGGCGCAGGTCGTAGGGCCGGCCCAGCTGGTCGCCTTCCATGTAGCCGAACTCAAAGGGTGGCACGGCGTCAGCCCTCCAGTTCGGCCAGGAGGGCCTGTTCGGCGAACAGGCGTTGATAGAGGCCGCCGGCGGTCATCAGTTCGGCGTGGCGGCCGGACTCCACCACTCGGCCTCGCTCCAGGACGTAGATGCGCTGGGCCGCGGCCGCGCTCTTCAGGCGGTGGCTCACCACCAGGGTGGTGCGCCCGGCCCGCAGTCCGGCCAGGTTGGCGATGATGCGCTGTTCGGTCTGGCTGTCCACCGCCGAGAGGGGATCGTCCAGGAGCAGCACCGGCGGGTCGGCCAGGAGCGCCCGGGCCAGGGCCAGGCGCTGGCGCTGGCCGCCGCTCAGGGTGTGGCCCCGCTCGCCCAGCATGGTGTCCAGGCCCTGGGGAAGTTGCCGGGCCTCCTCGGCCAGCTCGGCCGCGGTCAGCACCCGCCAGAGCTCGGCCTCGGTCGCCTGGGGGTGGGCCAGGCGCAGGTTGTCGCCCAGGCTGGCGGCGAAGACAAAGGCCTCCTGGGGCAACAGCCCCACCCGGGAGCGCAGGTCGCCGAGCCGCAAGTCGCGCACATCCACCCCGGCCAGGAACAGGCTGCCCGGCGGCGGGTCCTGCAAGCGGGCCATCAGGTGCAGCAGGGTGGACTTGCCGCTGGCCACCGGCCCCACCAGGGCGGTGGTGGCCCCGGCCGGGGCGGTGAGGTCCAGGTCCTGGAGGGCCGGGCGGGCGGCCCCGGTATAGCTGAAACTCAGGCCCCGGGCCTCCAGGGTCAGGGGCGCGGACGGGTCCAGCTCTTGGGGCTGGGGCGGGTCCACGATGGCCGGCGGGGTGGAGAGCACCTGGTCCACCCGCTCCAGGCTGGTGGCGGCCCGCTGCATCAGGCTCACCGTCCAGCCCAGGGCCATCATGGGCCAGGTGAGCATCTGGAGATAGGCCGAGAAGGCCACGAAGTCGCCGGTGGTGATGTCGCCCAGGACCGTCAGCCAACCGCCTCCGCCCAGCACCAGGGCCAGGCTGAGGTTGGTGAAAAAGACCATCAGGGGGAAAAAGAGGGCCAGGTCCTTGGCCAGGTTGAGGTTCACCCCCAGGTAGGCCCGGCCGCCGGCCTCCAGGCGCGCGCCCTGTTCGCGGTCCAGGGCGTAGGCCTTGACCAGGCGGATGCCGCTCAGGGCCTCGCGGGCCTGTTCGGTCAGCCGGCCGAAGGCGTCCTGGACCTCCATGTAGCGGTGGTGGAGCCGGCGGGACTGCACCCGGGTCAGGGCCACCACCAGGGGCATGGGCAACAGGGCCAGCAGGGTCAACAGGGGGCTGATGTAGAGCATGAAGCCCACCGCGGCGCAGCCCATCAACAGGCCGTCCATGGCCGCCACCAGGCCGATGCCGGCCGCCATGCGGATGTTGTTGAGATCGTTGCTGGCCCGGGCCATCAGCTCGCCCGGGGGGTTGTCGGCCAAAAAGCCCTGGTGCATGGTCTGGAGGTGGTCGTAGAGCCTGATGCGGAGCGCGGCCTCCACCCGGCGGGCGAAGCCCATGATCAGGGGTCGCCAGACCAGGCGCAACAGGGCCACGGCCAGGGCCAGGGCCAGCACCAGGCCGCCCTGGCGCAAGAGGCTCTCCCCGCTGGCCCGGCCCTGGGTCAGGTCGTCGACCGCGAATTTGATGACCCGGGGGACGTAGAGTTGCAGCAGGTCCACCGCCCAGAGGGCGGCCAGGCCGATGACCAGGGTCTTCCTTTCGCCGACGATGATGTCCCGCAGCAGGTGCAGCCTGGTCATGCCCTCCGACCCCGGCTCAGCGCGGCCCGGACCCGCCGGCGCAGGAGGCGGGGATCACGAACTCCCCGCTCTTTTCCAGCTGGCGCTGCTGACTGTCCAGGACCGCCACCCAGGCCCGGTAGGCCCCGGGTCCACTCAGGCGGGGCAGGAGCCCGCAGCTGGCGAAGAGGTTGTAGTAGGGCTTTTCGGGGTCGTCCACCTTGAGGATCAGCCTCTTGACCGCTCCGGACGGAGTCAGGCCCTCGCCCCGGCGCAGCTCGGGCTGGAGGTTGACCTGGAAGTACAAGGGCGCCGGTGGATTGAGGCCCTTGAGGTCGGCCACCACGTGCACCGACAGCCCGGGCTCGCCGCCGCTGCTCTCCTCGGTCACCCAGATCTGCTTGAGCCGCGCTCCGTTGGTCCGGTTGTCCACCGCCAGGTCCGGGGTCTGGGGCCTGGCCGCCTCGGGGGCCGGCGCGGGCAGGGCGGGATCCACGATGCGGCGGGCGCGGAAGGCGGGCGCGGCCGCGGCGCAGGGCCGGGCGAAGCGCACCTCCTCGCTGGTCTCCACCGGTTTGAGCCCGGCCCCCAGGATGGTGAGCTGGGCGCTGAAGTCGGCCTCGTTCGGGCCGGGCAACTGGTCGCAGGCCACGAAGAGGATGTGCCGGTTCTTGGTGGTGTCGTCCACCCGCTGATAGAGGTTCTTGCTGGCCCCGCCGGCGGACTTGAGCTTCAGCTCCAGCCAGACCCCCTGTTCGGGGGCCAGGTCGGCCACGTCGGCCCGGACGTAGACCGCCACCCCGCGCTGGCCGCCCAGTTCGTGGTTGTCGCTGACGTGGACGCTGGTGAAGCGCTTCTCGTGGGACTTGCGCAGCTTGACCTGGGCCGTGGCCGGGGCCGGCGGCGCGCCGTTGCCCAAATAGGGCTTGGCCGCGGCCAAGAGGCGATCCTCGCTCACAAAGCCCTCGAAGCGCTCCACCACCCGGCCCTGGGGATCGATGATCAGGGTGGTGGGCAGGACCTTGACCTGGCCCAGGCGGCGGGCCTGGTCCATGCTGCCCAGCACCACCGGGAACTCCACCCCGTTGCGCACCACGAAGGGCTTCATGGCGTGCAGGCCGCCGGTGTCCACCGAATAGCCGATGACCGACAGGCCCTTGGCCCCATACTCGCGCTGGAGCTGGTTGAGGTGGGGGATGGCGTCCTTGCAGGGGCGGCACCAGGAGGCCAGGAAGTCCAGCAGCACCACCCGGCCCCGGAAGTCCGACAGGCGCAGATCGCCGGCCATCACCGTGGGCAGCTGGAAGTCCTCCGCGGTCTGGGCCCGGCCGGGGGCGCTGGTCCAGAGCAGAGTAACGACCGTGAACAACAGAACTTTTCTTGCCAGCACCGTCATGCCCGACCCCCTGGATGAACGATGGCACCATATTACCATGTCGTCGGCAATGCTCAACCAGACCGGAGCGCTGGGACATTGTGCATGGTTGTGGGCGTGAGTTGACACTAAAACCGGCCGCCTGTATGCTAATCCAACCCAACCTCGCGTAAGCGCCGCGTTTTCCTTGAAAGCACCAGCGGCGTTCGGCCGCGCGCGGCCGCCAACCCCCGGGCCAAAGGACGTGCCGCCCCCATGACCGACCCCCTGGGACATCTGGTCGAATTCATCGATAAAAACCGGATTGTTCTGGGTTTGGTCCTGTCCAACAAGAAAGGCCGTCTCGGCATCTGGACCGCCCAGGACCGCCAGGCCGCCCTGCCCCAGCAGCGGGTGCTGTTGATGACCCCGGCCGCGGTGGGCGTCGACGCGCCCCGCTCCCTGCAAGTGGAATACCTGGCCAAGGTCGAGGCCCGGCGCGAGGCCCTGGCCGCCGGGGTGGACGTGGTGGAGCTGTGGGATCTGGTCCACGCCGAGAGCGAGCCCCTTTCCCTCAGCGATCTCAGCGACCTGGTCTTCGGCAACGGCCAGGGCCGGGACGGCGACCACGTCTCGGCCACCCTGCGAGCCTTGTTCAACGAACACCAGCACTTCCGTCTGGCGGGCAACGACTTCGCGCCCCTGACTCCCGAGCAACTGGAGCAGAAGACCCTGCAACAGGAGCGCGAGGCCAGCCACCGCTCCGAGGTGGACGGAGCGGTGGCCTACCTGAAGTCCCTGGCGGCCAAGGGTCCGGTGCCCGAGCCGCCGCCGGGCCTGGCCGACCTGCTGGCCGAGTTCACCATCTTCGAGGACGAGGCGCCCAACGTCAAGAAGGCCAAGGAGATCGTGGCCTTGTCCGAGGTGGGCGGCCGACGGCAGATCTTCAATCTCCTGGTGCGCATGGGGCGGTTCCGCCCCCACGAGAACCTGGAGCTGTTGCGCGAGGGCACCCCGGTGGTGTTCAGCCCCGAGGCCGAGGCCGCCGCCGCGGCCACGCTGCCCTTCTCCAGCCAGGACGCCCAGCGCGAGGACCTGACCGGCCTCTACGTCTTCACCATCGACGGGGCCTACACCACCGACTTTGACGACGCCCTGAGCTTCGACCCCGACCCGGCCGGCGGCGGCCTGCTGGGGGTGCACATCACCGACGCCGCCGCCACCCTGCCCCTGGGCGAGGCCCTGGACCGCGAGGCCATGACCCGGGCCAGCTCCCTCTACCTGCCCGATCAGCGCATCCCCATGCTGCCGCCGCGCCTGAGCGAGGACGCGCTGTCCCTGCGCGAGGGCGAGCTGCGCCCGGCCATCAGCTGCCTGGCCCGCATCGACGCCGAGGGAAGGGTGAGCGAGTATCGCCTGACCCGCAGTCTGCTGCGGGTGGGCAAGCGCCTGACCTATGACGAGGCCGACGAACTGCTGGAGACCGACCCCCACCTGGGCGGGCTCTATCGCACCTGCCTGGCGGTCAAGGCCCAGCGGGCCCAGGCCGGGGCCTATTTTCTGCCCCTGCCCGAGGTGATCCTGGGGGTGGACGAGCAGTTCCAGGTCTGGGTGCGCCGGGTGGACCGCGACGGCCCGGCCCGGGAGATGGTGGCCGAGACCGCGATCCTGGCCAACTCCCTCAGCGGCCAATATCTGGCCGAAAAAGGGGTGCCGGCCCTGTTCCGCGCCCAGGCCCCGCCCCGGGAGCCGATCCAGGAAGGCGACCCCAGCGACCTCTACCTGCATTTCAGGCAGCGCCGCCTCCTGAACCGGGTGGAGCTGACCTGCGAGCCGGGACTGCACTCCAGCCTGGGGGTGCGGAACTACACCCACGCCACCAGCCCCATCCGTCGCTATCTGGACCTGGTGATGCAGCGCCAGTTGGGCGCGGCCCTGGCCGGTCGGCCGGCCCCCTATGGCGCGGACGACCTGCGCCGGGTGGCCCTGGAGGTGGAGCCGGCGGTGCGGCGGGGGATGAAGGTGCGCCAGATCCGCCAGCGGTACTGGCTGTTGCGCTGGTTGGAGGCCAAGGGCTCCGAGCCCCTGGAGGCCATCGTGATGGAGAACCAGGTGCGGCGCTGGCAACTGCTCATCACCGACATCATGCTCCTGACCAGCATCCCCACCCAGGCCGGCCTGGTGCTGGAGCCCGGGCAAAAGGTGACGATCAAGGTGCAGAAGGCCGACGCCTTCTACGACATCCTGCGGGTGGGCCTGGTCTAGACCCCGTTTCACTTTCGCGTTCCCCGACCAACGGCAACCAATCGCGGCCCGGATCAACCGTGGTCCCTGGGGCCGTCGCCGGCCGTCAGTTGGGCCAGGCGCGCGCGCCAGGCCGGCTCCAGGGCCCGCCAGGTCAGGGCCGCGGCCGCCCGGCGGGTGGCGGGCTGGGGGGCCCGGGCCAGGTCGGGGTCGGCCAACAGCGGGGCCAGGGCCGCGGCCAACCGGCCGGGGGGATAGAGGCAGGCCTCCGGGTAGAGCTCGGGATAGACCAGGGCCCGGGGCAGGAGGGGGCGGCAACCGGCCCACACCGCCTCGGCCACGGCCAGGCCCTGGTTCTCCTGAAGGGCGGTGCTGACCACCAGGTCGGCCCAGTGGAGCCAGCGCCAGTATTCGCGCCGGTCGGCGACCGCGCCCCATTGCCGCGCCCGCTCCCCCAGGGCGGAGCGGGCGGCGGCGAAGACCTCCGGCGGCCGGCCGGAGCCAAAACCCAGCACCGCCAGTTCGAATTCCAGGCCTTGCCCGGCCAAATCCCCCAGCGCGGCGAAAAAGGCCTCCGGGTCCTTGTCCTGGTGCCAGCGATGGTTCCAGAGCAGGCGCAGGGGGCCAACGCGGGGTGGGCGCTCCAGGCCGGCGGCCTCGCTGGCCTCAAGGGGCACCGGCAGGACGGCGCTCTTGGCGGCAATGGCCTCCAGCAGGCCCGGCGGGGCGGCGTCGGGCAGGGCCGCCAGCAGCGCCCCGGCGGCGGCCAGGAACTCCCGGCGCTGATAATCGGAGTTGAAAGCCACCTGTTGGGCGGCCTGGGCGGTGGTGAGGTTGGTCCAGGCCAGGAACAGGTCGCGCTCCCGCTGGCGGGCGTCGGCCCGCCCCGGGGCGGGATAGGCCATCTGGTTCTCGTGAAAATAGGCCAGGGCCGGCGTTTGGCCCAATTCCGGCGCCAACCCCCGCAGCTCGGCCAGATTGAGCATGGCCGAGCAGACCAGGCCGTCCCAGGGTTGGCGCAGGAGATCGCCGACGGCCAGGGCCAGGTGGCTGGCCGCGCCGCGCAAACGCCAGCGGAAGTGGCGGCCGGGCAGGGTGACCAGGGTCCAGCGGGCGGGGACATGGCGCGACAAGCCATCGCACAGGGCGCGGTGGGAGGCGTTGGCATAGGGCTCGATGAACAGCAGGCGCGGCCCGTCTTCGCCCGCGCGCTGGATGATCACTTCATTCCGGCCCATTCCCACCATTGGCTTTCTGCTTGGTTTATCCGGCGGATGAGTATGCGGGTCGGCCCGGAGGTGCCGGGAGCCTGGCTTCGGTTGGCCAGGGCCTCCGGGGGCTGGCCAAGGCCTCGGGGGGCTGGCCAGGGCCGGAGGGCGGGGTCCCGGGCGGGTCCGTCGTCACCGGGATCGCCGGGTCACGGCCATCTTCCCGCGGGGTGGCTGACAGGTCGATTTGATCGCGGATGGAACCCTAGGCCTGGCCTATGAGGAACTCCTTGAGGACCATGGCGCTGCTGAACTCGATCTCGCTGGCGGCCAGGACCAGGGTGACGGTTCCCTGTCGGGCGGCTTTCCTCAGCTGGTCCAGGAGTGGCTGCTTGCCTGGCTCGGCCAGCTCCGCCAGATAACGCCGTCGGAATTCCGGCCACAAATCCCTCTGATGGCCATACCACTTGCGCAACTCGGGGCTGGGGGCCAGATCCTTCAACCAGCCGGCCAGTTGGGCCCGCTCCTTGCTCACTCCGCGCGGCCACAACCGCTCGACCAGATAGCGCGCCCCGTCCGCGGGGGCTGGCGGCTGGTATACGCGCTTGAGCTTGATCTCCATGCTCCGCGCCTTTCCCGGGGTTCAGCTCCGCTTCTCCAGCCGCTCCAACAGCCCCTGGTTCAGCTCATGAATCAGCAACCGGTCGAACTCCCAGAATTTATCCAGCATGGCGTCTTTCTCTTGCCTGGAAAACAAATCCATGCAGGGATAGAAGAACTCCTTGTCCTCCTTGGCGATGTGCTGGGGATAAAAGGCGGTCAGCCTTTCCAGCAAGTCAGCCACCTCCGCCAAGGCCCCCCGGTCGCCAGCCTGGTAACGCTGGTTGGCCTTGTCCAGTTGACCGACCAGCTCCCGACCTAGCACGTGGTCCCGCAACAGGCCCTCCATGATGGCGCGCAGCTCGGGAGTCAGGTCGCGCTCCGCCAACTGGCGAAAGAGGATGTCCTCCTCCTTGCCATGGTGGCAGCGGTCAGCGTAGTTGCGGAAAAACTCCACCACCCGTTCCACCAGCACCGGGTCTCCCTGCTGGCTGGCGCGGAATTCCGCCGTCCTGCCCTCGACGACCTTGAGCATGCGTTCTATGAGGCGGTGCTCCCGCATCAACGGTCCAATCGGCCACATGTCGTCCTCCCCAGCGAACATCATCTTTGCATGAGATTAACACAATCAACCTCGCTGGCGGCAATCGGTTGGCCAAAGGGATGGTCCCAGGTCTGGTGATAAGCGTTGGCCGCGTGGCGGCTTCGCGGGCAAACATCGGGGCGGGGTTGGAGCGGCGCGGGTTCGGCGGGGAGGTGATGATGACTCCAGGAAAGGCCGGGTGTTTTCTCCTGCACGCAAGGCGGCCGGAATGGCCCCGGCCGGGCGGGCGCGGTCAAGTCCGAGCCCGCCAGGTTGGGTGATGATTGACCGGGGTGGTCCGGCCCGCCATTCCCTGGCCTGGAAACGCAACCAGCCCTTGGTCGGATGGACCTCGCGTCGCCCTGGCCACGACGGGAAATCGCTGTTGGTTTGGCGATGAAGTTTTCCACCTCCCGGGTCGGGGCGACTCAGGCCCGCCCCCTTTTCCGGCCCGCCGGCCGAGCCGCCGCATCCTCACAGCCAGAACTGGGGATAGCGCCGGGTGGGGTGCAGGTTGTTGATGATCAGCGCCACCACCAGCATCACCAAGGCCCCCAGCCCCACCGGGGCCAGGGCGTACCAATAGCCCAACTCGTAGACCTGGGGACCGCCGATGACCGCGATCAGGGCCGTGGCCCCGCCCGGGGGGTGCAGGGTGCGGGTGGCGTGCATCACCAGAATGGCGGTGGCCACCGCCGCCGCCCCGGCCAGCCAGGGCGTCCCGCCCAGCCACTGCCAGGCCGCCACCCCGATCAGGGCCGAAAGGACGTGACCGCCCACCAGGTTGCGGGGCTGGGCCAGGGGGCTCTGCACCGCGCCGTAGATCAGCACCGCCGAGGCTCCGAAGGAGCCGATCAGAAAAAGCAAAGGCGCGCCGGACAAGAAGCCGCCCCCCAGCCAGCCCACCGCCGCGATGCCCAGGAAGGCCCCCAGCCAGGACCAGGCCATCTCGCCCCAGCTCACCCGGGGCGGGCAGGTGGCGCAGCCCTTCATCTTGCAGAAGAATTCCATTGCCGACTCTCCAGTGACGCGCCTTGATATTAATGTAATTTGGTACTTGAATACTTAATACAGCCATCCACCCCGTCTGTCAACATAATCCGCTCTGTCTTCCGGGCCGCTTGCACCAGGCCAGGGCCAGGGGGTATACACCCAACCTTGATGTCCCATTGTCATTATCCTTCTGGAGGCAGCGCACCTTGTCCGAACGACCGGAAACCTATCTGGAGCAGTGGCCCGCCGCGCAGGCGGCGGTGAAGAAGGCCCTCGTGGAATTGCGCGCGGCCGCCCTGGGCCTGGACGGGGCCGCGGAGAGCTTCGTGGCCCGTCCCGGCATCAGCCATTCCCTGCGCTACGACCTGGCCCCCAAGCCGGCCGGCCGGCGGAGGCCGGTGTTTTTCCTGATCGACGTGGTGGAGGCCGGCGGCGAACGTTTCCTGTCGGTCTGCTTCTACGAGGATGAAATCGAAGACCCCCGGGAGCTGGGCAACGCCATCCCCCAGGGGCTCTTCCAGGAAACCGGCTACTGTTTTGACGTGGATGAATACGACCGCGAGCAGATCGATTACCTGCGCGGGCGCCTGTCCCAGGCCCACCGCAACGCCGCCGGCCGCTAGGGCTTTCTGCGCCGGCCCAGGCGCAGCACCAGCCAGCGGGCCAGGAGCACCAGGGCCGGCAGCCACCACCAGGTGAGGGGTTGGGCCTTCCACCAGGTCACGGCCAGGTCGCGCACCAGGGACGGCGGGCTGGCCCCGAACCACTCCCGCACCAGGGGGGCGGGAGTGAGTTCGAAGATCACCATCCGCTCCCAGAGCTCCGGCATCTGGTTGGCCGGCAGCATGCGGTTGGTGACCACCAGCACCATGGCCAGGGACACCACCGTCGCCACCAGCACCATCACCAGGAGCCGGCCGGGCGAGGCCATGGCCTAGGCCTCGCCCCCCTGGCCCTGGGCCCAGGCCATCAGCCGCGACCAGAGCTCGCCGCCGGTCTCGTCGGCCAGGCGGCCGCGCAGGAAGGTCAGCAAGAGGCCCTCCAGGGCGCGCACCGCCATCTCCACCAGGGCCACCCGCTCCAGGACCAGTCCGTCCAGGCCCTCGGGTCCGCCCTCGGCCGGGGCGCTGGCCGGGGTCTTGAGGCCGCCAATGGCCAGCTCGGCCGCGTTGAGCCCCAGCCAGAACTCCTCGCCGTCGATGATCAGCCCCAAACGCAGCCCTTCCACCAGCTTGCCGCGCCTGAGGGCCTGGCGGGCCTCGGCCAGGGATACCTCGCGGCCGCGCACGGTCACCCGCGCTCCCTCCTGGCCCATGATCGGCCCCAGCACCAGACGGTCGCCCAGCAGGATCTCCACCTGGCGGCCGTCGGGCAGCTCCAGGGACGGCTCCTCCTCGGAGCAATACCAGAGCCAGGTCAAGAACTCCTGACCTAGGAACACCTTTTCGTTGAGCAGGGCCAACAGGTCCATCTCAGGCCTCCGCGTGGTACAGGCTCAAGGGGCGTGCTTCCTCCAGCCGGGTGGCCAGGGCTCCCGGACCCAGCAGGTCGCCGGCCAGCAGGTAGGGCAGGCGCGGCCACAGGGCCAGGTCGAAGCTGCGCTTGAAGTGGTCCTCGAACAGGTCGCGCACCCCCCGGCCGGACGAGCCCAGCCAGACCTCGCCCTTGGCGGTGTCCCAGACCACCTCGAAGACCTGGGTGGCGGGCGGGGTGCGGCGCATCAGGTCAAAGGCCACCTTCTCCTTCAGCTCCTCGCGGTCGTGGCGCGACAGGGCCCGGCCCTCGCGCACCGCCATTGCCTTGTTGATCTCCAACCGCAGGTACTTGCGCACCAGGCTGGCCGCCACCTTGCGCCGGTCCACCCGGAGCCCCAGGACGATGTAGGGATCCAGGGCGTAGGCGGCGTAGGCGAACTTGGTGTCCAGGAAATCGTGGGCCGAGCACCAGCCCACCGCCTGCTCCTCGGTGCTGTCCTCGATGTCCAGGAAAACATTGGCCCGGATGCGCCGGTCCACGAACTCCCAGAAATCCGGCGGGGTGTCGCCCTTGACCTGGTAGCGGGTCAGGGTGGCCGAGCCCTTGAACAATCCCATGCTGCCTCCCGTGGCGAAAATGATTCCCCGGACCTTACCCCAGCCCCGGCCGATCAGGCAAGCCCGCCGCCGGCCAGTTGGACCTCGGCCAGGAGCAGGCTGGGCGCGCGCAGCTTGGCGTAGGGGAAGGGGTCATTGCCCACCGCGGCCAGGCCCTGCCACAACTCCGCGAAATTACCGGCCAGATTCATGCCCTCCACCGCGTGGGCCGGCTGTCCGTCCTCGATCCAGAGGCCCTGCACGCCATAGGAGAAGTCGCCGGTGGTGGAGTTGAAATTGCCACCCAGGAAGCTGGTGACGGCCAGGCCCCGCTTAACCCCGGCCAGCATCCGGCCAAAGCCCAGGCCGTGGCTGGGGGCCAGCACCACGTTGCTGCCGCCGCCGGTGGTGGGGGCCAACTGGAGCTTGCGGGCGTGATAGGTGTCCAGATAGAAGTTCTCCAGCCGGCCGGCCTTGATCAGGGGCAGGCTTTGGGCGGCCACGCCCTCGCCGTCATACCAGCGCGAGCCGAAACCGCCGGGCAAGAGCGGCTCGTCGCTGATGGTCAACAGCGGACCGGCCACCACCTGGCCCAGCTGGTCGCGCAGATAGCTTTTGCCCTGTTGCAGGGTGGGGCCGCTCAGGCAGGCCAGCAGGTCGCCCACCAGGCGCATGGCGGCCTGGTTCTCCACCAGCACCGGGAAGCGCCCCGAAGGCCCGGGCCGGGCCCCGAACTGTCGTGCGGCCCGCTGGGCGGCCTCCGCCGCGATGCCGGCCAGGGTGGCTTCCTGGTCCAGCCCGGCCAGGCCATGGCCGCCTTGCCACCAATAGCCGCTGCGGCGCTTGCCCGCCTGCTCGGGGTCCATCAGCACCACCCCGGCCACGGCGAAGCCGCCGGTCTCCTCCTGGCTGCCCAGGAAGCCGTCGCTGGTGGCCAAGAGTTCGCGGCTCACCTCCATGTAGCCGTTGCCGCTGGCGTTGACCAACTGGCCGGCCTGGGCGCCCGCCGCCCGGGCCAGGTCCTCCATGCGCCGGGCGATCTCCACCCAGTGCGCGGTGGGCGACTCGGCCAGGGGCGCGTCCCACAGCCCCAGGTCCGGGGCCGGTCCCTGGGCGTGACGGGTCGGATCGGCCAGGCTGCGCTCCGGGTCCGGCTCCAGCTGCCGGGTCAACGCCGCCGCCTGGCGCACGAACTCGCCCAGGGCCTCGGGGCGCAGGTCGCTGGTGGAGTGGGCGGCGTAGCGGCCCTCCACGAACAGGCGCAGGGAGAGGCTCTGCCGGGTGGAGGCCTGGGCCTTTTCCAGGGCCCCGTCGCGGAAGGCCACGTCCACGAAGCGCGAGCGCGAGACTCCGGCCGCCGCCTGGCCAGCCCCGGCCTTCTTGGCCGCGGCCAGGGCCGCCTCGGCCACGGACTGCATCATGCCCAAGGTATTCTCAGCCACGGCTGCCTCCCACGTTCAGGCCGCTGACCAGGGTGGTGGGCAGCCCTTGACTCACCGGCACGCTCTGGCCCAGCTTGCCGCACATGTAGCCGGCGGTGGCCAGGGCGGGGTCGTTGCCCACCAGACTGATGCGGGACAGCGCCTGGGGTCCGTTGCCCACCACGTTGATGTCCTTCACCGGATGGGTCAGCCGGCCGTCCTCGATGGCATAGCCGGTCTTGACGTAGAACGAGAAGTCCCCGGCCCCGATGTTCACCTGGCCATTGCTGAACTGCACCGCGTAGAGCCCGCGCCTGACCGAGGCGATGATCTCCTGGGGGTCGTGGGGGCCGGCCTCCATGAAGGTGGCCCGCATCCGGGGCATGGGCGCGTACTCGAAGCTCTGGCGGCGGCCGCTGCCGGTGGAGGCGGTCTGGTACCACTGGGCGCTGAGCCGGTCCTGCAGGTAGCTGACCAGTTTGCCCTTTTCCACCAGCACCGTGCGCCGGCTGTCGCCGCCCTCGTCGTCGAAGTTGATGGCACCGTGGGAGTGGGGGATGGTCCCGTCGTCCACGATGGTCACCTGGGGATCGGCCACCGTCTGGCCCAGGCGCTCGGCGTAGGTGCTGATGCGCCGGCGGTTGAAGTCCGCCTCCAGGCCGTGGCCGATGGCCTCGTGCAACAGGATGCCCGAGGAGCCCGGGGCCAGCACCACCGGCATTTCCCCGGCCGCCACCGGTTTGGCCTCGAACAGTTCGCAAGTGGCGCGCACCGTCTCGTCGGCCTGGGCCAACACCAGCTCCCGGCCGTAGACCTCGAAGCCGGCCCGGGTGGTCAGGTCGCGGTAGTTGCTCTCGCGCCGGCCGTTGTCCTCGGCCACGCAGGAGGTGTAGAAGCTGGTGCGGGGCCGATAATCGCTGCGCAACAGCCCCTCGTTGTTGGCCACCATGATCCGGCCGGTGCCGTCGTGGAACTGGAGCAGGGTCTTCCTGACCCGGGGATCGGCTTGAGCCATGCGCACCCCGGCGGTCCTGAGCAGCTCGATGCGGGCCTCGGCGCCGACCTCGGGCCAGGGCTTGGCCATGGGGTAGAGGTCCAGGCCGGGTCGGTTGCGCGGGGGCTTGACCTCCACCCCCCGGGTCCCCGGGGCCTGGCCGCCGGCCCGGGCCAGGGAGGCCGCCGCCCGGGCCGCCTCCAGCATGGCCGGCATCTCCAGCACCTGGCTGAAGGCGTAGCCGGTCTGCTCGCCGACCAACACCCGCACCCCCATCCCCAGGTTGACCGAGGTGTAGGCCCGGTTCACCACCCCGTCCTCCAGCACGATCCAGGTGCCCTGGCTGTGCTGGAAGTAGAGGTCGCAATAATCGCCGCCGCCTGCCAGGGCTTCGCTCATGATCCGGGACAGGTCGGCCGGGGCGATGCCAAAGGCCTGCTCGAAATAGTTGCCCTGGGCTGGCATCCGGCTGGCCAGGTCCGCCGCCCGGGCCGCCTCGGCCAGGCTCAGCCAAGCCGGGGCGGTGGCCGCCAGGCCGGCGGCCAGGAGGAACCCCCGCCGGCTCAGGCCGGGGTGGGTCGCGGGACGAGCGTTCATGTCGCCTCCTTGTCTGGTCGCGCGCGGGGTAGGGCCGGGGCTTGGCCCAACCCCGCGCGGAGGTGATCTATTTGGGGGCCACCGGCGCCCGCGGCACCGCCGCGTCGCCAAGGTAGAGGTAAATCGCCTCCCGCCAGGACTCGCCGTGGATGGCCCGCAGCAACGCGGCGTTGATCTCCTTGCGCCAGGGGCTCTGGTTGGGCAGGGCGAAGGCGTAGTCCTGGGGGTCGAAGGTCTTGTCCAACACCTTCACCGCGTCGTCCAACTGGTGCTTGACCAGGTATTGCAGGATCGGCGCGTCGAAGACAAAGGCGTCGATGTCCCCGTGGCCCAGGGCCTTCAGGCCGTCCTCGGGGCCGGGATAGCGGGCGAAGTCCACCCGGTGCTTGGTCAGGAAGGTTTCGCTGCTGCTGGCCGCCACCGTGCCCACCCGCACCTCCAACAGGTCGTGGACATTGCGCACCGTCTGGTTGATATGATTAACGGTCAGGGCGGTGGTGATCACGGCCGTGAACAGGCTGACCAGGACCATGGAGGCCATCATCCAGACAAAGGCCAGCACCCGGCCCGGCAGGGTGATGGGGGTCTTGTCGCCATAGCCCACCGACGACAGCGTCTGGGCCGCCCACCACAGCGAATGCCCCACGCCCCGCACCCCGTCCCCGAACTGGTCCCGGTTGGCCCGGCGCTCGGCCAGCCAGACCAGGGCCCCCATCAGCACCAGGCCCACCAGCACCGCGAATAGCACCAGCATGGGTCGGCCGCTGAACAGGTGCCGGAAGGTCTCGCGCCAACCGACCGCCAGGTGGTCCCGCACCGCCAGGGCCAGGCCGGTGTGGTAAAAGGGGTGGGAGAAGTCCATCTCCTTCTCCCGCGCGCTGGTCACCGTCAGCGGACCCACCGCCACGTCCACCACCCCGGCCTTGACCGCGTTCAACAGGTCGGCCAGGTCCAGCTCCACCACCTTGTATTCCAGGCCCAGGTCCTGGGCCACCACATCCCAGAGATCCATGGCCAGGCCCCGATAGGCCCCTTCTTTGCCCTTGATCACGAAGGGCTCCACCAGGGTGACGCCCACCACCACCGTCCGCTTGGACCCAGTGGCGGCCGCCCAGGCCGGCCCGACCCCGCCGACCAGGAACATCGCCAGCAAAATAAGATAAATTTTTCTCATGGTTGACGCTCCAGCCCCCCGTCTGGTCCCCCCCCCGGCCCCAGCCAGGCACTCTGGGTCTATGTTACCAGCCCCGCCCCGGTCCGGCAGGGGCGACGCCAGCAACTTGACGCCCCGCCTCCCCGCTCCTAAACTGAGTCCAGGTTTCAGACGCAATTATCCCACCGGCGCCTGCCGGTCCCACGAAAAAGAGGAAAGCCATGTTGGTGGTGGAAGACCTGGCGGTGGAGCTGGGCGGCCGGCTCCTGCTCAAGCACATCGACCTGGAGATACCTCCGGGCGAGACCCACATCCTGTTCGGGCCCAACGGCTCGGGCAAGACCTCCCTGCTCATGACCATCATGGGCTACCCCCAGTACAAGGTGGTGGGCGGCAAGATCGTCTTCAAGGGCGTGGACGTCACCCACGCCTCCATCGACGAGCGCGCCCGCCTGGGCATTGGCATGTCCTTCCAGCGCCCGCCCACCATCAACGGCCTCAAGACCCGCCAGATGATCTCCCTCTGCGCCGGCGGCGAGGAGTTGGCCCTGGAGGAGATGGCCGAACGGGTCAACTTCGCCGGCTTCCTGGACCGCGACGTCAACGCCGGCCTCAGCGGGGGCGAGATCAAACGCAGCGAGCTGTTGCAGCTCATGGCCCAGAAGCCCGACCTGCTGCTCTTCGACGAGCCCGAGAGCGGGGTGGATCTGGAAAACATCGCCCTGGTGGGCCACACCATCGCCGAACTGCTGCAAAAGGACGGCGACCTGGCCCTGCCCGGGGCCAGGACCATCCGCCAGAGCCGCAAGGCCCGCGTCAAGATGGGCCTGATCATCACCCACACCGGCTACATCCTGGACTACCTGGAGGCCGACAAGGGCTACGTGCTCTATGACGGCGTCCTTTCCTGCGGCAACAACCCCCGCGAGATCCTGCACTGCGTGGGGCAGTTCGGGTATGAGGAGTGCGTGCGATGCACCCTAGAGAACAACTGAGGGAGAAGGCCCTGGCGGCGGTGGCCAAGGCCGCGGCCATCGGCGAGGACATCGACCTTTCACAATACCAGCGGACCGCTCCGCCCCAACTGCCCATGGCCGAGGCCGACCTCTGCTCCCTGCCCCAGGCCGACCTGGACCGCCTGCTCATGGGCGGGGTGGACGTCAAGAGCCAGGAGCGCGGCGGCACCTATATCATGAAGGACACCACCGTCCTGCACTGCTCCAGCAAGCAGGAGGGGGTGGAGGTGCTGCCCATCCGCCAGGCCCTGGAGCACCACCCCTGGATCTGGGACTACTACTGGAAGGCGGTGGCGGTGGACGCCGACAAATACACCGCCGCGGTGGAGTTGGACCTGCACGACGGCTACGTCATCCGCGCCCTGCCCGGCAGCAAGACCATCTTCCCCATCCAGGCCTGTCTCTACATGGACCAGGACAAGCTCCAGCAGAACGTCCACAACATCATCATCGCCGAGGAGGGCAGCGAGCTGCACATCATCAGCGGCTGCGTCACCAGCGAGCACATGCACAGCGGAGTCCACGCCGGGGTCAGCGAGTTCTTCGTCAAAAAGGGCGCCAAGCTCTCCTTCACCATGATCCACAACTGGGCCGAGGAGATGAAGGTGCGCCCCCGCAGCGCCGCCATCATCGCGGAGGACGGCCTGTTCCTGAGCAATTACATCTGCATGAAGCCGGTGCGCTCGTTGCAGATGTACCCCACCGCCCACCTCGATGGTCCCGGGGCGGTGGCCCGCTTCTACAGCATCATTGTCGGCACCCCCATCACCGACATCGACGCCGGCAGCCGGGTCATCCTCAACCATCCCCACTGCCGGGCCGAGATCGTCAGCCGCTCCATCACCAATGGCGGCAAGATCATGGCCCGCGGCCACCTGGTGGGCAACGCCCCGGACATCAAGGCCCACCTGGAATGCCGGGGCCTGCTGCTGGGCGGCGGGGCCATGCTGGCCGTGCCCCAGTTGGACGGCTTTGTCGACGGCGTGGAGATGAGCCACGAGGCCGCCGTGGGCAAGATCGCCCAGGAGGAGATCCTCTACCTGCAAAGCCGCGGCCTGACCGAGGACGAGGCCACCGCCACCATCGTGCGCGGCTTCCTCAGCGTCGACATCCCCGGCCTGCCCCCCCAGCTCCAGGCCGAAATCGACCGCGCCGTCCAGGCCACCAACGAAGAGTCGATGTAAGAGTTTGTGGGGGGACCCTTTTTGCTGCGCAAAAAGGGTTCTCCTCACCCCAGCCAGCAGAGCTGGCTGGGGACCCCACCCCCAAGCCCCCCTCCTAAAAACTCGCGCGAAAGGGCTGACGCCCTTTCGCCCGGGGGGGTGGCTCAGTGTGAACGCTAACCGCTTGTCCTCAACCTTGGCCTTCAGCTTTTTTTGTCATCGCGAGGCGCCTCCCGGCGCCGTGGCGATCTCTCCTCCCTCTTCAGCTTCCACTGATTAGCGTCATGGCGAGGAGCGCCGGCGACGAAGCAATCTCCCGAATCCAGCCCACTCCCTGCTTTTCCTAACCGATCCGGCTCTTGAAGCGCAGCACACTTACCGTCAGCAAGGTCAGGCCCAACGCGCCCAGGCCGACATACTCCGGCCAGAGCACCTCCAGCCCCACCCCCTTCAGGAACACCCCACGCACGGTGATGATGAAATAGCGCAGCGGATTCAGGTAGGTGAACCACTGCACCGGCTCGGGCATGTTGGCGATGGGGAAGATCAGGCCCGAGAGCAGCACCGCCGGGGTGAGGATGAAGGTGCCGGCGGTCATGGCCTGCTGCTGGGTGCGCGACAGGGTGGAGATGAGCAGCCCCAGCCCCACCGAGTTGAACAGGAACAGCACCACCCCCAATAACAACACCCAGATGCTGCCCCGCAGCGGCACCTCGAACCAGAACACCCCGGCCACCGTCACCAGCATCGCGTCGATCAGACTGATCAAGACGAAGGGCACCGTCTTGCCCAGGATCAGCTCCAGGGGCCGCAAGGGGGTGACCAACAACTGCTCCATGGTGCCGATCTCCTTCTCGCGCACCACCGCCAGGGCGGTCAGCATCAGGCTGACCAGCATCACCACCATGGCGATGACCCCGGGCACGAAGGACCAGCGGCCGGTGAGGTTGGGGTTGTACCAGACCCGCTGCTCGATCCCCACCGGCATCTCCAGGTGCTTGAGCCCCATCCGGTTCAGGCGGTCCTGCATCAGGTCCTGGGTGTAGTCGCTCAACACCTGGTTGAAATAGCGCATCACCACCAGGGTCTGGTTGGAGTCGGTGCCGTCCAGCAGCATCTGCACCCCGGCGGTGTCGCCCTGCTTGAGCTTGCGCGCGAAGTCGCTGGGCAGGCGCAGCACCATCGCCACCTCGCCCAGGTCCAGCAACCGCCGGGCCTCGTCCTCGGAATCCAGCCAGGCCACCAGGTCGAAATAGCGGGTGGAGGTCACCCGGTTCAGGAGCTGACGGCTCTGGGCCGAGCGGTCCTGGTCCAGCACCGCCACCCGGATGTGGGAGATGTCGAAATTGACCGCGTAGCCGTAGATGATCAGCTGGATGAGCGGCGGCAGGAAGAGCAGGATGCGCAGGCGCTTGTCCCGCAACACTTGGATGAACTCCTTGACCAGCATGCTCCTGATCCGCCGCAACATGGCTCAGCGCACCTTCTTGGAAAAACGTCGCGCGGCCAGCAGCAGGAACAACAGCGCGAACCCGACCAGCAGGACCGCGCTCGGCCACAGCAGGTCCAGCCCCAGCCCCTTCAGGTAGATCCCCTTGGTCAGGGTGACGAAATAACGGGCCGGCACCACGTAGCTGATGAGCTCCAGGGCCCACGGCATCTGGCGCACGTCGAACATGAAGCCGGACAGCAGGAGGGCCGGCAGGAAGGTGCTGAGCATGGAGAGCTGGTTGGCCTGGAGCTGGTTCTGGGCCGCGAAGGAGATGAGAAGCCCCTGGGCCAGCATCACCATCAGGTACAAGGCGCTCATGGCGATCATCAACAGCCACGAGCCGCGCATGGGCACCTCGAACAGGAATTGCCCCATGCCCATGGCGATGGCCATGTCCACCATGCCGATGATGAAATAAGGCCCCAGCTTGCCCAGGATCAGTTCGGACTTCTTGAGCGGACTGGCGATCAACCCCTCCATGCTGCCCCGCTCGCGTTCGCGCACCACGCTAAGACTGGTCAACAGCGCCCCCACCATGGTCATGATCACCACGATCAGGCCGGGCACGATGAAGTTGCGGCTCTCCAGCTCCTCGTTGTACCAAACCCGGGGCTCGGGGCTGATGGGGGTGTTGAGGCGGGTCAGGCCTTTCTGGTGCAGGCGCTCGGTCATCAGGGTCAGGTTGTAGTCCGAGACCACGGCCTGGATGTAGCCCAGGATCACGTTGGCGGTGTTGGCGTCCGCCCCGTCCAGCACCACCGACACCTTGGCCTGGCCCTCGGTCTTGACCTGGCGACCGAAGTCCTGGGGCAGGCCCACCACCACCCGGGCCGCGCCCTGGTCCAGCATCCGGCCGCCGGCCTCGAACTCGCCGACCCGGGCGAAATCCTGGAAATAGGGCGAGCCGAAGAGCCGGTTCAGGAACTGGCGGGCCTCGGCCGAACCGTCGCGGTCCCAGACCACGGTGGGCACCTGCTTGATGTCGAAGGTCAGGGCGTAGCCATAGAGCAACAGCAGCATCACCGGCATCAGGATGATCTGCACCAGGCTGCTGGGGTCGCGGCGGATGTGCAGGAGCTCCTTGCGGAACACCGCCCAGGCGCGGGGAGGGCTCATGGCTTTGTCTCCCCCCGGGCGGCCGTTGGCCGGCTGATGAGCGGGCTGTCCATGGGAAAGACTATAGCAAGGCCCAACAGGCGGGTAAACGATCATCACCGTCGCAGCCACGGCCCGGACCAGGCCGCCCCGGCGGGTGGGTTGACGGCAAAATATTTTGATGATAAAAATACTTCATTATCAAACAAAATACGGAGCCATGACATGATCGGCAGATTTGCCAAGCTCGGGGCGTACCAGGAGCTTTTCAACCGCCAGGCCTTCCGTCTCTGCCTGTTGGGCGGGGCCTTGGCCCTGGCCTCCCACCTTTGGCAACGCTCCGGCCTCGCCCCGGCCTGGCCGGCTCCGACCCTGGCCCTGGCCGCGGTGGCGCTCAACGGCGCGCCCATCGTCTGGGAGGCACTCCAGGGTCTTTGGCGGCGCCAGGTCAACGTGGACGAGCTGGTGAGTCTGGCCATCCTGGCCGCGCTTTTTCAGGGCGAGTTCCTCACCGCCGCCGCCGTCAGCTTCATCATGACCCTGGGATCGCTGATCGAACAGGCCATCAGCCAGTCGGCGCGGCGTTCGATCCAGGCCCTGGCCCGGATGACCCCGGACGAGGCCACCCTGCTGGCCGACGACGGCCCCCGGGTGGTTCCGGTGGCCAGCGTGGGCATTGGCGACCGCCTGCTGGTCAAACCCGGGGAACGGGTTCCGGTGGACGGCCTCATCCTCTCCGGAGTCACCGCCCTGGACGAGTCCTCCCTCACCGGCGAGTCCATCCCCCGCACCCGCCGTTCCGGCGACCCGGTCCTGGCCGGCAGCCTGAACTACAACGGAGTCATCGAAATCCGGGCCACCCAGGTGGGCGACGACACCGCCCTGGGCCGGGTGGTGCGCCTGGTCACCGAGGCCGAGGCCCACAAGCCCCGCGCGGCCCGCCTGGTGGATCGCTACGCCCAGTGGTTCACCCCCTTGGTCCTGGCCTGCGCCGGCTTGGCATGGTGGCTCACTGGAGAGCCCGGTCGGGCGGTGGCGGTGCTGGTGGCCGGCTGCCCCTGCGCCCTGCTGATGGCCGCGCCCACCGCCACCGTGGCCGCCGTGGCCCGGGCGGCCCGGTCCGGCATCCTGGTCAAGGGCGGCCGCCACCTGGAGGAAGTCGCCCAGGCCGACGCCGTTCTCTTCGACAAGACCGGCACCCTCACCATGGGCGAGCCTCGGGTGGAAGATGTCGTCACCGCCGACGGCCGGACCCGGGAGGAGATCATCGCCTGCGCCGCCGGGGCCGAGCAGGACTGCAACCACCCCCTGGCCCGGGCGGTGATGAAGGCCGCCCACTACGCCCGGGTCAGCGTGACCAGGGCCGAGAACGTGCTGAGCGAGATCGGTCTGGGGGTGCGGGCCATGCTGGACGGCAGCCTGATCGAGGTGGGCAGCGCCTACCTCGGCCTGGGCGAGGCGGCCCTGCCCGGGCCCTTGCGAGCCAGCCTGGCCGGCATGAAGGAAAAGGGCGTGACCCCGCTGGTGGTCTACCGCGACCAAAAGCCCATCGGCATCCTGGGGGTCAGCGACCGTCCCCGGGCCAGCGCCCGCCAGGCGGTGGCGGGCCTCAAGGGTCTGGGCATCGCCCGGATCGGCATCCTCTCCGGCGACCACGACCAGTCGGTGCGTCGCGTCGCCGCGGCCATCGGCGTTCCCGAGGCCTGGTCCGGACTCAAGCCCCAGGACAAGCTTGAGATCATCCGGCAGTTCCAGGAGCAGGGCCGGCGGGTGCTCTTCGTGGGCGACGGGGTCAACGACGCCCCGGCCCTGGCCGGGGCCAACGTGGGGGTGGCCATGGGCGCGGCCGGCTCCGACGTGGCCCTGGAGACGGCCGACATCGCCCTGGTCCACGACGAGGTGGCCAAGCTGCCCCTCCTGATCCGCCTGGCCCGCCGGATGCTGGCCCTGATCCGGCTGAACATCGGTCTGGGGCTCTTGTTCAACACCGTGGCCATCCTGGGCGGGGCCTACGGCCTCCTGAGCCCCATCGCGGCCTCGGTTTTCCACAACGCCGGCTCCATCATCGTGGTGCTGAGCTCGGCCAGCCTGATCCTGTTCCGCGACCGGCCGGCCGCCGCGCCCGCCGCGCCCGCCGGGGCCTGAAGGAGGCGGCCATGGATCAGATCGAGCGCCTGGCCGGATTGTTGGTCGAGTTCTACGAGCGTTTTTCCTCCTGGGAGCAGGGGGTGGTCAAGGAGACCGGCATCACCCTGCCCCAGATGCACACCCTGGAAATCCTGGGCGCGGCCGGCCAACTGCGCATGAAGGAGCTGGCCGAGAAGATGGGCATCACCACCGGGGCCCTGACGGTGATGGTGGACCGCCTGGTGCGGGCGGGCCTGGTGGCGCGCCAGCCCAATCAGGAGGACCGCCGCTCCATCCGCGTGGCCCTGACCCCCGAGGGCGAGAAATACTTCCAGGAACACCACCAGTTGCACCACCAGCTCACCCACGAGCTGGCCGGCGCCCTGGAGCCCGGGGAACTGACCGCGCTCCTGGCCATCATCTCCAAGCTAAACGCCAGCTTCTGAGGGAGACACGTTGAGGCGTGTTGTGGTGTATCCGAATTAGCCGATTAAGAACACTACGCACACGGCTTTCCGCCTTGGTTGGTTGAGCCCGGCTAACCTGGCGAAAGAACAAATTTAATCTCCATGACGCGGCGATGTCCGCACGAAACGGGAAATCGTTTAACTTGTAAGGTATTTTGGCTCTTCGTCGTTTTGTGTGGAATTGGCGTCAAATCAGCAAACAGGCTCACGGAAGTAGTAAGGCCGGAGGGCAGGGTTGACGGACCTCCGTCTGCCCTGTTACCTCCCGATTGCCAAATTCATAGGAAACGACGAAGAGCTAAAGTCATCAATACGGCCAATTTTTCCTGAAACCCCTCCCTGGGTTGCCCCTAACCCCTTCATTATGCTCATCTCCAGCCGCCATCGCTCTCTAACCGAGCGCGGAGGCAACCTCACGAAGTCCCACCACCATGACTTGAGGACAAGGTGACACCTGGCCGATGTCGGAAAACGTCTCCTTGTCCATTTGTAGCCACAAGTACCGTAAAGGAGGTCTATCATGCCCGAACTTAGTTACTACGATCCCGCCGACTCCGCCGAGCGTTTCGCATGTGGTTTGAGCACCCCCATTTACGATCTCCTCATGGATGTGGGTGACCTCACCGCCGGGCCAGGTCGCCTCTTCCCGGAAATTTATCTCCGCGATGCACAGGAATCGGTGGGCAACGACAGCCAACGTGGTGCCATCATCTTCCCCGCAGGCCAGGATTCCTGGGCCTGGAACCAGCTGGAGTTCTGGCGCGGTGGGGTGCAGTGGCGGCTGGTTTGCGAGGTCATGACCACCACTGCCGATGACACCAGCCTTGATTGGCGGATAGCATATTTGGTGGTGCCCACCGGCGGGGCCAATCCCGTTGTAAAGAATCGGTGGCGAGCCAACAGCGCCTACGCCGTCGGAGACATGGTGATTCCCCTGGGAACGGAGCTGAATGGCTACTATTACCTCTGCACCACGACCGGCACCAGTGGCACCACCCAGCCAACCTGGGCAACCTGCGACCAGGCATCCACGAACGATGGCGGCGTGGTCTGGACCTGCCAGACTGCGGGTTTCAAGCCTCTGGCGTTGAGCGTCACTCCGCCCGCGACTGCTTATCAGCGTTTCATCATCGACGACCCCGGCCTGGTCATCCCCCAGGCCGAGTGCGCCGCCTGGTCGCGAGTCCACCTCGGCGTCTGGCGACAGGGTACGGTGGATGGCAACACCAGCGACCTGCTCCTGGTCAACGCCCGCCTGGTGCCGGTGGAGGTGTAGCCATGGCGCAGATTTTCGCGGGAGGCATGGAGATCGAAAGGCGTATCTACGTGGAGTTGACGGGTATCAGCAGCGAAGTCGAGGGCAGCGTAACGTCAAGCATCCCGCCGGGTTTTCCCCTGGATCGCTCCTTCGCTCGCCTGACCACCAACATTGTTTGGGATTATGCCGCTTACTACCCCTACATTTCTCTGGAACGAACCGGCGCGGAGGAATTGACCTGGCACTATCATTTTCCGGACCCATACAACATGGAAGACTACTCTCCCATGGTCTTCACCGCCGAGGTGATACTATTCTCCTCGCCGCCCAAGTCCATTCAGCAAGTCAGCCAGGCCATCGACTACACGGTCAATGGTTCGCAGGTTCTCGTCTCCAGCTTGAACCCAGCGGTCGATCCCACACGATCAATGGCCTTCCTGAACTCGCGCGTGAAAACTAACCACATCGGATATCAGACCACGAGCCCACAGGTGACGGGTGCGAATGATTTAACCTGGAAGGTAGTTTCTTACAATGGCGCCGTCAGCAGAATCATGTGGTCAGTGGTTATAGACCCCAATTAGCAGTAATTACTTCGAACTTGAAACTCCCCCTTGCAAGCCAGGGGGGAGTTTCCTGCTGATCGGGAACTGCTAATTTTCCTTGATTTGCCCCTTCGCGGCCTGGATGTAGCTGATGAAGGCGTCTTCCAGGCTGGCCGGGATGGGCGCGATGACCCCGGCCTTGACCCCGCCGGCGGCCAGGGCCTGGGCCAGGGGGCCGGCCACGTCATAGTGGGGCGCGGCGTTGACGTGCAGGCTGTCGCCGAAGATGTTGGCCTCGGTGACCCCCGGCACCTGGCGAGCGATCTCAAGGGCCGGGGCCAGGGGCTCGGGGGTGAGGCCCCAGACCTGGCTGGGAAGGGAGTGCTTCAGTTCTTGGGGCGAGCCCTGGGCCACCACCCGACCCTGGTAGATCAGCACCAGGCGGTCGCAGTACTCGGCCTCGTCCAGGTAGTGGGTGGTGACCAGGATCGTCACCCCCCTGGCGGCCATGTCGCCGATGATGTCCCAGAAATTGCGCCGGCTGTTGGGGTCCACCCCGCTGGTGGGCTCGTCCAGGAACAGGATCTCGGGCTGGTGCAGGATGGCCGAGGCCAGGGCCAGGCGTTGGCGCAGGCCGCCGGCCAGGGTGCCGGTCAGGTCGCGGCGGCGGTCGGAGAGCCCCACCAACTCCAGCACCTCGTCGGCACGGCGGGCCACCTGGCTGGGCGAGAGGCCGTAGACCCCGCCGAAAAAGGCCAGGTTCTCCTGCACGGTCAGGTCGTCGTAGAGCGAAAAGCGCTGGGACATGTAGCCGATGACCTGCTTGATCCGCCTGTTCTCGGCCACCACGTCCAAACCGGCCACGCTGCCCCGGCCGCCGCTGGGCAGCAGGAGTCCGCAGAGCATACGGATGGTGGTGGACTTGCCGGCCCCGTTGGGCCCCAGGAAGCCGAATATCTCCCCCCGGTGGACCCGGAAGCTGACCTGGTCCACGGCCCGGAACTTGCCGAAGTCCCGGGTCAGACCCTCCACCACGATGGCCTCGGAGGTCGGCATCAGCGACCGTCCCGGGCCATGACCTGCACGAAGACATCCTCCAGGCTGGGCGCGGCCGGCCGCATCCGGAGGTCGGCCAGACCGGCCGCGCGCAAGGCCGCCTCCAGGGGCGGCCAGTCCCGCTCCCGGTCATGCACGGTGATCATCAGGCGGTCGCCCCGGGCCACCACCTGCAGGGCCTGGGGCGCGCCGGCCAGGGCCTGGCGTCCGGCCTGCTGGTCCGCCAGCTCCACTTCCAACAGTTGCCCCTCATAGTTTTGGCGCAGGCGGCGGGGCTCGTCCACCATCAGGATGCGGCCCTTGTGCATCAGGGCCACCCGGTGGGCGCGCTCGGCCTCGTCCAGATAGGCGGTGGAGACGAAGATGGTCATGCCCTGGCCCAGGAGGCGGTAGAGAATCTGCCAGAACTCGCGCCGGCTGACCGGGTCCACCCCGCAGGTGGGCTCGTCCAGGATCAACAGCTCCGGGGTGTGCACCAGGGCGCAGGCCAGGCCCAGCTTTTGGCGCATGCCGCCGGAGAGCGCCCCGGCCAGGCGGTCGCGGAAGGGGGTGAGGTTGGAGAAGCTCAACAACTCCGGCGCCCGTCTGGCCCGCTCGGCCTGGGAGACCCGGTAGAGGTCGGCGTAGAAGGCGATGTTCTCGTCCACGCTCAGGTCGTCGTAGAGCCCGAAGCGCTGGGGCATGTAGCCGATGCGCTCCTTGATGGCCTCGGCCTGGCGCACCGTGTCTTGGCCCAGGACCGTGGCCCGGCCCTGGTCCGGGTCCAGGATGCCGCAGAGCATGCGGATGCTGGTGGTCTTGCCGGCCCCGTCCGGACCCACCAGGGCGAAGACCTCCCCGGCCTCCACCGCCAGGCTCAGCCCGTCCACGGCCTGGATGCGGCCGAAGCGCTTGCCCAGGCCCTCAACCCGGATGGCGGGCTCAGGGCCGGCCATGGTCCGTGGGTGGTGGGTTGAGAGGGATGATGGCCACCCCGGGCATGCCCGGCTTGAGCTCGCGGTTGGGGTTTTGTACCCGCACCTTGGTGCGGTAGACCAGGGTCACCCGCTCCTTGGGGGTTTCCACGGTCTTGGGCGTGAACTCGGCCTTGGCCGAGATGTAGGATACGCGGCCCTGGAAGCGCCGGTCGGGCCAGGTGTCGGTGACCACCTCGGCCGGCTGGTCCAGGCGCACCGCCGCCAAATAGGGCTCTGGCAGGTAGACCTCCAACCAGACCCCGGCCAGGTCGCCCAGGGTCAACACCGGCGCGCCAACGGCCAGGACCTCGCCCGGCTCGCCCTCGCGCACCAACACCACCCCGTCCACCGGGGAATAAAGCTTGGCGTAGCCCAGGCGGGTGCGGGCCAGGTCCAGGGCGGCCCGGGCCTGGTCGGTCTGGGCCTTGGCGGTGGCGATGTCCTCGCTGCGGAAGCCCTCTTCCAGCAGGTCCAGCTGCTGCCTGGCCCGCACCGACGCCTCCTGGGCCACCTTCTGGGCCAGGACCGCCTTGTCCAGGGTGGCCTGAGGGCTGGCCCCGCGCTTGAACAGCACCCGCTGGCGCTCGAGGTCGAGATTCTTGTCCCGCAGATCGGCCTGGGCCTGGGCCAGGGCGGCCCGGGCCTGCTGGACCTCCTGGGGCCGATTGCCGGAGAGCAGCTTGTCCAGGTTGGACTGGGCCGCGTTCAGGGCCGCCAGGCGCTGGTCCAGCTCCTGGCGCAGGTCCTCGTCCTCCAGCTCGGCCACCAGTTGCCCGGCCTTGACCTCCTCGCCCTCCTCGAAATGCACCGCCGAGAGCTTGCCGGCCAACTTGAAGGCCAGGTCGGTCTCGGTGGTCTCCACGTGGCCCGAGAGCCGAATCCGGTCGTGGTCCTGATCCGGTGAGGCATGCCAATGGCCATAAGCCCACCAGCCGGCCAGGGCCAGGAGCAGCACCACCAACGGGACGATCACGCGTTTGGCCACGGGACTCCTTTCTCGCGCCTGTCGCGCGCACGCTTTTTGAAATTTAGCAGGCTCATTTCCCCCGGTCCATGGGTTTATCCGCGCTGCTTGCGCCAAATTTCACCCAACGCGCGTTTTCTGTGCTATATTGGCCAGCGCTCGCCAAACCAATACAAAATTCAACACCTTCAAACCCCGCGGGAGGTGGAAGATGCGAAAAACCAACAGCAATTGGCTGCCGGCCTATTGCCGCCCCGGCTCGTTCCTGCCCCGCATTCCCGAAACCCGGGTGCTTTTCAGCCAGCGGCCCTACCTGTTCCAGGAGTTCCTGGGCAAGGCCATGACCTTCCTGCAGAGCGAGACCGCCAGGAAAATGGGGTTTTTCTTCAACCCCGACTCCGCTCTGCCCTGCAAGTGGCGTTGCGCCGACGAGTCGGTCTTTGGCGTGGATCTGTGCCTCTACGCCTACACCGGCCAGTATCCCTTTGACAAAGGCGCCATCGGGGGCATGTTCAACGAGGGCTCCCTGGGCGCGGCCATCCATCACGGCCACATCAACATGGACTTCGGCGGCAGCCACGTGGGCTATGTGCCCGGCGAGGCCGGCGGCAGCTTCGGGGCCATCTGGCGGCCCCTGACCCAGGAATATTCCACCGACTGCGGCTACCTGATGAGCGTTCTGGAGCCCTTCACCAAGGTCTATGACGACGCCTGCAACAACATCCTGGTCCTCAACCCCGGCGGGGACCGGATGATGGTCAGCGTGCCCAACGAGTTCCTGCATCCGGACTGGTCCACCCACACCATCAAATTGCTGGTGGACCTGGAGAGCCTTACCGCCGACGAGGTGGATTACCGTCAGGACCAGGAGTTCACCCACACCCTGGTGGGCCGCTCGTTGTTCTATCTCCATCCTGGCTTCATCGAGACCCTGTCCGCCGACCAGGCCCGGGAGTTCAACACCGCCATTCCCACCCCCATCGGCCGGGCCTTGACCCATCCCTTCTTCAACATCTTCAACACCTCGGCGGTGCTGGACGAGTCGGGCCTGCCCCGCCAAAAGCTTTTGCCCTACATGAAATACATCCTCTCGGCCCAGCACAGCCCCGAGGCCCTGAAAGCGGCCATCATCAACACCTGCCTGAACCACAACGCCCTGACCGACGCGGTGCGGGCCCCCCGCTTCGCCAACTACGACTTCGTCAGCTTCACTGGCCTTTTCATCGACCTTTACGACGAGGACCTCCAGAGCTACGTCAACTTCTTCCAGCCGGTGGGCCTGACCATCAAGCCCAAGGGCAAGACCCGCGAGGTGGAGATGACCACCGAGGAGATCCGCCACGTGCTGGACAAGCTGCCCCTGGCCACTCCCAGTCTTCCCCTGGCCGACGTGCTGGGCTTCGACGAGCCCGAGATCCCGGCCGAGAAGTTCACCTACCAGCCGGGCTACTTCAAGCGCAGCTAGTCTGCGGGCGGACCAAGACCGTGCGGCGGGGCCCTGGGGCTCCGCCGCGTTGTTGCAAGCGATGCCTTGGTTGAATGGCTCGGGGGCTAGTCCTCGCCCACCGGCGAGCGCCAGGACTTGATCCGGCCCCGGGCCTTCTTCTGCTCCAGGCGGCGCTGGCGGGCGGCGCGGCTGGGCCGGGTGGGCCGGCGCGGGGGCGGGGGAGGGGCGTTCAAGTCGGCCAGGCGGCGGGCCAGGCGCAGCAAGGCGGCCTGGCGGTTCTGCTCGCGGCTGCGGCGCTCGGTGGCGGTGACCACCAGCCCGCTGGGCAGGTGGGTCAGGCGCACCCCGGTCTCCACCTTGTTGCGGTGCTGGCCGCCGGGGCCGGTGGCGCGGAAGAACTCCCAGGCCAGTTCGTGCTCGGGGGGGAGATCGAAGCCGGACATGGCTAGGGCTTGGCGCGGAGATCGCGCTCCACGAAGGCGTAGGCGCTGTGGTTGTGGATGGACTCGAAGTTCTCGCTGTCCACCGCGAACCACTGGATGTTGGGGTCCTGCTCCAGCTTGCGGGCCACCTCGCGCACCACGTCCTCCACGAACATCGGGGTGGCGTAGGCCTTGTCGGTGACGTGCTTTTCGTCCTCGCGCTTGAGCAGGCTGAAGACCTCGGCGCTGGCCGACTCCTCCACCAGGCGGATCAGGTCCTCGATCCAGATGAAGCGGGTGAAGCGCACCGCCAGGCGCACCATGCCGCGCTGGTTGTGGGCCCCGCCCTCGCTGATCTCCTTGGAGCAGGGGCACAGCGTGGTCACCGGCACCGCCACCTCCACCACCAGGTCGTAGCCGTTGGCGTTGAGGCTGCCCCGGAAGCTCACCCCGTACTCCATCAGGCCCTGGGCTCCGCTGACCGGCGCGGTCTTGTTGATGAAGTAGGGGAACTCCACCTCCATGTGGGCGCTGGCCGCGTCCAGTCGGGTCTTTATCTCCTCCAGGATGCCGTGCAGGTTGCGGATGTTGATGTTGTTGGAGTGCTCGGAGAGTACCTCGATGAAGCGGGACATGTGGGTGCCCTTGTACTGGTGGGGCAGATCCACGTACATGTTGATGGAGGCCACGGTCTGCTGGGCGCCGTTGGCCCGGTCCAGCACCGTGATGGGATAGCGGATGTTCTTCACCCCCACCTTGTCGATGGCGATGTTGCGGTCGTCGGGCTGGCTTTGCACGTCGATCATGGGGCTGCTCCCACCCCGGACAGTCGGGGCAGGCGAATTATAAGACGGAACGGGAGGGGCCACAACCCCTCCCGTTCCGATTCGAGCAATTGCCCGGAAACCCGGCGGCTACCAGCCCCAGCTCAGGTGCTGGTGGATGCTGTCGGCGGCCTTGCGGCCGGCTCCGGCGGCCAGGATGACGGTGGCCGCGCCGGTGACGATGTCGCCGCCGGCCCAGACCTTGGGCTTCTTGGTCTTGCCGGCCTCGTCGGCCTCGATGTAGCCCCACTTGTTCACCACCAGGCCGGGGGTGGTGGCGGTGACCAGGGGGTTGGCCCCGCTGCCCACGGCGATGATGGCCATGTCGCAGTCGATGGTCTTGGTGCTGCCGGGCTTGGCCACCGGACGGCGACGGCCGCTCTCGTCGGGCTCGCCCAGCTCCATCTCCTGCAACTCCACCGCCTTGAGCCAGCCGCGCTCGTCGCCGATGAAGCGAAGGGGATTATGCAGGTAGAAGAACTGGATGCCCTCCTGCTCGGCGTGATGCAGCTCCTCGGCCCGGCAGGGCATCTCCTCGTGGGAGCGGCGGTAGACGCACTTGACGTCGTCGCAGCCCATGCGCATGGCGGTGCGCAGGGCGTCCATGGCCACGTTGCCGCCGCCAAAGACGCAGACGTGCTGGCCCTTGACCAGGGGGGTGTCGTACTCGGGGAAGAGATAGGCCTTCATCAGGTTGCTGCGGGTGAGGTACTCGTTGGCGCTGTAGACGCCCATCAGGTTCTCGCCCGGGATGCCCAGGAAGCGGGGCAGGCCCGCGCCCACGCCGATGTAGACGGCGTCGAAGCCATCCCTCTCCAGCAACTCGTCCACGGTCACGGTGCGGCCCACCACCGCGTTGCACTCAACCTTCACGCCCAGGCGCTCCAGGAAGTTGACCTCCGCGGCCACGATCTCCTTGGGCAGGCGGAACTCGGGGATGCCGTAGACCAGCACGCCGCCGGGCTTGTGGAAGGCCTCGTAGATGGTGACCTCATGTCCCTTGCGGATCAGGTCGCCGGCCACGGTCAGGCTGCCGGGGCCGGAGCCCACCACCGCCACCTTCTTGCCGGTCTTGGGCTTCACCGGGGGCATGGGCACCTCCGAGCGTCCCCGGGCCCAGTCGGCCGCGAAGCGCTCCAGGTTGCCGATGGCCACCGGCTTGTCCTTCTTGCCCACGATGCAGTTGCCCTCGCACTGGTTCTCCTGGGGGCAGACCCGTCCGCAGACCGCCGGCAGGCTGTTCTTCTCCCACAGCTTGAGGATGGCGCCCACGTAGTCGCCCTCGGCGATGCGGTTGATGAACTCGGGGATGGGCACCCCCACCGGGCAGCCCTCGACGCAGGCCGGCTTCTTGCATTGCAGGCAGCGGCTGGCCTCGGCCTGGGCCATCTCGGCGGTGTAGCCCAGGGGCACTTCCTTGAAATTGCGGCGGCGGACCTCGGGGGCCTGCTCGGGCATCGGGTGGCGCGCCACCTTCTCCTTCTTCACTTTATCTTCGGCCATGGTCGGCTCCTTCACTTATTGGCGGCTACTGATTGGCGGCGCAGGAGCACTTGTGCTGGTAGAGGTCCATGGCCTCCTTCTCCTGCTTCTGATAGGCGGTCAGGCGGCGGCCCAGCTCCTCGAAGTCCACCTTGTGGCCGTCGAACTCCGGCCCGTCCACGCAGGCGAACTCGGTCTTGCCGCCCACGCTGACCCGGCAGCAGCCGCACATGCCGGTGCCGTCCACCATGATGGCGTTGAGGCTGACCATGGTGGGCACCCCGAACTCGGCGGTGACCTTGGCGCAGAACTTCATCATGGGCACCGGCCCGATGGTCACCGCCTCCTTGACCTCGCTGCCCAGCTTGGTCAGCTGCTCGCGCAGGACGTCGGTGACAAAGCCGTGATGGCCATAGGAGCCGTCATCGGTGCAGACGTAGAGCTCGTCGGTGGCCGCGCGCATCTTGTCTTCCATGATCAGCAGGTCCTTGGTGCGCGCGCCGATGATGCCGATGACCTTGTTGCCCGCCTGCTTGAAGCCGCGGGTGATGGGGTGCAGCACCGCCACGCCGGTGCCGCCGCCCACGCAGATGATGGTGCCCTTCTTCTCGATGGGGGTGGGGCGACCCAGGGGGCCGGCGATGTCCTGGATGTAGTCCATGACGTTCAGGCTCTTGAGCAGCGCCGTGCTCTTGCCCACCACCTGATAGATAATGGTGATGGTGCCGCGCTTGGGATCGGTGTCGGCCATGGTGAGCGGGATGCGCTCGCCGGTCTCGTTGACCCGGAGGATCACGAATTGGCCAGGCCGAGCCTTGGCCGCGATTTGGGGGGCCATGATCTCGTTGGCCACCACCGTGCCCTGGGCCAGCTCCGTTTTGGACAAAATTTGGAACATATCGCCTCCTGGATGCCGAGGGGTCTCTGGCTTAAATCAATACGGCCCCTAACCAGGGCCGTTCCATGACTCAAAGTTGCGGTCGCCAATCTGCCGTTCCATCAAATACCATTCATGCCTAAGCTTGTCAATTGCCTATGGTTTTTTGTGCAATCCCCTAATACGTCAGGGAATTGTGCAATTGCACGATAATGGTTCCTGGCTATAATATAGCTTCCGCCGTCCGCCCGGCGATTCCCTGTTCATCGTGTGATTTGCCAATTGACAACCTGTGCCCAATGTCCTATTGCTGGGAGCAAGGCCTGAAGGGGGAGCAACGCCATGAAGCGCCGCCAGACAATGATTCCTTCCGTGGTGACCATGGCTTGCCTGCTGGGCGGCCTTCTGTTGGGCGGCCTGGCCGCCGCCGGTCCAGCCCGGGCCTCGGAGTTGCAGGTCCTGGACTGGACCCTGGGTCACCAGATCCGGTACGACCTCAACGGCAGCCGCGACAAGACCGCCCACACCGCCGAGTTCTCGGTGCGGGTGGATGATTTCAGCGACATGGTCGCCTATTGCGTCGAACTTCAGCAGACCATCAACCAGAGCACCTATCAGGTGACCCTGGATCCGGTGCAGGACCACCCGATTTCCACCCTCCAGGCGGCCTGGCTGCTGGGCCACTACGCCCCCGGCCTGGGCCTGGCCGACAGCGGCCTCAGCCTCAAGGCCAGCATCACCGCCCTGCAGATCGCCATCTGGGAGGTCATCTACGACCACGCCAACACCGACCTGGCCAGCGGCAGCTTCGTGCTCAAGAGCGTCTACGGCTCGGAATCGGCCCTGGTCCAGCAGTTGGCCACCCAGTACCTGGCCTCGCTGCCGGACGAGATCGCCTCCACCGGCCTGACCATCGCCGGGGTGACCCGCAGCAACAAGGTCCAGGACCTGATCTACGGCGACAAGAGCAGCGGGGCCACGCCCGAACCCGGCTCGATGCTGCTCTTTGGCTCGGCCGCGGCCTGCGTGGGCTGGCTGCGCCGGCGCAAGTCCCGGGACCAAGCCGCGTCATAGGGCCTCCCACCGCCTTCCCCCCGCCCGGGACCGGCGCCGACCGCCGACCCGGGCGGTCTTGTGCAGTAATTATCTTGACGACGTTCGCAAACCGTGATATTCGCCGGAGGGTAATTCGTTCGCCCCTTGGGATAGTTGTCCATCCCGAGCGGCCCCGGTGGCGCCGGGGCGGGGCGAGGGGTGGTCATTGGAGTTGGAGCGGCGAATCAACCACCGGTTGATGGTGCCGATTAATTTGGAACCCTGCTCAACGATACGGTGCTAGGAGGAAAGACATGCCCAAGCTGCCGGAGCCGGCCAAAGGAGCCAAGGATTACGAGATCGCGGAGGCCGCCGAGAAATACATGAAGCCGATTCGGCAGATCGCCGAAGAGCTCGGCATCACCGATGAGGAGCTCCTGCCCTACGGCCACTACGTGGCCAAGGTCGACTTCATGAAGGTGCTCAAGCGCCTGGGCAAGAAGCCCGACGGCAAGTACATCGACGTCACCGCCATCACCCCCACTCCGCTGGGCGAGGGCAAGTCCACCTCCTCCATGGGCCTGGTCGAAGGCCTGGGCAAGCGCGGCAAGAACGTGACCGCGGCCATCCGTCAGCCCAGCGGCGGTCCCACCATGAACATCAAGGGCTCCGCGGCCGGCGGCGGCCTGGCCCAGTGCATCCCGCTGACCCCCTTCAGCCTGGGCCTGACCGGCGACATCAACGCCATCATGAACGCCCACAACCTGGCCATGGTGGCCATGACCTCGCGCATGCAGCACGAGTTCAACTACACCGACGCCCAGCTGGCCAAGCGCAACTTGAAGCGCCTGGACATCGATCCCCGCCGTCCCGAGATGGGCTGGATCATCGACTTCTGCGCCCAGAGCATGCGCAACATCATCATCGGCCTGGGCGGCAAGTCCGACGGCTTCATGATGCAGTCCCGCTTCGGCATCGCCGTCAGCTCCGAGATCATGGCCATCCTGGCCGTGGCCAAGGATCTGAAGGACATGCGCGAGCGCATGGGCAAGATCATCGTGGGCTACAACAAGCACACCGGCGCCCCGGTCACCACCGAGGACCTGGACGTGGCCGGCGCCATGACCGCCTGGATGGTCGAGGCCCTGAATCCCAACCTGCTGCAGACCCTCGAGGGCCAGCCGGTCTTCGTGCACGCCGGCCCCTTCGCCAACATCGCCATCGGCCAGAGCTCCATCATCGCCGACCGCGTGGGCCTGAAGCTGGGCGACTACCACGTGACCGAGTCCGGCTTCGGTGCGGACATCGGCTTCGAGAAGTTCTGGAACCTGAAGTGCCGCTTCTCCGGCCTGAAGCCCAACTGCGCGGTGGTGGTGGCCACCATCCGGGCCCTGAAGTGCCACGGCGGAGCCCCCATCCCGGTGCCGGGCAAGCCCATGCCGGTTGAGTACAGCAAGGAGAACGTGGGCTGGGTCGAAAAGGGCTGCGCCAACTTGGTCCACCACATCAACAACGTGAAGAAGGCCGGCATCAACCCGGTGGTCTGCATCAACGCCTTCTACACTGACACCAAGGACGAGATCGCGGCCGTGCGCCGCCTGGCCGAAGAGGCCGGCGCCCGCGTGGCCCTGTCCAAGCATTGGGAAAAGGGCGGCGACGGCGCCCTGGAGTTCGCCGACGCGGTGATCGAGGCCTGCGAGGAGAAGAACGACTTCAAGCTCCTCTACGACCTCAAGATGCCCCTGCGCGACCGCATCGAGAAGATCGCCACCGAGATCTACGGCGCCGACGGCGTGGACTACTCGGCCGAAGCCATGGCCAAGGCCGAGAAGATCGAGAAGGATCCCGAGCTGAGCAAGCTGGGCACCTGCATGGTCAAGACCCACCTGTCCTTGTCGGACAACCCCAACAAGAAGGGCGTGCCCAAGGACTGGAAGCTGTTCGTGCGCGACATCCTGGTCTACGGCGGCGCGGGCTTCGTGGTCCCGGTGGCCGGCACCATCACCCTGATGCCCGGCACCGCCTCCGACCCGGCCTACCGCCGGGTGGACGTGGACGTCAAGACCGGCAAGGTCAAGGGCATCTTCTAGTCTCCTTCTGAATCCTGGCATCGCAAAAGGCCCGGGGGCGCGCGCCCCCGGGCCTTCCCGTCGCATCCCCCGTCGATTCCGGCGCTTAGCCCCATTCCCCCCCAATCCCGCATGACTGATGGCCTTAATGGCCCGCATGATTAGTGGACCGCAGGGCGGGCCATGGTTTGGCTTGCCCCTTTTTTGATTTTTGTGTATCGTCGCAACAGACACCATTACGATATGAACAGTGGGCTTAATGATGATTTTCACAAGCCCCCAATCTCGCCCCCCCGCGGTCCGGCCCGGAGACCTGGACGCTCCCCGGTCGGCGGCGCGCGCTGGAGCTCCCTGCATCCGGCGGCGGGCGGCGCGTTCCCCGGCACCCTGATCAGAGCGACGCAGGCCGTAGGCCCCAGGGCGCGGCTCAACCCCCCTATCCGGGCGGGCAGCGGAGGACACCGCGCGCCCCCCGCCGAAGGACGAGGATATGGCAGCCCAAATGGACAGCAAGGTTGGAGCGGTGATGGTGGTGGGCGCCGGCATTGCCGGAGTGCAGGCGTCCCTGGACCTGGCCAACGCCGGCTACTACGTCTACCTGGTGGAGAAGACCTCGGCCATTGGCGGGCGCATGGCCCAGCTGGACAAGACCTTCCCCACCAACGACTGCGCCATGTGCATCGTCTCGCCCAAGCTGGTGGAATGCGGCCGCCACCTCAACATCGAGATCATCACCAACGCCGAGGTGGAGGCCATCGCCGGGGAGCCGGGCAACTTCGCGATCAAGGTGCACCAGGAGCCCCGCTTCATCGACCCCGACAAATGCACCGCCTGCGGCGACTGCATCAAGGCCTGCCCGGTGGAGTTGCCCAACGAGTTCGACCAGGGCCTCAGCAAGCGCAAGGCCACCTTCAAGCGCTACGCCCAGGCCTTTCCCAACGCCTATTGCATCACCAAGCTGGACCGCGCCCCCTGCAAGATCACCTGCCCGGCCAACTTGAACGTGCAGGGCTACGTGCAGATGGCCAAGGTGGGCAAGTACCAGGAGTCCTTGTCCATCATCATGGAGGACCTGCCCCTGCCCGGGGTCATCGGCCGCATCTGCCCCCACCCTTGCGAGGGCGAGTGCCGCCGGCTCCAGGTGGACGAGGCCATCGCCATCCGCGACATCAAGCGCTTCGTGGCCGACCAGGTGGGGGTGGAGAACATCGCCCAACCCCAGGTGGAGCCCCGGCCGGAGCGGGTGGCCATCGTGGGGGCCGGGCCGGCCGGCCTGGCCTGCGCCTACCACCTGGCCCGCCGGGGGATCAAGAGCACCATCTTCGAGGCCCTGCCCAAGGCCGGCGGGGCCCTGGCTGTGGGGGTGCCCTCCTATCGCCTGCCGGCCGAGGTCCTGCAAAAGGAGATCGACTGCATCAAGGCCCTGGGGGTGGAGATCAAGCTCAACACCCCGGTGGGTCCGGGCCTGACCCTGGACGACCTCAAATCCCAGGGGTTCAACGCCATCTTCCTGGGCACCGGCGCGCCCAAGAGTTTCGACCTGCGGGTGCCGGGCGAGGACAGCCCCAACGTCATCAGCGCCCTGGACTACCTGCGGGCGGTGGCCCTGGACCAGCCGGTTCCGTCAGGCGACAACGTGGTGGTGGTGGGCGGCGGCAACGTGGCCATCGATGCCGCCCGCACCGCGCTGCGCAAGGGCGCGGCCAAGGTCACCATGGTCATGCTGGAGTCGGCCGAGGAGCAGCCGGCCAGCCCCTGGGAGATCACCGAGGCCCTGGAGGAGGGCATCGAGTTCATCCACCGCCAGGGGGTGATGCAGATCAAGCAGGCGGGCGGCCAGGCCACCGGCCTGGTGCTCAAGCAGTGCACCGCGGTCTTTGACCAGAGCCACCGCTTCGCCCCCACCTTCGACGAGTGCCAGTTGGTGGAGCTGGGCGCGGACATGATCATCAAGGCCATCGGCCAGCGCACCGATCTCTCCTTCCTGGGCCAGGACCACCCCCTGGAGGTCAGCCCCCGGGGCACCATCGCGGCCGATCCCCTGACCCTGGCCACCAACCTGCCCGGGGTCTTCGCCGGCGGCGACGTGGTCACCGGCCCCTGGATCGCCATCGGCGCGGTGGCCGCCGGCCGCGAGGCCGCGGTCAGCATCGACCGCTATTTCCGGGGCGAGGACCTGGCCGCCGACCGCGAGAAGCTCAGCCTCAAGCCCGACGACGAGCAGTTCTACAACCCCATCCCGGCCAACATCCAGCAAACCCCCCGGGCCCACATGGCTTACCGCGACGCCGAGGCCCGCAAGCGCGACTTCGACCAGTTCGAGCTGGAACTGACCGCCGAACAAATCGCGGCCGAGGGCGAGCGCTGCCTCAACTGCGGGGTCTGCTGCGAGTGCTTGCAGTGCGTGGAGGCCTGCAAGGCCAAGGCCCCGGCCCACGACCAGCAGCCCCAGGACCTGACCCTGAACGTGGGCAGCGTGATCCTGGCCCCGGGCTTCGATCCCTTCGACCCCTCCATCTTCGAGACCTACTCCTATTCCAAGCACCCCAACGTGGTCACGGCCATGGAGTTCGAGCGGGTGCTCAGCGCCTCGGGCCCCTACCAAGGCCATCTCCAGCGCCCCAGCGACGGGGTGGAGCCCAAGAAAATCGCCTGGTTGCAGTGCGTGGGCTCCCGCGACATCCATCACTGCGACCATGGCTACTGCTCGGCGGTCTGCTGCATGTACGCCATCAAGGAAGCGGTCATCGCCAAGGAGCACTCCCACGACCCCCTGGACACCGCCATCTTCTTCATGGACATGCGCACCCACGGCAAGGACTTCGAGAAGTATTACGAGCGGGCCAAGCACGAGCACGGGGTGCGCTTCATCCGCAGCCGGGTGCACAGCGTCGAGCCGGCGACCGATGAGCAGTTGCGCATCGAGTACGCCACCGAGGACGGCCAGGCCAAGGAAGAGCTGTTCGACATGGTGGTGCTGTCGGTGGGCCTGGAGACCAGCCCCCTGGCGGTGGAAACGGCCAAGAAGCTGGGGGTGGAGCTCACCCACTACAATTTCAGCGAAACCAGCTCCTTCGCCCCGGTGGGCACCAATCGGCCGGGCATCTTCGCCTGCGGCTCCTTCGCCGGACCCAAGGACATCCCCCAGGCGGTGATGGAGGCCTCGGCCGCGGCCTGCGCCGCCAGCGTGGACCTGGCCTCGAGCCGGGGCAGCCTGACCAAGGAAGTGGTCTACCCGATGGAGAAGGACGTCAGCGGCCAGCAGCCGCGCATCGGCGTCTTCGTCTGCAACTGCGGCATCAACATCGGCGGCATCGTGGACGTGCCGGCGGTGCGCGAGTACGCCGCCACCCTGCCCTACGTGGCCTTCGTGGACGACAACCTCTTCACCTGCTCCCAGGACACCCAGAACAAGATCAAGACCGCCATCGAGGAGAACAACCTCAACCGGGTGGTGGTGGCCAGTTGCAGCCCGCGGACCCACGAGCCCCTGTTCCAGGAGACCATCCGCGAGGCCGGCCTGAACAAGTACCTCTTCGAAATGGCCAACATCCGCGACCAGGACTCCTGGGTCCACCAGGGCCAGCCCGACCAGGCCACCGCCAAGGCCAAGGACCTGGTGCGCATGGCCGTGGCCAAGGCCGCCCTGGTGGAGCCCCTGCACCAGGTGGACCTGAGCCTGACCAAGGCCGCGGTGGTGGTGGGTGGCGGGGTGGCGGGCATGAACGCCGCCCTGGACCTGGCCGACAGCGGCTACCCGGTGCACCTGGTGGAGAAGACCGACACCCTGGGCGGCAACGCCCACTTCCTGCTCAACACCTGGAAGGGCGAGGCCATCGCGCCCTACCTGGAGGACCTGACCGCCAAGGTCAAGGCCCACCCCGGCATCAAGCTGCACCTGGACAGCGAGCTGACCGCCAGCAAGGGCTTCGTGGGCAACTTCGTCAGCACCATCAAGACTCATGGCGGCCAGGAGCTCTCGGTGGAGCACGGGGTGACGGTCCTGGCCACCGGCGGCCACGAGCACCGGCCCAACGAGTACCTCTACGGCCAGCACCCGGCGGTGGTCACCAGCCTGGAATTCGACATGGAGCTCAAGGGCGACCCCGCCTCGCCCAAGGCCTTCGAGGCGGCGGCCTTCATACAGTGCGTGGGCAGCCGGGAGCCGGAGCGGCCCTACTGCTCGCGCCTGTGCTGCACCCACTCGGTGGAGAGCGCCATCAAGGTCAAGGAGGCCAACCCCGAGGCCCAGGTCTACATCCTCTACCGCGACGTGCGCACCTATGGCGTGCGCGAGGACCTCTACAAGCGCGCCCGCGAGCTGGGGGTGCTGTTCATCCGCTACCACCTGGAGGACAAGCCCCAGGTGGCGGCCAACGGCGACCGCCTGACCATCACCGCCATCGACCACGTCCTGGGCCGGCCCATCAGCTTCGACGTGGACCGCCTGGTGCTGGCCTCGGCGATCGTGCCCAACCAGGTGACCGAGCTGGCCGAGGCCTTCAAGACCCCGCTCAACGCCGAGGGCTTCTTCCTGGAGGCCCACATGAAGCTGCGGCCGGTGGACTTCGCCAGCGAGGGTCTCTACCTGGCCGGTCTGGCCCACTTCCCCAAGCCCATGGACGAGGCCATCGCCCAGGCCAACGCGGCGGTGGGCCGGGCGCTGACGGTGCTGGCCAAGGACACCATCCGGGTGGGCGGGGTGGTGGCCACGGTGGACCCCAACAAGTGCTCGGTCTGCCTGACCTGCGTGCGCACCTGCCCCTACGGGGTGCCCAAGATCAAGGACCACGCCGCCTACATCGAGGTGGCCTCCTGCTATGGCTGCGGGGCCTGCGCGGCCGAGTGCCCGGGCAAGGCCATCACCCTGCAACACTTCACCGACGCCCAGATCCTGGCCAAGGAGCGGGCGGCCTTCAACTAAAGGCCATCGCCCCCGGGGCGGGGATGCCGCCCCGGGGCGACCACGAATATGGCGAGCAGCGGAAAACAATCTGGCGCGGGAGGTCAATAGTGGAGAACTTCGAGCCGACCATCGTATCTTTCTGCTGCAAGTACTGAGCGTACTCCGCGGCGGACCTGGCAGGTTCGATGCGATTGCAGTACCCCAGCAACATCAAGGTGATCCAGCTCCCCTGCTCCGGGCGGGTGGACATCCTGCACCTGCTCAAGGCCTTCGAGGACGGAGCCGACGGGGTCTACGTGGCCGGCTGCAAGGAGGGCGACTGCCACTTCCTGACCGGCAACTTCAAGGCCCGGCGCAAGGTCAGTTACGTCAAGCAGGTGCTGGCCGCCCTGGGCATCGAGCCCGAGCGCATCGAGATGTTCAACATGAGCTCGGCCGAGGGGCCGCGCTTCGCCCAGGTGGCCCGGGAGTTCACCCAGACCATCCGGGAGCTGGGACCCAGTCCGGTGAAAACGGCCCAGGCGGCTTAGGTTACGGCCCGTCTACGGCCCATGGCTGCGAGGTGGTTCTTATGATCGTAGGTGACAGCAAGCCTCTGGAAGAAATCCTCGAGATGATCGAGGGCCGGGACCGGGTCCTGGTGTTGGGTTGTCGCGGCTGTGTCACGGTCTGCAACGTGGGCGGCGAGAAGGAGGTGGGCATCCTGGCCACCGCCCTGCGCATCGCCCGCAAGAAACGCGGCCTGCCCGCCAGCATCGAGGAGGCCACCCTGGAGCGCCAGTGTGACCCGGAGTACATCGAGGAGTTGGCCGAGGTGGCCGAGGGCTATGACGCCATCGTCTCCATCGCCTGCGGGGTGGGGCCGCAGTTCGTCGCCGAGCGCTTTCCCAAGGCGAGGGTTTTCCCGGGCATCAACACCACCTTCATCGGCGGCGCCCTGGAGCACGGCGTCTGGAGCGAGCGCTGCCAAAGCTGCGGCAACTGCCTGGTGCATCACTTCGGCGGCCTGTGCCCCATCGCCCGCTGCTCCAAGAGCCTGATGAACGGCCCCTGCGGCGGGTCGGCCAACAAGAAGTGCGAGATCAGCCCCGAGGTGGACTGTGTCTGGCACCTGATCGTGGAGAAGATGGCGGAGATGGGGAGGCTCGAGGAGCTGGAGCGGGTGTGGCCGGTCAAGAACTGGATCACCAGCCGCGACGGCGGCCCGCGGCGGCGGGTGAGGGAGGATCTGAAGCAATGAAAGCGGGCAGCAACCTCGAGAAAGTCTTGGCCGCCGGCCATTTCGCCGTCACCGGCGAGTTGGGCCCCCCCCGGGGCAACAACGCCGAGGAGGTGCGCCACAAGGCTCATTTCCTCAAGGGCATCGTGGACTCGGTCAACATCACCGACAACCAGACCGCCGTGGTGCGCATGGCCTCCTGGGCGGCCTGCAAGCTGTTGATCGACGAGGGCCTGGAGCCCAACTACCAGATGGTCTGCCGCGACCGCAACCGCATCGCCCTGCAGAGCGACATCCTGGGGGCCACCGCCCTGGGCATCAAGAACGTGCTCTGCCTGTCCGGCGACCATCAGCGCTTCGGCGACCATCCCGAGGGCAAAAACGTCTACGACCTGGACTCGGTGCAACTGATCACCGTGTTCAAGAAGATGCGCGACGAGGGCAAGTTCCTGAACGACAAGGAGCTGGACGGCGCGCCCGGGGTCTTCATCGGCGCGGCGGCCAACCCCTTCGCCGATCCCTTTGACTACCGGGTGCCGCGCCTGGCCAAGAAGATCGCGGCCGGGGCCGATTTCATCCAGACCCAGTGCATCTACAACCTGCCCAAGTTCCGCGAGTACATGAAGCGGGCGGTGGACAAGGGCCTGCACGAGAAGTGCGCCCTCCTGGCCGGCATCACGCCGCTTAAAAGCGTCGGCATGGCCAAGTACATGGCCAAGTTCGTGCCCGGCATGGACGTGCCCGAGGAACTGGTCAAGCGCCTGCAAGGCGTGGACAAGAAGGCCCAGGGCGAGGAGGGCATCAAGATCGCCATCGAGATGATCCAGGAGATCCGGGAGACCATGCCCGGGGTGGCCGGGGTGCACGTGATGGCCATCGAGTGGGAGCACCGGGCCAAGGAAATCGTGGAGGGCGCGGGGCTCCTTCCCCGGCCGGTGGTGTGAGGCCAGGGCCTCCGTTCCACGACGTCAGCCAGCACGGGGCGGGGTGATTCCCCGCCCCTTCTTCTTGACCACGCGTCGGGTTAATGGCAGCGGGGGCCGGCCTGGCCGAAGGTTTGATCGTTGGCCCGGGCCAATCGGTCCAGCCAGCGGCCGAACCAGCCCTTGGGCCGCACCTTCACCGGCCGGAGATGTCGCTCCGGGTCACGGGCAAATTCCAGTTGGCAACCGGGACAGCAAAAATGGTATTCCCGGCCGCCGTGCTGGAGTGGCGCCTGGCCCCGGCCGGGCTTCACCTCCCTGCCGCAGACCGGGTCGAGGTGTAGGGCGGGTTGGGTCTGGGCCATGAACCACCTCTCTTCGCCCCCGCGTCGATGACCCCTCCCCGGCACCGGGACCAAGCCCGAGCGCCGGAGAGGGTGGGGGGAGGCTCTATCTCAGCGGCCGCTCTGGTCGCCGGGGTTGGGGCTGGTCTGGGGGGCGTTGGGCTCTGCCTCGGTCTGCGCCCCGGGGTAAGCGTTCCAGGCCGGGCAGTAATAATCCTGGTTCTGCACCTGGCCGGCCATGGTCTGGTTGTTCCAGGCCGCCATCCTGGCGGGACCGCCGCACCAACCGCCGCCTTGGCCGAACCAACCCGCGCCGCGACCCATCATGGGGCCGTATCCCCAACCGCCAGCCCAGGCAAAGGCCGCCAGGCCAAGAACCAGGGCCGTGGCCGCCAGGATCGTTGTGCTGCGCTTCATCTCGTTCCTCCTTGCAGGCGTTTCGCTTGCCCATAGGGAAAGCACCTGCCATGCCAACCTCACCCTTGTTCCACCATTCTCCGCGCATTGCCTACCATTCATATATGTTATGCCTCCCACCAAGCCAGCCCGGCCACCTCCAGGCCGCGCGGCAGGCGAGTAGTTTTTATGCGCCGAGCCCGCCGGACGGGTAGTAAATATCCGAGCATCCCGGCCGGACATTGGCCCGCTCCGAACAAACCCCGGACCTGGCGGGCAAATTGACATGGCCAGCGAACCGAGGATATATTTCAGGCCTTGTCCCACCCCCATTGGAGAGCCCGCATGCGGCTAGAGGAATTCTCCCCGGCGGATCGCGAACTGGTGCTGCCCCAGGTTGGCGGCGAGCTGGCCTATCACTGCCTGGGCTGCGGCGCCCGCCACGGCATCGCCAAGCTGCTCTACACCTGCCCGGACTGCGGCGAGGTGCTCCTGATCGAGGACCAGGATTTCGACCGGCTCAAGCAGCGCCCGGGGGTGGCCTGGCGGCGGGCCTTCGACCTGCGCCGCATGCTCAACCAGCCGGCCATCAAGGGCATCTTCCGCTACCACGAACTGGTGGCCCCGGTGGTGCCGGCCGACAGCGTGGTCTACCTGGGCGAGGGCCACACTCCCCTGGTGGAGGCGCCGCCCCGGTTGCGCGCGGCCTTGGGCCAGGACTTCTGCTTCAAGAACGACGGCCAGAATCCGTCCGCCTCCTTCAAGGACCGGGGCATGGCGGTGGCCCTGTCCTTCCTCAATTACCTGATCAAGCACCAGGGCTTGGGCAAAGTCCTGAGCGTCTGCGCCAGCACCGGCGACACCAGCGCCGCCGCCGCCCTCTACGGGGCCTACCTGGCCCCGGCGGTGGCCTCGGCGGTGCTCTTGCCCCGGGGCAAGGTCACCCCCCAGCAGTTGGCCCAACCCCTGGGCTCCGGGGCCATGGTCTTTGAGATCCCCGGGGTCTTCGACGACTGCATGAAGGTGGTGGAGCACCTGGCCGACCACTACCCGGTGGCGCTCCTTAACTCCAAGAACGCCTGGCGCATCCGGGGCCAGGAGTCCTATTCCTACGAGGTGGCCCAGGACTGCGATTGGGACCTGACCGGCCGGGCGCTGTTGGTGCCCATCGGCAACGCCGGCAACGTCAGCGCCATCATGGCCGGCCTGCTCAAGCTGCTGGACCTGGGCGTCATCACCAGCCTGCCCAAGGTGATCGGGGTGCAGAGCCACCACGCCGACCCGGTTTTTCGCTATTACCAGGAGACCGACCCGGCCAAGCGGGTATGGCGGCCGGTGACGGTCAGCGACTCGGTGGCCCAGGCGGCCATGATCGGCAACCCGGTCTCAATGCCCCGGGTCATCGAGCTGGCCCGGCGCTACGAACAGGCCGCCGGCCGGCCGACCTTCTTCGTGGTGCAGGTGGACGAGCAGGCCATCATGGACCACATGATCCTGGCCAACCGTCACGGGCACATCGTCTGCACTCAGGGCGGCGAGAGCCTGGCCGGCATGGTGCGGGCCAGGGCCCTAGGCATCGTGGACCCCGACGATTACTGCGTCCTGGACGCCACAGCCCATCACCTGAAGTTCATCGGCTTCCAGCAGATGTACTTCGACAACAGCTTCCCCCCCGGCTTCGGGGTCACCCCCCGGCCCGAGCTGATCAACCAGCCCCAGGAGGTCATCGCTCCCGGCCTGAGCGAGCTGCCCGCGCCGGGCAAGCCCCTGGCCGGCCCGGCCTTCGACCGCTTCGTCTCCGCCACCGCCCGGGAGATCGCCCGCCGCCTGGGCTTGGAGGAGCCGGCGTGAGCGCCCTGGCCGGCAGCGAGCTCACCATCAACGGTCTGTGCTTCGCCTGCGGCGAGAAGAACCCCCACGGTCTGGGCATGCGGGTGGAGTATCAGGGCCAGCGCGCGGTCTGCCGCCTGAGCCTGCCCGAGCACTTCCAGGGTTGGGCCAACATCGCCCACGGTGGGGTGGTGCTGACCATCCTGGACGAGATCATGGCCTACGCCGTGCTGCGTTTCGCGGGCCAGGGCGTGACCATCGGCATGGAGAGCAGCTTCCGCAAGCCGGTGCCCCTGGGCCGGGAGATCGTGGCCAGCGGCTGGGTGGTCGGTCACCAGGGCCGCCAGGCCCGGGCCGAGGGCGAGCTGCGCCTGGCCCAGGACGACAGCCTCCTGGCCCAGGCCAGCGCCCGCTGGCTGCTGAAGCTGGGTCCGGACGGCCAGCCCCTGCCCGGCGGAATCTAGCGGGCGGACCAGCCGCGCGTTATTTCGATAAAACCAGAATAATAGTTGCCGCCCCCCCCCGATCGGGGTAGATTCTGATCATGGAACTGGAAACCGCCGCCAAACGCCTGGCCGAACTGGGGCATCCCCTGCGCCTGTCGGTGGTGCGCCTGCTGGTCCAGGCCGGGCCGGCCGGCCTGGCGGTCAAGGACATCCAGACCCGGGTGGGCATCCCCCCGTCCACCCTCTCCCACCACCTGGCCCATCTGCTGGCGGCCGGGCTGATCAGCCAGACCCGCGAGGGCCGGGTGCTGCGCTGTCGGGCGGATTACCCGGCCTTGCAGGAGATGCTGGCCTTCCTGTGGCGGGATTGCTGCGCCGGCTTGCCCGCCTCCATAACAGGCTAAATTTTTTTGGCGATATGGTTCGATAATTCTAGTTTAATGGTTAACAAAGCCAAGGGGAAAAAATGACCGCACCGGACTCCGAAAAGATTCGCGCCGCCGTGCGTGGACGTTATGGCCAGGTCGCCCAGGGCGGGAGCTGCTGTTCCATCCCCAACTGCTGCGGCGGGGCCACTCCCGGCGCGCCCAGCCCCACCCAGATCGGCCAGGCCCTGGGCTACAGCCCCGAGGATCTGGCCGCCGCGCCCGAGGGCGCCAACCTGGGCCTGGGCTGCGGCAATCCCCAGGCCATCGCCCAGCTCCGGCCCGGCGAGACGGTCCTGGACCTGGGCAGTGGCGGCGGCTTCGACTGCTTCCTGGCCGCCCGCCAGGTGGGACCGCAGGGCCGGGTGATCGGGGTGGACATGACCCCGGAGATGCTCACCCTGGCCCGGGCCAACGCCGCCCAGGCGGGCGCGGCCAACGTCGAGTTCCGCCTGGGGGAGATCGAGCACCTGCCCTTGGCCGACCGCAGCGTGGACGTGATCATCTCCAACTGCGTCATCAACCTGGCCGCCGACAAGCGCCCGGTCTACGCCGAGGCCTTGCGGGTGCTCAAGCCCGGTGGCCGCCTGGCGATCAGCGACGTGGTGGCTTTAGCGCCCCTGCCCCCGGACCTGGCACAGGACCTCGCCCTCTGGGCCTCCTGCGCCGCCGGGGCCATGCTCATCACCGACCTGGAGCAACTCCTGGTCGAACTGGGCTACGTCGAGGTCCAGGTGGAGCCGGAACCCGGCAGCCGGGAGATGATCGCCCAGTGGGCCCCCGGGCGCGGCATCGAGAACTATCTGGCCTCGGGCCGCATCCAGGCGCGACGGCCGTTGGAGTAACCCCGGCGGGAAGGGTTGGCGAGGCATTTATTGGTATGGCAGATGCCAAAACGATGATAGCATTGGTAATGCCTATCAAACATCAAATGGAGGCCCGCCATGAACCTGGCCTTGATTGTCAGCAGCGGCCTGCCGGAAGTGCAATGGAACGCTTTTCGGCTCGCCAACCTAATGCTAAATGAGGAAGACGAGGTTACCATCTTTCTCAACGGCCCGGCGGTCGGCTTCCGCCAGGGCGACGGCGCCGAGTTTCCCTTGAACACCCTGGCCAAGACCTTCGTGCTCAGCGAGGGCGTGCTCCTGGCCTGAGGCAAGTCCATGGGCATCCACGGCGTGGATGCGGACGAGCAGATCGTGAAATCCACCCAGAGGGATCTCTACCGGCTCATCACCGAGAGTGACCGGGTGGTCTATTTCTAGGCGTCCGGGGCCCCCCGGCGCGGGAGGCCCCTTGTGAACCATCTCCTGCTCACCGTCGGCAAGCCCAAGTCCGCTTACATCACCGCCGGCCTGGACGACTACGCCGGCCGGCTCAAGGCCGTGGGCGGCTGCGAGTTGGCCTGGGTGCGTCCGGCCCAGGCCGGCAAAAACCGCACCTCGGCCGAGCTCATGGCCGAGGAGGGCGGCCGCCTCCTGGAACGCCTGGAGCCGCGCGACGCGGTCTGGGTCCTGGACCGGGGCGGCGAGGCCTGGTCCTCGGAGTGGTGGGCCCGGCGGCTGGAAAAGGCTCGCGACACCGGCCACCGCCGCCTGGCGCTGGTCATCGGCGGGGCCGAGGGCCTGGACCTTGCCGTGCGCCAGCGGGCCGAGGCCGTGATCAGCCTGGGCCCCATGGTCATGCCCCACGAACTGGCCGCCCTGGTGGCCCTGGAACAGCTCTACCGCGCCCACTCCATCCTGGCCGGATCCCCCTACCACCGCGGCCAGGGTTGAGAAGGGGAGGGCACAAGAGGGCCGGGACAGGCGTGGTTCATCCTGTCCGCCTCCAGTCCGGACCCGCCAGCGGCCCCTGGCCAAGCCCCCCCCCAGGCCGGCCAGGGTTCTCATTCTTCGCCGTCGCCACCCTCCACACCTTCACCACCGCCGGGCTGGGCCTGCACCTCTCCACCATCAGCCGCAATCTGGCCCAGGCCACCTTGCTGGTGATCCTGGTGCTGATGCCGATGCTCTTTCGCTCCGGGGCCTGGACCCCGCCGGAGGCCATGACCTGGGGCCTGCGGCTGGCGATGCATCTCTCGCCGCTGCACTACTTCGTCGAGATGGGCGATGCCATCCTGCCGAAGGGAGCGGGCCTGGAGGTGCTTTGGGATTCCCGGCTGGGTCTGGCCCTGCTGGGGATGGCCATCCACACCTTCGGGGTCTGGCGTTTCGAGCGCCAGTTCAAGTGAGCCAGGGGCCGCCATGGTCGCCGCCGGCCAGGGGCCATAGCCGATTGACAGACCGATATCGGCTGGTTAGGATGCCTCATTTTTCAAGACAACCCGGATTTACTAAGCCCGGTGGGCTGGAAGGGTCTGGTTGGCAATGAGAGGCAAACTGTCGGCGGCCCTAGTCCTGGCCGGCCTGTTGACCCTGGGGCTGCTGGCCCCGGCGGGGGCGCAGGAGGCCGGCAACCCGGTGGGCCTCGTCCCCCAGGGACAGCTCAGCCTGGGCTGGTCCATGGCTCAGGTTTTCGAGCAAAGGCACGGGGACTACGACCTGCGCGCCGCCAATTCGGCCACGGGAACCACCACGGATCAATTCAACGGCAAATTCGAGGGCGACCAGTATCAGTTGCTGGAGCTGACCTATGGCCTGCGGGACTGGTGCAACCTTTTCGCCCAGGCCGGCCTGGCCCACGGCGGCAAGTTCCTCTCGGCCGATGCGAACAGCGGCCAGGAGTGGGAATCCAAGCTGGAGGACGTCTTCGTCTGGGCCCTGGGGGCCAAGGCCCGGGCCTTCAAACTGGGCAATGGGTTGGCCCTGGGCCTGGCGGCCCGCTACCTGCGCTATGACGACCGCAAGCTGGGGCATTGGCACGAAAACCAGTCGGGCTATGACGACAGCGCCGAGTGGAGCGCCGACTTGAAGATGGATTACTGGCAAGTGGACCTGACGGCGGTGCTATCCCTGCCCCTGGGGCCGGTCACGCCCTATGCCGGACTGGGCTACACCTATTCCGAGGCCAAGGAAAGTGGCCGCAACTACAACCTGAACAACTCATCCTGGGTCGATTACGACGCCACCCTCAAGAACCAGGACCAGCTTTCGGCCCTCTGCGGCCTTAATCTGGCCCTGGGCCAGGGCTTCTCGTTCCATCTGCAGGGCGAGTTCGTGGCCCGCACCGCTTTGGGCCTGGGCCTGTCCTGGTCTTTCTGATCACCGCCCGACCGCTATCCCCGCTGTGAGACCCAACCCCGGCGGCCCCGCGCGGCCGCCGGGGCCGCCTCGCCAGCCGCGCGGCTAGGCCTGGCCCGGTATCAGGCCGGCCACCACGTGGATCTCCATGGTTTCCTCGCCATCGTTGACCAGCTCGTGCCAGGCCCCGATGGGCAGGTGCACCGCGTCGCCCGGACCCACCGGCCGGATCTCGTCATCCACCTGCATCCGTCCCCGGCCCTTGAGGATGATGTAGATCTCCTCCATGGGGTCGACGTGACCCTCCAGGAGCTGGCCGGGCGGGATCGAGGCGTGGGCCAGGAACATCAGGCTGGCCAGGCGGGGATGGGTGAGCAGCATGTGGGCGGTGCCGCCGCCGTGGGCGCGGTAGCGGGTGAGCATCACCTCGGGATGGGAGAGATTGCGCAGGATCATGGCGACTCCTCGCTGTTGGGGTTCCGGGTATGATCCGACCGCGGCCAAGATGCGCGCCCATCATCCTTAGCACGAAAAGGCCGGCCAGGTAACCCGTCACCACCGCCGCCCCCGCTCGCCCGCGCCCGTTCCGACTCCAGGCCCAAGGTCAAGCCCCCGGTCTCTCCCGGCCAGCCGAGGTGGCGGCGGCCGGGAGCGCCCATGACCCGACCGGCGCGGCGCTCGCCCTCGGGTCCCCCCCCGTCCGCCCAGCCAACCGCGCGTCGATTTCCATCATCCGCGCCCCCCCCAGGCCAACGGCGTGACGGCCGTGTTTCAGCAGGGGCCGGCAGGGGGGCCGGGTGGTGGACGCCAGCGGCCCCCGGGGGGGCTGGCCCGTCTTGACGAACCCCCGTGGCGGACTTATAATGAACCCAGGTTCAAAACAAGGAAGGTCTCATGCCTCGACCCCGCATCTGCCGCTTCGTGGAAACCCCCCCCCGGGCCGACTACTACAAGCCCCGGGGGGTGCCCCTGGCCAGCCTGCGCGAACTGGTGCTGCCGGTGGAGGGCCTGGAGGCCCTGCGTCTGGCCGAGGTGGAGGGCCTGGACCAGGAGACCGCCGCCGCCCAGATGGGCGTCTCGCGCCCCACCTTCACTCGGGTGCTGGCCGAGGCGCGGCGGGTGGTGGCCCAGGCCCTGGTCAACGGCTGGGCCCTGCGCATCGCCGGGGGGGATTATCACCTGGGCGACGCCGACCCCGCCGCCCCCTGCGGGGGCGGACGAGGCCGGGGCGGCGGCCGGGGACGGGGCGGGCGGGGCCGGGAATAGCGGCGGCAACCCTCGTGAAAGGAGGAAGTCATGCCATTTCGAGATGGAACCGGACCCATGGGAGACGGTCGTCCGGGCTGGGGCCGCGGGCCCTGCGCCGGAGGATGGCCGGGACGCGCCGGCATGAGCGGCCGGGGCATGCGCAGGCTTGGGGTGGGACAGGGCGGCTACAACCCGGCCGAGCAGGCCGGTTTGGCCAGCCAGGTCGAACAGTTGCAGGGCGAGGTCAAGGCCCTGCGGGCCAAGCTGAACCCCAGCGGCGGGGCGGAGGAAGGTAAGTAGACAAGCAAATCAAACCGATGAACCAGGCCCGGGGCCGGCGGGCGATCTCGCCGACCCCGGCGGAAAAGCGAAAAAAACCCTGTTGACTGTACGCGATTCGGGTGTATGTATTGTTTAGGGCCAATGCTCATAACCCAGCGTCAAGGTAGTCGATGCCACGTCCACGCAAATGCCGCCTGGTTCAGGCCCAACCCTCGGTGACCTGCTTCACCCCCTTGGGGGCCTGCGCGCGGGAGCTGGAGGCGGTGCGTCTGAGCCTGGAGGGCCTGGAGGCCCTGCGCCTGGCCGACCTGGAGGGCCTGCGCCAGGAGCAGGCCGCCGACCGGATGGGCGTATCCCGCCAGACCTTCGGGCGGGTGCTGGCCGAGGCCCGACGCAACCTGGCCGAGACCGTGGTTTTGGGGCGGATGCTGTGTATCGAGGGCGGCGCCTATCGAGTGGCCGCGCCGGCGGAACGGCGCGGGGACCAAAAGGAGAATGAAATGGCCAAGATCGCCATCAGCAGCGAGGGACCCACCCTGGACGACCTGGTGGACCCCCGTTTCGGCCGCGCCGGCGGCTTCGTCGTGGTGGACTCCCAGACCATGGAAACCAACTATCTGGACAACGGGGCCAGCCAGGCCCGCTCCCAGGGCGCGGGCATCCAGGCCGCCGAGTTGATGGCCCGGTCTGGGGTGGAGGTGGTGCTGACCGGTTTCGTGGGTCCCAAGGCCTTCCAGGCCCTGGCGGCGGCCGGGATCAGGATCGGCCAGGACCTGGGCGGCATCAGCGTGCGCGACGCGGTGGCGCGCTTTCAGGCGGGCCAGGTGACCATGGCCAGCGGCCCCAACCGCTAGGTGTATAGATAACAATATCAACCAGCATGGTGGGTTAGCCAAGATCGGAGCGAGCAAGATGAGCGAACCGGCATCCCAGGCCTGCGGCCACGGCGGTCCGGACCTGGAGCAAGACCAGCGTCTGCACGACAATCTCCAGAAAATCCGCTTCAAGCTGCTGGTGATGAGTGGCAAGGGCGGGGTGGGCAAGTCCACCGTGGCCGCCTACCTGGCCCTGGGTCTGGCCGCCCGGGGCTATGGCGTGGGCCTGATGGACGTGGACCTGCACGGCCCCTCCATCCCCCGCATGCTGGGTCTCAGGGGCCACGCCAAGGTTCGCGAGGAGGCCCAGCTCATCGAGCCCATGGTCACCCGCCACGGGCTCAAGGCCCTGAGCGTGGAGATGCTGATGCCGGACCGCGAGAGCTCGGTCATCTGGCGGGGTCCGCTCAAGATCGGGGTCATCAAGCAGTTCGTGGCCGACGTGGACTGGGGCCGGCTGGACTTCCTGGTCATCGACTCCCCCCCGGGCACCGGCGACGAGCCCCTGACCGTGGCCCAGAGCATCGAGGGCGCCCTGGCGGTGGTGGTGACCACCCCCCAGGAGATGGCCCTGGCCGACGTGCGCAAGTCCCTGGACTTCTGCCGCCAGTTGGAGATGCCGGTGCTGGGGGTGGTGGAGAACATGTCCGGGCTGACCTGCCCCCACTGCGGCCAGCCGGTGGACCTCTTGGGCCAGGGCGGGGGCCAGGCCATGGCCGAGCGCATGGGCCTGGACTTCCTGGCCCGCATTCCCTGGGACGCCCGTCTGGTCAAGGCCAGCGACCAGGGCCAACCCCTGGACCTGGAGCACGACTACAACGCCGCCGGGCCGCACTACCGCGACCTGGTGCAGGCGGTGCTGGGCCGCACCGCCGAGCGGGGGCAAGGCTCGTGATCATCGCGGTGGCCAGCGGCAAGGGGGGCACCGGCAAGACCACGGTCAGCGCCTCCCTGGCCCAGGTCTGGGGCGCGCCGGTGGTGGCGGTGGACCTGGACGTGGAGGAGCCCAACCTGCACCTGTTCCTGCGCCCGGAAATCAACTCCCGCCAGCAGGCCTGGCTGGAGGTGCCCCGGGTGGTGGAGGGTGCCTGCACCGCCTGCGGGGCCTGCTCCGAGCTCTGCCAGTTCAAGGCCATCAGCCTGCTGGGGGATGTGCTGCTCACCTTCCCGGAGATGTGCCACGGTTGCGGCGGCTGCCTGGCGGTCTGTCCCAGCGGGGCCCTGACCCCGGATCAGCGCGAACTGGGAGAGATCCTCTGGGGCCGGGCGGAGGGCGTCGGCTTCCTCTCCGGCCGGTTGCGGGTGGGCGAGGCCATGAGTCCGCCCCTGATGCGCCAGGTGCGCCAGGCCCTGGCCGTGCTGCTGGCCGACGGCGGGCGCGACGCCATCGTCGACTCCCCGCCCGGGGTGAGTTGCCCGGCGGTCAACGCGGTGATGGACGCCGACGCCATCCTGCTGGTCACCGAGCCCACGCCTTTTGGCCTGCACGACCTGGCCCTGGCCCGGGAGGCCTTCACCCCCTTGGGCAAGCCCATGGCGGCGGTCATCAACCGGGCGGGACTGGGCGACGACCGGGTGCGGGAGTTCTGCCAGCGCGAGGGGCTGCCCATCCTGGCCGAGATCCCCTTCGCCCGCCGGGCGGCCGAGGCCTATGCCCGGGGCCAGGTGCTGGCATCCGTCTCGGATGAATATCGCGACCTGTTCGCTGATCTGGCCCAGGATCTGCGGCGGTTGGCCGCCGGCGAGCCGGTCCGGGAAAGGGTGGCGGCCCATGCCTGAAATCGTGGTCATCAGCGGCAAGGGCGGCACCGGCAAAACCTCGGTCACCGCCGCCCTGGCCCACTTGGCCGACCATCCCATCATCTGCGACCTGGACGTGGACGCCCCGGACCTGCACCTGCTGTTGCAACCCCGGCCCTGGCGCCAGGAGGAATTCCGCAGCGGCTTCGAGGCGGCCATCGACCCCCTGGCCTGCCAGGGCTGCGGCGAGTGCCAGGTTCGCTGCCGCTATGGGGCCATCAACCCCCGGGGCGAGATCTACGCCGTGGACCCCTTGCGTTGCGAGGGCTGCAAGGTCTGCGTGCACTTCTGCCCGGCCCAGGCCATCGCCTTCAACGAGCGCCACTGCGGTCGCTGGCAGATCTCCGACACCCGCCTGGGCGTCATGGTCCACGCCCAGCTCTTCCCCGGCCAGGAGAACTCCGGCCGCCTGGTGGCCCTCCTGCGCCAGCAGGCCAAGGAACTGGCCAAGACCAGGGGGCAGGCCCTGATCATCTGCGACGGCGCGCCGGGCATCGGCTGCCCGGTGATCAGCTCCCTGAGCGGGGTGGACCTGGCGGTGGCGGTCTGCGAGCCCACGCCCTCGGGCCTGCACGACCTGGAGCGGGTGGCCCAGCTCTGCGAGCATTTCCGGGTGCCGGTGGCGGTGATCATCAACAAGCACGACCTGAGTCCGGACCGCACCCGGGAGATCGAGGACCTCTGCCGGCTGCGGCGGATGCCCCTGGTGGCCCAGTTGCCCTTCGACGAAGCGGTGGTCAAGGCCATGCTGGTTGGCCAGACGGTGACCGAATATGATCATGGACCCATCAGCCAGGGTTTGACCCAGGCCTGGCAAGCGATCCAGGCCCTGACCCGGGACCGCCGGGCGGCCTGACACTATGCAATCAGTCACGCGAAAGGAAAAGCACATGAAAGCGGTGGTGGCCCTGCCTTCCCATTTCCCCGGCGGCCTGGAGGCCGAGCTGGGGGCTCATTTCGGTCATTGCGATCTCTACACCCTGGTCAGTCTGGACCAGGACGGCGTCGGCGAGGTTAAGGTGGTGCCCAACGTGCCCCACCAACAGGGCGGATGCCTGGCTCCGGTGCAATACCTGGCCAGCCAGGGGGTCCAGGTGCTGGTGGCCGGGGGCATGGGCATGCGTCCCCTGATGGGCTTCAACCAGGTGGGCATCGAGGTGTTCTTCGGCGGCGGCAAGGCCAGCGTGGGCGAGGCGATCCAGGCACTGATCCAGGGCGAGCTGCCCCGCTTCAGCCAGGAATTCACCTGCGGCGGCGGGGGCGACCACTAGGCCGGCCGGCGCGGGAGAGGGGCGTCGTGGCCGAGGACTTGCTGATAATTCCGGGGGAGGTGGGCGATGGCTTCCTGGAGCACGCCCGCGCCCCCCGCAATCTGGGCGAGATGGCCCACCCCGATGGCCAGGCCAAGGCGGTGGGTTCCTGCGGGGATTGGATCACGGTGGCCTTGCGGGTCCAGGACGAGGTCATCACCGAGGTCAAGGTCATGCCCCAGGGCTGCATCTACACCACGGTCTGCGCCAGCGCGGTGGGTGAGCTGGCCCGGGGCCTGCGCCTGGACCAGGCCCTGGAGCTGACCCCCCAGGACGTGGAGAAGACCCTGGGCGGCCTGCCCGAGGACCATATGCACTGCGCCCGCCTGGCGGTGAACACCCTGGGCGAGGCCATCGCCGACTGTTACGCGCGCCACGGCTAGGCCGGCCCAGGCCCGGCCGGGTCGGCGAGGCGGATTGGCGTCGCAAGGGAGATTGCCATGAACAAGGCGCTCTTGGTGACCGCCTCCCCGGGGGCCTTCGCCCCCTTCAGTTCGGCCCTGACCAGCGAGGGCTTCAGTCTGGCCCGGGCCGATTCCGGCGACGCGGCCCTGGTGGCGGTGGGACGGGAAGCCCCGGACCTGGTGATCATCGACGACCAGTTGCGCGACCTGTCGGCCATGGAGCTGATCAAGCGCATCGTGGAGACCAACGCCTTTGTCAACACCGCGGTGGTCACCAGCCTGGGCGAGGAGGAGTTCCACGCGGCCTACGAGGGCCTGGGAGTGTTGGATCACCTCCCACCCCGTCCCGGCCGGTCCGAGGCCCTGGGCCTGGCCCGCAAGCTCAAGGAGTTGACCGCGCCCCTGCCCACGCGCCAGGGTTGAACCCTCAAACCCGGCGCGGGACCCATCACCAACGCCCGGCAGGACACCCGGATGGGGTCCTGCCGGGCTTTTTCACGGAAGTGACCTCTGAACCGGCCACCTCCGCGGTTTGACGCGGAGCTCGGGCTTGGCTATGCTTTCCGCCGGAGAGAACACCCGGGTGCAATCCCGCCATCCTGGCCCGCGCCACCGTCCTCGCCCGCCAGCGGGGTGAGGGCGAGCGCCAGCCTGGGCGGTCCGGGGTCAGGGGGATGCATGGCCGTGAAAGCGATCGGACGTCTGCACGTCATCACCGACACCGTGCTGCAAGCCCGTTATTCCCATGAAGACCTGGCCCGGCTGGCCATCGCCGGCGGGGCGGGGGCCATCCAATTCCGCCAAAAACAGGGCTCCACCCGGGAGCTGATCGAGACCGCCCGGGCCATGCAGGTGGTCTGCCGCCGCCTGGGGGCGCCCCTGATCATCAACGACCGCCTGGACGTGGCCCTGGCGGTGGCGGCCGACGGGGTGCACCTGGGTCAGGACGATTTCCCCCTGGCCCTGGCCCGGGAGATCCTGGGGCCGGACAAGATCATCGGCGGCTCGGCCTCCACCCTGGAGGAGGCCCGGCTCTGCCGGACCCAGGCGGTGGATTATGTCGGTCTGGGACCGGTCTACCCCACCGGCTCCAAGGCCGACGCCAGCCCGGCCGGCGGCCTGGAGCTGGTGCGCCGGGTGAGCCGGGAGCTGGACCTGCCGGTGATCGCCATCGGCGGCATCGGCGCGACCAACGCCTCGGAGGTCCTGGCGGCCGGGGCCCACGGGGTGGCGGTGATCTCGGCGGTCTGCTGCCAGGACGACCCCAGCGCGGCCGCCGCCGACCTGCTGCGGGCCCTGCGGGGCTGAAACCTCGCCCATCCACCGGACGACCTTGTCGGTCCTTTTTGCGCGCCTTGAACGGGAGGCTGGACACGCGATGCAGAACCTTGGCCAACTGGCGGGAGAGAGCCTGGCCGCCATCCGGCAGAAGCAGCCCCTGATCCACAACATCACCAATTTCGTGGTGATGAACAACACCGCCAACGCGCTGTTGGCCTGCGGGGCCTCGCCGGTGATGGCCCACGCCGCCGAGGAGGTTCAGCAGATGGTCTCCTTCGCCGGGGCCCTGGTGCTCAACATCGGCACCCTGACCCCGGTTTGGGTGGATTCCATGCTCCTGGCCGCGGCCAAGGCCAGGGAGCTGGGAGTGCCCATCGTCCTGGACCCGGTGGGCTCCGGGGCCACCGACCTGCGCACCCAGGCCAGCCGCCGGATCATGGCGGTGGGGGTCAGCCTGGTGCGGGGCAACGCCTCGGAGGTGCTATCCCTGGGCGATGCCGCCAGCCAGACCAAGGGGGTGGACTCCACCCACAGCGTGGACCAGGCGGCCCAGGCCGGCCGGGACCTGGCTCGCTCCCTGGGCGCCCCGGTGGCCATCACCGGCGCGGTGGACCTGGTCACCGACGGCCAGCGGGTGCTGCGGGTGGCCAACGGCCATCCCTTGCTGACCAGGGTCACCGGCACCGGCTGCACCGCCAGCGCCCTGATCGGGGCCTTCCTGGCGGTGGATCCCGACCCGGTCACCGCCGCCGCCTCGGCCCTGGCCTTTCTGGGCCTGGCGGCCGAAAAGGCGGCCGCCATCTCCAACGGTCCGGGCAGTCTGCAGATGAACCTGCTGGACGCCCTGTACTACCTCACCCCCGAGGACCTGGCCGGCCAGGCCCGCATCAGCGCCTGACGCCCACCCCGCCCGGGGCCGCCCGTGGCCGCCCGTGGCCCCGGGCCGCCCCCATTCCTCCAGCCCCGCCCGGCGACCGCCAGGGCCGGGCCTCGACCGGCCAGGCCCAGCCGGACAGTCCCAACCGCCCCGCCAGGAGTCGGATGGGGTGTTCTTAGTCCGATCGCCCCTTAGGTTCCGCCTAGCCCGCGCCACGGCGTAAAGCGCAACCAATTAAGCATAGTGATGGGATAGGTATACAGGAATTAAGGAGATTCCAGAATTTGGACTGTGGCGAAATTGCATATTACAAGAAAAATTCCTGACAAATCCATGCCAACCGTTCATTCCCGGAAACTAGACGTTCATTTGCTTGTGCAATATTGCGGAGGAAAAATGAGCACAATAGGCTGGTAACATTAAAAATAGTAAAATGAATAGGCGCAGAGGAAAAGTTTTTCAGGAGAATGTGCAATTTGTGACCATGTTACAATACAGAAAAAATGCGAAATGCAATAAAAAGGCTTTCCCGACATTGCATAGTGCAATGCGGCTTGTGGCCTTGTGCCGATGGTAACCAGCCCCGCTGCAGTTGTGTAATATTTGGCGTTAAAACATGCAGGTACCATTGTGAAACCGAAATCTCTACACAATCCCCTATAGCTTGCCCGAAATTACAGGTGGCAGGGGGCGATGAGAGGAGACCGCGGCCCGCGAAAGCCGGAAAGCAGCCAGGGCTTGGCTTCACCTTTGCACTAACAACGCCAAAACCCCTCAACCGAAAAGTGAGGAGGCTGGGCTCATGACCGAAGAACCCTCGTTACGACGGTTTTTGGATGCGGTGGCGGAGATGCACTCCTCTTTCAGCCTGGACACAACCCAGCAGGCCGTGGTTCAGAACGCTGCCGGCCTGTTCGGGGCCCGGGGAAGCACCCTGATGCTTTGCAGTCCCGGGGACAATACGCTCAAAGTATCGGCTAGTTATGGTTTGAGCAGCAACTATCTGGCCAAGGGAGACATTGACCCGGGCCAGAGCCTGGGGGAAACCCTGGACCGCCAGCCGGTGGTGATCAGCGACGTGACCACCGATCCCAAGATCCAGTACCGCCAAGCGGCGATTGACGAGGGAATCAGCAGCATCATCGGGTTGCCGGTGGCGGTTGGGTCGGTCCTGGCGGGCTCGTTGCGCCTGTATTTCGGCCAGCCCAAGGACTTCAAGACGTTGGAGTTGGAATACCTCTACGCTTTGCCGCGCCAAGTGGGACTGGCTCTGAAAAAGGCCTTTTATTTCAGTTCGATGCAGGATGCCATCAACGAGCTGCACCGCATGCCGGCCCTGGATTCCTTCCGCCAGGCGGTGCAGACCCTGGTGGGCATCACCACCAAGTACAGCGGTGCGCGCGGGGCGGCCCTGCTGCTGGTGAACAAGGAAAATCAAACCCTTGAGAGCGTTTACAGCATCGGTCTAAGTGAGCGTTACCTCAAGAAGGGCACCCTGAGCCTGGGGCGCAGTCTGGGCGAGGTCGCCCAGGGCCAGCCGGTGATCATCGCCGATGTGGACCACGACGACCGGGTGCAGTATCGCCAGGAGGCCCAGGCCGAGAGCATCAAGGCCATCATTGGACTGCCGGTGTGGGTGGGAGCCGAGATCGCCGGGGTGCTAAGGCTTTACTATCCCTACAACTTTCTTCCGGATGCCGACGACCTGCTCTGGCTGCAGCAATTGGCTCACCACGCCGGCATGGCCTTCGAGAAGAACCAGCTCCTGATCCAGCTCAAGAACCGCCACGACTGGTACAAGGACATCCTGCAGGACATGCGGATCTAGCCCGGGGCAGTCCACCTCCCGGGTGCCAAAATGGACGGCCGGTCGCTGGGCGACCGGCCCTCTGCACTGCGATCGTTATAAGTTACAGGCTATTGCCACAACTCCGGCCGCCCGGAGAGCACCTGGAGCGCGTACTTGACCCGGGCCCGGCGCGAGGCCTGGTTGGCCGGTTCATAGCTCAGGGCGCGGGTGGTGCAGCCGGCCACGCAGGCCGGCTCCAGGCCTTGATCCCGCCGCGCCTGGCAGTGGTCGCACTTGATCACCTTGGCCCGGGCTTCGTCCCACTGCGGGGCGGACCAGGGACAGACCTCGATGCAGGCCCGGCACCCGACGCAAAGGGCATCCTCCAGCAAAACCATCCCTGAATCCAGGTCCTTGCGGATGGCTCCCGTGGGGCAGGCCGCCAGGCACCAGGGCTGGTCGCAGTGCAGGCAGGTGGCGAAGGCGCTGAGCAGGACGGGTTGGCCCTCCGGGGTCCGGTCGGGCCTCACCTGGATCCGGCCCAGGCTCATCCCGGTCGGCAGGCGGTTCTGGGTCTGGCAGTGCAGCTCGCAGGCATGGCAGCCAATGCAGCGCTTGGTGTCCAGCTTGATGGCGAAATCGGCCATAACCTATCAACCTCCCTGCTTAATCTGGCCAAGCAACCATGGCCCGGTCTCGGCCGGGCCCCTCACATGGCAGATCGCAACCCCCTCACCGGGGGCCGCCTGGCCGGTTGAGGTGCAGCCAGGTCAGCAAAATCAGCTTCATAGCCAAGCTGATCCCCGGGGCGCGGCTCAAGCTGACCAGATTAGACCTGCAAGGACCGGGCCTTTCGCTACGGGCCCAGCGCCGCCCCTGACCAACAAACCCATCCCGCGACTAGGGGATTGAATTGTGCAATCGCCGTCCACCTCGCCACCCGGCCCGACCGCCGCCAGCCGCCGGAAGGCGGATGGGCGGGAGCGGAGGGCTGGGGCACAGGCGGGGACGGGCAGGAGGGATAGCGAAAAAAGGCACAGGGCGAAGCTGGTTAAGCCGCTTGACGCCGGGACGGGTCCGGTCTGGAACCGGGGTCATCGGCCTAGGCGGGCCGGTCGGGGGCCGCGGGGGGCAATCAGGCTTGAACAAGCGTGAATGATTGCAAATTCCAGTCAGGCAGAGATCATCGGCCGCTCTGGGGTCTTGACACCGATTCGGGCCTTGGCACCCGCCTTGCAAAAAAGCGCCGCGGGGGATTCCAGCATACACCAGGTTTGGAAGGCCGCGAAGCCGGGCGCCGCCCTGCGCGATCAGGCCGAACCACATCCAGCGCGATCATCAAGCGACAACAGGACCACACCATGCTCTCGTTCAACAAGATCAACGCCCAAGCTCCGTCCCGTGAAGATGTCCAGATTGGCTCCCGGCCGCTCGATCAGCACGGCCGCCCCATCCGGGGGCCCAATGGCTAGTCCGACCTAGCAGACCGGCCAGGCGGACCAGCCACCCACCAGGGGCTTCCCCTGGGGTGCGTCCCCTCGCAACCCACCCGACCGCGCCTCCCAGGGAGCCGCGCCGGGGCGAGGGCCAAAGGCTGGAGGTGCTCGCGGCCATGCAGTTCGACTGGTTGCACGCGGCGATCATCCTGTTCCTGCTGGCCGGCGTGGTCTTCGGCATCGGCCCCATCATCGGCTCCCTCCTTCTGGCTCCCAAGGCCACCGGCGGCGATCTGGACCTGCCCTACGAATGTGGCGTGCCTCCGCATGGCGCCGCCCACGTGCGCTTCGGAATCAATTACTACTTCTACGCCCTCTTGTTCCTGGCCTTCGACGTGGACGTGCTCTACCTGTTCCCGGTGAGCGCGGTCTATGTCGGCAGCCGGGGCTGGCTCGCCTTCTGGGAGCTGGTGGTCTTCGTGGGGGTGTTGGCCCTGGCGGTGATCTATTTCTGGCGCAAGGGGGTGTTCAGTTGGCCGCGCAGGATCAAACCATGAGACGGGCGGTCAGCCAGATCGAGCCTCCGCTGATCGACCTGGGTCCGGTCAACCAGATCCTGGACCTATGCCGGGCCATGTCGCTGTGGCCCATGACCTTCGGCCTGGCCTGCTGCGCCATCGAGATGATGGCGGTGGGCATGGCCCGCTTCGACATCTCGCGCTTCGGGGCCGAGGTTTTCCGCCCCAGCCCGCGCCAATCCGACGTGATGATCGTGGCCGGCACCGTGAGCAAGAAGATGGCCCCGGCGGTGGTGCGGCTCTATGAGCAGATGCCCGCGCCCAAGTGGGTCATCGCCCTGGGCAACTGCGCCATCTCCGGCGGCCCCTTCGCCTTCGAGGGCCAGTACGGCATCGTGGAGGGCGTGGACCAACTGGTGCCGGTGGACGTTTACGTGCCCGGCTGCCCACCCCGGCCCGAGGGGCTTCTGGAGGCCATCTTCGCCCTGCAGGAGAAGATCACCGGCCGCCGCTGGTGGCCACAGCCGGTGGAGGACAAGAAGGCGTGAGCGAGGGCGCGGACAAACTGACGGCGGTGCTGGAGGGCCTGGCCAATTTGCCTGGCGACCAGTGCTGGGGCCTGGCCCGCGCCGACCACCACCGGCAGGGCATCCACGCCGCCTGCCAGCTGGAGGCAGCGGCCCTGCTCCCGGCCGCCCGGCTGCTCCTGGACCAGGGCTTTTTCCTGGAGGACGTTTCCGGCGCCGATCTCAGCGAGGGCTTCCTGCTCTGCTATCACTTCGACCTGTTCGACGCCTGCCAGCGGGTGGCGCTGCGGTTGCTGGTCCCGCGCGAGCGCCCGACCGCGCCCAGCCTGGCCGGGGTCTACAGCGGGGCCGACTGGCACGAGCGCGAGATCTTTGATTTCTACGGCGTGGTCTTCACCGATCATCCCAACTTGAAGCCCCTGCTCCTGCCCGACGACCTGGACCAGCGTCCGCTGGTCAAGCGGCCGGAGGAGCGCCGGTCGCTCTACGCCCTGCTGCCCCAGGAGCAGTTGGTGCGGGGCAAACCCTAGCGCCGGGGCCGGATGGCGAGGAATGGCTTTGGGGTCAAGGAGTCGCAGATGAGCCGCTACTTCATCACCCAGGACATGGACCGCTGCATCGGCTGCCTGAGTTGCGAGGTTTATTGCCGGCAGAACAAGGGTCTGCCCGAGGAGGTCCGCCTCTGCCAGGTGTCCTTCATGGGCCCCCGGCGGGTGCGGGGCCTGCCGCGCGAGGCCTTCGTCTACCTGGGCTGCTTCCACTGCGAGCACCCGGTCTGCGTGGCCGCCTGCCCCACCGGGGCCATGCGCAAGCGGCCTCAGGACGGCGTGGTCTACGTGGATGCCGACCTGTGCGTGGGCTGCAAGGCCTGTGTGGTGGCCTGCCCCTGGGGCGCGGTGCAATACCAGACCGAGAAGCAGCAGGCCATCAAGTGCGATCTGTGCAAGGACCGCCTGGACCAGGGCCTGCAACCGGTCTGCGTGGCCACCTGCACCACCGGCTGCCTGAGCCTGACCAGGGTCGAGGACGTGGAGCAAAAAAGCGCCTGATGAGACGGCAACGCCAGCAAGGAGTGGAAAGCCATGCCTGAACCGCAGGCCAATCCGGCCGAGGGCCTGCTCTGCGCCGAGCCCGAGGTGGACTACCTGGCGCTGGACCGCATCATCCGCGACGAATACGGCGCCAACAAGGAAAACCTCATCATGATCATGCAGACCATCCAGCGCCATTTCCATTTCCTGCCCGAGGCCGCCCTGCGTTACCTGGCCCAGACCATCGACGTGCCCCTGACCCGCATTTACGAGGTGGCCACCTTCTACGCCTCCTTCAGCCTGATCCCCAAGGGCAAGCACATCATCCAGGTCTGCACCGGCACCGCCTGCCACCTGAAGGGCAGCCACGGCATGGTCCACCACCTCTGCGAGAAGCTGAACATCGACCCCGGGACCACGACCCCGGACATGGAGTTCACCCTGGAGACGGTCAACTGCGTGGGGGCCTGCGCCGTGGCCCCGGTGGTGGTGGTGGACGAGAAGTATCACCCCAAGGCCGACATCGGCCTGGTCAACCAATTGTTGGGTCGACTCAAGGCGGAATAGGGGAGGGACCCCATGGCCCCAGCCAGCACCAGCCCCGGGATGGCCCCGGCCAGCCAGCGCCTGAACAGCGTGGAAGAGTTGGAGCGCTACCGCCAGGCCATCCTGGACGCGCGCGATCCCGAAACCCCGCGCATCATTGTCTGCTGCGGCACCGGCTGCCAGGCCTCGGGCAGCGTGGAGGTGGCCGAGGCCATCAAAAAGGCCCTGGCCGAGGCCCAGGTGGAGGCCCGGGTGCTACCGGACATCAAGACCACCGGCTGTCATGGCTTCTGCTCCCGCGGTCCCCTGGTGATCATCGAGCCCAAGGACATCTTCTACCAACGGGTCAAGCCCGAGGACGCGGCCGAGATCGTGGAGCAGACCGTCAAGGGCGGGGAGTTGATCAAGCGCCTGCTCTACAAGCCCCAGGACGCCAAGGAGCCCCTGGCCACCACCCACGAAATCCCCTTCTACGCCAAGCAGAACCGCCAGGTGCTCAAGAACATCGGCCACATCGACCCCTTCGTGATCGACGACGCCATCGAACGCGGGGCCTACCGCGCCCTGGCCAAGGCCCTGACCCAGATGACACCCCAGCAGGTGACCCACGAAGTGGCCACCTCCAAGCTGCGGGGCCGGGGCGGGGCCGGCTTCCCCACCGGTCTGAAGTGGGAGTCATGCGCCGCCCAACCCGGCCCGCGCTTCGTGATCTGCAACGCCGACGAGGGCGACCCCGGGGCATTCATGGACCGCTCGCTGTTGGAGGGCGATCCCCACAGCGTGCTGGAGGGCATGGCCCTGTCCGCCTACGCCATCGGCTCGGAGCGCGGCTTCGTCTACGTGCGCATGGAATACCCCCTGGCGGTGCGGACCCTGGTCAACGCCATCCGCCAGGCCGAGGCCCTGGGCCTGTTGGGCGACAACATCCTGGGCACCGGCTTCAACTTCCACCTGAGCATCTCCACCGGGGCCGGGGCCTTTGTCTGTGGCGAGTCCTCGGCCCTGATGTCCTCCCTGGAGGGCAAGGTGGGCCGTCCCCGGGCCAAGTACATCCGCTCGGTGGAAAAGGGCTTCCGCGACAGCCCATCGAACCTCAACAACGTGGAGACCTTCGCCAACATTCCGGAGATCGTCACCCGGGGCGGGGAGTGGTACCGCTCCATCGGCACCGAGCGCTCCACCGGCACCAAGGTCTTCGCCATGACCGGCAACGTCTACAACGTGGGCCTGGTCGAGGTGCCCATGGGCATGTCGCTCCGGGAGATCGTCTACGGCATCGGCGGCGGCATCCCCAACAAGAAGGAGCTCAAGGCGGTGCAGACCGGCGGGCCCTCCGGCGGCTGTGTGCCGATCCCCAAGAAGTTCCTGGACATCCAGATGGGCTTCGGCAAGCTGGCCGAGATCGGCTCCATGATGGGCTCCGGCGGGTTGATCGTCATGGACGAGGACACCTGCATGGTGGACGTCAGCCGTTATTTCATCAACTTCCTGGTGGAGGAGTCCTGCGGCCAGTGCACCCCCTGCCGCGAGGGCCTGACCCGGATGCTGGAGATCCTGACCCGCATCACCCAGGGCGAGGGCCGGGTGGGCGACGTGGAGCTCCTGGAGGAGATCGGCCAGTTCACCAACACCTTCTCCCTCTGCGGCCTGGGCACCTCGGCCGCCAACCCGGTGCTCTCCACCATCCGCTATTTCCGCGAGGAATACGACCAGCACATCCTGGAGCACAAGTGCCCGGCCGGGGTCTGCAAGCCCCTGTTCCATTACGAGATTGATCCGGAAAAGTGCACCGGCTGCGGAGTCTGCCGCCGGCGCTGTCCGGCGGGGGCGGTCAGCGGCGAGAAGAAGAAACCCCACCTCATCGACCAGGCGCTGTGCATCAAGTGCTCGGAGTGCTACCGGGGCTGCAAGTTCGACAGCATCCGGATCATGTAGGCGGGCCAATATGCGGCTCCCCGGAGGCAAAGGACGGCGCGCATGAAGATCGTGATGGACGGCAAGGAGGTCAAGGCCGAGCCCGGGCAGACCATCATCGAGGTGGCCCGCGCCAACGGCGTCTTCATCCCGACCCTCTGCCACAACCCGGCCCTGGAGCCCGCCGCCATGTGTCGGCTGTGCACGGTGGAGATCAACGAGGGCCGTCGCTCCCGCATGGTCACCGCCTGCAACTACCCCTTGAGGGTGGACGCCGAGATCGTCACCGACAGCGACATCCTGCGCCAGGGTCGCAAGCTGACCATCGAACTGCTCTACGCCCGTTGTCCGGACTCCGAGACCCTCAAGGATCTGGCCGAACGCTACGGCGCGGACCTGAACCGCTTCCCCCAGCAGAACATGGACTGCGTGATGTGCGGGCTCTGCGTCCGGGTCTGCGAGAAGGTGGGCGGCTTCGTGCTGGCCCTGAGCGGACGCGGAGTGGACATCCACGTGCAGACGCCCTTCGGCCATCTCTCCGACCAGTGCATCGGCTGCGGCTCCTGCGCCCGCATCTGCCCGGTGCACAAGATCCAACTGATTGATGAGCCCGATGGCCTGCGGCGGATCATCGTCCGCGGCCAGGAGGTCAGCCGGGTGATGATGCCCACCTGCGGGGTCTGCGGCAAGCATTTCGGGCCCATCATCGACCTGGACCAGGTGTTGACCCGGGCCGGCGAGCCCGGGGTGTCCCCCTTCAACCGCGACATCTGCCCCGAGTGCTCGCGTCAGCGCCTGGCCCGTCGCCTGGCCGAGCGTCATTTCGAGCAATACCAGCTCGCCGCTGGCGAGGAAGCCTGACCCATGGGTTTCAACTGGCTCAGCGAGCCCCGCGGGGATTACTACACCCGCCATTTCGTCCCCACCCCGGAGGCCGAGGGCGACCGCCTGATCCTCAACCTGGGGCCGCAGCACCCCTCCACCCACGGCGTCTTGCGGGTGGTGGTGGAGATGGACGGCGAGTACATCCTGAAGGCCGAGCCGGTGCTGGGCTACATCCACCGCATGCAGGAGAAGATGGGCGAGGTCAAGACCTGGCGCCAATACCTGCCCAACATGGGGCGGGTGGATTACCTGCACGCCCTGGCCTGGAACTGGGCCTACGTGGGCGCGGTGGAGAAGCTGGCCGGAATCGAGGTGCCACCCCGGGCCGAGTACATCCGGGTGATCACCTGCGAGCTCAACCGCATCTCCAGCCACCTGCTGTGGTGGGGGGCCTATCTCCTGGACCTGGGAGCCTTCACCCCGATCCTCTATGCCTTCGCCGACCGCGAGCGGATCATGGACATCCTGCAGATGGTCACCGGCTCGCGCCTGACCTACTGCTACTACCGCTTCGGCGGGGTCTCGGCCGACCTGGGCGAGAGCTTCATCCAGGCCACCCGCGAGTTCCTGAAGCATTTCAAGACCCGCATCCCCATGTTCCACGACCTGGTCACCGGCAACATGATCCTGCGTGGCCGCTGCGAACAGATCGGCGTCCTGCCCCTGGAGATGGCCCGGCGCTACGGCGCCACCGGTCCGGTGCTGCGCGGCTCGGGCCTGGCCTACGACACCCGCCGGGCCGAGCCCTATTCGGTCTATCCCGGCCTGGAGTTCCGGGTGCCGGTGGGAGTGAACGGCGACGCCATGGACCGCTACGACGTGCGCCTGGCCGAGATGAGCCAGAGCATCGCCATCATCGAGCAGGCCCTGGAGATCATGCCCGACGGACCCCACCTCAATCCCGACGTGCATGAGCGCCTCAAGCCCCCGCCGGGGGAGGTCTACTACGCGGTGGAGGGAGGCCGGGGCAAGATCGGGGTCCACCTGATCAGCGACGGTGGCCCCAAGCCCTACCGGGTCAAGCTGCGCTCGCCCAGCTTTTGCAACCTGCAACTGTTCGCCGAGCTGGCCCAGGGGACGTTGTTGGCCGACGCGGTCTCCATCCTGGGCAGCCTGGACCTGGTCATCCCGGAGATCGACCGATGACGCTGACCGAGATCATCAACCACCCCCTGACCCGGCTGGTGCTGGGCCTGGTGCTCATCCTGGTCTTCGTGGGCGTCAACGGCCTGATCCTGGTCTGGATGGAGCGGAAGGTGGTGGGCTTCATCCAGCGTCGGCCCGGTCCCTACGAGGTCGGCCCCCATGGCATTCTGCAATCGCTGGTGGACGGCGTGAAGCTGATCGCCAAGCAGCTGGTGACGCCCCGGGGCGCGGACCGCTTCCTGTTCTGGCTGGGGCCCATGCTCTCGGTGACCCCAGTGGTGATCTGCTTCCTGCCCATCCCCTTCAGCCCCGCCCTGACCGCCATGGATGTCAACCTGGGCCTGTTGTTGATCCTGGCCTTCTCCAGCGTCAACGTCCTGGCCCTGTGCGCGGCCGGCTGGGGCTCCAACAACAAGTACGCCCTGATCGGCGCGGCCCGGGCAGTGTCCCAGTCGGTGGCCTACGAGATACCGCTCCTGCTGTCGGTGCTGTGCATCGCCTTCCAGACCGGCAGCCTTAGCCTGAGCGCCATCGCCCAGGGCCAGAGCCAGGGCGTCCTGTCCTGGAACCTCTGGGTGCAGCCCCTGGCCTTTGTCATCTTCTTCATCAGCGCCACCGCCGAGACCAACCGCGCGCCCTTCGACCTGCCCGAGGCCGAGAGCGAGCTGACCGCCGGCTTCCACACCGAATACTCCGGCATGGGCTTCGGTCTCTTTTTCCTGGCCGAATACACCTACATGATCGTGGTCTGCTCGGTGGCCACCGCCCTGTTCCTGGGAGCCCACGACGGGCCCTTCCTGCCCGGACCATGGTGGTTCGTGCTCAAGGTCTACGCCCTGATCCTGGCCCTGATGTGGTTCCGCTGGACCTTCCCCCGGGTGCGGTTCGACCAATTGCTGAACCTGTGCTGGAAATGGCTCATCCCCCTGGGGCTGGTCAACCTGCTGGCCACCGCCCTGGTCCTGAAGCTGGTGGAGTGAGAGTCATGCCCGGACTGGCCAACACCGTAAAGGGACTGTGGAGCCTCATCGTGGGCCTGGGCGTCACCGGAGTGGAGTTCTTCCGCCCCCAGCTCACGGTCCACTACCCCCGCAAGGAGGTGGACAACCTGGCCACCTATCGCGGGCACATCGATCTGGTGGCCCGGGACGACGATCCCCTGACCCCCCGCTGCATCGTCTGCCGCAAGTGCGTGGCGGCCTGCCCCTCGGGCTGCATCGCGATCGAATCGCGCCTGGTGGGGGTGGAGCCCAGCGGCGACGCCCGGGAGCTGAGCCTGGCCCCGGGGTTGATCGTCACCGGCAGCCACGCCGCCCCCCCGCCCCGTCAGAAGATCCGGCGCGAGGTGGCCTCGTTTAATCTCAACTACAACCTGTGCAGCCTTTGCGGCCTGTGCGTGCAGACCTGCCCGGTGGATTCCCTGGCCTTCTCGCGCGAGGTCTATTTGTGCGGCTCGTCCCGGGCCGATTTCGAGTTCGAACTCCTGGAGCGGCTGCGCCGTCGCGCGGCCGCCGGCGGCCAGCGGGCGGCCTAGGCGCCAGGAGGGAGGTGGCATGGACTGGTTGGCATATCCGGCCTATGGGCTCTACTTGGTGCTGATCCTGCTGGGCGGCCTGGGCGCGATCTTCGCCCAGAGCCTGGTGCGGGCGCTGCTGGGCCTGATCCTGACCCTCTTTGGGGTGTCCGGGATGTACCTGTTGATGGCCGCCCCCTTCCTGGCCTTCATGCAGATATTGATCTACGTGGGCGCGGTGAGCGTGCTGATCTTCTTCGCCATCATGCTGACCCGCCCCAGCGACGGCGGCGAGGCCGGCCGGGAGGGCTCGCGCGGCCTGGGCCGGCTTCTCCTGGGCCTGGTCGCCGGCCTGGTCCCGGTGGCCATCCTGGCCGGGGTGGTGATCAGGAAAGCCCCCACCGAACTGCCGCTGAAGCCCGAGGCCAGCCTGGCCAGCCTGGGACAATACCTGACCGGACCTTACGCCCTGGCCTTCGAGCTGATCTCGGTGGCGCTCCTTGCGGCCATGGCCGGGGCGGTGCTCCTGGGTTTCGAGAGGAGGCGGGCGCGATGACCCCCCTGACCCTCTATCACCTGGCCGCGCTGCTGCTCCTGGGACTGGGGATCGTGGGCATCGTGTCCCGGCGCAGCCTGGTGGGCATGCTGATAGCGGTGGAGCTGATGCTCAACGGGGCCGGCCTGGCCCTGGTGGCCAGCGCCCGCCTGACCCCGGCGGTGGACGAACTGGGACAGCTGGGGGCGCTGCTGGTGATGGGCCTGGCCGCGGCCGAGGCCACCCTGGTCCTGGCCATCATCCTGGTGGTGGCCCGTCGCCTGGGAAGTTCCGAAACCGCCCGGGTCTCCGAGCTGAAGGGGTAAGCGATGATCGTGGAAAGCCCAGCCCTGGTCTGGCCCCTGATCATCACCGGCCTGGCGCCCTTCGCCCTGTGGCTGTTGCGGGGCAACATCAACCTGCGCGAGGGCGTCTCCTTCGCCGGCGGCATCCTGACCTTCGCGGTCAACCTGAGCTTCGCTCCCCAGGTCTTGGCCGGCAAGATCCTGCTCCTGCCCCTGTTCACCATCCTGCCCGGCATCGAGATCAAGCTCTGCGCCGACGGCCTGGCCTTGATCTTCGGCCTGGTCTCCTCCTTCCTCTGGATCCTGGCCACCTCCTACAACATCGGCTACATGCGCTCGCTCAATGAACACGCCCAGACCCGTTACTATTTCTGTTTCGCGGTGGCCATCTTCGGCGCGCAAGGCGTGGCCTACAGCGGCAACGTGCTGACCCTCTACCTCTTCTACGAGGTCATCACCGTCTTCACCTATCCCCTGGTGGCCCACCACCAGGACGAGGAAGCCTATCACGGGGCGCGCAAGTACCTGGTCTACCTGATGGGCACCTCCAAGCTCTTCTTCCTGCCGGCCATGGTGCTGACCTACGTCCTGGCCGGCACCCTGGACTTCCACCTGGGCGACATGGTCCAGGGCATCTTCCCGCCCGACGCCAACCCACTGTTGGTGCAGATCACCTATGGCCTCTACGTGGCCGGCATGGCCAAGGCCGCCATCATGCCCCTGCACAACTGGCTGCCCTCGGCCATGGTGGCCCCCACCCCGGTCTCGGCCCTGCTGCACGCGGTGGCGGTGGTCAAGGCCGGCGTGTTCTCCATCAGCCGGGTGCTGCTCTCGGTCTTCGGGGTGCAACTGATGGACACCTTGGGGCTGGGGGTGGCCACCGCCTGCTTCGCGGCCTTCACCATCGTCACCGCCTCGGCCATCGCGCTGACCAAGGACGACCTCAAGGCCCGACTGGCCTATTCCACCGTCAGCCAGCTCTCCTACGTGGTGCTGGGGGTGGCCCTGTTGTCCCCCCTGGCGGTGACCGGCGGCCTGGCCCACATCGCCCACCACGCCTTCAGCAAGATCACGCTCTTTTTCGCGGCCGGGGCCATCTACGTGGCCACCCATACCAAGAAGATCAGCCTGCTGCCCGGGGTGGGCCGGCGCATGCCCTGGACCTTCGGGGCCTTCGCCGTGGCCTCGCTGTCCATGATCGGCGTGCCCCCGGTCTGCGGCTTTGTCAGCAAGTGGTACATGGTCAACGGCGCGGTCAGCACTCAGCAGTACATCTTCCTGGTGGCGCTCTTGGCCAGCACCATCCTCAACGCGGCCTACTTCGCGCCGGTGGTATACCGGGCCTTTTTCGAGGAGCCCGCGCCAGGGGTGGATATCAGCCAATTCAAGGAGGCCCCCCTGACCATGGTCATCCCGCTGTGCTTCACGGCGGCGGTCTCGGTCTTCCTGGGCCTGTACCCCGAGACCTTCTTCCAGTTCATCCAGTCCTTCATGGGACGTTAGGAGGCGCGCCGGGTCATGACCAGCCACGACCATCAACCGCCCCAACCGGCCGCGCCCCTGGGACCCACCGCGATCAAGCTGCGGCTGGCCATGTATTTGGCCCTGGGGGTGCTGGTGGCCCTGAACCTCTTCGTCCTGCCCCACGACCCCCACTTCGGCCTGGACGGCTGGCCGGGATTCTGGGCGGTCTTCGGGGTGGCGGTGGCGGTGGGTCTGGGTCGCCTGGCCAAGGGCGCGGCCCACACCTTCCTGGGCAAGGACGAGGACTTCTACCTGCGCCGGGATCCCAAGCCCGCGCCGGCCGGTCCGGCCGCCGCGGGGCATGGCGGTCACGGCGGCCACGGGGGGCATTAGAATCGTGAGCGACTTCCTGCACCCGTCGCTGATCTTCCTGGCCTGCGCGGGCCTGGTCTGGCTCCTGCCGGGCCGGCTGGGGCGTTGGCTGCCGCCCATCGCCGGGGCCCTGGCCATCCTGGCGGTGCTCTCCCTGCGCCACGGGGATTACGCCCACTTCCGCTACCTGGGCCTGGACCTGGGCGCGGGGCGGGTGGACGCCCTGGCGGTGGTCTTCGCCCACGTCTTCGCCATCCAGGCCCTGATCGGCTTCATCTACGCCCTGCACGTGGATGACAAATGGCAGCACCTGGCCGCCTGCCTCTACATCGCCGGGGCCTTTGGCTGCGTCTTCGCCAACGACTATGTGGTGCTGTTCATCGGGTGGGAGCTGATGAGCGTCTCCTCCACCTTCCTGGTCTGGCTGCGGCGCTGTCCGGCCTCCACCGGGGCGGGCATCCGCTATTTCCTCTTCCACACCCTGGGCGGGCTGTGCGTGCTGGCCGGCCTCCTGCTGCGTCACCAGGCCCTGGGCACCTTCGCCTTCACCGCCATCGACCCGGCCAACGCCCAGTACTTCGACTACCTGATCATGGTGGGCTTCTGCGTCAACGCGGCGGTGATCCCCCTGCACGCCTGGCTGCCCGACGCCTACCCCGAGGCCACGGTGACCGGCGCGGTCTTCATGAGCGCCTTCACCACCAAGACCGCGGTCTACGTCCTGGCCCGGGGGTTCGCCGGCTTCGAGATCCTGGGGATCATGGGCACCCTGATGACCCTCTACGGCGTGTTCTACGCCACCATCGAGAACAACGCCCGGCGCATCCTGGCCTATCACATCGTCTCCCAGGTGGGCTACATGGTGGCCGGAATTGGCATCGGCGCCGCCATGACCATCAACGGGGCCTGCGCCCACGCCTACGCCCACATCCTCTACAAGGGCCTGCTCTTCATGGGCGCGGGCGCGCTCCTCTACAGCGCCGGAACCGCCAAGCTCAACGAGCTGGGCGGCCTGTTCCGACGCATGCCCTGGGTCTTCTACCTCTACATGGTGGCGGCGGTCTCCATCTCCGGCTTCCCGCTCTTCTCCGGCTTCGTCAGCAAGACCATGACCATCACCGGCGCGGCCGAGTCCCACCACACCTGGCTGGCCCTGGGCATGGAGGTGGCGGCGGTGGGCACCTTCCTCTCGGTGGGCATCAAGCTGCCCTTCTTCGCCTGGTTCGGCGGGCCGGACAAGGGCCTGCCCTTGAAGCCGGTGCCCTGGAACATGTACCTGGGCATGGGCATCGGGGCCTTCCTCTGCTTCTGGATCGGCATCCAGCCCGGCTTCCTCTACCACCTGCTGCCCAACCCGGTGGAGTACACGCCCTACACTCCCTGGCACGTGTTGCAGGCCTTGCTGCTGTTGGGCTTCACCGGCCTGGGCTTCTACATCCTGCGGGCGCGGATGACGCCCGAGGCCAAGCTCAACCTGGACTTCGACTACTTCTACCGCCTGGTGGCGCGGGTCTTCCTGGCCTTCTGCCGCCAGGTGGTGGAGCGCCTGGACAACTGGTGGACCGAGTTCTACGCGCGGGCCGGCCTGAAGGGAATGTTGAAGGTGGCCGCCGGCAGCGCCTGGTTCGACAAGGCGGCCATCGACGGCGTGGTGGACGGCACCGCCCTGGGGGTGCGGCGGGTGGGCCAAGGCGCGACCCTGGCCCAGACCGGACGCCTGCAGGATTACCTGGCCGCCGCGGTGGTGGTGGGGTTGGCGATCTTCGCCCTGGTCTGGTTCTGGGGCTGATGAGCTGGTGGAGGCCATGAACGTGAGCGCCTGGCCCGTCCTGACCTGGCTGGTTTTCTTCCCCCTGGCGGCCTGTCTGGTGCTGCCCTTGATCCGCGGCGAAAAGGCGGTGCGGGTCTTCACCCTGCTGGCGGGGCTGGCCGAATGCGCCCTGGCCTGGCCGCTGTTCTCCTTCGACCTGGCGGCCAAGGGCTACCAATTCGTGGAGCAGGTTCCCTGGGTGCCGTCCTGGAGGCTCAACTATTATCTGGGCCTGGACGGCATCAGCCTGCTGATGGTGCTGTTGACGGTGCTGCTGCTGCCATTGTGCGTGCTCTGCTCCTGGAGCTACATCGGCAAGCGGATCAAGGAATTCCATTTCTGCCTGCTGCTGATGACCGCCGCCTGCGTCGGCGTCTTCGTCTCCCTGGACTTCGTGCTCTTCTACATCTTCTGGGAGGCGATGCTGGTGCCGATGTTCCTGTTGATCGCGGTCTGGGGCGGTCCGGAGCGGCGCTACGCCTCGCTGAAATTCTTCCTCTACACCCTGGCCGGCAGCACCCTGCTCTTGGTGGCCATGGTGGCCTTCTACAAGGCCGGCGGCACCTTCTCCATTCCCGAGCTGACCGGCAAGAGCTATGGCTTCGAGTTCCAGTATTGGACCTTCCTGGCCATGGCCATCGCCTTCGCCATCAAGGTCCCGATGTTCCCCTTCCACACCTGGCTGCCGGCGGCCCACGTGGAGGCCCCCACCGCCGGGTCGGTGCTGCTGGCCTCGGTGCTGCTGAAGATGGGGGCCTACGGCTTCCTGCGCTTCTGCCTGCCGCTCACCCCCCTGGCCAGTCAATACTTCGCGCCAATGATGATCGCCATCTCCATCGCCTCGATCCTCTACGGCGGCTTCGTGGCCCTGGGCCAGCGCGACATGAAGAAGCTGATCGCCTACAGCTCGGTGGCTCACATGGGCTTCGTGACCCTGGGCATCTTCATCTTCTCGCTGCGGGGGTTGGAGGGGGCGCTGATGGTGATGCTCAACCACGGCATCACCACCGGCGCGCTGTTCATGCTGGTGGGGGCCATCTACGAGCGCAGCCACAGCCGCGAGATCGCCGAAAACCTGGGCCTGGGCAAGTTCCTGCCGGCCTACATGTTCTTCTTCGGCCTGTTCGCCCTCTCCTCCCTGGGCTTTCCCGGCACCAACAGCTTCGTGGGCGAGATCCTGGTGCTGATCGGGGTCTTTGCTTACGAGCCCTGGGTGGGCTTGGCCATCATCCCCGGGGTGATGCTGGGCGCGGCCTACATGCTGCGCCTGGGGCAAAAGCTGGCCTGGGGCGAGCCGGCCAAGGCCCCGGGCTGGCGCGACCTCAACGCGCGCGAGTGGGTCTACTTCCTGCCCCTGGCGGTGCTGGTGCTCTACATCGGCCTGGCTCCGGGCCTGACCCTGCGGGCCATGGACCCCACCCTGGGCCGGGTGCTGACCGAGTTCCGGGCCGGCCTGGCCCGGGTGGAGACGGAGCCCTCCCAGCCGCCCGCGCTGCTGGCCCAGAACCCGCAGATCAACCGCGCCGCCCCGGCCCCGGCCGGGGTCCCGGACAAGGAGTGAAGCCTTGCCACCGCTAGGCCTCTTGTTGCCCGAACTGTTCCAGACCGCTCTGACCGGGGCCTTGTTCGTGCAGGCCCTGGCCCGCCCGCGCGAGGCCGACCTGCCGCCCGGTCCGGCCGCGGCCACGGGCTGGGTGCCCTGGGCCGCGGCCCTGGGCGTGGCCCTGGCCCTGTGGTCCCTGCCGGCCCGGGGCTTGATCCTGTGGCAGGCCTACCAGTTGGACGGCCTGAGCCAGTTCTTCAAACTGGCGGTGGCGGTGGGCTTTTTCCTGGTGGCCCTGAACGCCCAGCGCCCGGCCGGGGTGCGCGCCGACCAACGGGCCGACTACTTCATGTTCCTTGCCCTCAGCTCCCTGGGCCTGATGCTCCTGGCCAGCGCGGTGGAGCTGATCACGGTCTACCTGGCCCTGGAAATCAGCTCCTACAGCCTCTACGCCCTGATTCCGCTGCGAGGCAAGGAGGGCAGGGCGGCCGAGGCGGGCATCAAGTACATCCTTTTCGGGGCGGTGGCCACCGCCCTGGCCCTCTACGGCCTGGCCCTGGTGCTGGCCACCCAGAACACCAGTTACCTGGCCGGCCTGGGCCAGCGGCCCTGGTCCTGGGGCGCGGCCCCCCTGGGGGTGGTGGGCATCTCGCTGTTCCTGGCCGGGTTCTTCTACAAGCTGGCCCTGTTCCCCTTTCACTTCTGGGCCCCGGACGTCTACGACGGCACCGGCAACCAGACCGCGGCCTTCGTGGCCACCATGCCCAAGCTGGGGGCGGTGGTGGTGCTGGTGCGGGTGGGCGGGTTGCTGGGGACGGAGAGCGAGGTCACGGCATTGTTGGCGGTGCTGGGGGCCCTGTCCATGACCTTCGGCAACCTGGCCGCCCTGGTCCAGCAGGACCTCAAGCGCCTGTTGGGCTATTCCAGCGTGGCCCACGCCGGCTACATCATGGTCGGCCTGGTGGCCTGCTCGGCCCAGGGATTGGCGGCGGCCAGCTTCTACAGCCTGGTCTACCTGCTGATGAATCTCACCGCCTTCTGGGTGATCTGCCGCCTGGCCGAGGACGGCCGCAACCTGGTGCTGGACGACTTGAACGGCCTCTACCAGCGCGCGCCCTTCCTGGCTTTCGTGCTGGCGGTGGCGGCCTTCGCCCTGGTGGGGTTGCCGCCCACGGCCGGGTTCATGGGCAAGCTCTTCCTGCTCGGCGCGGCCTGGGGCCGGGGGCATGACTGGCTGGTGGTGGTGGCCGCCCTGAACACCGCCATCTCGATCTACTACTACCTGAACCTGGTGCGCCACGCCTACACCCGCGAGGCCGAGGCCGCCCCGGCCGCCGCGCCGGTGGGAGGCCTGGTCTGGGGCGGGGTGCTGGCGGCGGTGCTGTTGATCCTGGGCGCCTTGCCGGCCCCGGTCTTCCGGTGGGCCGAGGCCGCCGGGATGCAGTTGGCGCGCTAATACCGGGCCGGAGCCCGGCCGTGGGAGGCCAAGGAGGAAACCATGTTCGACCGGGCCGTATACAGCGTTTGCGGCATGTGCGCGGTCAATTGTCCCATCGAGGTTTTCACCGCCCAGGGGCGCTGCCGCTTCATCCAGGGCCACCGCCAGGCGCCGGGCATCCGGGGCAGCCTCTGCCCGCGCGGCGCGGCCGGCCTGGCCCTGTTGGACGACGACCAGCGGCCGCAGTTCCCCCTGGTCCGCGAGGGCGAGCGGGGGGCGGGCCGCTGGCGGCGGGCCGGGTGGGACGAGGCCCTGGACCTGGCCGCCCAGCGCATCGCGGAGGTGCGCCAGGTCCACGGCGCGCGGGCGTTGATGCTCTCCGACGCCGGCGGACCCTTCAGCGACCTGGACCAGGCCCTGATCCGGGGGTTGGGTTCGCCCAACTACTTCGACGACCACTCGACCCGCAACCTCAACACCGACCAGGCCGCGCGTTCGCTCTTCGGTTTTGGCGAGGATGGCCTGGTGTGCGATTTCAAGCGCGCCCGCATGGTGGTGCTGCAGACCCGCAACCTGTTCGAGTCGGTGCATGTCCAGCAGCTCAACCACCTGCTGGACGCAATGGAGGGCGGCTGCCGTCTGACCGTGATCGACGTGCGGGCCTCGGTGGGCGCGGCCAAGGCCGACCGCTTCCTGATGGTCCGGCCGGGCAGCGACCTGGCCCTGAACCAGGCCGTGTTGCACGTGCTGCTGAAGGAGGAGATCTACCACCGCGAGTTCGTGGCCCGGCGCCTGGAGGGCCTGGAGGAGCTGCGCGCCTACGTGGAAGCCTGCACCCCGCAATGGGCGGCCGGCGAGACCGGAGTGGCGGCCGAGGAGATCGTGAACCTGGCCCGCGAATTGGCTCTCCACGCCCCGGCCGTGATCTGGCACCCGGGCTGGATGACCGCGCGCTATCGCGATTCCTTCATGGTGGCCCGCACCGCCTACCTGATCAACGCCCTCCTGGGCTCCATCGGCGCTCCGGGCGGCCTGCTGCTGGCCCCCCGCCCCGAGGACCTGGGACGGCATGGCCTCAACCGCCTGGTGGACCTCTATCCCCCGGCCGACGGCCCCCGGGTGGATCGCCTGAGCAAGGAGCATCCCCATCTCTCGACCCCGGGCGGGTTGCTGCACCTGGGCCTGGTGGCCATGGCCAGCGGCCAGCCCTACGCCATCAAGGGCTATCTCGTCTGCCAGCACGATCCCTTTGGCGCCTATCCCGACCAGGAGGCGCTGGGTCAGGCCCTGGCCAACCTGGAACTGCTTTTATGCGTCACCCCCACCTGGTCGCGCACCGCCTGGCTGGCCGACATCGTGCTGCCCTGCGCCAGCTATTTGGAGTCGGCCAGCATCGTGGGCCAGGTGATGGGCGTGACCCCGCGTTGGCTGGCTCGCAACCAGGCCCAACAGCCGGTGCACGACACCTTGCCGGACTGGCGGATCGTCTGCGCCCTGGCCGGCCGTTTGGGCCTGGACAAGCTGGCCTTCACCAGCATCGACGAGATATGGGCCTATCAACTGCGGGACACCGGAGTGATGGCCAGCGACCTGGCCAGCCGGGGGTTCGTGGATCTGCCTCCCGCCCCCTTGCCGCCGTCCGCGACCGGGCCTATTTTCGCCACCGACTCGGGCAAAATCGAGGTGGTCTCCCCGCGCTGGCAGGCGGCCGGGCTGGAATCCCTGGCCGCCTACCAACCACGCTCCGCCCCCGCCACCGGCTCCTTTGTGCTGACCCTGGGACGCTCGGGTCTGGAGCGCCAGGACTGCACCGCCAACAACTCCCTGCTCCAGCAACGGACCCCGGAGAACAGCCTTTGGCTCAACGCCGACCAGGCCCGCGGCCTGGGATTGGCCGAGGGCGACAGGGCCAGGGTCAGCGGGGGAGGGGCCAAGGGGGAGGTCCGGGTGACGCTCAGCGAGTTCATCCACCCCGAGGCCGCGTTTCTGCTGCACGGCTTTGGCCAGGACCTGCCACCCGAGGCCCGCATCCAGGGCAAGGGCCTGGACGATGGGGTCTTCATGGCCGGCGGGCTGGAGCGCTACGACCCGGCTGGCGGCGGCTTGGCCTTGCAGGAGGTGGTGATCTCGGTGCGCAAGGCCTAGGGTTTCGCGGCAGGCCCGCGGGATGACCCCACGGCTCGCCCATCCTGGGCGATAGACGGAGACCAACCAGGAAGGCGACTCCCTCCGCGACCTCGACCAACGAGCGGTCGGGGCGGATGTCGTGCGGGGCCAATATCGCAAAATAAGAATCCTTGCGCCTGGCCGCCGCCTCCGGCCGGGGGCTGGATTCGTCGGCCTTGGCGGCGGCCTGGCCTCCGGCGCGACCTTTATGTTCAACCGCCCATGGAAGCAAGCAGCGAATTCCTGCCGTTCACGCCGCGGCCCTGGGGTGGCCGGGTGGTGTTGTGGGACCACTCAAGGCAGGGTGGACCGGTCGGTTGAGCCCGAGCCTCACCTGGCTGGCCGCCAGGCCGCATTGGCCAGCCGTCCTTGGCCCGCCGAACCGCAAAGCGACGCGAGTGCAGACAGCCACGGTGGGATACTAGGTAGGATGCGGCCCCGGCGGTCAGGCGGGAACGGCTTGGGCGGGCGGTAGGGATAGGGTGCGGGTTGGGGCCATCGGACCAGCCCTGGGGTTGGGTGGATCGGCCCGGTGGCGACTGGCCCTCATAAGCGGAAGGCGGGACCACCATGGGCAAACCCCATTGTGTATCCCGCCGGTGTATCCGCGATTCTCGGAGCCTGTGGGGTGCTGCGCTAATTGCCTAGCAGCAACACCATGTTACGCCCCGGTGATTGGCTGGTGGAGATGATGGGAGTATGCCGGGCGGGATGCTAACGGCTGTAATCACTCATCATCCGCCGCAATCAACTGGGGTGAGAGTGTAGCCGAGAGGTGGTGCATAGTCAAGACTGATCAAAAAGACAGATATAGGGTGGGGTTTATGGGGAAAAGGAATGAACTCAATTCAGCGCAACAGACATTGATTATTACCCTTGACCCAGGTCCAGATTCTTGGGCATAGTACCTGCGCTCGCATACTCGCCAATTCTCGCGACCTGGGGGTTACACATGCGCAAGCTGCTGTTTGTTCTCGTCCTGGTGTTGGCCTTTTCCGCTCCCGCTCTGGCTGACAACTCCCGCTTCTACGGCCTCTGGCAAGTCACCGGCAAGATTGGCAGCTACGCCATTGACCCCTTCCTTTTCGCTTTGGGCGACCGCGACTACAGCGATAACGCGCATGTCCAGTGGCAGGGCTTCGGGGACGCTGGCTGGGTGCCGACTGAGTGGGTGGAAAACGGGAACTACTTCTACTCAAAGATGGCCCATGACGGGAACTTCCTGTGGGCGGACGCCAACTTCGTAGATTCCGGCTGGGCCAGCGGGCATCCTGGTTGGGCCGTGCGCGGCATGATGTACACCTGGATCAACGGCGATGATATCACCATGGACGTCTACCTCTGCGACCCCAGCAAAAAACCGGTCCATAAGTTCACCCGGTTCGAGATTGACATGAACGACAGCATCACCCAGGCCAACATCACGGCCCAACTCTTCGACTACACCAACGGGTTTCACTACTACCGGGCCACGGGCACCATGGAGAAGATTGGCCGTTACGAAGGCGGCCAGTTCTTACTTAACTAGGCCCACCGGCCAAAACTCGATAAAGCGTCTGCCGGCTGATTCCGAAGCGGCGGGCGATGGATGCCTTTTCCTCGCCTGCGGTCACGGCTTCCCGCACTGCCTGGGCCTGATCCGGGGTCAGGCTGGGCTTGCGACCCAGGTGCTTGCCTGCCGCCCTGGCTGCGGCGATGCCCTCCCGCTGTCGCTCCCGGATCAAGGCCCGCTCGAACTCGGCAAAGGCCCCCATCATCTGAAACATGAGCTTCTGCATGGGGTCTTCATCGCCCCGGAAGGTCAGCCCTTCCTTGTGGAAGCGGACCACCACCCCCTTGCCGGTCAACTGTCGGACCAGGCGTTGCAGGTCTTCCAGGTTCCGGGCCAGCCTGTCGATGCTGTGGACATGCAGGGTGTCGCCCTCCCTGATCCAGTCCAGGCAGGCGGCAAGCTGGGGGCGGTTGGTGTCCTTGCCACTCAGCTTGTCCATAAAGACCTTCTCCAGGTCCACCCCGGCTAGCTGCCGGTCCGTGGCCTGGTCCGTGGTGCTGACCCTGATATAGCCGACTTCACCCATGGCCTCTGACTCCTGGTGGTGGTGGTTGGGGATGTGCGTCACACAAAGACTAAGACCTTGCGGACGGAATGTCAATAAAATATCATCACCACCTTTTGAGACACCAAGAATCAGGGGGTTATGACCGCTTCTGGTGGCGTCCATCAAGGTTTACTTTTCGGACAGATGCGGGACGGGGGCGGTAAGACAGCGGCGGCGCGACCCGGACAAGGGCAGGACTGGGGCGGCACCCAACCGCCCGGCCCAGGCAGCCCCTCACCCCCTCCAGGGCTGGCGACCAGGACAGACCCATACCCAAGCATGGGTCCGCCCCTGATCGTCGTTCCTGGGCCTCAAATCGGCTGTTGCAGCGTGACCGCGAACCGCCCGGCGTTGGCCAGGCCCTTTCCCCTGCCCTGAAGCTTGGGGTTGTGGCCGGTGCGGTACGGGAACAGCGGACAGGGCGCATGGCCGCACCCCTTGGGTTCGGCGGTGGACCTGCCCAGGCAGTCAACGCACTTGGCGCGGATGGCCCGAAGCGGGGTCAGCTTGGCCTTGGGGTTTCTGCTCCCGAACCGGTAGGGATGCAGGGGGCAGGACTGGCTACGGCAGGCGCGGACAAGGCCCGGCTGATCGTTCATGCAAAGAAGGCACTCCTGACGAATAGCGACAAGATAACTCATGGCGACTCCTGACCCCGGATGACCAGGGCTGGCGGTGGTGTTGGTGGTTGAACTTGGGCGGCTAGTTATGAAGCGGAAACGGGGTGAGGAAGTTTGCTGGGCTGTGTTGGTATGGGTCGGCTCCTGATCGTCGCTCCTGGGCATCAAATCGGCTGTTGCAGCGGGGCAGGCAGGCTGGTTGGACAAGGGGAGGGACTGGGTGACACCGCGCCCACTGTCCACCCACCCCACCCCAGCAAGGGCCGGGAGAGGGCCAAGCTGACAAGGGCCACAAGCTGGGGTGAGGGCGGCTGGTTGGGGTGTTGATCGGCGGGGCTGGGCAGGAGAGCTTTAGGCCAGGCAGGGACGGGGCTGCCGTGGTAGCATCTATCCTTCAAGCCGTGACGGGGCTTGGCTGGTTACCCCCAGGGCCATCGTTCCAGGTGGTTAGTCGCTGACCCCGGCACAGGGGGGAAGCCGGAAGGCCGGAGCCGGTCGGATAGGCCCTCAGAAATGTGGCCCAAAACTACGGGAAGGTGTCGAGGAAATCCGAGGGGGCTTGGCCCGCAGGTGGACTACATACGCATCAATATCGGGGCTGGTGATCTCAGAGACCCGCCGGTCTGCTCCGAAGTAGTCTATGACTCTTTGGCCAACCTCGATTAACTTCTTACCAGATTTACAACCCTCCCCCCAACCTCCCCTCTTTCCCTCCCCCTTGGGTAATTGAGAGGTATACCGAAGGGCAAGGCCCAGGGTCCAGACACCACCCTTAGGGGTTCCCCCCATAGGGGAGGGTGTGTCCACCACCGAAGGTGGCGCTTGCATGGCTTGGAACTCAGTCCAAACCCTAAGAGCTTCCTCCCTGGTGTAGCAAGTCTGGGACCAGCGTTTGCCATGCAACTGTCTTTGCACTAGGAATTTATCACCCTTCCTGGTGATTCCTCTCGGCAACTTAGACATACTCAGCCCTTCCTAGTAGTCTGGGTTCTACTAAGTAGTCTTGGTTTTGAAATCCGAAAGACAGGTAGTGGGAACCTGTGATAGGTATCTCCATGTGATAGATTCAGTAAGTCTATGTGTGTCTAAGGAATACTTAGATATACTACTAAGTTTTTCCTTTTGTTCTCCCTTTCAAGTAGGAGTAGAGAAGTCCGCCTAACTTGACCGAATATCCTGTTTTCATTATCCTTGTTGTTTTTCAACAGCATCACCCGGCAGCATTTGGAGTATTTGCTGAACCGCCATCCGGCCCGCCGGGGTCACGCCACCAAAAGACAACCCCCGGCCTTGTATAGCCGGGGGCTGGGTCTTCGGGACGGTGCCGATGTTAGGCGGGCTTGGGCCAGCTTACAACCACGTCCCAGCGGCCAATGACAGCAAGCAGGCTCCTATAGGAGGGTGTCTCCTGGTCTTCCCGCCAGCAATCCCACCCCGGCCGGACTGCCTCACCCACGAACCAGTCCGCCCCAGGGGGGATCATGCGCACCAGGCGGGCGGCCTTCACCCCCAGCCAGACAGCGGCAGACAGGGCGCGGTAACAGATTCGATCAACGGCGGCTTGGGTCATGGTGGTGTAGGTGGTGTAGGTGGTGGTGGTCTGCGGCATTATGGCCCTTCTCCTTTAGCTTGATGGTTGGTGGTCTGGTCTTCACCGCCGCCCCGTGGGGTGGGCGGATATTTAGCTGGCTACCCTCACATGGGTTGACCCCTGATCGCCGCTCCTGGGGCATCTGGGGCTGTCGCTGGCATGGCGCTTCACTTCCCCCGCGCCCACTTACTGGCGGCAAGCTCGGCCAGGGCGGGTATGTCCTGGTCCCAGGTCAGCTTGCAGATGACTTCATCGCGCAAGGTGGCGACGGGGTACCTACCGGCATAACGGGCGGTCACGCCGATGTCCGCGCCCTTCTCTTCGTGGCCGACCACGGCTTGCACCAATTGGGGGGCTATCAGATCAACCCGCAAGGTCTGGTGAACGACCGTATTCCGAAAGCTGTGGAAGACCTTACTGCTTTTTTCGCCTGTCCCTCCCCCAATGTCCAACCCGCGCCGGTAGCGAGTGAACCACTGCCCCACGGTATGAGCCATGCTGCGCTTGACGTTGGCCGCAAGCTCCGGGAATAGATTCTGGGAGAGAGGGTGCTTCGTCTGTGTCCGGTGGGAATAGTCGAGCAGACCCAGCCTGTCAATCAGGAACAGGTGGATTGGCACTAGCCTTTTACCAGCTTCCGTTTTGCCTTCATTCTCACGGCTGTTGACGTCGAATACCCACACCCCATCCTGCTGGCGCAGGTCGGCATGGCGAAGCTGGGCAATTTCATTGATCCGCATTCCGGTGAACAGGGCCACCAGGGGGCACCAGAACCGCGATGGATGCGGGTCGGTTGCAGGCAGGTAGGTAGAGGGGTCGAACAGGGTCTTTAACTCGTCCACGGTGAAGTGGTCGCGGTTGGACTTGACCCGGCCGGACTTGGCCCGCTTGTACGCCTTCGGCATCTGGAATGCCTCATTTAGCCACCGGGCCTCAAAGCCTATGTCCCGACCATATTCACTCTCGGCCCATTTGAGGAAGGTTCTGGTGGCGGTGAATCGTTCGGCCACGGTGGATGGGTCCATGCGCTTCCCGGGCGGTATCTCCATGCTGGCCAATTCGGCAAAGCTTTTTCCCCTATAGTCCCGGTCTTTGTTCCGGTTCTTGGGCATCCCTTTCAGGACTTCGCAAAAGCGCCTGACATGATCGCGGGTGATCTTGGTGAGGTGCAGGTCTTCACCGGCCACCACTTCTCGCATGATGTCCACGAATAGGGACAACCGGCCGGTGATATCCTTCAGACTGGCGGGCTTCCAGTCCGGCCGCTTGACCTCGATATACTTGGCCACGGCTGCTGATAGTCGCGGGACTTCAGTCTGGATGGCTGCGGGTGTTGAAGCCACAGCCGATGCCGGCGGCTGCTGTGGTGTGGGGGGATTTGGCGGGGATTGGCTTAGGAGATAACTATTAGATTCCCGTAGTGTTTGGATGATGGAAAGACCCTCTTCCACCAAATCTAGGTTCGGGGTTAGGCTACCATCAAAGAAAGGGGAGGTTGCCGCCTCCAGGATTGCCATTTCGCCCATGAGTGCAGCGTTAGCCAGCTTGGCGTATTGAGTTATGGCGGCCTTTTCCACTTCTTTGTAACCCGCCACTGGTATGGCATCCGCTCCCCGGCTGTTGGCCTTGGGCACCCCGGCCTCTTCCAGAATGAGGCGAGTCAGGGGTTTAATCACGTAGTAGTCTCGTGCTGCCAGGGCATCCATGTGCACCTTGAAAAGCTTCATGGATAGCTCCCGTGTTTCGTCTGGGCTTTCAGTCATGTTCTTCATCAGTAGATCGTGTTCCCACTGCATGGCCAAGGACTTGTCAAACCATGCCTTCACCACCTCCCGTATCTGCTCGTCACTGAGTCGGGCCAGGGCCTCTAGGTCAAACTCCCGCCAGCCATCACCCAGCCCACCCCTTTGCTCTGTTTGCATCGCCAGCCGCTCCCGCAACAGGTTGAAAATCAGGTGTGCCACCACGGCCAGCTTCATAGCCTGGGGGCGAGCCTGGCGCAAGCTGGGAGTCTGAAGGCTGCGGCGAAGTTCGGACCGGCCCAGGAAGGGCCTCAGATCGTCAGGCACCCGAATGCGGAAGTGCAGACAGCCACGGTGGGATACTAGGTAGGATGCGGCCCCGGCGGTCAGGCGGGAACGGCTTGGGCGGGCGGTAGGGATAGGGTGCGGGTTGGGGCCATCGGACCGCCCCTGGGTTTGAGTGGACCGGCCTGGTTGTGGCTGGGCCTCATAAGCGGAAGGCGGGACCACCATGGGCAAACCCCATTGTGTATCCCGCCTGTGTATCCGCGATCCTCGGGGGCTGTCTGGCGTTGCGCTAAATTATCAGCAACAACGATATGTTACGCCCCGGTGCTTGGCTGGTGGAGATGATGGGACTCGAACCCACGACTTCCACGTTGCGAACGTGGCGCTCTCCCAACTGAGCTACATCCCCATTAGGAAAAGGACGGTCGGCGGCTTGGGTCGTGGCTGGGCAAGGATGAATTAACTAAGCCGCCTGGCGTCCGTCAGGCATTTATACCGGCCGCAAGGGCATAAGTCAACCGAGCCCCGGTCTTTGCCAGACACCCGCCCGCGCCTGGCTCTCGACATCCGTCAGGAAGCGTGTTAGCATGTTCTCCTGCGCACTTGGGGCGCGCAAGCCCGGGCGAGGGACGCTGGCTTTGGCGAGGAGAATCATGGCCCGACAGGCGGTTATCCAACGCACCACCCGCGAGACCAGCATCAACCTCAGCCTGGACCTGGACGGCCGGGGGCGGGCGGAGGTGGCCACCGGGGTGGGCTTCTTCGACCACATGCTGACCCACGTGGCCTTCCACGGCTATTTCGATCTGGCCCTGGAGGCCCAGGGCGACCTGCACGTGGACCCCCACCACACCGTGGAGGATGTGGGCATCTGCCTGGGACTGGCCCTGCGCCAATGCCTGGGCGACCGCCAGGGACTGGTGCGCTATGGCCACGCCCTGGTGCCCATGGACGAGGCCCTGGCCCAGGTGGTGGTGGACTTGAGCAACCGCCCCCTGCTGGTGGTGGACGCCCCGCGCCGTCCGGGCAGCGTGGGCCAGTTCGATGGTCAACTGGCCGAGGAGTTCTGGCGGGCACTGGCCATGAACGCCGGCCTGACCTTGCACGTGCGGCTGCTTTATGGAGACAATGACCATCACATGCTGGAGGCGGCCTTCAAGGCCCTGGGCCGGGCCCTGGACCAGGCCACCAGCCTTGACAACCGAGCCAGGGGCGTGGCTTCGACCAAGGGGGTGTTATGAGCGGCCGTATCATGCGCTGGATTGGCATTGGCGGCGTCCTGCTGCTGACCCTGGGCCTGGCGGCCTGCCAGGCCGCCAGGATGGCCGATCGCCGCACCTCCGACTGGCAGCCCCAGCGGGTGGCGGTGCTGCCCTATCAGGCCGCCATCGGCGGCGAGGAGGGCAACGTGCGCTCCCCGCTGACCGGGGCCAGCTTCCGTCCCGGCCCCATGATCGAGGGCGCGGGCATGGCCCTGGACGCCTCGCTGAACCAATGGCTGCCCAAGGTGGCAAATTTCCAGATCATCCCGGTCAGCCAGGCCGGCGCGGTCTTCGACCGCATGCGCCGGGAGGACATCTCCCTGAACCTGATGCAGGCGGTGCGGGCCACCGCCGAAAGGCTCAAGGCCGACGCGGTCCTGGTGGGCTTTGTCTACCGCTTCGCCCAGAGGGTGGGCGGACCCTACGCCGCCGATCGCCCGGCCTCGGCCGCCTTCGACCTCAACCTGATCCGGGTCAGTGACGGCGCGGTGATATGGAAGAACTCCTTTGACGAGACCCAGCAGGCCTTCAGCGAGGACATCCTGGCCGCCAGCCAGTACATGGACCGCGGCCTGCGCTGGTTCACGGTGCAGGAGTGGGGCGACATCGGCCTGGGCCAGCTCCTGGAGCGCCTGCCCTGGCGCAAGGAAGCCCCCAGCAAGCCGGCGGAGTAGGGCGGTGGAGGTCATTCCGGCGGTGGACCTGAAGGGCGGACGCTGCGTGCGCCTCAAACAGGGGCGCATGGAGGACGAGACCGTCTTCAGCTCCGATCCGGTGGCCATGGCCCGCCAGTGGCAGGACCTGGGCGCGACCCGGCTGCACGTGGTGGACCTGGACGGCGCGGTGCGGGGCCGGCCGGCCAACGCCAGCGTGATCGAGGCCATCTGCGCCGCGCTCGACATCCCGGTTCAGCTGGGGGGTGGGGTGCGCGACGCCGCCGGCCTGGCCGCCACCCTGGCCCTGGGGGTGGACCGGGTGATCCTGGGCACCCTGGCCGCCCGCCAGCCGCAGCTGGTGCTGGAGATGGCCCGGGAGCATCCCGGCCGGGTGGTGGTGGGCATCGACGCCCGCGAGGGCAAGGTGGCGGTGGCCGGCTGGACCGAGACCAGCGCCACCGACTACCTGGACCTGGCCCGGCGCTTCGATCAGCCCGGGGTGGCGGCCCTGGTCTTCACCGACATCGCCCGCGACGGCATGCACAGCGGGGTCAACCTGGACTCCACCGAGCGCCTGTGCCGGGCGGTGAGCCGGCCGGTGATCGCCGCCGGCGGGGTGCACGATCTCGAGGACATCCGCCGCCTCAAGGCCCTGGTCCCCCTGGGCCTGGCGGGCTGCATCACCGGGCGGGCCATCTACGAGGGCAGCCTGGACCTGGCCCAAGCCCTGGCCCTGGCCGCGGCATGATCCTCCGGCGGACCTGGCCGGCCGCGCTCCTGGCCGGCCTGCTGGTCTGCCTGTCCGCCGCCTGCCACGCCCCCGCGCCCCCGGCCCCTCCGGTGGCGGCGCCATCCCCGACCGAATTCCAGGGCCTGAGCCAGGACCCGGCGGTCTATCTGGCCGGGGCCAACTGGCGGCTCGATCCCGCCTACCAGGCCCAGCGGGTGGCCGAGCTGCGCCAGGCCCATTTCGCGCCCTGGGGGCAGGCGCGCCCCCTGCTTTCCGCCGCCGAATTCCGGGAAATCCTGGAATCGCTCACCGCGCGGACCGGATATGGAGAGAACACCTTGGCCCTGGGGCCGGAGTGGGGGGCGCGGCTGCGGGCGCTGGCGGAGGCGGAGGCCTATCCCAACGCCGGCTGGCCCGGCCTGACCCTGCACGACGGGGACCTGCGCTCCCTGCCCACCCGCCGGCCCCAGCTCAAGGGTTTTGGCCACGCCGGCGAGGGCCTGGCCTTCGACCGGCTCCAGGAATCCCGGCTGCCCCCCGGCTCCCCGGTCTGGGTCTGCCACGCCAGCCGGGACGGGGCCTGGCTGTTCTGCGACACCCCCATCGGCTCTCACTGGTTGGCGGCGGAAAAGGTGGTCCGGGTTGATGACGAGCTGATGCGGCGCTGGCGGAGCGCCCCCCTGGCCGCGATTCTGCGCGACGGGACGGGGTTGAGGGATCAACAGGGCCGCTTCATCTGCCAGGCCGACCTGGGCGCGCTGCTGCCCCTGGTCGGCCAGGATGGCGACGGATTGACTCTCCTGGCCCCCCAGGCCTGCGCCGGCCAGGCCGACGCGGTGACCGTGAACCTGACCCCGGACCAGGCCGCGCCCCTGCCCCTGGCCCTGACGCCCTCGGCCCTGGCCAGGCTGGCCGCGCCCCTGATGGGCCAGGCCTATGGCTGGGGCGGCAGCTTCGGCGGCCGGGACTGCTCGGCCCTGGTGCGCGATCTCTTCCTGCCCTTTGGCCTCTGGCTGCCGCGCAACTCCCGCCAGCAGGCCGAGGCCGGGGCGCGACGCTGGGAGCTGGAGGGGATGTCGGCCCAGGACAAGGAGGCCCTGGTCCAGCGCCAGGGTCGGCCCGGGCTCAGCCTGCTCTACCTGCCGGGCCACATCATGCTCTACCTGGGACAACGGGAGGGCCGGGCGGTGGCCCTGCACGCCCTCTGGGGCCTGCGCACCCTGGATCACCAGGGCCGGGAAGGGCGCTGGGTGGTGGGGCGGGTGGTGATCAGCGACCTCTGGCCCGGCCGTGGCCAGGGCGAGGCGGTCCTGGCAAGCTCCGAGCCGGGCCATCGCCTTACCGCCCTGGTCAATCTGACGCCGGACTCGGCCCTGGCGCCCTAGCCGTCAGCGGGTCCGCCGCCGGGATCAGGCCTGGTCCCGGGGCGGCTCTCCGGCCCGGTCCCGCTCCAGGCCCTTGGCCAGGCGTTGGGCCAGGGGAGCCAGCAGCGCGCGCAGGCGGGAGAGGGCCTCCGGGGCGTTGGACAAATCCCCCGCCCGGCCCAGCATCTCCAAGGCCCGGGCCGCCTCCCAGATCTGGTTCTGGTCGAAATAGCCCAGCGAGCCCTTGAGAGCGTGGGCGTGCAGGGCCAGGGCGGCCGGATCGGCGGCGGCCAGGGCGTCGCCGATGGCCTGGACCTGACGGGGGTGTTCTTCCAGGAAGACCTGCACGATCTCCGGGGGCAGTTCCCGCGGGACCGCCGGGCCAGGCCCGGGGGGCAGACCGGCCTCATCCTCCTGGCGTGGGGTACACTCCCGGGCCTTGGCCGTCACCCGCTCCAGAATGGCGAAAAGCTCCCGGGGCTGGAAGGGCTTGACCAGGTAGTCGTCCATGCCGGCGGCCAGGCAGGCCTCGCGGTCGCCGGTCAGGGCCTGGGCGGTCACCGCCACGATGGGCACCCGGGGCAGACCCCGCTCCATCTCCTCCTGGCGGATGAGGCGGGTGGCGCCGCGTCCATCCAGGCGGGGCATCATGACGTCCATCAGGATCAGGTCCCAGCCTCCCCGCCGCCAGGCCTCCACCGCCTGTAGCCCATCCCCGGCCACCTCCACCTGATACCCCCGGCTCAGCAACAGGGCGGTGGCCAGCTTCTGATTGAGCAGGCTGTCCTCGGCCAGCAGCACCCGCAGGGGGAGTTCCCGCGGGGTCGGGCAGGGGGGCTGTTGGGCGGCCTCGGGTCCGGGCTGGACCCGCAGCAGCTTGGCGGCGGTGGACCAGAGGCGGGACAGGCGCACCGGCTTGGGCAGCACCGCGCAGGAGCCCAGGAGCATGGCCCGGCTGCGCTCGGAGAGGTTGTGGTTGGAAACCAGGAAGATCACCGGCAGCGAGGCCTCCTGGGGCTGACGTCGCACCTGGCCCAGAAGCTCCAGGCCGTCCATGCCCGGCAGGCGTCCGTCCAGGATCATCAGGTCGCAGGAGCGGCCGGCCTCCCGGGCCAGGCGCAGCTGACGCAAGGCCCCGGGGGCGTCGTCGGCCTGGCGGGTTTCCAGGCCCATGGCCGCGGCCAGCTCCACCAACACTTGGCGGGTGACCGGGTTGCCCTCCACCACCAAGGCCAGGCGACCCGTCAGCGACGGCCCCTGGCGGGGCTGGTCGCGCCCCGGACCCAGGCGGGCCGTGAACTGGAAGACGCTACCCTGGCCCAACTGGCTCTCGGCCCAGATGCGGCCGCCCATCAGCTCCACCAGTTGCTTGGCGATGTGGGTGCCCAGGCCGGTGCCGCCATAGCGCCGGGTGGTGGAGCCGTCGGCCTGGGTGAAGCTGTCGAAGATCCGGTCCAGGCGGTCGACCGGGATGCCGATGCCGGTGTCGCTGACCCTGCCCTGGATCATCACCCCCCGCTGGTCTTGACCCACCAGCAGCAACTCGACCACCACCTGGCCGTGATGGGTGAACTTCAGGGCGTTGCCCAGCAGATTCAGCACCACCTGGCGCAGGCGCAGGGGGTCGCCCACCAGGCGTGGCGGCAGGGCGGGGTCCAGGCGCAGGATCAGCTCCAGGCCCTTCTGGTGGGCGCGGAAGGCCAGGGTCTCCACCACCGACTCCAGCAGCGGCCGCACCTCGAAATCCAGGCTCTCCAGCTCCAGGGCCCCGGCCTCGATCTTGGACAGGTCCAGGATGTCGTTGATCAGGCCCAACAGGGATTCGGAGGCGGTCTGCACCGCCTCGATGTATTCCCGCTGCTCCTGACTCAGCTCGGTCTCCAGGGCCAGGGCGGTCATGCCCAGGATGGCGTTCATGGGGGTGCGGATCTCGTGACTCATGTTGGCCAGGAACTGGCCCTTGGCCTGGCTGGCGGACTCGGCCTGCTGGCGTGCGCGCACCAGGCCGGTGATGTCGTGGATGTTGAGGATGAAGCCCTGGTAGCGTTCATGGATGAACAGGGGCTGCACCCGCAGAGAGAAATGGCGGTCGTCCCGGGACAGATCCAGGGGGGCGATGGAGGTGGCCCCGGCCGCCTGGCGCTGGTGGGAGAGGACCTCCTCCACCGGGGCCACCCACTCCGGGGGCACCACCGAGCGGAAGGAGCGGCCCACCGGGGCCTGGAGGGGGTCGCCAAAGGCCTGGAGGCACCAGGAGTTGATCTCCATGATCCGGCCCTGGGCGTCGGCCACCACCACGCCCTCGTCCATGCCCTCGATCATGGCGCGCAACTTGCCGGTGTCCAGTTGGGCCATGGCGGCCATGGCGCTGGCCTCGTCCAGGGCCTCGGCCAGGGCCTGCTTGGCCTGGCGCAGGTTGGCCTGCAACTGCTCGGTGCTGACGAGGTAGGTGAGGATCTGGGCCAGGTATTGCACCAGACTGGCCTGGTCGGGGTCGGCGGGGGAGGGCTTGACCACCAGCACCCCCAGGGTTTGTTGGGATGTGGCCAGGCGATGAACCCCACCGTCGTCCCCGCCCAGCAGGCCGCGCGCGGCCTCCAGGACCGTGACCTCCGGCGACAGGGGCAGCTCGGCCGGTTCCTGGGGCCACCGCCCCCCCCGGCCCCAGCGCCGCAGCACCCGGTTCTGGTGGGGGAAGTCGCCCGGAGGGGCCGGGTCCGGGGCGGGGCGGGCCTCGGTCAGCCAGATGGAAGCCTCGGTCAGGTCCAGGATGTTTACCAGGCGGTCGCAGCAGACCTGGAGCTTGACCTCCAGGTCCAGGTCCTGGTGCAGGAAAGCTCCCAGCTCGGTGAGCCGCGAGCGGCGCCGCGAGCGCAGGTGCAGGATCTCGTCGGTGCGCTGGCGTTCGGCCATTTCCCGCTTGAGCTGGTCCAGGGCCTGCTCCTGGGAGAGGGTCCGCTGGCGCACCAGCTCCTCCAGGCGCAGGCGCTGGTCCTGGAGCTGGGCCTCGGCCCGGCGGCGAACGCCCAGCTCGTGGGTGAGCTGCTGGTTGAGGTTCTCCAGGTTTTGGCGCTGCTCCTGCTGGGCGCGCACCAGGTGGGCCAGGGCCTGGGAGAGGGCGCCCACCTCGTCCGGGCCGGCCGGGGGCAGGTCCTGGTCGGCCAGAGGGCGGCCCTGGCTGGCCAGATCGGCGGCCTGGGCCAGGCGGCGCATGGGATGGCTGATGCGGCCGGCCAGGAACCAGGCCCCGGCCGCCATGAGAAGGCTCATCAGGATGCTGGCCGCCAGGATCTGCCGGCCCAGGGCCCGCACCGGGGCCAGGGCCTCGTCCAGGGATTGGCGCACCACCACCAGCCAGCCCAAACCGGGATAGTCGCGGTGGCCGGCGCAAATGGCGGCCCCGGCCAGGTGTTCCACCCCGGCGGGATCCTGGAAGGCGAGGAATTGGTGGGGGCGGCCGGGCTGGGCCGCCTGGCGCAGACGCTCCAGCAATTCCGGAGGCCAGACGGCCTGGTCACGCTCCGGCCCCAACAGCTCCGCGCCGCCGCGACCCAGGATGTAGATCGACAGGTTGGCGCGCTCCTCCTCCGGCCGCAGCAGGGAGTCGCGCACCTCCCGGGCCCAGGACCAACTGAGGTGGCTGCACAGAACCCCCAGGAACTCGCCGGCCGGCGAATGCACCGGCGTGGCCACGTCCACCAGACGCAGGGGCGAGCCCACGCTGGGCGGCAACAGCTTGGCCAAGAGGAAGGCCTCGTGCACGTCGCCCAGGAAGGGGCCTTGGCTGCCGCCCTGGAACCACTCGCGCTGGGCCACGCCCTGGCCTTCCAGCAACCCGCCGGTGGCGGTCAGGATGGTCCCCTTGGCGTCGGTCAGGCCCAGCCAGGCATAATGGGGGAAGGTCTGGCGCACCTCCTCCAGGAATTGGCGCTGGCGCCACGGGCTGGCCTGGGGGTCGCGGATCACCTCCAGGCCGGCCAGGATCTGGACCTCGCGCCAGCGCTCGAACATGCCCCGGTCCAGCTTGTCCGCCAGTTGAAAGGCCTGCTCGGCCAGGTTGTCGCCGATCTTCAGGACCAGCCGCTCCCGGGCCAGCAGCCCGATGGCGAGCATGACCAGGGCGGCCAGGAGCAGGGCGCTGCCGCCGATGGCCAGGGTCAGCCGGGAGCGGAAGCTGCGGCTGGGGAGCAAATATCTTTTGGATGCCGATGACATGGCTTGGCCCCAGCGCGATGGGGAAGGGGGCGGCGTCTGGGCGCGCCACGCACACCGGCCGCGCGACGCCGGTTTTTGGCCGCCCACCCGCCGACTAGCGGGAAACATACCCCAAAACCTTCCCTAAACCCAGGCGTTGGCGGCCGATTTTGGACGCCGTCCGGGCCCGGGACGGCGTTGGTTCAGCGATCCCGCTCCGGCTTCGCCCACCGGAGGCCGCCTGGTCCTGGACCCAGGCGGCAGAGACTGCCCGGCGCGGGCTGGGCAGGATTTGCCCCGCCCGGCCGGACCCCAGGGCGGGGGTCCGGGGCGGAGGCAGGAAAAACGCGGGCTTGGCCGTGGGGCGGGTTTTGGCAGGAAATTTGCTTTGCCAGAGGCAGGAGTCTTGTCAGCGGAGTCGCGCGTGTATCAAAGGGTCTTGAATTCCATGGGCTGGGCCACCACCGCCCGCAAGCAGGCCATCCCCACCCGCCAGGCCAAGACCGCGGCCAGCTTCGGCACGCACCTGCGCCAGGCCAGCGGCCAGACCGGTCAGAGCGGAGGATGGGGCGGCGTCTCCCCGGTGGCGCGCCCCACCAGCGCCCAGAGCGCCGGCCGCGTCTCCGGCGGCAACCAGACCAGCGGGGCCTCGACCGCCAACCCCAGCGCCATTCAGGGACAATTACCCGAAGATTCATACGAATACCGCCTGGTGAAAGTGGGCGAGACCGAACGCGCGCCCATGGCCTTCTTTGAGCACGACGGCCAGTTGGTGATGAGCGGCATCACCCGCAACGAGATGGAGGACACCCCGGTCTGGACCTACACCCCGGGTGGGACGGTGCGGCAGGCCAGCGCCCTGCCGGAATGGGCCGAGAGCGGGGCGGCTGGCTACAGCACCGGCGACGTGATCCACCTGACCCCCGAGGCCTGGCACGGCATGGTGGACTACACCGCCGAAAGCCCGGACGGGGAGTGGACCAAGCACGACTACACCCACCTGAATCCCCATGAATACAAGAACCTGAAGTGGGGCTTCAGCACCCGGGACGCCGACACCGGCAACCAATACATGGGCTTTGGCAACGGCGACCATCCCGGGGTGGTGATCAGCTACCAGAACGGTGAATGGCGGACCTTCGCCGCCACCGAGGAGATGCGCTTCCCCACCGCGGTCAGCGACATCACCACCGGCCCCAACGCCGGCTCCACCCTGATCTCCAGCTCCTCCTACGGCGAGAGCCATCTGCACCTGGTCCGGCCCGACGGCAGCGTCCAGACCCTGCAGGACTACAACGCCTGGGGCTTCGCCAAGGTGGACAACGCCGATGGCGTGGCCTACATGGCCCTGGAGGACGGCCGGGTGATGTGGGCGCCCTTGAGCGACCTGAACTCCTGGAAGGAATGCCAGTACCAGAAGCCCACCGGATCGGTGGACCGCATCGAGATCCTGGGCGAGCCGGTGCGCAACACCCAGACCGGGCGGATGCTGTTCCCCACCCGCGACGCCGAGGACGGGGCCACCGGCTTCTACGAGCCGCGCTTCGTCAACGGCCAGGTGGTGCTCAAGCAGGTGGCCTGGCTGGGCGGGGCCGGCGACTGGGCGGTGAAGGTGGCCGAGGTGGGGGGCCAGATGTACCTGGGCACCGGTATGCGCACCAGCCTCCAGGAGGACCTGACCCCCGGGGCCATCTACCGCCTGGAGGCGGTGGCCAAGGACGGGAGCGCCTTGCCCACCACCACCACCACCAGCGTTTCGCCCTACGCCGGCCAGAACCCCTACAGCGGCCTGTCCGGGGGTGGCGCCGGCGGCCGGGTCTCGGCCAAGACCGCCGCCAGCGCCTACGCCAGCCAGAACCAGGCCTCCTCCCACCTAACCCCCGGGGCCAGGCGGACCACCGCCGCCGGATTCACCACCTGGGCCAGCGGCAAGACCGCCTCCGGCCAACAGGCCGCGTCCTCCGCTCCCAGCGGCTTCCTGCGGGCCCGGGTCTGAACCCCGCCCGGATTCCGCCGTTTTTGCTTCCCCAGCCTCCGGCCGATGACATATATATGAAGCCGTAAGCCCCGAAGTGTCCGGTTGCCAACCCGCGACGAGGGAAACGGCCGTGATCATGGTGGATCGCCTGGCGCCCTATTACCGCCAGCTGGCGCGCAAGATAGCCCTGGCCATCATCACGGTGGCCTTCATCCCCTATGGTCTCACCTACAGCGTCTTCTACACCTCCTACAACGACTCCATCCGCTCCCAGGTGATCAACACCCTGGTCAGCGTGGTGGAAAACCACAAGCGCACCATCGACGAGTTCCTGGCCGAGCGTCTGGCCAACCTGCAGAACGTGGCCAACCTGATCGGCATCGAGCGTCTGTCCCAGACCGCGGACCTCTCCGAAACCCTGCGCTCGCTGCAGCAGGTCTACGGGGCTTTCGTGGACCTGGGCCTGATCAACGACCAGGGCCGCCACGTGGCCTACGCCGGGCCCTACGGCCTGGAGAAGGCCGATTACAAGGAGAGCTTCTGGTTCCAGCAGGTGCTGGAGCACGGCCGCTACGTCAGCGACGTCTTCCGGGGCATCCGGGGGGTGCCCCACTTCATCGTGGCCATCAGGCTGACCAGCGGCGGGCATGACTACATCCTGCGCGCCACCATCGACTCGGCCCGTTTCAGCTCCCTGGTGGAGGGCGTGCGCCTGGGCAAGACCGGCGAGGCCTTCATCATCAACAAGGCCGGCCTGTTCCAGACCCAGGTGCGCTCCCACGGCCAGCTCCTGGCCCCCTCCAACCTGCCGGTGCCGGAGTATTTCAAGGAGGTGCGGGTCCTGGAGGACGTCAACCGGGGCAGCCGCGACGTGGTGGTGGCCAAGACCTGGCTCAAGGGCGAGGATTGGCTCCTGATCTGCCAGCAGGACAGCGCCGACGCCTTTGACTCGCTGTTCGTGGCTCGGCGCAACGCCTTTTTGGTGGGCGGCCTGGGGGGGCTTTTGGTCATCGCCATCACCGTCTTCCTGACCCGGACCCTGGTGGTGCGCATGGCCGAGGCGGACAAGGAGAAGGAGCTTTTGAACGAGCAGGTGATCCAGTCCGGCAAGCTGGCCAGCCTGGGCGAGCTGGCCGCCGGGGTGGCCCACGAGATCAACAACCCGGTGGCGATCATGGTGGAGGAGGCGGGCTGGATCCAGGACCTGATGGAGGAGGAGAAGCCGCTGTTCGCCCAGAGCCCCAACCAGGCCGAGTATCAGCGGGCCTTGCAGCAGATCCAGACCCAGGGACGACGCTGCAAGGAGATCACCCACAAGCTCCTGGGATTCGCCCGGCGCACCGACGCGCCGGTGCAGGCGGTGCAGGTCAACGAGCTGGTGCGGGAGGTGGTGGCCATCCTGGAGCGTCCGGCCGCCTACAGCAACGTCAGCCTCTCCACCGAGCTGGCCGCCGACCTGCCCCTGGTGGCCGCCTCGCCGGCCGAGTTGCAACAGGTGCTGATCAACCTGGTCAACAACGCCATCGACGCCATGGACAAGACCGGCGGCAAGATCCACATCCAGACCCGGGTGGAGCGCCCCCACGAGGTGGAGATGATCGTGCGCGACAACGGACCGGGCATCCCCCAGGCGGTGATGGGGCGCATCTTCGATCCCTTTTTCACCACCAAGCCGGTGGGCAAGGGCACCGGCCTGGGCCTGTCGATCTGCTATGGCATCATCAACAAGCTGGGCGGACGCATCGAGGTGCACAGCGGCGAGGGGGCCGGGGCCGTCTTCACTGTGCACCTGCCGGTGGGGCGGGGACCCGCGGTCAAGGACGCGGTGGGGCGGGGAGCTTGATCCATGACCGAAGAGGGGAGCCGGGGGCGCAAAGCGTTGGTCCTGCTGGTGGACGACGAGAAGGAGTTCGCCAGCATCATGGCCAAGCGCCTGACCAAGCGCGGCTATGAGGTGATCACCGCCCACAGCGGCCTGGACGCGGTGCGCCTGGCCCGGGACCACGACTTCGAGGCGGCGGTGCTGGATGTCAAGATGGAGGGCATGGACGGCATCGAGACCCTGAAGACCCTGCGCATGCTCCTGCCCCGGCTCCAGGTGATCATGCTCACCGGCCACGGCTCCACCGACGTGGCCCGCCAGGCCCTGAGCCTGGGCGCGTGCGACTACCTGACCAAGCCCTGCGAGCTGTCGGAGCTGATGGCCAAGCTCCAGGAGGTCCTGCGCCAGTCCTGAATCTCCGCCCCGCCCCGGGGGGCAGACCCCCAGGCCTCCTGAGGGGAAGTTCCCCCCCGGTCCGGCCCCGGCCCGAAGCACCTTCAAGTCATACCTTAAGTCAACTAACTGAAATAAAAATAATAAAATAATAGACGCCCTTCGCCGTCCCGGGGAGGGAGCCGCCGCGTCGCGCCTCCAGGGCGGGCCGGCGTGGGGGATTCCACCTAATTGGCGCTGGGGGGAGCCCCCTGGCAAAACGTGAAGATTCCCGGGCGCAAAAGGGGCCTCGGTTCTATTCCAACCACTTAGGCGATGCCATACAGTGCCATCAATGAACCATGAGGAGGATCGCATGCACTTCCACCGGCCGCAGACCAGGTTCGTCGGGACCAAGGTCCTGGGCCGGGGGTGTGCGCCGGCAGGGGGAGAACTGATCGATCGCCGTCGGACCGGGGCTGGTCCCGGCCCGGCGCGGAGCGCTCGCGTCGCGGGCGGACCGCGATGGGCGGCGGGGGAGGCCCCGGTCCGGATGAATCCCTTACCGAAAGATCGCGAGAGGATGGAGGAAGGTATGAGAAGGCGTTGGTTATCGGTGGGCGGTTTGACGGCCGTCCTGAGCATGCTGCCCGGGCTGGCCCTGGCCGCCGGCGGGAAGGCAGCCGACCTGGTGGTGGTGGCCGACACCCGCATGCTCTCGGGCTGGAACCTCTATTTCGCCACCCTTTACAACGAGGACATGTGGCTCTTCGCCGTCTGGGCGGTGGTGCTCACCACCGCCATGGGCATGGGGCTGGGGCTGATCATGGACTTCATCATGAAGCGCACCGGCATCGACCTGACCAGCCGTAAGATCGTCGAGCACTAGGACCGGGCCCAACCCAAGCGGAGCAAGGAGCAGGAACATGGATTCCATTTGGATCATGCACATGCCCATCTCGGGCGTGGACATCTTCTGGCCCGGCCTGGTGCTCATCGGCTTCTCGGTGGGGACCATCGGCGGGTTCTTCGGCATGGGCGGGGCCTGGATGGTGACTCCGGGCCTGAACATCCTGGGCTTCCCGATGGCGTTCGCCATCGGCACCGACATCGCCCACATCGCCGGCAAGTCGATGATCTCCACGATGCGCCACTCCAAGTTCGGCAACGTGGACTACAAGTTGGGCGTGGTGATGCTCATCGGCACCATGGTGGGCATCGAGGTGGGCGCCCAGATCGTCATGAGCCTGGAGCGCGCGGGCAACATCGGTCCGGTGGTGCGCTGGGTCTATGTGGTCTTCCTGGCCCTGATCGCCTTCATGGTCTTCTATGACTACGCCAAGGCGGTCAAGAGCGACAAGAAGAAGAGCCAGGATCCCAGCCACACCGGGGCCACCGGCGGCATCAACTGGGCCCCCACCCTGCACAAGATCAAGATTCCCCCCATGGTGCACTTCAAGGCCTCCGGCATCACCTGCTCGGCCTGGCTGCCCATCTCCGTCAGCTTCATCACCGGCGTGCTGGCCGGCTTCCTGGGCATCGGCGGCGGTCTGTTGCGCATGCCGGCCCTGATCTACTTCATCGGTTGCCCGACCCACGTGGCGGTGGGCACCGACCTGTTCGAGGTCATGATCTCCGGCCTGTACGGCGCCTTCACCTACAGCCTCAAGGGCCGCATCGAGCTGGTGGCGGTCTTCGTGATGCTCTGCGGCGCGGCCATCGGGGCCCAGATCGGCACCGTGGCCACCAAGTACGCCAAGGGCTACGGCATCCGGGTGCTCTTTGGCAGCGCGGTGCTGGCCTGCATGGTCTCCATCATCTGCAAGCAGTACAAGTACGACGCCGCGGCCACCGTGATCATCCTGGGCGCCATCGGCATCATCTGCATCTACATCTGCAAGGTGATGATCAGCGGGGCCATCGAGGAGGTCCGCGAGAAGAAGAACAATCCCTCCGCCTCCCAGGCGGCCCACTAGCCAGCAGCGAGGTGCTAAATGAGATTCAAGCGCGCTATCGTCATCCTGGCCGCGGTCATGGCGCTGACCGGGTTCGCGGGCCTGGCCCTGGCCGGCGAGGTCTTCCAGGGAGTCGCCATCTCCTTCGACCCGGCGGCCAACAAGCTGGTGCTGAAGAACAGCGAGCCGGACAAGAACAAGGTGCCCAAGACCATGACCGAGGTGACCTTCGACACCTCCACCGCCAAGATCGGACTAGCCCCGGCCGCCGGCGACAAGATCCGGGTGGCCTATGACCAGAAGGGCGACAAGCTCATGGCCGTGAAGGTCATGAACGTGACCAAGCAGGACCTGCGCAAGAAGTAGGCGACGAGACCCCTCCACTCTCCAGGCTCCGGGGCCACCCCACTATCACGCCCCGGAGCCTGGAGCCCCCAAGGAGGCCCCGTGAACCGCAAGCGAGTGATCATCCTGGTGACCATGGACATCCTGCTGATGGCCGAGCTGGTGCTGGCCATCCACTACGGACGCCAACACCTGGCCGAGATAGCCTACGCCTTCATCAAGGTGTTCGCGCCCCTGGCCCTGGTCACGGTCATCGGCGCCCGCCTGGCGCTGCGGCGCTGGGCCCCGGAGGACGTGCGCGACCAATACCAGCCGGTGGGCATCGTGGGCCCCCTGGGCGGGGGCCGGGGCTGGAAGGACCAGGGGGAGGCCTGAGCGTTGGCCGGAGGGCTGGGCGAGAGGCTGGGCCGGCTGTTGCGAGGCCGACAACCCGTCTCGGCGGACTTCCAGGACCTCAAGTTGAGGTTCCGGGAGTTCAAGTATCTCCTGCGCGCCAACAACGAGGTCCTGGCCATCATCGCCGAGATCGAGAACCGCCTGCTGGACGGCGGGGCACTGGGCCTGGACTTCATCCGCTCCCGCTACATCGCGGCCTCGGCCAAGGTCTACAAGATGATCCGGCATCTGGGCCGGCTCTCGGGAGACCGATATCCCGGCCTGCTGACCTCCTTCGACGCCATCCGCCATGACATCGACGACGTGCTGGCCCCGGGCGAGGGAGTGGGCGAGCTGACCCTGCCGCTCAAGGCCATCGAGCGGACCCAGGGCCACCTGGTGGGGGCCAAGGCCGCCAACCTGGCCCAGATCGGTCGTTCGGGCCATCCGGTCTGCGACGGCTTCGCCATCACCACCGACAGCTTCCGCCGTTTCATGAGTTTCTCCGGACTGGATGGCCAGGTGCGCCAGGAGGTGATGCTCCTGGAGGACGCCAGCTATCAGAATCTGTTGGCCGCCAGCCAGCGCTTGCAGGAAAAGATCCGGCGCGCCCCCATGCCGCCGGAGGTGGGCGCGGCGCTCAACGAGGCGGCCCAGGACCTCTACGATCGCCTGGGGCGCGAGGTCCGGCTCTCCCTGCGCAGCAGCGCGGTGGGCGAGGACACCGAGACCTCCTTCGCCGGGCAGTACACCAGCGTGCTGGGGGTGGGTCCGGACGGGATCGAGGACGCCTACCACCAGGTGGTGGCCAGCCTCTACTCTCCCCAGGCCATCATGTATCGGCGCAAGAACGGGCTCAAGGACGAGGACGCCGAGATGGCGGTGCTGGCCCAGGAGCTGCTGGAACCGGAGGTCAGCGGGGTGATGTACAGCCGCGACCCCCTGGGCGGCGGCCGGGGCCAGCTCATCATCAGCGCGGTCTACGGCCTGGGCCTGGGCCTGGTGGACGGCTCGGTGACCCCGGACATCCACCGGGTGGACCGCCACCACGGCCTGGCGCTGGCCTCCACCGAGCTGGGCGCCAAGGCCAGCCAGGTGGTCTCCGATGGCGACGGGGTGCGCAGCCTGCCGGTGCCCGCCGAGCGGGCCGGCCGGGCCGCCCTGACCCCGGAGCAGGTTTTGGAGCTGGCCCGTCTGGGCCTGTCGCTGGAAAAGGAATTTGGCCGCCCCCAGGACGTGGAGTGGGCCCTGGACGCCGATGCGCGCTTCATCATCCTCCAATCCCGTCCCTTGCAGATCCTGGATCCAGCTCCGGGGCCGACCCCGGCCCGGGCCCCGGGCGCGACTCCCCTCCTGGAGGGCGGCCAAACCGCCTGCCCCGGGGCGGCGGCCGGACTGGCCCACCCGGTGCGGGGCCAGGGCGACCTGGCCGGCTTCCCGGACGGGGCGATCCTGGTGGCGGCCAACTCCTCGCCGGCCTTCGCCGCGGTGTTGCACCGGGCGGCGGGGATCATCACCGAGGTGGGCGGGGTCACCGGACACATGGCCTCCCTGGCCCGGGAGTTCGGGGTGCCGGCCCTGGTGGGTTGCCCCGGGGCCATGGCCGCGCTGGCGCCGGGGACGCTGATCACCCTGGACGCCAGCGCCCGAAGGGTCCATCCGGGCCGGGTGGAGGCCATCCTGCGCGCGGCGGGGGCCCAGGCCCAGACCCGGCAGACGGTGATGCGCGTCAAGCCCTCCTGGCACCGGGCCGCCCAGCTGATCACCCCCCTGACCCTGACCGACCCCCATTCGCCCGGCTTCGCGCCGGCCCGCTGCGCCACTCTGCACGACATCATCCGCTTCGTGCACGAGAAGTCGTTCCACGAGATGTTCGTGCTGGGCGACCGCATCGGCCAGGCGGCCCACGCCCAGGCCAGGCGGGTGGGCCACAAGCTGCCCTTCGAGCTGTGCCTGATCGACCTGGGCGGCGGCTTGCGCGAGAACGCCGGCAATCTGGTCTGGCTGGAGGACGTGCTCTCCAGCCCCGGCCGGGCCCTGATGGAGGGCCTTTTGGACCCGGCCATCGCCTGGGACCGACCCCGGCCGGTGAGCTTCAAGGGCCTGGCCTCGGTCTTCAGCTCATCGCTGCTGACCCAGCCCAATGACGGCAAGGTGCGCGAGATGGGGCAGCGGGCCTTCGCCATCGTCAGCAGCGATTACCTCAACTTCAACTCCCGGGTGGGTTATCATTTCGCGGCCCTGGACTGCTTCTGCGGCCCCAACCAGAACGACAACTACATCAGCTTCCGCTTCGTGGGCGGGGCGGCCACCGAGGACCGCCGGGTGCTCCGCGGCGAGCTGATCGTGCGGATCATGGGGGAGATGGGCTTCATGGTGGAGCGCACCGGCGACGCGGTGAGCGCCTTCCTGAAGAAGTACGACCAGGAGGCCACCCTGGAGCATCTGAAGGCCATCGGCCGCCTGATCCTCTTCACCCGCCAGATGGACATGCTGATGCACGATCGCCGCATGGTGGACTGGCTGGCCCGGGCTTTCCGCGAGGGCAACTACAATCTGGAGACCGCGCCGGCCGGAGGTGGGGCATGAACCCGCCATCTCCCTATCGCCAACTGACCAAGCGCATGATCGCCACCACCCTGGCGGTGGCCCTGGTGCCGCTGTACATCATGGGCGCGGCGATCTATTTCTACTACAGCGTCACCGAGCAGGAGCGGACCAAGGAGGAGATCCGCACCCAGGTGGTGAACCGGGCCAGCTCGATCCAGGTCTTCCTGGCTGAACGCACCTCGCTGCTGGAAGTCCTGGTCAACACCGCCAACCTGGCCGACCTCACCCGGCCGGGACGGCTGCAGCAGGTCTTCGGCCTTTTGAACCGGCGCTCCTGGTCCTTCATGGATCTGGGAATCATCGACCACAACGGCGATCACCTGGTCTACGTGGGTCCCTATCCCCTGGAGCACGAGAACTACAAGAACGCGCGTTGGTTCCAGGAGACCATGCAGCGCGGGGTCTACGTCAGCGACGTCTTCCTGGGCGCGCGCGGGGTGCCCCACTTCGTCATCGCGGTCAAGCACGAGGACGGCGACAACCCCTGGATCCTGAGGGCCACCATCGACAGCGACGTCTTCACCAAGCTGGTGCAATTGGCCCAGTTTGGCCTGAGCGGAGACGCCTTCATCCTCAACCGCGAGGGCCTTTACCAGACCCCGCCCCGTTTCGGCGGCAAGGTTCTGGATCCCTCGGGCATCGACCTGAAGACCGTGCCGCCGGGGGTGAGCGTCTCCCAGCGCCACGACGGCCAAGGCCGCGAGCGGATGATGGCCTTCACCTGGCTGCCCAAGGAGGACTGGCTCCTGGTCATCACCCGCGACCCAGCCGAGAGCTTCGGCCCCCTGGCCCTGGCCCGCAACGTGGAGATCGCGGTGCTGGGCCTGGGCAGCCTGCTGATCGTGGCGGCGATCCTGTTCCTGGTGCGGCTGTTGGTGCGCCAGCTGGAGGCGGCCGACCGCCAGCGGGCCGATTGCGACGCCCAGCTGGTGCACTCGGCCCGCCTGGTGTCCATGGGCCGCATGGCGGCCGGGGTGGCCCACGAGATCAACAATCCCCTGGCCGCCATCGGCGAGTTGGCCGGGCTGATGGACGACCTGATGGACGAGCAGTTCGTCCAGGCCAACCCCCGAGGGCCCAAGTTCAAGCAGAACCTGGCCAAGATCCAGAGCCACGTGGAGCGGGCGAGGGCGGTGACCCACCGCCTGCTGGGCTTCGCCCGGCGCATGGAGCCCCGCCAGGACTCGGTGGATCTCAACGAGGCCCTGGAGGAGACCTGCTCTTTCCTGGAGAAGGAGGCCATGTTTAAGCAGGTGGCCATCGACAAGGACCTGGACCGGAGCCTGCCGCGGATCAAGACGGATCGCGCCCAGTTGCAGCAGGTCTTCCTGAACCTGCTTAACAACGCCCTGGACGCGGTCGGGGAGGGCGGGCGCATCCGGCTGAGCACCCGCGCCGCCGGCGACTATCTGGAGGCGCGGGTGGCCGACGACGGCCCGGGCGTTCCCGCCGACCTCAAGGACCGCATCTTTGATCCCTTCTTCACCACCAAGGGGCCGGGGCAGGGCACCGGCTTGGGGCTGTCCATCAGCCACTCAATCATGCAAAAATTAGGGGGCGGGCTTACCTTGGAGAGCCAACCGGGTCAGGGCGCGACCTTCATCGCGCGCCTGCCCAAGGTGATCGGTGAATGAGGGGGTGTGGCAAGTGAAGCGGTTCAGCGTATTGGTGGTGGATGACGAGCGCGACTTCCTGGAACCCCTGGTGGAGCGCCTGGAGCTGCGCGACCTGGAGGCGGTCGGGGTGGACAACGCTCCCGACGCCCTGAAGCACCTGGACATCCACCCGGTGGACGTGGTGGTGCTGGACGTGAAGATGCCGGGCATGGACGGCATCACGGCGCTCAAGCAGATCAAGGCGCGGCACCCCACGGTGGAGGTGATATTGCTCACCGGGCACGCCTCGGTGGAATCGGGCATGGAAGGCCTGGAGCTGGGGGCTTTCGACTACCTGATCAAGCCGGTCAAGCTCGATGAGTTGATGGAGCGGATCCTGGAGGCCTACGACCGCCGCCAGGTGATGCAGGAGATGCTGGCGAAGGATAAGCCTGGCCCCAAGTGACCCCCGCCAGGCGAGCGAAGCGGCAGAGCGGAAGCTGGACCAGCCGAGATGAAAGCGGCAGCGAGAGCAGAAAAGGAGAGAAGCATGAGGGGACAACAGAGACGATATCGGGCAAAGCCCTGGTCGGTGCTGGGGGCCGTGGCGCTGGCGGCCTGCCTGTGCGCGCCGGCCTGGGCCAGCCCCAGCCAGACTGACCTGGAAGCCAAGATCAAGATGCTGGAGCAGAGCCTGCAGGAGCTGAAGGGGCAGCTGCAGCAGGTCCAGGTCAGCCAGCAACAGCAGGAGCAGGCGGTGCAGATGGTGGCGGCCAAGGCCGCCAAGGACAGCCTGCCCAAGTGGTTGGAGCGCATCAGCCTCTATGGCGACCTGACCCTGCGCTACGAGGGCTGGTGGTACGACGATTTCAAGGGCAGGAGCACCGACCAGCGCACCCGCTGGCGGTTCCGCAGCCACTTCGGGGTCAAGAGCATGGTCAACGAGGACCTGGAGGTCGGCATCCGGATGGCCACCGCCGCCGACGACGACCCCACCAGCACCGTGCAGACCATGGACAACTGGTTCGGCGAGAAGAGCTGGGGCATCGACCGGGCCTACGCCAAGTACATCCCCGGCTATTTCGAAAAGATCGTGACCGTCACCGCCGGCAAGTTCGAGACCCCCTTCGTGCGCACCGCCATCAACTGGGACGTGGACGTCCAGCCCGAGGGCGCCTATGTCAACTTCCGCTTCAACAAGGCCGGCAACGTGCAGCCCTTCCTGACCATGGCCGGCCTGGTGGTCAAGGAGCAGAGGAGCGACAACCCGGGCGACGCCTATCTCTACGCTCCCCAGGCTGGCGTGGAGGCCAAGCTGGGCGACTGGAAGCTGTTGGGCGCCACCAGCTACTACATGTGGGACGGTTTCGAGAAGGTCGGCAACTTCAACAGCAACAACCTGCGCGGCAACACCACCAAGGCCAACGGCGAGCTGAGCGACTTCGGGGTCTGGGACCTCTACGGCAAGGCCACCTACAAGATCACCGCCGAAAGCAGCGTCGCCGTCTTCGGCCACTGGCTGAAGAACATGCGCGAGGATATGACCGGCGCGGCGGCGGGCAAGGACACCGGCTACCTGGCCGGCCTGTCAGGCACTTACCAGAAGTGGATGGCTTCCTGGGAGTATCGCTACATCGAGGCTAACGCCACCCCCGGCTACTTCGGAGACAGCGAGTTCCAGTACAACAACCGCGAGGGCTGGGCGGCCAAGCTGGGCTACAGCCCCTTCAAGTACACCAACATCTACCTGAACTGGTATCACTCCATGCCCATCGACGAGAACCTGCAAGGGGCCGCCGCGGGCTATGACATGTTCCAGGTGGAGACCACCTTCCAGTTCTAACCACCACCACGCCCAACCGGAAGACGCAACCGGGGGCCCCGCGGGGCCCCCGGTCCTTTGGCGGCCGCTGAATGTCCGCCGCCGGAGGGCTCAGGGACGGGGCGGCGGGATGATCACCACCTCCATGGCGGTGAGGGCGACGGCCCGGAGCCGGGCCTTGCGCGCCTCCGCGGCGTTGGGGAAATGGCCGGAGCGGACCTTGGTCAGGCTGCGACCGCCGCTGGTCGCGCCCTGCACCAGATCCACCTTGTAGCCCATGCCCTTGAGCTTGGCCGCCAGGGCCATGGCCCGGTCCGGGTCGCCGAAGGCCCCGAATTGCAGGGTGTAGCCGCCGGTCGGGGCGCTGGCCTTGGCCGGAGGCTTGGTCACGGCCTTGGCTGGCGCGGTGTGGGCCGGGGTGGTCTGGGGCGCGGATTTCCGGCTGGGGGCGGGCTGGACCCTCGGGGCGGGGGTCTCGTCCTCCAGGGGGCGGGGTTTGGCGCTGGGGGCCAGAGCTGGCGCGCCGGGGACCGGACCAATCGCGCGGGGCGCGGTTGGCTCCGGGGCGGGGCTGGGCGCGGGCGTGGTTGAGGTCGGCCAGGGCGGGGCGGCCTCGCCCGGGGCGGGGAGCTCGCCGCCGGGCGGCGGGATCGCGCCCACCGCCGGAGCCGGTTTGGCCCCAGGCGCGGAGCTCTCGGCCGGACCCGGCGTGGCGGGGGCCGGAGGCAGGCTGAGGGATTCGTCCTTGATGCCCGATTGAGCCAGTTGCCCCGGAACCGGGTCCGGGCCGGGCGAGTCCAGGTTCAGGCGATACCAGAGCAGCAGGGCCAGGCCGATCAGCAGCAGGGCCAAACCCAGGCCCAGCTTGCGCCACAGGCCTGGCCAGGGCGCGGCGGCCCGGGGAGGGGCGTTCGCTTCCGTTTCGCGTTCCAGGGCTGGGCCGGCGAAATCCAGACGGGGTTGCAGGATCTCCGGGCCGGGCTCGCGCCGGGCGAAGCCCAGGCCGGTGGCCGGCTCCCAGCCGGGCTCGCGCTCCAAGGCGGGCTCGGGGGCCGGGAAGGGGGCCGCTTCCGGCTCGGGCGCCGGCTCCGGCCCGGCGGGTCGCCAGTCCAGCGGCGCGGGGGGCTCCTCCAACTCCCGGCCCAGGTCCGGCGCTGGCGGGGCCGACGCCTGGCTGGCCAGGCTGATGTGACCATCGCCGGCAAGGGGCTCCGGGGCGGGGCGATCCGGGGAGGGAGGCGGAGCCAGCCCCCGGGGCGCGATCTCCTCGGCCTGGGTTCCTCGCACCGTGAAGCGGTGGTAGCACTCGTCGCACAGGAAAAAGCGCAGACCCAGGGATTGTTGCAGACCACGCCACCAGGAGCGCCGGGTGGAGGGCCGCACTTTTTCGGAGCCGCAATTGGGGCAAAAGGGCATGGGCCAGGCTCCCGGAAGGGGGTGGCTGAACAGGCTCCCTAACCGTTACCCTGGAAGACGGTTGAAATCAAGGCCCGGTTGGCGAGGGGAGGGAGGGCGGGCAAAAGTCGTCCCCGGGGCCAGTCTGATGTTCACACTTGGCATGGCGTCTGTTATGTTAGTGGCACTAAAAAAGACCGGACTTGCCAGGCTTGCCCGGGAGAGTGATAATCATCTGCAAGCGAGCTTGCCGCCCGCCCGGGCGGAACGAGGAGCGACATGCAAAGCAAGGGCGTGAAACCCTCGGTGCGGGGGACATGGTTCTGGTGCGATCCCTATGGCAGCAGCACCAACGAGGCCATCTGCCGGGAGCGCATGTCCCGCGACCGTCCCTATTCACCCTGCCGGCATTGCCAGCGCTGGCAGGAAGCCCCCGCGTCCAGCCAGCCAGAGCCGCGGCGCGACCAACCCGCCCACAGGTAGGACCTTGGCCGACCCACCCCCGGATTGCCTGCACTGCCGACATCTATCCATCACCTGGGAGCGCGGCCGGGCCTATGCCTGCCGGGCCATGGGTTTCAAGAGCGGCCAGATCCCCTGGCGGGTGGTTCTGGCCAGCTCCGGCCGCCCTTGCCTGAGCTTCGCGCCCAAACCCGCCCGCCCTTCGGCCGACCCGCCCCCGCACCGCTAGCGCGATTGGGCCTGCCTGGCCTTGCGCGCGCCGGTCTTGGCCGGGGCCTGCCTGGCGGCCTTCTTGGTCGGCGGGCTGGACTCGCGCTTGGTTTGGACACCGGCTTTGGCGCTGGATTGGGACCGGGCCGGGACGGCCGCGACCTTGCGCTTTTTCTTCTTGGTTTTCTTGGCCTTGCCCGCCGGCTCCCCGACCACGGCCTGACGGGCGGCGCGCGGGGCTGGGGTGGGAGTCGCGGCCGCGGGCGGAACCTCCTCGCGGTGGCGCATCACCGGCCGCGGCTTGGGCTCCTGGTTGAGCAGGGACTCGGCCACTTGCAGGGGCGGCTCGCCCCCGCCCGCGGGGGCGTCGTCCGCGGCCCGGCTGGGCGGCGGGGGGGTCACAAAAACCAAACCGGCCACCAGGCCGGACAGGCAACCGATAAGCGCGCGTTTAGATATGGGATGGGACATGCGGACGCAGACTCTCCACGCTGATCTGTTTGCGGCCGTCGGCCAGGACCAGCAGCCGGCCCCTCAGCACCACTTCTTTTTGCACCAAGCCTAACACTTCCGCCGCCCGTTGGCCAGGCAACAGGTGGTATTCCTGTTCGTCCATCCCGGCCAGGCTGGCGGTCAGGACCCGCCCGTCACGGTCCCAGGCCGTGGCGATGATGACCCCCCTGATCTCGATGACCTGGTTTGGAGGCATGGCCCTGGACTCGACTCCGGGTGTGGAGGGATGGCGCGCAAGATGCCTCCCAGACCGAGCAACTTGCGGGCCAGCATCCCAACTGCTTGTGATGACTGGCGATAGGCTGCAATGTCCGGCAATGCGGAACCGGCTGTTCCGGCTCGCGGGCGCGGCCTGGGGCGAGCTGGGGTGAACCCTGGAAGGCCTTGTTGGATAATAGACTAAAAATGTTGAGTAATAGTTGATTGCAGACCTTTATATTCCGAAACCAGTCGCTTGCGAACCAAGGGTTCCGCTATTTTCGTGCGCCAGGATTCGGCCTATCCTCAGGCAGGATTGGGTCCCCGCAAGGGGGCGGAACTGATTGTTCTGAAAGTCCATTTTTGCGAATCTTCTGTTCCGCTTCGGTCAAATATCAGCCAATCCAGCTAGATAACCTGGGGTGACCCGATCGGAAAGGCCTGGCCGCGCCTGGCGGAGCCCGGTGAAAAGCTGAACCTTGGGTTCCGCAAAATGGAGCACCTGGCGAAAAAGGCAATCAATACAGCCTGATAATTAGTGGCAAGCCCCTTGCTGGCCCCCTGCGTCAGGATTCTGGTATGGCCATCGCGCTGTTGAACCCCATCCGGAGGGGAAGCCAGGCGCGATGGTGGCTTCTTAACGCTTCCCGTGGGAAGAGGAGAAAAGGCATGAAGAAGTTGGCGATGTTGGTTGCCCTGGCCTTCGCCCTGAGCTTGGCTCCGATGGCGTTGGCCGCGGACACGGGCGGGACGGGTCAGCCCGCCATGAGCGAGAAGGCCCCGGCCAAGGCCAAAAAGGCCAAGAAGGCCAAGAAGGTCAAAAAGACCAAGAAGGTCAAGAAGGCCGCCGAGAAGCCGGCCAGCAACTAGGCCTTCGGTCTGCGTTCGATGCCAGCACGGGCCGCCTTCGGGCGGCTCGTTTTTTGGGGCCCAATGCTCAGTTCCTCCCGCGATTGACCCGGGTCGGCCGCGCGGCTATGGCCATGGCCCCTGGGACGATGACCCTCCAGGCGCGGGTGGGCTTCGACCAGGCTTGGCTCCGCCCCCCCATGCCCTCATCTCACCCCCCTATCCCCCTCCACCCAGGCCGAGGGTGGCTTCGTGGTCCGAGGGACGCGCTTGACTGCCCAGGATGGCGGTGGCGCGGGAAATACATTGCCATAAAGCTTTATTAAAACAGCATGATGAAAAAAATATGCCACCGGGGTGAAAAAATTGCTTGCGGAATGCGCGAAAAGAAGTATTTTAGTACCAGAATAACAAATGAGGTCTGTCATGTCGCGCATCCTGAGAATCTCCGAAGCCGCCTCCCTGGCCCTGCACACCATGGTGCTCTTGGCCGTGGAGCCCCAGCGCACCCAGGCCACCCGCGACATCGCGGCCCTGCTCAAGGTGTCCGAGGCCCATCTGGCCAAGGTGCTCCAGCGCCTGGCCCGGGCGGGCCTGGTCAGCTCCCAGCGCGGGCCCCGGGGCGGCTTCAGTCTCTCCCGCAATCCCGAAAGCATAAGCTTGCTGGAGGTTTACGAAGCGGTGGAGGGACCGTTGCAGGAACGCTCCTGCCTGTTGGGCCAGCCGGTCTGCGGCGGCAACTGCCTGCTGGGCGGGTTGCTGCACAAGGTGGCCAGCGAGGTGAGCGACTATTTCTCCCAAACCCGGCTTTCAGATCTGGCCCGGGCTTTCGGGCAGGAGGGTAACCATGCGCAAGGTTAGGAATATCATCCACATCGACGAGGAGAAGTGCGACGGCTGCGGCCAGTGCGTGCTGGACTGCGCCGAGGGCGCGCTCAAGGTCATCGACGGCAAGGCCAGGCTGGTGGGCGAGATCTACTGCGATGGCCTGGGCGCCTGTCTGGGCGGCTGCCCCACCGGGGCGCTGACCATCGAACAGCGCGAGGCCGAGGACTTCGACGAGCAGGCGGTGCACGAACTGCTGCACGCCGCCAAGCCGACCGAGCCCGAGCCCGTCCCCCAGGCCTGTGGCTGTTCCGGCTCCGCCGCCATGACCATGGCCCCGGCCACCGTCGCCCCGGCCGCCGGCCCCGCCCCCAGTCAGTTGGGCCACTGGCCCATCAAGCTGGGCCTCTTGGGCCCCCAGGCCCCCTTCCTCCAGGGCGCGGACCTGCTGCTCTTGGCCGACTGCGCCGCCGCTTCCCTGCCCGACCTGCACCCGCGCCTCTTGCCCGGCAAGGCCATCGCCCTGGCCTGTCCCAAGCTGGACGACGCCTCGGCCCACGTCAACCGCCTGGCCCAGATCCTGGCCGGGGCCAAGCCCCGCTCCCTGACCGTGGTCCACATGGAGGTGCCCTGCTGCAAGGGCCTGGAGTTCATCGCCCAGCAGGCCAGCCAACTCGCCGGCCTCGACATCCCTCGCGGCTCCATCGTCGTCTCCCGCGACGGCCGCATCCTCCAGCAAAACCTGCCCTGGTCCCAGGCGGCCTAGGGGGAGGTGAGGGCGGAAAGATGTGGGGGGAAACCTTTTCTTTGGTGCCCAAAGAAAAGGTTTCCCCCCACACCCCCCTTTCAAAAGAAATGCGAATGATTGAGGCTAGGTTTAGCCCGCCGAGGATCAACGAGGTTTTTCTGACGTTTGCCTGCGAACTTGAGTGACGGAGAGTTGAAGATGGCCGGGATGCGGTGGGAGCCAAGCGCGGAACACGCCCTGAAGCGGGTGCCGTTTTTCGTGCGTCCCCTGGCCCGCATGAAGGTCGAGGAGCGGGTCAACGGCCAGGGCCGGGGCCTGGTCACCCTGGCCGACTTCCAGCAGGCCGAGGCCGCCTTCAAGGCCCTGCGTGGTGGGCGCGGTGACGCCGAGCTGGCCAAGATGCTGCCCCAGGACAATCAGCCCGGGGTGGAGATGACCATCCTGGAGGCCTGCCGGGCCGAGTTGGCCGACTGCCCCAACCGCCTGCTAAACACCGAACCCTGGCGCGAGACCCTGGAGCGCTGGCTCAGGGACGACGACGTTTCCGAGCGTCTGCGCCAACGCCTGCCAGAACACAAGGTTCTGCATCACCACAAGCTCAAGCTGAGCCTGAGCGGCTGCCCCAACGGCTGCTCGCGGCCCCAGGTGGCCGACCTGGCCCTGGTGGGTTTCGTGCGGCCGAGCTTCGATCTGGCCGACTGCACCGCCTGCGGGGCCTGCGCCGAGGCCTGCCCGGACCAGGCCATCGCCATGAGCGGGGAAGGGCCGGTCTGGGACCAGGATGCCTGCCTGGGCTGCCGGACCTGCGCCCGGGCCTGTCCGTCCGGTTGCATCAGCCTGTCGGGGCCCCGGGCCCGGATCCTGCTGGGCGGCAAGCTGGGCCGCCATCCCCGCCTGGCCCAGGTGGTGGCCGAGGCCGCCGAACCGGACCAGGCTTTGGCGGCCCTGCGCCAAGTTGTTGATCAATATCTGCGAGACGCCCGGCCCGGCCAGCGCTTCGCCGACTGGTGGGGGCAACGCGCAACCGCTGGAACCGCATCGCAATAAGGGAGGAGAACCATGGGACGCACCATGTGCCCCGGACAGGACACCGCCTTCTGGCGGCCTGGCGACATCTATGAGATCACCTGCGGCCAGTGCGGGGCCGAGGTGGAGTTCTTCAAGGACGACGCCAGCCGGCGCTGTCCCGGCTGCGGGTCCCGGGTGCAGAATCCCAAGCTCAACCTGGGCTGCGCCCAGTGGTGCGAGCACGCCAAGGAGTGCCTGGGCTATGACCCCCAGGCGGTGCTGGACTCCGAGGGCGAGGACACCCCCCTGGTGGACCGCCTGATCGCGGCCATGAAGCGCACCTTCGGCGCGGACCAGCGCCGCGTCAGCCACGCGCTGGCCGTGCTGGAGCGGGCCAAGGAGATCATGCGTGGCGAAAAGGGGGCCGACCCCAAGGTGGTCCTCAGCGCGGCGGTGCTGCACGACATCGGCATCCAGGAGGCCGAGCGCAAGCACGGCTCCAACGCCGGTCGCTGGCAGGAGATCGAGGGCCCGCCCATCGCCGAGCCGATCATGAAGGAGCTGGGCCTGGACGAGACCACCCGCGACCACGTGGCCCGGATCATCGCCAACCACCACAGCGCCCGGGACATCGACACCCTGGAGTTCCGCATCCTCTGGGACGCCGACTGGCTGGTGAACATTCCCGAGGAATATCCGGACCACACCCCGGAGAAGCTGGAAAAGCTGATCCACAAGGTCTTCAAGACCGCCAGCGGCCGCAAGCTGGCCCTGGAGCGCCTGCTGCCCCCGCCCCAGGCGGCCGCCTGAGTCCCCGTCTTGTCCCCGACAGCCAACCTGGACCCGCCCGGCCGCGCCGGGCGGTCCGGTTGGGCTTCTGCCGGGGATAAGGCTTGATTTGCTTGCCCATAATGGCTAAGGAAAGGGCAGGCCGATCACGGGGGGAAGGTCATGACCGCGACCTGGCGGGGATGTCGCTGGGCAATGCTTCTGGGCTAATGCCTGGCCCTGGCCGGGCTGGTCCCGGCCCTGGCCCGAGAGCCAGCTCCGCCCGCGGCCCCTTCCGCGACCGCCGCCGCCCAACCCGCGCCCGCCGCCCAGCCGGTCTATCACGGCAACCTCAAGAGCAAGAAATTCCACCGCCCCGGCTGCCGCTATCACGCCTGCCCCCACTGCCAGGCGGTGTTCCATTCCCGTGAACAAGCCCTGGCCGCCGGCTACGTCCCCTGCAAGGTCTGTCGGCCCTGAGCCTGGCCCGGGCCTAGAGCAGCTTGTCCGGCGGCAGCTCGACCAGCCAGGCCGGACTCTCCAGCCACTTCTGGCGCAGGACATCGAAGCGGCCGGTGCTGCGCAGGACCAGGAAGAAGTTCTCCATCCAGTTGTAGAACAGGGCGTCCTCGCTGAACCCCACCCCCAGGGGCTCGGTGGAGAAGGGCTTGGGCAGGGTGGCCAGGCCCTGGCTGCGGAAACGCAGGGTGGCCACCACGCAGAAGTTGTGGTCCGCCACCAGGGCGTCCACCCGACGGTCCAAGAGCGCCTTGAGCCCGGCCTCCTGGTCGGCCACCTCCACCAGATGGGCCTTGGGGAACAGCTCGCGCACCGCCTCGGCGCTGGTGGTGCCCTTGGCCGCGGCGATCACCAACTCCGGCGAGTCGTGGTCGAAATCCTCGGTCAGGCGGGCCAGGAGGCTCTCGCTGGTCAGGATCGACTGACCGGTGAGCAGGTAGGGGCCCACCAGCATCACCTGGCGGTTGCGGTCCGGCGACATGGTCACCGCGCTGACCACCAGGTCCACCTTGCCCGCGGCCAGGGCGGGCAGGAGCTGATCGTAGGGCATGGAGACCAGGGAGAGCTTCACCCCCAGGCCGCCGGCCACCATCTTGGCCAGGTCCACCTCGTAGCCCTCGGGCTGGCCGGAGCGGCTCAGGAAGGTCAGCGGCGGGTTGTCCAGGGTGGCTCCCACCCGCAGGACCCCGCTCTCGGCCACGCGGTCCAGGACCGGGCCGGCCAGGGTCGCGGGGGTGGGCCAGGCGGCGGCCAGGAGGGTCAGGCACAGGCAGACCAGGAGCGAACGGCGCATGGCGTCTCCCTTCGGGGATGGAGGCGGGGTGGTCAGGGCCAGTTGGAAGGTCCGTCGGGGGAATTCTAGCCGGGTTGGCGCGGTCGGGCAAGCCGGGACGCGGGCGGGCAAAGGCCCGGGCCGGAGCCGGGGAGTGTCCCCGCTCCGGCCCGGGCGGCTCAAGGGAGTGAGAGAGGGGCGTCTAGCGGCCACCCTTGCGGGTGTCGATGTCGTCGGGGTACATCACCGCCTCGTGACCGCGTTCGCCGGTGCGGATGCGCACCACCTCGTCCACCGGGTAGACGAAGATCAGGCCGTCGCCGGCCTCGCCGCTTTCGCCGGTCTTGGCCGCGGCCACGAGAGTCTTCACGGTCTCTTCCAGGTTGTGGTCGCTGAGCACGATGTTCAGCTGGATCTTGGGCAGCATGTCCACCTGGTAGGAGCCGGAGCGGCCGGAGAGCTTGATGCCGCCCTGGCGGCCGTGGCCGCGGATCTCGAAGCAGTTCATGCCCACGATGCCGATGGCGCGCAGCGCTTCCTTGACGTCGTTGAGCTTGTCTTCGCGGATGATGGCTTCAATCTTCTTTAGCATGGCCCTATGCCTCCAACCTTTACGAGTAGGCCTGTTCGCCGTGTTCGCTCAAGTCCAGACCGACCTCCTCCTCGGCCGGGGTGACCCTCAGGCCCAGGGTGGCGTCGAGAATCTTGGCCAGGACGTAGGTCACCACGAAGACGAAGACCACGGTGACGGCCACGGCCAGGAACTGAGTCAGGAGCAGACCGGGGTTGCCGTAGAACAGGCCGTCCGCGCCGGCCTCGTTGACGCTCTTGGTGGCGAACAGGCCGGTGGCCAGCGCGCCCCAGAGACCGCCCATGCCGTGACAGGCCCAGACGTCCAGGGACTCGTCCAGGCCCCGGTTCTGCCGGAAGCGGATGGCGTAGTAGCTGATGGGCGCGGCCAGCGCGCCGATGACCATGGCCCCCATGGGGGTGACGAAGCCGGCCGCCGGGGTGACCGCCACCAGGCCCACCACCGCGCCGGTGGCGATGCCCAGCACGCTGGGCCGGTTCTCCCGCCAGGCGCAGAGCATCCAGGACAGGGCGGCGGCGGCGGTGGCGGTGTTGGTGGTCACGAAGGCGTTGGCCGCCAGGCCGTTGGCGCCCAGGGCGCTGCCGGCGTTGAAGCCGAACCAGCCCACCCACAACAGGCCCGCGCCCAGGACGGTGTAGGGGATGTTGTGCGGCTCCATGGGGGCCTTGGGATAACCCTTGCGCGGCCCGATGGCCAGGGCGAAGGCCAGGGCGCTGAACCCGGCCGCCACGTGGACCACGGTGCCGCCGGCGAAGTCCAGCGCGCCCATGCCGCCCAGCCAACCGCCCTTGGCCCAGACCCAGTGGCACAGGGGGTCATAGACGATGGTGGCCCAGACCAGGCTGAAGAGCAGGAAGGTCTTGAACCGCACCCGCTCCACGAAAGCGCCGGTGATCAGGGCCGGGGTGATCACCGCGAACATCATCTGAAAGGCGGCGAAGGCCAGATGGGGGATGGTGTCGGAATAGGGGCCGGCCTCCTGTCCCACGCCCGCGAAGCCCAGGTAGGCGAGGTTGCCCACCAAGCCGCCGACATCTGGACCGAAGGCCAGCGAGTAGCCGTAGAGCACCCACTGCACCCCCATCAGGCCCAGCATGATGAAGCTGAGGTTGAGAGTGGACAGGATGTTCTTTTTGCGCACCATGCCTCCATAGAAGAAGGCCAGGGCGGGGGTCATCATCAGCACCAGGGCGGAACTGACAAGCACCCATCCGGTGTCGCCGGGGTTCAGGGCGGCGGGGTCGGCCATAATTCAATCCTCCTCGGTTGGTGTGTCCTTTTCCCCCTGACTGCCTAGTCGCCGGGGGCGAGTCCGTCTGCTGGGCGGGCCCCGACGGTCAACCGGGATAGAGCAACCATGGTGCCAATTATGAAAACAATTATGTAATAACCGGAAAACATGACGAAAATGGCAAGGCAGCCGCCGGGCGGGCCTTTTGATTTCCTACCCCTGGGTAACAATATCGGTGGCAACCACACCGGCGGGACGGGTCTTGCCAGCGGACGGGAAGTCCATCGGGCAGGCCGACCATTGACTGGCGTGGAAGCTCGGCCCTAACCAGGCCAAATCACGGGCCGCTGGCCACGGCCGCCCAGGATGCTACCAAATGGTGGTCAGACCGAAGAATGCATACCGAAAGGTATGATTTGATGGGGAAGGTTACAAAACCGCGCCGGTTCCTGTCCGGCCCGGATCCGCCTCGGCTGGGCGAGGCCCGGGCTGGGCGGCGCGACCTTGCCCCCGGTCGGCCGGAGGGAGCTCAGGGCCGGGGTGGCAGGCCCAGGACCACGAAACGGGCCACCACCCGGGACTCGCCGCCCGGTCCCCAGGCCCGCAGCTCCAGGCGGTGCCGGCCGGGCGAGAGCGGCAGGCGCGTGGCCAGGGGCTCCGGTCCGCCGGCCAGGGGTCGGCCATTGAGCCGCCATTGCGTCCCACTGACCGTTCCCTCGACCTGGGCGGCGCAGGCCAGGACTTGCAGGCCGGGCTCCAGGTCGGGGTCCAGGGCGTAGACCGCCTCCGCAGCCGGGGTGACCAGGGTCAGGCGGGGTGGGCCCGACGGGGCGGGCGGGGGAGCCACCGGGGCGTGGATCGGGCAGGGGTCGGGCGGGAGGTGGTCGGCCAGGAACAGCTCCTCCTGGCTGGCCGGGCAAGCGGGACCGACCCGGCGGCCGCTGTCCAGGCAGACCCGGGCCGCGACCACGCCCGGGGGCAAGGGCGGCAGGCCGCCGGGGCTCTGGCGGTGCAGGTGCAGCATCACCTGCCGCCACAGGGGCGCGGCCCCGCTTACCCCCGAGACCCCGCGCATGGGATCGCCGGCGAAGTTGCCCACCCAGACTCCCACCGTGTAGTCCGCCGTGAAGCCCAGGCACCAGTTGTCGCGGTGGCGCTGGCTGGTGCCGGTCTTGACCGCGGCCGGGAAGGGCAGCTCCAGGGGGCCGTGGCGGCCAAAGCCCGGGGCCCGGGCCGCGTCGTCGGCCAGGACCGCGCCGATCAGGGCGGCGACGGCCGGGTCCATGACCCGGAGGGGATCGGCCGGGGCCTGGCCGCGCCAGAGCCGGGCCGGGAGCCAGCGCCCCTGGTCGGCCAGGGCGGCGTAGGCCGTGGTCAGGTCCAACAGGCTCACCTCGCCATCGCCCAGGGCCAGGCCCAGGCCGTAGTGCTCGGGGTCGCGGGGCAGGTCCAGACCCAGGTCGCGCAGGCGGCGCAGCACCGCCGCCGGGTCCAGGGTCTCCATCAGGCGCAGGGCGGGCAGGTTCAACGAACTGGCCAGGGCCACCCGCAGGCTGACCAGACCCCGCTGGCGGCCGTCGTAATTCACCGGACGGAAGACGCCGCCGGCCACCGCCCGGGTGAGCGGCGCGTCCTCCAGGCGGTCGGCCAGGGTCAGACCCCGCTCCAGGGCCAGGGCGTAGATGAAGGGCTTCAGGGCGCTGCCGGGCTGGCGCGCGGCCAGCACCCCGTCCACCTGGCCGGAGTCCGGGGCGTTGAAATCCACCGAGCCCACCCAGGCCAGCACCGCCCGGTCGCGGTTGCGCAGAACCAGCACCGCAGCCTGCTCCGCGCCCGCTGGCCGGTGGGCGGCCACCGTGGACCGGACCAGGAGGGCGGCGGCCTGTTGCAGGCCGGGGTCCAGATCGGTGTCCGTCTCCCCGGCCCAGCCCGCGGGCAGGCGGGCGGCCAGGGCGGCGGCGTAGTGGGGGGCCTCCACCTGGGGCAGGGGTGGACGCGGGGCCAGGGGCTCGGCCAGGGCGCGGGTTAGGCCGGCCGGGTCCAGGTGGCCGGCGGCGGACATGGCGCGCAGGATGCGATCCCGCCGGGCCAGGAGGCGTGGACGCTGGTCTGGCTGGAGCAGACGGGCCGGGTCCTGGGGCAGGGCCAACAGCAGGGCGGCCTCGGCCGGGGAGAGGCGGTCCGGGGGCTTGGCCAACAGCTCGCGGCTGGCGGCGGCCAGGCCCACCAGGGGGCCGCCAAAGGGCGCGCGATTGAGATACTGGCCCAGAATCTCGGCCTTGGTGAGGCGGGTCTCCAGCCACAAGGCCCGGGCCGTCTCGCGCAGCTTGGCGGCCAGGGTGCGGCGGGCGGGGCGCTCCTGGCGGGCCACCTGCATGGTTAGGGTGGAGCCGCCGCGCACCACCCGCCCGGCGCGGAGGTTTTGCCACAGCGCCGCGCCCAGGGCCAGGGGGTCCACCCCGGGATGGTGAAGAAAGCGGCGGTCCTCGGCGGCCAGGGCCGCGGCCGCCACCAGGGGAGGAATCTCCGCCGGGGCCAACCAGGGGCCGGCGCGGCGGGCGGGATGGGCGCGGCTGGCGATCAGCCGGCCGTCGGCGGCCAGCAGCAGGCGGTCGGCCGCCGGGCCATAGCCCGCCGTGGGGAGCTGGCCCGGCCAGAGCAACACCGCCGCCAGGGTCAGGCCCAGCGCTCCGGCCAGGAGCAGCGCGGCCCGGCGCGTCGCCCGCCGCCAGCCCGGCGCTGGTCTCACCGCACCTCCAGCCGGCCGGCCGGGCTCTGGCCCCAGACCTCGGGGGCGTACATCTCCTCCACCCGGGCCGGGCGGTGCAGGTAGTCGCCCGGGGCCACCGCCCGCAGGGTGTAACGGAAGCTGTAGACGCCGGGCGACAGCCGCGGGGCGTAGAGCACCAGGCCGTCGCGTCGCAGCTCGCGCCACTGCCAGGGGTCCCAGGCCTGTGGTTCGCCGCCTTCGGCGCTGGGGGCTCCCAGGGAGGCCCCCACCGGCTCCAGACCGGCGGGGAAGGGGTCGTGGACCAGGACCTGGTGCCGGGTCTCGGGCACCAGCAGGGTCAGCAGACAGTCCACGGTCTCGCCCACCTGGGGCGGCTGGTCGCCGGTGCGCAGGATGCGGTCCAGGCTGAAGCCGGCGTTGACCGGCTGGGCCGGGGCCTGGGCCGGGGCGTAGGTCAGGCGCGCGCTCCAGTAGGGCCGGCCCTGGCTGGCTGTCAGCTCCAGGGTTTGGCTCTGGCCGGCCACGAGCTGGTCCAGGGTCAGGTTGATCACCTGCGGCGGGTCCACCGGCCGGGCGAAGCTGGCCCGGCCCAGTTCGCGGCCGTCCAGGGCCGCGCCGAGGGCGGCCGGACCCTCGCCGCCGGGGCGGGCCAGGAAGGCCGCCAATCCCCAGAGGCCGAAGACCGCCTCCTGGGTGGAGAGATGGGGCTCCTGGCCCAGGCCCTGGCCCACCCAGGCCGCCAGGGCCTCCAGGCGGGGATGGTCGGGCCGCAGCCGGGCCAGGCTCCAGAGGGCCATGGCGTTGCCGCGCAGGGTGGAGCCCAGCACCGCCTTGAGTCCGCCGGGGTCCACGGTGGCGAAGTGCAGGTGTTGGGCGCTGACCACGGCCGAGGCCTCCAGTTGGGCCACCAGGGGGTCGATGGCGCTGTCCAGGCCGCTGGCCGCCGCCGCCCGCATCAGGGCGGCCAGACCAAAGGGCGGCAGGCCCTGGCCGCGGGTCAGGGCGGCCTCCACCAGGGGCCGCACCTTGCGTCCCTCCTCGGCCAGCACCATCAGGGCCAGGGCCTCGCCGAGGCGTTGGCCCACCTGGCCGGGCTTGGGGGCCGGGCTGCGGCGGACGAACTGCTGGAGGTTGTCCAGGGCCGCCTTGCGCGCCGCCTCGGGCAGGACGGCCCCGGCCGGGGCCATCTGGCGCGCGGCCAGGAGGGTGTAGGCGGTGAGAAAAGGCCAGGAATGCTCGCCGCCGGGCCAGAAGGCGAAGCCGCCGTCCGAGGCCTGGAAGAGCGCGGCCTGGGCCAGGGCCGCCTGAACCGCCTCCTGGTCGCCGGGCTCCGGGGTCAGCCCCAGCCGGGCCCCCTCCAACAGGCGCAGGGAGCGGGCCGCGGCCCGGCTCAGGCGTTGCTCCAGGCAGTCCCAGGGATAATCGAGCAGCACGTGCAGGGGCGGGGCCAGGTTGGCCGCCGGCGAGGCGGCCAGGACCACCCGCAGGCCGCCCCGTCCGGGTTCGGACCCGGCCGGCAACAGGAGCGGCGTCCTGGCCTGGCGCGGCCCAGCCTGGGCGTCCAGGGAGCCGGCCGCCGCCGCGCTGACCAGGGTCGCCACCGGCTCCACCGGCAGGGTGAAGCGGGCCGCGTCGGCCTGGCCGCCCATCTCCGCCCGCACCGTGAACCCGGCCAGGCCGGCGGGTCCGGCCTGGACCGCGAAGGCCGCCGGGCGGCTCTGGCCGGGAGCGAGGTCCAGCTCCAGGCTGGCCGGCCCCGCCAGGGTCAGGCCGCCATCGGCCTGGGCGGTGAGTCGGACCTTGCCGGGCGCGTCGCCCAGGTTCTGCACCAGCACCCGGGCCTGGAAACGGTCGCCGGCGGTTGCGAAGCGGGGCAGGGCGGAGAGGACCTGCAGGGGCTTGCGCGCCCTGATCAGGCCTTGGCCCAGGCCAAAGCCCCCGCTGGCATCGGCCGCCACCGCCACCAGACGGTAGGCGGTGAGGCTGTCGGGCAGCCTGAAGCTGGCCTGAAGCCGGCCCTGCGCGTCGGTCTCGCCCTGGGCCAGCCAGAAAACCGCCGGGTGGAAGGCCTGGCGCAGAGCCTGGCCCAGTCCGCCGCCGCCGGATGCGTTCTCGCCCTTCTGGCCGGCGAAGCGTTGCCCCACCACCTGGGTGCGGCCGTCGGCGGTCAGCACCGCCAGGGGCCGGGGGGCGTCGAAGGTGGCCCGGGGATCATAGGCGTTCTGCCCCCCGGCGGCGGTCAGCACCCGCTCGTCCACCGCCAGGAAGGTGACCTGGGTCTGTCGCGGGTGGCCGGCGGGGTCGGTAACCCGCAGGCTGGCGGAGGCCTCCTGGCCGGGTTGGTATTCCTCGCGCGCGGGTGTCAGGTCGACCTTGAGCCCGGCCTCGGGGACGGCCACCTGGATCGAGGCATAGCCGATGCGCACCTGGGGCTTGCCCAGGTCCGGCCCCTGGTCCGGGGCCTCGGCCGCCCGCCCCCGGATCAACAGCACCCCCACAAAGACGTTGGGCGCGTCGCCGGCCTGGATGGGCGCCTCGATCAGGGGCGCGGGGCCTTCCACCTCCTGCAACCACTGCCGCCGCACCCCCAGGCGCTCCACCGTCACCAGGGCCGTGGCCCGACGGAAGGGGTTCTTGACCAGCAGCCGGGCCTTCCCGCCCGGGGCCACTTCCCTGGCCTCGGCCACCAGCTCCAGGCGGTGGTCGTCGAAGCGCCGCCAGCCGGCCTGGCCCGCGCCGGCGGCGTAGAGATAACCGGCCGAGCGGTTCGGCCGGCCCTGGTCGTCCCGGACCTCGGCCACCAGCACGTAACTGCCGGCCTGGGGCGGGGTGAATTGCACCGTGGCCCCCTCGCTGGGCAGGTCCAGGCTGGTCTGCCAGACCTGCTCGCGCCGGGCCTGGGTCAGGTGGTGATAGAACCCGCCCGGGCCACGCTCGCGCACCGTCTCCCAGTATTCGCGCCAGGCGGTCAGCTCCACCCTGACCTTCCCGGCCGGCCGGTCGTCGCTGCCGGCGGCCCTGAGCTCGATGGCCGCCGGTTGGCCGGTCTCGGCCAGGCCCGGGGTCTTGAGGCCCAGGTAGACTGCGGCCGGATGAGCCAAAAACGACCGGCTGGCGCTGACCGTGAGCCCGCTGTGATCGGCCACGCTGGCCTCCAGGCTGACCCGGGCCGGCAGGCCGGGTTCGGGCTGGGGGGTGGGCAGGGTCAGGCCGGCCCGTCCGTCCGGGTCCAGGCCGGTTTCCAGGCTTCCCAGCTCCTTGACCGTGGGGCGCTCCTGGTCGGGCAGGGGCAGGTCGCCCACCGCGTAACCGGCCAGGCTGGGGGGGCGGAAATCCTCCTGGCGCTGGCTGACCCTGACCTTTGCCTGGCCGCCGGCCACCGGCGCGCCGAACAGGTAACGGGCCTCCAGGCACAGGGGCAGGTCGGTCGGCCGGCCCAGGCTGGCCGGGGGCGGAGTCAGGCTGACCGCGAAGTCCGGAGGCCGGAAACTGGCCACCCGGAAGCCACCGGCGGCGATCTCCTGTCCGCCCTGCTTGACCAGGATGTTGTACTGGCCCAGGCGGGCCTGGGGCGGCAGGTCCAGCTCCCCGGCCAGGGAGCCGTAGCGGTTGGGCTGGTGGCTGAACTGGTGCAGGACCCGGCCGTAGGGGTCGTTGATCAGCACCGTCACCGCCTGGCCGGTGAACGGGGTCAGGCCCTCGGGTCCGGGCGCGCGCAGGTAGACCACCAGGCGGACGGTCTGGCCGGGCTGGTAGAGGGGCAGTTGGGTGATGGCGTGGGCCAAGAGCGGGGCCTGGGTCTCGGGGCCGGAGTATTCGATCTCCTCGCCCAGGGAGTAGACCAGGTCCACCGACCAGGGGCTGGGCAGCACCGCGAAATCCTCGCCCTGGCGGGCCAGGAGATAGACCTGGGGGGCCAGCCAGGGGCGGGACTTGTCCGGGGCCGGTTTGAGAGCGGCCAGGCCGGGCAGCCGGGCCAGGCCCTCGGCGTCGCTCTCGCCCCGCCAGAGCACCTTGTTGCCCCGGTCGCGCAGCTCCAGGGCCACCCCGGCCAGGGGGCGGCCCTGGCTCAGGCTGGTGACCCAGGCCAGGCCGGAGGCGGTGCCGGCCTTGAGCGAGAGCCCCAGGTCGGTGACCTGGACCAGGGTGCGCCGCACCTCCTCGCTGGGCTGGCCCTCGTAGTTGGGCAGGTCGGCCCGCAGATCGATCAGGGTCAGGCCGCCCCGGGGCGAGCGGCCCAGCAGGGCGGCCAGGTCCAGGGGTCGGAGCTGGGTTTGGTTGGGGGGCAGGCGGAAGGACAGGTCATGGCGCACCCCGCCCTGGCCGGGATCGGGGCGGCGGGGCTTTTGGTCCCAGGGCCGGTCGGCCTCGGCCACCAGGGCCGGCACCGCCTGGTCCGGGCCATGGAAGCGCAGGCCCGCCCGCACCTGGGAGAGGTTGCGCAGACGCAGGGGATACCAGGCATGATCCGCCTCCAGCACCCCCTTGCCGCCCAGCAGGGAGAAGACCGGGGCCAGGTCGCCGGTGACCAGGCGGGCCTGGAAAGGCTCCGCCAGGCGGGTGCCATAGGCGTCGCTCAATCCGGCGGCCAGCTCCAGGTCATATTCCGCGCGCGGGGTCAGGCCGAGGTCCAGGTAGACCCAGCGGCTGGGCTCCTGGTCCGGGTCGCCGGTCAGCGACCCCGCGGCCGGGGTCAGCTTCAGGCGCTTGATCACCTCGGCCGGCTGGACCGGATTGTTGAACTCCAGGAGCAGGCTGGCCGCCGGGTCCAGGCGGCCGTCGGGCCGGCGGTTCTGCTCCCACTTGACCAGGGCCAGGGGGTCGTAGGAGCGGTAGAGGGCGCGGATGGCCTGGGCGCTGGGCCGGTTGCCCTCGGCCGGCCTGATCCCGGCCTCCAGGACCAGGGTCACCGGCTTTTCCGGCGGCAGCTCGCCATCGATGCCGATGCGGTAGACCCGGGCCAGGGCCTGGTCGCGGGATGCCTGCCAGGGCTCGCGGGGCAATTCGGCCACCCGGGCTGGCAGACGCTTGCCGTCCACCTCCAGGAAGGCGGCCTGGGCCAGGGAGGCCAGGTCCACCGCCTGGTTGAGGGTGACCCGGATCTCGGGCCGGGGCCCCAGGGGCTCGCCGGGAGTGGGCTGGAACTCCAGGGCGGCCAGGGCCGGGGTCTGGACCACGGCCTTGACGGTCTTGGCCAGGCGCGCGCCGTCCAGGGCCTGGGTTCCGGCCGCCAGGCTGAGGTTGATCTGGCTGGAGCCCAGCAGGGGCTTTTCCAGGATGTAGGCCAGGCTTTGCGGGTCCAGCCAGCGATAGGAGCCCGCCGGGCGCGGGGTCAGGCGCAATGGCGCGTCCTCGGCCGTCTGCTCCATGGCCCCCAGGGGGCGCATGGGGCGGCTGAAGCGGGCCACCACCTGGGTCAGGCGCTCCACCTGGCCCTGGGGCAGCAGCTTCACGGTCAATTCCGGGTCGGCGGACCAGGCCGCCCCCGGGATCAGAGCCAGGATCAACAGCAGGCCGGCGAGGATGACTCGCGCCCGCGCTCCGCGCGCCATGGGCATGGACCCCTCCTTGACTGACACCAGTATGCCCCGGCCCGGGCTGGGGCACAATGCCGGCCTCCAACCATGCCGGCGGCGGCTGGATCGGGTCGGGTCCCGGCTAGGGGCCCTGGGTCATGGGGTCGTGGAGGGGGTCGTATTCCGCCGGGGACTCGATGTGGAAGCGGAAGCGGTAGAGGGTGGTGCGGTCATAGACGATCAGGGGCAGGGTGATGCTGACGCGCTGGTCCAGCCAGCCGGAGGTGTCCTGCCGGCCGCGCAGGGGGGCCAGGCGCTGCTCGCCGTCGCGATAGTCCACCTTGGCCGGTCGCACCAGGTCGGTGACCTGGGTGAAGGGTGGCACCGCCTCCGCCGTCAGGCGGCTCACCGGCTCCCAATAGCGCACCCCCCGATGGATTACCTTCTGGCGGTTGCCGGCCGCGTCGATGAATACCACCCGGTCCCAGAGGATGACCAGGGGCTGGCTGGTCTTGTTGGTCAGCGACATCTGGAAGGCGGTGGTGTCCTCGTCGTCCACCCTCATCAGGATGTCGACCATGGTGTCGCTGTAGTCGGTCTCGTTGACGTCGCCGGCGAACTGGTAGGCCTTCTGCTCCATTAGGTTGAGCGACTCGTTGCGGTAGTAGTCCGCGGCCTGGGGGCCGCCGCAGCCCGCCAACAGGCCCAGCGCCAACAATGCCGCCAGCCAGACAAGCTTCAAGGCCATGGTCGCCTCCCGGTCCGAGATGGTGTTGCCTGGCGCGATGTTACCTGAACCGGATGGGTTTGGGAAGCGCGGCTTGAGGGGCGGGGGCCAAAGTGCTAGGCTCGGGCCATGGAGACCTTGAGCGTCAACGAGCTGTTCGTGAGCATCCAGGGCGAGTCCAGTTTCGCCGGCCTGCCCTGCGCCTTCATCCGCCTGGCCGGTTGCCCCTTGCGCTGCCGCTGGTGCGACACCGTCTACGCCCGCCAGGACCCGGGCCAGCCCCACGGCCGGGAGGCGCTGCTGGCCTGGACCGGGGAGCAAGGGGTGGACCTGGTGGAGGTGACCGGCGGCGAGCCCCTGGCCCAGGCGGGGACTCCGGCTCTCCTGGCCGCGCTCTGCGACCAGGGGCGGACGGTGCTGCTGGAGACCAGCGGGGCCCTGGACATCGGCCCGGTGGACCCCCGGGTCCATGTGATCATGGACGTCAAGTGCCCCAGCTCGGGCATGCGGGACCGCCTGCACCAACCCAACCTGGCGCTTCTGGCCGCCAAGGACGAGGTTAAGTTCGTCCTGGCCGACCGGGCCGACTACGACTACGCCCGGGCGATCATCGCCGGCCACCGCCTGGCGGGGCGCTGCGGGCTCTTGTTGTCCTGCGTGGCCGGACGCCTGGCCCCGGCCACGGTGGTGGAGTGGCTCCTGGCCGACCGCCTGCGGGTCCGCTTCCAGTTGCAGCTGCACAAATACATCTGGCCGGAGCGTGAGCGCGGGGTGTGAAGCCGCCGCCGGCCGCCGCGCGCGACCGGCGGCCGGTCCGGCCTAGATGGCGACGTCGAGGGGCATGGTGAAGACCCGCGCGGCCAGGTCCTTGTCCAGCATGAACATCCCGCCCGGGGTCTGGTCCACCAGCTTCACCTTGCCGATGACCTCATCGGCGCTGGCCTCCTCCTCCACCTGCTCCTTCACGAACCATTGCAGGAAGTTCTCGGCCGCGTAGTCCTCCTCCTTGCGGGCCAGGCTCACCAGCTTGTTGATCAGGCTGGTCACCAGCCGTTCATGCTCGAGCACCGCCTCGAAGGCGGCCAGGGGCGAGGCCCAGCTGGTTTCCGGGGCCTTGATGGCCTTCAGGGTCACCTTGCCGCCGCGCTCATGGATGAAGTTGTAGAAGCGCAGGGCGTGGGTCATCTCCTCCTGGGCCTGGATCTTCATCCAGTGGGCGAAGCCGGTCAGTTGCAGGCCCTCGAACCAGGCCGCCATGGACAGGTACAGGTAGGCTGAATACATCTCGGCGTTGATCTGCTCGTTGCACGCCGCGAACATCTTTTCTCTGCTGCTCTGGGCCTTGGCCATCTTTTCGCCTCCATGAACGATTGACGTTTGATCGACGACCGGGCCGACGACGGGCTCCGCCGGGCGGCGTGGAGTCCCGACCTCGGGATGGGCGCAACCCCTGGCGGAGGGCCGGTTGGCTGACCCGGGCCAGCAACCGGGCGGGGTTGGCCGCCCCGGCCCGGGGCGACCAGCCGACGGGCTGAGCGTCCCCGCCCTGGCGGGAGCCGCTACCCGGCGGCAGCGGGCGAGGGGCGACCGCCCCCGTCGCCGCTCCCAAAACCATGGCTGGATGGTAATGATTATAACGCCCGGTCGAGCCGCGCCAAAAAGAATCCGCCCCACCGCCGGCGCTGGCCGCCTCGCGGCCGCTTCGCGCCTCTGGTGGCGGCTGGTTATTGGCCGGGGGCCGTCCCCGCCCGGACCCGCCGCGGCGTCGTGCATCCGGAGCCGGGCGGCGACCGGGCTATGGCTGGGGCGCGAAAACGGTGCTGACCAGGTAGGAGGTGTAGCCCGCGTAGCAGACGAGAAGCCCCAGTCCCTCGAGGCGGTTGATGCGGCCCGGCCCACGGAAGCCATAGCCGATGATGAACAGTGAAAGGGTTAGCGCGGCCATGACCAGCATGTCCCGGCTGAGGACTTCCGGCCCCAGTGTCATCGGTTGAATCGCGCCGGCGATCCCGACCACGGCCAGGGTGTTGAACAGGTTGGAGCCCAGCACGTTGCCCAGGGCGATGTCATGCTCCCCCTTGCGGGTGGCGATGAGCGACGAGGCCAGCTCCGGCAGCGAGGTGCCCACCGCGATGATGGTCAGGCCGATGATCAGGTCGCTGACGCCAAAGCCCTGCGCGATTTCCACCGCTCCCCAGACCAGCAGGCGCGAGCTGACGATCAGCAGCGCCAGGCCCGCCACCAGCCAGGCGATGGCGAATTTGAGGGGCATGACGTGCAGTTCCAGTTCCTCCTCGAACTCGCTTCCCAGCGCATCACAGCGGTTTCTCATCCCCTGCCAGATGGTCCAGGCCATCAGCCCGCCGAAGAGCCCCAGCAGCACCACGGCGTCGAGCCGGGTGATCTCATGATCCCAGATCTGCCAGGCGGCCAAGGCGGTGACGATGGTGAGGACGGGCAGCTCCTTGCGCAACACCTGGGAATGCACGCTGATGGGGCTGATCAGGGCGGTGAGCCCCAGGATCAGGGCGATGTTGGTGATGTTGGACCCATAGGCGTTGCCCAGCGCGATGCCGGGGTTGCCCTGCGAGGCCGCCAGCGCCGAGACCACCATCTCGGGCGCGGAGGTGCCGAAACCAACGATCACCATGCCGATCAACAGCGGCGGCATGCCGAAACAGCGAGCAGTGGAGGCCGCACCCTCCACAAAACGGTCGGCGCTCCAGACCAGCAGCGCCAACCCGAATACGACAGCGAGGAAAGCCAATGTCATGTTCAATCAAACCCCTTGCGGTTGGTGGGGCCTTGGCAACCAAGCCCAGGTCGCAGGCGCTCCAATCAAGGCCGGCGGATCTTGGCTAGGATGGCCTTGGCCGCCCCACCCGATTATAATCATGAAGGAATAACTTGTTGCTAACTATTGGAAATAAAAGCCTTGTCATGGCTGCCATCCTGGCCCTCCGATCGGCGAACGCCCCCCGAACCCCGCGCTCCCAATCGCGTCCCATCGCTAGCACGCGGCCTTGGGGCGCTTGGGACCAGCGGTCGGCGCGACAAGCGGGCCTCGACCGCGTCCGTCTTTTCTCTCCGTCACCAGGGCCTTGACTGGCCATCCTGGACCGGGACGGTGGCCCGGGCCGGCCACCCCTGCCCACCCGTCGGCATAGGCAAAAATATAACTATAGCAAGTAAATCGCGGTGGGCCAAACGCCGGGCCAGATGGCGGTCACGGCCGGGCCGGGTCGGGGGCGCTCGGTGAAGGGGGCCAGCTTGATGTTTGGTGGGTGAACGGCTTGTGGCGGGAGGCGCCAAGGTTTACCATGCCCGGGAGGCGGCCGAAGATGATTGGGTCGGGGATCGGCCCGGGCCCTGGGTCATCTGGGGGCGGTCGCCGCCAACGCGGGCGCGAGAGGGCGGGGGCCGGCGGTTGGCCAGGTTTGCCGACGCGAGGCCTGCCCCATCCGGGAGCCAGCCTTGCCAGACCAGTGCCAGACAATCCAGGCCGCGCCCCGGTTCAGCCTGGAGTCCCGACCCGAAGAGGCATCGTTGCTCAAACGGCTGCTGGCCGTGATGCCGGCTGGCGACTCGTTGGTGGAGCGAGTCGCCTGGGGGAGCCGTTTCGTGGCGGTGCGGGCGTCGGGTGGGGTGGGCCTGGCCTCCACCCTGGGGGCGCGGCCGGATGACGCCGATCACGATGCGATGGCGGGCTTGGTGGGCCAAACCCTGGCGGATGTCGCCAGCCTGCTGCCGAGCCCCAGTCCAATTTTGGCCAGCCTGGGGCTGGCGGCGCTGAATGCCGCCTGCCCCGCGCCAGCCGGCGCCAGGGCGGAGTCGGTCGGGGAGCTGATGCTGAGGCTCAGTCCGGGACGCCGGGTGGTGGTGGTGGGAGATTTTCCCTTTGCCACGGGCCTGGGCCAGGTGGCCGCTCGCCTGGATGTGCTGGACCTGCGCCAGGGCCACGGCAGGCTATCAGCCGGGTCGGCGGCCGCGGCGCTGGGCTCCTGCCAGGTGGCGGCCATTTCCTCCACCGCCTTGTTGACCCGCACTCTCTGTGAAATCCTGTCCGCCACGCCTCGGGAGGCCATCAAGGTGCTGGTGGGTCCGTCCACGCCCTGGGCCTTGACGCTGTTGGACCTGGGGGTGGACATTGTGGGCGGCTCCATTGTCACCAACCCCGGGGCGGTGTTGGAGGCGGTGGCCGGGGACCTTCCCTTTTTCCAGATCAAGCGGCGCGGGGTGAAACTGGCGGTCTGGCAGCGACCCGACCTGCCTTGGTGACGGCGGGTGGGGGGCGGAAAGGGCCGCGCCGCCCCGGCGGGACCGGGGCGGCGCGGCGATTGTCATTCGGCTTGGCGAGGGCGGGGCGCTACTTGCCCTGCTTCTCCTTCGCCTGCTTCTTGCATTCGGCGATGATGGCGTCCTCGGCCTTGACGTCATCCAGGGTCTTGCCCTTCATGGCCGCCGGCATGGGCTCCAGGCCGTGCTTGATGCGCACGAACTGGGTGCCGGTGATGTCGTAGATGGCGCTGGTCATCACGTCGAACTTGTCCGCGCCGGGGATGTCCTTGACCCGCTCCCTGGCCTTGTCCAACTCCGGCTCCAGGACGTCGGCCGGGCGGCAGGTGATGGGCTCGCTGCCGCGGGGGTATTTCTTCAGGGCCTTGGCCCGGACCTCGGGGTCGGGCTGGGTGGGGGTCTTGCCATAGAGACCGTAGAGGATGCCCTTGGTCTCGTTGGTGACCATCTTGTACTTGCCAAAGAGGACGTTGAGCACCGCCTGCACGCCCACGATCTGGCTGGTGGGGGTGACCAGGGGGGGGGTGCCCAGCTCGGTGCGGGCCACCGCCACCTCCTTGTAGACCTCGGGGAGGCGGTGCAGGGCCTTGGCTTCCTTGAGCTGGCTGACCAGGTTGCTGATCATGCCGCCGGGCACCTGGTGCACCAGCACCCCGGTGTCGATGGGGGCCATCTGGTTGGGCATCCAGTAGTCGCGATACTTGGGCGCGATCTTCTCCAGCTCCTCGCCCATGGACAGCATCTTGCGCAGGCTCAAACCGGTGGCGCGCGGGGTGCCCTCCAGGGCCACGATGATCGGCTCCACCGCCGGATGGCTGGTGCGCAGGGCGAAGGGGGCCAGGCAGCAGTCGATGATGTCCACCCCGGCCTCGGCCGCCTTGAGCATGGTCATGGAGGCCATGCCGCTGGTGTAGTGGCTGTGCAGGTGGATGGGGGCCTTGCAGGAGGCCTTCAGGGCCCGGATCAGGGTGTAGGCGTCGTAGGGGGCGATGATGCCGGCCATGTCCTTGACGCAGATGCTGTCGGCCCCCATGGCCTCCAGCTCCTGGGCCTTGGCCAGGTAGTATTCCAGGTTGAAGACCGGCCCGCCCATGCGGCGCTCGGTCAGGGAATAGCAGATGGTGCCCTGGAAGTGCTGGCCGTTGGCCTTGATGCGCTCCACCACCGCCTCGAAGTTGCGGAAGTCGTTGAGCGCGTCGAAGGTGCGGAAGACGTTGATGCCGGCCTCGCAGGAGAGATCCACGAATTCCTTGGCCACGTCGTCGGCGTAGTTGCGGTAGCCCACCAGGTTCTGGCCGCGCAGCAGCATGGAGAAGGGGGTTTTGGGGGCGTACTTGCGCAGGGTGCGCGGGCGCTCCCAGGGGTCCTCGCCCAGGAACCGGCTCATGGAATCGAAGGTGGCCCCTCCCCAGACCTCCATCGCCCAGAAGCCTACCTCGTCCATCATCTCGGCCGTGGTGATCATGTCCTCGGTGCGCATGCGGGTGGCGAAGAGCGACTGGGTGCCGTCGCGCAGGGTGAGGTCCATGACCTTAAGAGGGGTCGGGTTGCCGCCCCAATCCAGATTCTCGCTCATGTTAACTATTTCCTCCCTAGGCAAAAATATCAGGGCGCGACCGAGTCGCGAACGATGCTGGCCCGGCCAAGCCCCTCCCAAGATAGAATACTAGACCGGTTGTCTCTCCGGCGTCAAGTCGATGGCTTCTCAATCACGGCTCCGGCTTGTGAAGCCCCTTGATCAGATGGTATCGTGAAAGACTGGAGCGCACCCCAGTCCAGGAAAGCCCAGAGGACATGCCCAAATCCGACCGCAAGCACAAACCCCGCAACATGGCCGAACAGGTGCGCCGCCTGCTGTCGCTGTTCGCGCCCGAGGATCGGGTCCTGATCACCATCGCCGCCGACCCCGACGCCCTGGGTTCGGCGGTGGCCTTCAAGCGCCTGCTCTGGCGGCGGGTGGCCTCGGTCACCATCGCGCGCAACAACGAGATCACCCGCCCCGACAACCTGGCCATGGTCCGTTTGCTGAAAATACCGTTGGAATCATTGAAAAATCTACGTGCGGACGACTTCAGCAAACGGGTGATGGTCGACAGCCAGCCCCACCACAGCAAGGATTTCGAGCGCACCCCCCAGCACGTGATCATCGACCACCACCCAGTGGGGGATCAGGTCGACAAGACGCCTTTCGTGGACATCCGGCCTCGCTACGGGGCCACCAGCAGCATCCTGACCGAGTATCTGCGCGCGGCCGGGATCAAGCCCTCCACCCGCCTGGCCACGGCCCTGGTCTACGGCATCAAGAACGACACCGCCGGCTTCCAGCGGCCGGCCCTGGCCGAGGACGTGGCCGCGCTGCAGTTCCTGTTCCCCAAGGCCAACCAGGCGGTCCTGCGCAACATCGAGTTCAGCGAGATGCGCCTGAAGGACCTGGAGGTCCTGCGCCAGGCCCTGGGGCAATACGTGGTGCGCCGCCACGGCGTTTTCGTGCATCTGGGGGCCTGCAAGAGCCCGGACAACCTGGTGCAGATCGCCGACTTCTTCCTGAAGGTGGATAGCGTTGACTACACCGCCGCCAGCGGCACCCACCGCGACAACCTGGTGATCGTGATGCGCAACATGGCCGCGCGCATGAGCGCCGGGGTGATGGCCCAGCGGGCCTTTGGCGACCTGGGGCCGGCCGGCGGGCACAAGGCCATGGCCCGGGCCGAACTGCCCCTGAAGGCGCTGAAGGAGCACTTGGGCGACATCAAGGACGCCACCCTCAAGGATTTTGTGATCAGCCGCCTCCTGCGCCCGCCGCAGAAGCGCTAGGCAAGTCGCGGCCCATTAGCACCAAATGCGCCGCCGCGCTCGACTTGGATCGGGCGCGGCGTTTCTGTCTCCGGATATCCGGCCGAAATAACGCTAGAACCTGATCAGGGCCGCCCCCCAGGTCAGGCCGCCGCCAAAGACGGTGACGCAGACCAGGTCGCCGGGCTTGATCCGGCCGGTGCGCACCGCCTCGTCCAGGGCGATGGCGCTGCTGGCCGAGCTGATGTTGGCGTACTTGTCGATGGTGATGAAGAACTTCTGGTCGAAGTCCACCCCCAGGCGGTTGGCCAGGGATTGCAGCATGCGGATATTGGCCTGGTGGGGGATGAACAGGTCCACGTCCTCCACCTTGAGCCCTTGGCGGTCCAGCACCGTGTGCACGGACTGGGCGAAATGGGCCACCGCCACCCGCACCGAGGCCGAGGCCTCGATCAGTTTCAGGGTGTGCAGCTTCTTGTCCACCGATTCGTGGCTGATCGGGGTGGTGGAGGAGCCGCCGCCGGGCACCAACAGGTTCTGGCCGTTGGCCCCGTCGGTGCCAATGTAGAGGTCGATGATCTGGGGGCCGCCCTCCTCGGCCTTGAGCACCGCCGCGCCGGCGCCGTCGCCCCAGAGCACGCAGGTGGCGCGGTCGGTCCAGTCCACCACCCGGCTCATGACCTCGGCCGCCACCACCAGGATGTTCCTGGCCGCGCCGGCTTGCAGGTAGCGCATGGCCACGTCCAGGGCGAAGACGAAACCCGAACAGGCGGCGGTGATGTCGAAGGTGACCGCCTGGTGGGCCCCCAGCTTGCCCTGGAGGACATTGGCTCCGGCGGGGCAGCAGCAGTCCGGGGTGATGGTGCCCATGATGATGTAGTCGATGTCGGTCTCGGTGATCCCGGCCGCGGCCAGGGCCTGGCGGCAGGCGGGCAGGGCCAGGTCGGAGGTGGCCTGGTCGGGCTCGGCGATGCGACGCTCGCGGATGCCGGTGCGGCGCACGATCCACTCGTCGGTGGTGTCCAGGGTCTTTTCGAGGTCGAAGTTGCTGAGAATCTTGGCGGGCAAGTAGGAGCCCGTGCCAGCCAGTTTGATGGGGACCATGCATCCCTCCCGGATGATGTTGCCGCCCTCCCCGGGTGGGGCGCCTAGACGGCGGCCAAAAGCCATTGCCTTCCCAGGGGCGGATCTTCGCGAAGACCGCCCGTCGCTCGTCCCGGGCAAACGAAGGCGCGACCCTGGGCCGCCGGCGACCTTCGCGGGCGTTTAAGGTTAACCCCTTGCCCGGGGCTTGGCAAGTGGCCCGTTCCATTGGCTGGAGCCTGCTGAAACCGATTCAGGAAACCGCCGCGCCCCCGTCCCGGGCGGGAGCGGGGGCGCGGACCGGATTGAAGCGAAGGAGCTACTTTTCCAGGGCGGCCTGGGCCGCGGCCAGCCGGGCGATGGGCACCCGGAAGGGCGAGCAGCTGACGTAGTTAAGGCCGAGCTTGTGGCAGAGCTTGACCGAGGCGGGGTCGCCGCCGTGCTCGCCGCAGATGCCCACCTTGAGGTCCTTGCGGACGCCGCGACCCTTTTTCACGCCCATCTCCACCAGGGCGCCCACGCCGTCCACGTCCATGCTGACGAAGGGATCGGCCGGCAGGATGCCCTGCTCCACGTACATGGGCAGGAAGCGGCCGGCGTCGTCGCGCGAAAGGCCGAAGGTGGTCTGGGTCAGGTCGTTGGTGCCGAAGGAGAAGAACTGGGCCTCGGCGGCGATCTGGTCGGCGGTCAGCGCCGCGCGCGGCAACTCGATCATGGTGCCCACCAGGTAATTGATCTTCACGCCGTAGGCCTTCATCACCTCCGCCGCCACCTTGTCCACGATGGCCTTTTGCAGTTTCAACTCGTTGACATGGCCCACCAGGGGGATCATGACCTCGGGGTACACCCGCTTGCCGGACTTGGTCACGATGCAGGCGGCCTCGAAGATGGCCCGGGCCTGCATCTCGGTGATCTCGGGATAGGCGATGCCCAGGCGGCAGCCGCGATGGCCCAGCATGGGGTTGGCCTCGGTGAGCGCGGCCACCTTCTGCTCCAGCGCCGCCGGCTTCACGCCCAGGTCCTGGGCGACCTCCTTGATCTCGGCCTTGGTGTGGGGCAGGAACTCGTGCAGGGGCGGGTCCAGGGTGCGGATGGTCACCGGCAGCCCGGACATGGCCTTGAAGATGCCCACGAAGTCCTCGCGCTGCATGGGCAGGATCTTGGCCAGGGCCTTCTTGCGGCCCTCGGCGTCGTCGGCCAGGATCATCTCGCGCACCGCCACGATGCGGTCGCCCTCGAAGAACATGTGCTCGGTGCGGGTCAGGCCGATGCCCTCGGCCCCGAAGGCCCGGGCCACGCCGGCGTCGTGCGGGGTGTCGGCGTTGGTGCGCACGCCCAGCTTGCGGAACTCGTCCACCCACTTCATGAAGGCCCCGAAATCGCCGGTGAGCTTGGGCTCCACCTTGGGAACCTGGCCCAGGTAGACCTCGCCCTTGCTGCCGTCCAGGCTGATCCAGTCGCCCCGCTTGACCACCACCCCATTGGCGCTGAACTGCTCCTTGGCGTAGGTCACGCTGATGTCCGAGCAGCCGGCCACGCAGCACTTGCCCATGCCGCGGGCCACCACCGCCGCGTGGCTGGTCATGCCGCCCCGGCTGGTCAGGATGCCCTCGGCCGCGTTCATGCCCTTGATGTCCTCGGGGCTGGTCTCCACCCGCACCAGGATGACCTTCTTGCCCTCGGACACCCACTTCTCGGCCTCCGGGGCGCTGAAGACCACCTGGCCCACCGCCGCGCCGGGGCTGGCCGGCAGGCCCTTGGCGATCTTCTTCTTCTCGGCCTTGGGGTCCAGCATCGGGTGCAGCAGTTGATCAAGTTGCTCGGGGCTCACCCGCATGATGGCGGTCTTCTTGTCGATGAGCTTCTCGCCCACCATGTCCACCGCGATCTTGATCGCCGCGGCCGCGGTGCGCTTGCCGGTGCGGGTCTGGAGCATCCACAGGCGGCCCTGCTGGATGGTGAACTCGATGTCCTGCATTTCCTTGTAATGCTTCTCGAGCTTGTTGCGGATGCCCACCAGCTGCTGGTAGAGCTTGGGCATCTCGTCCTCGAGGGTGTTGACACCCCTGGCCACCTTCTTGGCCCGGTTGATGGGCTGCGGGGTGCGGATGCCGGCCACCACGTCCTCGCCCTGGGCGTTGGTCAGGTACTCGCCGTAGAAGTAGTTCTCGCCGGTGGCGGGGTCGCGGGTGAAGGCCACGCCGGTGGCGGAGTCCTCGCCCATGTTGCCGAAGACCATGGCCTGGACGTTGGTGGCGGTGCCCCAGTCCTCGGGGATGCCGTGAATCTGGCGATAGGCGATGGCCCGGGGGATGTTCCAGGAGCCGAAAACGGCCTGGATGCCGCCCCAGAGCTGGTCCATGGGGTCCTCGGGGAAGGGCTTGCCCAGGGTCTTCTTGACCAGGGCCTTGAACTTGACCACCAGCTCCTTCAGGTCCGCGGTGGTCAGCTCGGTGTCCAGCGTCACCTTCCGCTTGGCCTTGACCTGGTCCATGATCTCCTCGAAGGGATCATGGTCCTTGTCGCTCTTGGGTTTGACGCCCATCACCACGTCGGCGTACATGTTGACGAAGCGGCGGTAGGAGTCGTAGGCGAAGCGCTCGTTGCCGGTCTTGGCGATCAGGCCCTGGATGGTCTGGTCGTTGAGGCCGATGTTGAGCACGGTGTCCATCATGCCGGGCATGGAGATGCGGGCCCCGGAGCGCACCGAGACCAGCAGGGGGTTCTTGGGGTCGCCGAACTTGGCCCCCATGGACCTCTCCACCCCCTTCAGGGCGGCCTCCACCTCTTTCTTCAATTCGGGCGGGAACTTCTGTCCGTGGTCGTAATAGTAGGTGCAGACCTCGGTGGTGATGGTGAAACCGGCCGGCACCGGGATGCCCAGGTTGGCCATCTCGGCCAGACCGGCTCCCTTGCCTCCCAGCAGGTTCTTCATCTTGGCGGAGCCTTCAGCCTTACCATCCCCGAAAAAATACACGTACTTGGTTTTCGTCTTGGCCACTGAAATCCTCCCAAGGCCAGGTGTGTACGACCACGGATTGAGGGGCGAGCCCCTGACAGTCTCATCTATTTTGCACTCTTGGGCATAAGTCCGCAAGAACGATGGGGCTTTGTCTCCCCCGACTATGCGAAAGCTAGGCCCCAGGTTTAATCAGAGATGAAAACATGTCGTGCAGCCAGGCCGGCAGGGGCGTCACCCGCCCTTGGTGGGTGACGCAGCCATGGCAGGTAAAGCCGGTGACCAGCTCCTCTTCCGTGCCGTCGCCGTTGGTCCGCAGGATGCGGTAGTCAAATCTCATGGAGGCTCGTTTGAGCCAAGACAGGCTGGTTTCCACCACTAGCGGATCATCATAGCGCGCCGAGCGCCGGTAGCGCAAGCCCGCTTCCGTCACCGGCAGGTGCATGCCCTCCGCCTCCAACTCGGCGTAGGTCCGGCCGGCGGCGCGCATCAACTCGGCCCGGCCCAGCTCGAAAAAGCGCAGGTAGCGGCCGTAATAGACCACGTTCATGGCGTCGACGTCGGCCATCAGCGGGCGCAGGGCGGTCCGGTGCATGGATTAGGCTCCTTGCCCTCGGCGGTCACGAAGGCGCGCCTAGCCCTTGGCCGTTCGGATCGATGGCCTGGCGGTCGGCCATCGGCGGCCGCGGGGCGGTCCGGTGCATGGCCCGCCTATCTCTCCAGCAGCCGGTCGATGAGCTGGTGGGCCTGCTCCACCCGGTGGCCGGTGGCCGCGGCCGCGGCCTCGCTGTAGCCCGCGCCGCCGGAGGTGGCCGCGCGGCTGTCCCAGAGCACGAAGGGCACCGCCTCGCTGGTGTGGGTCATCACTTCCAGCGGGGTGAAGTGGTCGGTGGCCAGGAGCACCCGGTGCGGTCCCAGTTTTTCCAACCCGGCCAGCACCGGACCCACCACCCGGGCGTCGAACTCGGCGATGGCCTGGAGCTTGAGGTCCAGTTTGCCGCTGTGGCCGGCCTCGTCCGGGGCCTCCACGTGCAAAAAGGCCAGGTCCTGGGTCTTCAGTCCCTCCAGCACCGCCGCCACCTTGCCGGCGTAGTTGGTGTCCAGCCAGCCGGTGGCCCCGGGCACCTCCACCGCCGTCAGCCCGGCCAGGATGCCCAGGCCCTTGACCAGGTCCACGGCGGAGACCGTGAAGCCGGTCAGCCCGTAGCGCTCCTGGTAGGTGGGGAAGCTGGGGCGGGTGCCCTGGCCCCAGAGCCAGATGGAGTTGGCCGGGTTCTTGCCGGCGGCCACCCGAGCCTGGTTGACCGGATGCTCGGCCAGCACCGGCCAGGAGGCCCGCACCAGGTCCGCCACCCGGCCCAGGTCGCCCTCGCTGGGCAGCACGTCGTCCACCGCCTGGCCGCTGCGGTCGTGGGGCGGCACCGTGGCCGCCTGGAGTGGGCCATTGTCCCAGACCAGGAGGTGGCGATAGCTCACCCCGGGATGGAACTTCAGTCCCGGCCGGCCCAGGGCCGCGTCCAGGCTGGCGATGATCGCGGCCGCCTCGGGGGTGGTGATGTGGCCGCTGGCGTAGTCGGTCATGGTCACCCCGGCCGCGCGGTCCAGGGTCACCAGGTTGCAGCGGAAGGCGATCTGGCCCGGCCCCAGATCCACGCCCATGGCCGCGGCCTCGATGGGCGAGCGGCCGGTGTGATAACGGGCCGGATCATAGCCCATCAGGGACATGTTGGCGGTGTCCGAGCCCGGGCTCATGCCGTCGGGAATGGTGCGCGACAACCCCAGCCGGCCGGTCCGGGCCAGGCGGTCCATGTTGGGGGTCTCGGCCGCCTCCAGGGGGGTGCGGCCGTTCAGGGCCGGCACCGGGCGGTCGCCCATGCCGTCGCCCACCAGGATCAGGTACTTCATCGGCGTGTTCCTTGTATCCACAACGTCATTGCGAGGAGGCCCGCAGGGCCGACGCGGCAATCTCCGGTGGAATCTCCCCCGCCAACGCTGGGTTGCCGGGTGTCCTTTCGGATCACCGCAAGTCGGTGCTCAGATGCGCCGGATCACCACCGTGGGCTCGGCCACCACCGGCAGGGCGTTGATCTTGGCCAGGGCCGCGGCCACGTCGGCCTCCCTGGCCTCGTGGGTGATCATCACCACCGGCACCGGTCCGGCGCTCTGGCGGCCCTTCTGGGTCACCGCCTCGATGGAAATATTATGCTCGCCCAGGGCCCGGGCCACCGCCGCCAGCACCCCGGGCTGGTCCAGGGCCATGACCCGGAAGTAATACTGGCAGACCGCCTGGCTGATGGGGGTTAGCTCCAGCCGGCCGCCGTCGGCCACCGCCCGGCCCAGGCCCGGCACCCGGCCGGGACAGCCGGCCAGGATGTCGCGCGCCAGATCCACCACGTCGCCCACCACCGCGCTGGCGGTGGGTCGGCGGCCCGCCCCCCGGCCATAGAGCAGCACCTCGTCCACCCAGTCGCCGGTGATGTGGATGGCGTTGAAAGAGCCCTCCACCGAGGCCAGGACGTGGTCCTGGGGCACCAGGGCCGGGTGCACCCGGGCCTCCACCGCGCCGTTGTCGTTGCGCAGGAGGGCCAGCAGCTTGATGCGATAGCCGAACTCGCGGGCGAAGCGGATGTCCAGCGGGGTGATGCCGGTGATGCCCTCCACCGGGATCGCCTCCAGCTCGGGCTGGGCCCCGGTTACCAGGGCCGCCACGATGGCCAGTTTGTGGGCGGTGTCGTGCCCCGCGATGTCCATGGTGGGGTCGGCCTCGGCGTAGCCCAGGTCCTGGGCCGCCTGGAGCACCTCGCCGAAATCCGCGCCCTCGCTGGTCATCCGGCTCAGGATGTAGTTGCAGGTGCCGTTCAGGATGCCCAGCACCCGGGTGACGCGGTTGGCGGCCAGGCCGCCGCGCAGGGAGCGGATCAGGGGGATGCCGCCGGCCACCGAGGCCTCGAAGCCCACGCTGACGCCGTGGTCCTTGGCCGCGCCGAAGATCTCCACCCCGTGCTTGGCCAGCAGCGCCTTGTTGGCGGTGGCCACCTGCTTGCCGGCGTTGAGCGCCCGGAGCACGAAGCCCCGGGCCGGCTCCAGGCCGCCGATCAGCTCCACCACGATGTCGATGGTCGGATCGTCCAGCACCGCGTTGACCTCGGCGGTGCAGACGCCCTCGGGCAGGCCCAGGGACCGGCCCCGGGCCAGGTCCAGGTCCACCGCCTTGGCCAGCACCAGAGGCGCGCCCAAACGCTGGGACAGGGCCTCCCGCTTCTCCAGCAGCAGCTGGGCCACGCCGCCACCCACCGTGCCCAACCCGATCAAGCCAACCTTCACCGCTTTGTCCGGCATGGGGAATCCTTTGGGATGGGGAGAATCTGGGGGAACCCTTTTTGCAGCGCAAAAAGGGTTCCCCCAGACCCCCTCCTAAAAAAAAAGCGCTGTTTGCTCGCTCGGCCGGACGTTGTCCCGGACAGCGACGCCGGATTGCGCGCCGCGCAATCCGGGAAGTTTTTCGAAGAGAGTCGGGGGAAGCTTTTTTCAAAATAGTCTCCCCCGACTCTCTTCCTCCTATCCCTGGAAGAAGCGCCGCAGGCCGCGAATGGCCTGGTTGATGCGGTGCTCGTTCTCCACCAGGGCGAAGCGCACGTATTCGTCGCCGTATTCGCCGAAGCCCAGGCCGGGGCTGACCGCGACCTTGGCCTCCTGGATCAGCAGCTTGCTGAACTCCACCGAGCCCATCTGGCGGTGCTGCTCCGGGATGTGGGCCCAGAGGAACATGGTGCCCTTGGGCGAATCCACCGGCCAGCCGACCCGGTTCAGGCCGGTGACCAGGGTGTCGCGGCGATGGCGGTAGACGTCCATCAGCTCGCCCACGCAAGCCTGGTCCTCGTTGAGCGCGATGATGGCCGCGATCTGGATGGGCTGGAACACGCCGTAGTCCAGGTAGCTCTTGATGCGGGTCAGCGCGTTGACCATCTCGGGGTTGCCAACGCAGAAGCCCAGACGCCAGCCGGCCATGGAGTAGGACTTGGACATGGAGAAGAACTCCACCGCGATGTCCTTGGCCCCGGGCACCTGCAAGATGCTGGGGGCCTGGTAGCCGTCGTAGCACATGTCGGCGTAGGCGAAATCGTGCACGATCCAGATCTCGTGCTGGCGGCAGAAATCCACCAGCTTGGTCATGAACTCCAGGTCCACGCAGGTGCAGGTGGGGTTGTGGGGGAAGCTGATGATCAGCATCTTGGGCTGGGGCCAGGTCTGGCGGAAGGCGGTCAGCAGATCGTCGAAGAAATCCCGCCCCGGCAACAGCGGCACGCTGCGCAGGTCGCCGCCGGCGATGACCACGCTGTAGGGATGGATGGGATAGGTGGGGCTGGGCACCAGCACCACGTCGCCCGGGCTGATGGTGGCCAGCACCAGGTGGCTGAGGCCCTCCTTGGCCCCGATGGTGGCCACGGCCTCGGTCTCGGGGTCAAGTTCCACGCCGTAGCGCCGCTGGTACCAATTGCAGATGGCCAGGCGCAGCTTGGTGATGCCCTTGCTGGCGGAATAGCGGTGGTTGACCGGTTTTTGGGCGGCCTCCACCAGCTTGTCCACGATGTGTTGGGGGGTGGCCAGGTCGGGGTTGCCCATGCCCAGGTCGATGATGTCCTCGCCCCGGCGGCGGGCCTCCATCTTGATCTGGTTGACCACCGCGAAAACGTAGGGAGGCAAGCGTTTCATGCGCCGGAATTCTTGCATGGCCGGTCACTCACTTGATGAGAAAGTTCGCAATATCACTAAGGGTTGTAGCAACCCGTCGTAAAGAAGGGAGATTATCCCAGCCCTGGCGGGGTGTCAAGCGGGGGGCGGGAGTTTGGGCGGTCCGGTCCGGGTTCAGGGCTTGGCCAGGCGCTGGCGAAAGGCGGCCAGGTCGCTGACGACGTCCTGATCGGCCAGGCAACCGGATTCCAAGAGAAATTGGCGCAAATCAGCGGGAAGGCCCAGGCCCCGCTCCTGGGCGGCCAGGGCCTGGTCCAGGCATCGGATGGCCCCGGCGGCGTCGCCCAGGAGCTGGCGCACCGCGGCCCATTCGGCGAAAATCAGGGTTCCGCACTGGTCCAGGCCCAGCCAGATCCCCAACAGGCGCATGCGCCGGGGCATGGTCGCGAAGCGATCGTCGGCGCGGCGCAGGTGGGTGAACAGCCCTCCGCCCAGGGCCACCTCGCGCCAGACCGCGCCAGAGAGGGCGTAGGCCGGGAAGAAGTCCGGCTTGACCGCCCGGGTGCGGGCCAGCAGGGATTGGGCCGAGAACAGGCGGCCGTGGCGCAGGTGGCGTTGGGCGCACTTGGTCAGCCACAGGGCCTGGGCCAGGGCCAGGGCCTCGGGGTGGCCCTGGAAGCGTCCGGCCAGTACCTCCAGGTCCGGCGGCGGGGCGGTCGGGGCGGGCGCGGCCTGGTCCGGGGGGCGCGGGGCCAGGTCGGGGACGCTGAAACCGGCCTGCATGGCCCGCTCCAGCCAGGCCCGGGGCGGCCGGCGGGCCAGCAGGCGCTCCTGTTGCCGTTGGAAACTGGGCGGCGGCGGGTTGTCGAGAATGGCCATGGTCCCCTCCCTGTTCTGGTGACAGGCGGGCGGGAAAGGGGCGCGGCAAGCGCGAAAGCCGGGGGAGCGGCGGCGGGGGGGGAGACGAGAAGCAAGCAATGTGCGCTTGTGATTTAAGTATAGGCCTGGTTAGCCCAAGCGCACAAGTCGGAATTACGCTCCGCTTGGCCCCGGGCTGGCCAAGGCGGGGTCCTAGGGCTATTATGACCTTCAGCCGCCACGTTGCAGGAGGCGCGACTTGACCAAACTGCTGCTTATCGCCGGTTTCGGGGCCCTGGGCACCCTGGCCCGCTACGGCCTGGCCGGACTGGTCCAGCGCCTGGGCGGGGCGGGCTTCCCCTGGGGGACGCTGGCGGTCAACCTGTTGGGCTGCCTGCTCTTCGGCCTGGTCTGGGCCTATGCCGAACAGCGCCTCTGGGTCTCCAGCCAATGGCGTCTGGCGGTGCTCACCGGCTTCATGGGCGCCTTCACCACCATGTCCACCTTCATGTTCGAGACCGGCGGCCTGCTGCGCGACGGCCAGTTCCTCCTGGCCCTGGTCAACCTGGCGGCCCAGAACCTGGGCGGGTTGGCGGCGCTGTTCCTGGGCTGGCAGCTGGGGCGGGTTCTCTAGGAGGCATCGGCATGCAGCTATTCGGCGAGGCGGAGCTGTTGCGGGTCTACATCGGCGAGGACGACCGCCACCAGGGACGGCCCCTGGCCGAGGCGATCGTGGAACAGGCCCGCCGCCAGGGCCTGGCCGGGGCCACGGTGCTGCGGGGGCTGATGGGCTTCGGGGCCAACAGCGTGGTCCACACCAGCAAGATCCTGCGCCTTTCGGCCGACCTGCCCCTGGTGGTGGAGATCGTGGACACCCTGGAGAAAATCCAGGAATTCCTGCCCTGGCTGCACGGGGTCATCGGCGAGGGCCTGGTGACCCTGGAGACGGTGCGGGTCTTCGCCTATCGTCACAATCCGGACCGGAAAGCCTAGCCTTTCCCCGGCTTGATTGTCGCCCGCTTTTGTGGTTTGCTCTGCCGGGAGTAATCCCGGCTGATTGTGCTTGATTAAAACCAGGAGCCTCAACGTGAGCCTCAACGTAGTCATCATCGGCGCGGTGGCCTGCGGCCCCAAGAGCGCCTGCCGCGTCAAGCGCCTGGACCCCGCCGCCCAGGTCACCATGCTGGACCGCGACGACTTCATCTCCTACGGCGGCTGCGGCATCCCGTTCTATGTCTCCGGCGACGTGGCCGAACTGAAGGGCCTGCTTTCCACCAGCTTCCACATGGAGCGCAACCCGGCTTTCTTCGCCGGGGCCAAGGGGGTTCAGGCCCTGCCGGGCCACGAGGTGCTGGCCATTGACCGCGCGGCCAAGACGGTGCGGGCGCGGGAGCTGGCCAGCGGGGCCGAGCGCGACCTGCCCTACGACAAGCTGGTCATCGCCACCGGGTCCCGGCCCTTCGTCCCGCCCATCCCCGGCGCGGACCTGGCCAATGTCTATCCGGTGGCCGACCTGCACCACGCCCAGGCCATCAAGGGCCTGGTGGCCCAGGGCCAGGTGGGGACGGCGGTGATCATCGGGGCCGGGGCCACCGGCCTGGAGATGGGCGAGGCCCTGGCCGACCTCTGGGGGGTGGAGGTGCACATCGTGGAGATGGCCCCCCAGATCCTGCCCGGGGCCATGGACCCCGAGATCGCGGCCATGCTGGCCAGCCACCTGCGCGCCCAGGAGGGCGTCAGCCTCCACCTGGGGGCCAAGGTCGAGCGCATCGTGGGCGACGACCAGGGCCAGGCGGTGGGGGTGGTGGTGGATGGCCGGGAGATCGCCTGCGACCTGGTGATCATGGCCACCGGGGTGCGCCCCAACGCCGAGCTGGCCCGGGAGGCCGGCCTGGACCTGACCCCGGGCGGGGCCATCGCGGTCAACGAGTATCTGGAGACCAGCGACCCGGACATCTACGCCGGGGGCGACTGCGTGGCCACCCGCCACCAGATCACCGGCCAGCCGGCCTACATCCCGGCCGGGTCCCTGGCCAACCGCATGGGCCGGATCATCGGGACCAACGTCTGCGGCGGGCGGGAGCGCTTTCCCGGGGTGTTGGGCAGCTTCTGCATCAAGCTCTTCGGCCTCAGCGCGGCCAAGACCGGCCTGAGCGCCGAGCAGGCCCGGGCCGCCGGCCTGGAGGCGGTGGCCCCGCTGGTGGTCCAGGCCGACCGGGCCCATTTCCACCCCGACCAGAAGCTGATGTATGTCAAGCTGGTGGTGGAGCGCGACACCCGCCGGGTGTTGGGTTGCGCCGCCCTGGGCGAGAACGGCGACGCGGTGGTGGGCCGGATCAACGCCGTGGCCGGGATGCTGCCCTGGGGGGCCACCCTGGAGGCCTTCAGCAACCTGGAGCTGTGCTACAGCCCGCCCCTGGGCGCGGCGGTGGACGTGCTCAACTCCGCGGCCAACACCGCCGACAACCTGCTGGCCGGCCGCCTGCGGGCCATCAGCCCCCAGGAGTTCGCCCGCCGCCTGGCCGCCCGGGGGGACGACGGCACGGTCTTTCTGGACGTGCGCGGGATCGACAACGCCGCGCCCTACCTGGAGGCCCTGGCCCCGCAATGGCGGCACATCCCCCAGGAGACCCTGGCCCAGCGGGCGGCCGAGGTGCCCCGGGACAAGGACGTGGTCCTGATCTGCAACTCCGGGGTGCGCTCCTACGAGGCCATGCGCCAGCTGGAGGCGGCGGGGATCACCAACACCGTGAACCTCTCCGGCGGGGTGGCGGCGGCCAAGAAATGGGGCGAGGCCATCATCCCGGCCAAGGAGGAGTGATCCAGCACCCAAGGAGCGAGCGGCTCTGGCGGGCGCTCCGGCGGACAGGGGACCAGAAACTGGCCATGGGGCCGGGGACAGCGTGACCGGCAGCTTGCATGAACGGCTGGAGGAGACTCCGGCCAACCCCCGTGCCTTCCATGGCGCGTAAAGATGCGAAAGGGAGAGGCATGTCGCTGCATGGCTTGTTCAACGCGTCGGTGCCCACCGCCCAGCTGGCTCCCGAGCTGGGCCGGGACTTGCTCTATAAGTTCGCCACCCCCAGGCCCGGCCTGGGGGTGAAGAAGGGCGGGGGGGCCGAGGTCGAAGCCGCCCCCGCCGCGCCCCCGGCCCCCGAGGCGACGGCCGCCGCCGTGACCGTGAGCAGCTTCGTCACCCCCCAGTCGTTGCTTTCGTTTCCCGGCGCGGTGCTGGCCTCCCAGGGCATCTGGGCGGTGCTGCGCAGCATCTTCCCGGCGCAGCTGTCGGGGCTGTGGGTGCCGGGGGTGATCGGCTTCCTGCTGGGGCTGGGGATCATGTTCTATTCCCTGTCCGACCCCAACCTGGCCACCAGCGGCCGCGACCGAATCTGGGGCTACGTGGTGGGGGTGGTCAACTCGATCTTCCTGTCCGGGGCGGCGATGGGGGTCATCGCCGTGGGCGTGGGCGGGGGATCCAACGGTTAGGGCCGCGCCCGGCGGCCGCTGGCGGGCCGCCCGTCCGGACCGGCGCGCAGGCCTGGAGTCGAGGTCATGAGCCAGTACATCATCCATCCCATCGTGTGCGGCCTCAACGCCACCGACCAGGGGGTCATGACCTACCTGCGGGGCTATGGCCGGGCCATCCACATCCCGATCTACGTCTTCTACCTGGAGGGCGGGCCGGCGCCGGTGTTGATCGACACCGGCCTGGCCGACTTCATGCTGCCCGAGGGCCTGGAGGCGGAGGTGGGCCTCCGAGCCGAGTATTTCGAGGACGGCCTGGCGCGGCTGGGGGTCAAGCCCGAGGAGATCGGGGCGGTGATCCACACCCACCTGCACAACGACCACTGCGAGAACGACGGGCTGTGCGTCAACGCCAAGGTCTACGCCCAGCGGACCGAGATCGAGTTCATGCGAGACCCCCACCCCCTGGACCACCGCTACGACCCCGACTACCTGGAGGGCTGCGACCTGGTGGCCCTGGACGGCCCGGCCGAGGTCCTGCCCGGACTGCGGGTGCTGCCCACCCCGGGCCACACCCCGGGCGGCCAGTCGGTGGTGGTGGACACCAAAAACGCCGGGCGGGTGCTGATCACCGGCTTCTGCTGCAACGAGGCCAATTTCCCCAAGAGCGGGCCGGCGGTCTGCCCGGGAGTGCACACCGACGCCATCGCGGCCTGGGAGAGCGCCAATCTGGTCAAACGCATGGCCGACAGCGGGGAGATCGACCTGATCGTGCCGGCCCACGCCCTGTGGCCCGGCCGCCAGGGCCAGATCGGCTGACCGGGATTGTGGCCTGGGCTGGCGGTGGGGTTTGGACCCGGGGCCGGAGCTTGTTATAATAATCACCCAAACAGCTTTGGCGACCCGGACGGCGGCGGCCGCCGGGACGGCCTGGGTCCCCCGCAACCACCCGCCGACATTTCCCGCAACAAAGGACACTGGTTTTGGCCGACGACCTTCCCCTCACCACCAACCAAGATGAAACATCAGACTTGGGATATCGCGGCTCGGTAAAGTTCGAGGTCACCGGTTTCGAGATGCTGGGCAAGCAGGTCAAGCAGTCCGGCAACTCCGGGCGCATTTACCTGCCCCCCAACTGGGTGGGCCGCCGGGTCAAGATCGTCCGGCTGGATTAGCTCCCACGGGCGGGGCTCGGCCCGGACCCTGGGGTGGAGTTTCGCGGAATTTAGCGCCGATAGCCTACGGGTGAGCCTGAAGGCATGCTCCCGGGGCGGGGCAGGGGAGGACGTGGCGTGCGGGTGGCGGTGCTGGGCGCGGGTCCCGGGGGATACCAGGCGGCCGTGCACGCCGCCCGTCGCGGGGCCGCGGTGGTCCTGATCGAGCCGGCCGGCCTGGGCGGCGTCTGCCTCAACTGGGGCTGCATCCCCACCAAGACCCTCCTGGCCTCGGCCCGGGCCCTGGACAGCGCCCGGCGGCTCCGGGAGTATGGCCTCACCGGCGGCCAGGACGCGGCCCCGGACTGGCCGGCCATGCAGGCCCGCAAGGCCGGGGTGATCGAACTCCAGGCCCAGGGCATCGCCCGCCTGCTCAAGTCCCATGGCGTGGAGGTCCTGGCCGGCCGGGGCCGGCTCCTGGCTCCGGGCCGGGTGGCGGTGGCCCTCGACCAGGGTGGCCAGCGCGAGTTGGACGTGGACCGGGTGATCCTGGCCACCGGGGCGCGGCCGGCCGACCTGCCGGGTCTCGCGCGCGACGGCCGCCGGGTGCTCAACTCCGACGACCTGTTGGGCCTGGCATCCCTGCCGGCCTCGATCTGCATCGTGGGCGGCGGGGTGGTGGGCTGCGAGTTCGCCACCCTGCTGGCGGCCCTGGGCTGCCAGGTGACCCTGATCGAGACCCTGGACCGGCTGCTGCCCCTGCCCTCCCTGGAGCCGGAGATCAGCAAGCTGCTGTTGCGCGAGTTCAAGAAGCGCCGGGTGGCGGTCCACACCGGCTGCGTGGTGGAGTCGCTGGTCGAGGACGGCGCGGGCCTGGAGATCAATCTTACCCCCTCGCCCCTGGTTCCGGCCCCGGCCGCCGGCAAGCCGGCGAAACTGCGGGCTGAACTGGTGCTGGTGGCGGCCGGGCGGCGGCCCAACTCCGAGGACCTGGGCCTCGCATCGGTCGGGGTGGAGTGCGACGCCAAGGGCGCGGTGAAGGTGGACGACCACCTGGCCACCAGCGCGCCCGGGGTCTATGCCATCGGCGACCTCCTGGGCCCGGCCCGGCCCATGCTGGCCCACGTGGCCACGGCTGAGGCCGAGGTGGCGGCGAGCAACGCCCTGGGCGGCGACCGGGCCATGGCCTACGACCTGGCGCCCTCGGTCGCCTTCACCTGGCCCGAGGCGGCCTGGGTGGGGCTGTCCCTGGCCCAGGCCCGGGAGCGGGGTGTCGCGGCGGCCCTGGCCGGCTTCCCGGTGCGCCAGCTGGGCAAGGCCCAGGCCGAGGGCGAGATCGCCGGGCAGTATCTCCTGGTCCACGACACCGCCGACGGACGGCTCTTGGGCGCGCACCTGCTGGGTCCCCACGCCGGGGAGTTGATCCACGAATGCGCCCTGGGCCTGGCCCTGGGGGCGCGGCTGGAGGATCTGGCGCGCACCATCCACGCCCACCCCACCCTGAGCGAGGGCCTCAGGGAAGCGGCCGAAGCCGGCCTGGAGACGCTCGCCCAACCAACGGCGGGGAGCTGAGACGATGCTCTACACCACCCTGGCCGGCCGGGTGCTGGACACCGACCGGGACCTGGACCAGGCCGGCCGCCACGTCATGCAGAAGCTGATGGCCTGGGAAAGCCTGGGGCTGGGACCCAAGGAGTTCGCCCAGAAACGCGCCCAGGCCCTGGCCGTGGGCTGGGACGGGCGCGGCCCGGTCAGCGAGGGCGAGGCCCTGCGCGCCGCCAATGACGACCTGGCCCGGCGGGTGGCGGTGGCGGCCGGGACCCTGCCCGGGGTGGGTTGGCTGCGGCCCAAACTCTGGACCGGGCGCTACCAGGGCGGCGGGTTGGAGGTGGCTGAAATCGCGGGGGATCAGTTGGTGTTGCGGGTGCGCGACGCGGCCGACCAGCCCCGGGGCCGGGTGGGCCTGGTCCTGCCCGCCGACCAAACCCCGGCCCAGGCCTTGGAACGGGCCCTGGCCGAACTGGCCCAAGGCCGGGGGCCCCTGGCCGGCCCCTTGCGCGGCCTGGGACTCACCGCCAAGCCTTAGACCGGCTCTTGGTCGTCCGGGCGCTCGGCCCGGAGGGCGGCCAGCAGCAATTCCCCCAAATCCAGGGCGTTGGCCCGCACCTGGGCGATGTCCTCGCCGCTGAGGCCGTCCCAGTGCGCCCCGGCGGCCACCGTCACCTTGACATTCAAGGCCGAGGCCAACCGCTGGGCCAGGGCCTTGGCCAGCTCGTCCTCCTTGTGGCCGGGATAGCAGAACACGCTGGTGGTGGCGCTGACGGCCCCGGGATCGGCCAGGCTGGGCCGGGGCGCGGCCATGGCCACCGCGCCCAGGTGGGGGCGCTGGCCGCCGGTGACCAAGATCAGGAGGTCCTCCCCGGCCCAGAGCCAGCGGGCGTCCAGGTTCAGGCGCGGGGCGGCGGTGGAGAGCGCTCCCATGCCTAGCTGGTCCGCTTCGGCCCGTGGCTGGAGGCCTGAAGGTCCAGGATGACGCTGTCGCCCACGTAGGGTTTGGCCTGGTAGCGCACCAGGCTCACCAGGCGGTTGGTGACCTCGCCCAGGCGTTGGGCCTGCTGCACGATGGTGTTGGCCAATTCCCGGACGCGGGCCGGCTCCTCGGTCAGGTCGATCAGCTCGGCCGAGGCCATGATGGCCATCAGGGGTTGGTTGAGCTCGTGGGCCACCGCCCCGGCGGTGGCCAGGGCCGCCTCCAGGTCCTGGCGCAGGCGTTTTTCCAGGCTGGCCTGGTGGCGCTCGTGCACGGTCTGGATGCGGTGGGCCAGCAGGCCGGGGTCGATGGGGCGCAGGATGTAGTCGTCGGCCCCCAGGCGGACCGCCTGCACCGCGCTGGCCAGGGATCCGTAGGAGGTGACCAGCAGGAAGGGCAGGTCCTGCCCCTGCTGGCGCAGGGATTGGAGCAGGTCCAGGCCGTCCATGTCCGGCATCACCAGATCGCAGAGCACCAGGTCGAAAGGCTCCCGGCCCAGCCTGGCCTGGGCCTCGCCAGCGGTGGCGACCGTGACCGCGTGGTGGCCCAACTCCTCCACCAGGCCGGTGAAGTAATGGCGGGCGGTGGCCGAGTCGTCCACCACCAGGATTTTTAGGCTTTCCATCGCGCACTCCCGGGCGGCGGGGGTTTCCGGCGTGGCCGCCGGGTGCAGGCATCCGGAATCCATTGTACCGGCCGAGACGGGGGCTGGCATCCGCTCGCCAACCCCTGAACGACCTGTTATCATGGGTGTATCGAAAAACGCAAGGGCGGGAGAGCGCGGCCCGACCGCGCCGGTCGCCGCCATCTTGGCCCTAATAACCTGATAAATGTAGGAATATCGTGAGCCAGGAGCAACCCGCCAGCGTCAAGGTGCGTTTCGAGCCCTTCAACATCGTCGCCCAGGCCCCGGTCGGCAGCACCATCCTGGACGTGGCCCTGGAGGCCGGGGTGCACATCAACGCCTCCTGCGGTGGCGAGGGCGTGTGCGGCAAATGCCGGGTCATCGTGGAGGAGGGTGAGGTCCGGGGGGGACTGACCGAGAAGATCAATCCCCAGGACGCGGCCAAGGGGGTGCGCCAGGCCTGCCTGGCCGAGCTGACCGGCGACGTGGTGGTGCGGGTGCCGGTGGAATCGAGCCTGGACAAGGTGGCCCTGAAGGCCCTGGCCGCCGGCAGCGCCCAACAGGCCACCCTGATCGGCGGCGAGGACCTCAAGCAGGAAGGGCGCTTCGACCCGGCCCTGGCCAAGGTGACGGTGCGGGCCAATCCGCCCACCCTGGAGGACAACCGCAACGACGTGGCCCGGCTGCTGGCCGGTCTGCGCGAGAAGGGCGAGCGCGGCTTCAGCTTCGCCTTCGAGGCCATCCGCGACCTGCCCGAGGCCTGGCGGCGGGGCGAGTGGCAGGTGACCACCACCATCATGCGCCCGGTGCGGCGCAAGTACGGCCGCAACCAGGTGATCCGGGTGGAGCCCGGCGACACCAGCGCCAGCAACCTGGCGGTGGCCATCGACCTGGGCACCACCACCGTCTGGGCCCAGCTCATCGACCTGAACAGCGGCCAGGTCCTGGCCACCGAGGGCGACTTCAACGGCCAGATCGGCTATGGCGAGGACGTCATCAGCCGCATCGTCTACGCCGGCAAGCCCGGCGGCCTCAAACGCCTGGGCGAGGCGGCCTGCGGCTCCATCAACGAGGTGCTCAAGGCGGTGGCGCGCAAGGCCGGGGTGGAGTTGACCGACATCAACCTGGCCACCCTGGCCGGCAACACCACCATGACCCAGCTTTTCCTGGGGGTGGAGCCCAAGTACATCCGCCTGGAGCCCTACGTGCCGGCGGCGGCCTACTATCCCCCCCTGCGGGCCAGCCAGTTCGGCCTGGCCCTGGCCGACCACGTGCGCCTGTTGGTCTTCCCCGCGGCGGCCTCCTACGTGGGCGGGGACGTGGTGGCCGGGGTGATGGGCGTGGGCATGCACAAGGACGAGCGCCTGACCCTCTTCATCGACCTGGGCACCAACGGCGAGGTGGTGGTGGGCAACCGCGACTGGATGGCCTGCGCCGCGGCCAGCGCCGGCCCGGCCTTCGAGGGCGGCGGCATCAAGTTCGGCATGCGGGCCAGCAAGGGGGCCATCGAGAACTTCTCGGTCAACCCCATCTCCGGCGAGCCGGCCATCGTCACCGTGGGCAAGGCCAAGCCCCGGGGCATCTGCGGTTCGGGGCTGATCGCCACCGTGGCCGCCCTGTTGATGGCCGGCATCATCGACGAGCGCGGCCACTACAACCTGGACCACAAGAGCGACCGGGTGCGTTCGGGCGAGGACGGCCCGGAATACGTGCTGGCCTGGGCCGAGGACACCTCCATCGGCCGCGACATCGCGCTGACCGAGACCGACATCGACAACCTGCTGCGGGCCAAGGGCGCCATGTACGCCGCCTACATGACCCTCCTGGAGGGCGTGGGGCTTTCCATCCACGACCTGGAGCGGGTGATCCTGGCCGGCGGCTTCGGCCAGTCCATCAACCTGGAGCGCGCCATCCTGATCGGGCTGTTGCCCGAGCTGCCCCTGGAGAAGTTCATCTTCGTGGGCAACGGTTCGCTCCTGGGGGCGCGCCTGGTGGCCATGAGCAACCAGCTGCGCACTGAAGTTGGCGACATCGTTGACAAGATGACCAACTTCGAGCTCAGCGTGGCTCCCAACTACATGGGCAACTACACCGGCAGCCTGTTCCTGCCCCACACCGAGGGCAGCCGTCTCTTCCCCCAGACCTGGTCCCGGCTGGCCGAGGCCCGCCAGGCGATGAAACAGGTGGGCTAACCCCCGGCCCGGAACCTTGTCGCCGCCCGGCGGCGCGCGATTTCCGAGCCCCCTCCCCGGCGCGGCCGCGGGAGGGGGCGCGTTTTCATCCCCCGAACCGGTCGGGGCGGACGGACGACGATGCTCAAGCGCTGGTCCCAACCCAACGGCTATCGCCAGGTCCTGGCCCTGGGCCTGCCCCTGGTGATCTCCATGGCCTCCACCACGGTGATGCACTTCACCGACCGGATGTTCCTGGCCAACTATTCCCTGGAGACCATCGCCGCGGCCATGCCCGCCGGCCTGGCCGCCTTTGTCTTCCAGGCCTTCTTCATGGGCGCGGCCGGCTACGTCAACGTCTTCGTGGCCCAATACCTGGGATCGGGCGCACCGCGCCGGGTGGGGGCCGCGCTGTGGGCCGGCATCTGGTTCTCCATCATTTCCGGGGCCTTGCTGGCCGCCCAGGGCCTGGTGGCCGAGCCGTTGTTCGCCCTGGCCGGCCACTCCCCGGAGATCCAGGCCCTGGAGGTCAGCTATTTCCGCTGGCTGTGCCTGGGCTCGGGCATCGGGGTGCTGCAAAGCTCGCTGTCCTGCTTTTTCTCCGGCCGGGGACGCACCCGGCCGGTGATGCTGATCAACCTGGCCGGCGCGGCGGTCAACGTGCCCCTGGACTACGCCCTGATCAACGGCGTCTGGGGTTTCCCGGAGTTGGGCATCGTGGGCGCGGCCTGGGCCACCATCGCCGGCTGGGTGGTGATGGCGGTGCTCTTCGCCCTGGCCATCTTCACCCCCCGCCAGGAGAAGGCCTTCGCGGTGATCAGCGCCTGGCGGCCGGAGAAGGAGCTCTTTCTGCGCCTGATGCGCTTCGGCCTGCCGGCCGGGGTGCAATTCTGGCTGGACATCGCCGCCATAACCCTGGCGGTGTTCTTCGTGGGCCGGCTGGGCACCCTGGAGCTGGCCGCCACCACCATCGCCTTTTCCATCAGCACCCTGTCGTTTCTGCCCATGCTGGGCTTCTCCATCGCCGTCAGCACCCTGGTGGGCCAGGCGGTGGGGGCCGGGCGGCCGGAAATGGCCGAGGCGGCCACCACCAGCACCATCCACGTCACCCTGGCCTACATGGGACTGGTGGCCCTGGTTTTCCTGGCCTTTCCCGCCTGGCTGGTGGAGCCCTTCCTGCCCCGGGACGTGGGGCCGGACCAGGCGGCGGCGCTGGTGGACCTGGGCTCCACCCTGGTGCGCTACGTGGCCCTCTACACGCTCTTCGACGCCATGGGCATCATCTACATCGGCGCGCTCAAGGGCGCGGGCGACAGCCGCTTCGTGATGCTCAACATGGCGGCGGTGGCGGGTCTGTTCCTGGTCCTGCCCACCTATCTGGGGGTCAACCACCTGGGCTGGGACATCCACCGGGTCTGGTTCTGCATCATCGTCTATCTGGTGGTGCTGGGGCTGACCAACTGGCGGCGTTACCGGCGCGGGGCCTGGCGGCGGATGCGGGTGGTGGAGACCGCCGCCCCGGCCCGGGGCTGAAAAGCGCGCCGGCCGAATTTTTTGTGGCTTGCGCGAATCCGGCCGGGCCGCCATGTTTGGGGATGGCCTCCCGCGCGGGAAGATGTCCTTGGGGCGGGCGTGTCGCCAGTCCCGCCAATGGCAACCAGGAGAGACAACCTTGACCCACCCTCCCCACGCCGCCGCCAAGCCCGGACCCGACCACTACCTGGCCCTGACCCTGGGGGCCGGGGTGCTGGTGGTCTTTGGCGGGGCCCTGGTCAACCGCTTCCTGCCCCTGGGGAGCGCCCCGGCCCCCTGGCTGGAGGCCTTCGCCTCCTACTTCCTGGCCATCTGCCTGGAGGCCACGCCCTTCATCCTGCTGGGGGCCCTGCTCACCGCCGTCCTGGAGCTGTGGCTGCCGCCGGAGGTCCTGCCCCGGATCACCGCCCGCCTGGGCCTCTGGGGGGTGCCGGCGGTGGCCCTCCTGGCCCCGCTGTTCCCGGTCTGCGAGTGCGGGGTGGTGATGGTGGCCCGGGGGCTCCTGCGCAAGGGCCTGCCTCTGCCCCATGCCGTCACCTATCTGCTGGCCGCGCCGATCATCAACCCCACGGTGCTGGCCGCCACCTACATCGCCTACCAGGACCTGGCCCACCCGGTCTGGCGCGGCCTGGGCGGCCTGGTGGTGGCGGTGGCGGTGGGCTGGGCGGTGTTGGCCATCAAACCCCGGAGCGCCCTGGCCGCCGAGCCGGCCCCGGCCCCAAACCCCACCGCCGGTCCGGCGGTGCAACCCTTGGACAGCCTGGCGCTGGCTCCCGAGCCTCCCTCGCCGGCCTGCGGCTGCGGCCACGATCACGACCACTCCCCGGCTCAAGGCGGGGTTTTGGCGCGGGTGGCGGGTCACCTGGCCGACGACTTCGCCGAGATGATGCCCTATTTCCTGGCCGGGGTCTTCCTGGCCAGCGCCATCAAGACCTTCCTCTCCGCCTCGCTGCTGGCCTCCCTGGGCGGCGGGGTCTTCCTGGGCCCCCTGACCATGATGGTCCTGGCGGCGGTGCTCTCGCTCTGCTCCGAGGCCGACGCCTTCGTGGCCGCCAGCTTCACCGAATTTTCCTTTCCGGCCCACGTCGCCTTCCTGGTCCTGGGGCCGATGTTCGACCTCAAGCTGCTCCTGGCCTACCGCCTGATCTTCCGGGGCCGTTTCATCGTCCTGCTCGCGGCCCTGGTCTGGCTGGGGGTGTCCCTGATGGTGGCCGGGGTCACGGTGCTGCGATGAGGGCCTTCATCGCGCGCCACACCCGGGCTTGGCTGCTGGCTCCCTGGATCATCCTGGTGGGGGTGATGCTGGCCGGCGGGTACTACACCTTCTACGTGGCGGCCTGGCACGCCTGGTTGCAACTCATCGGACTGGGATTGCTGGTATTCTGCCTTCTGGCCACCTGGGGCCGGAGGGGCGCGCCGGCCCCGGCCTGCGGCTGCGGCCATGACCACGGCCCCGAGCCGGGGAGCAAGACCGGCCCCTCCTGGCCGCTGCTGGCGGTGCAGTGGGCCCCGCTTTTCGTCTTCCTGGCCATGGGGCCCACCACCCTCAGCCTGACCTCCACCGGCCTGGGCGGCCAGGCGGCCCAGTCCCAGGCCAGCGCGCCCCACGCCCCGGTCAACCCCCTGGCCACTCCCCTGGATGACGCCCCGCCCCGGTTCGAGGACGGCTACCAGGTCCTCAACATCCTGGAGCTGCACAAGATTTATGTGGAAAAAGGGGTGTTGCCGGACAAGGTCCAGGTGCTGGGCCGGGGCTACGTGCTAACCCCGGCCGAGCAGGCCAACCTGGCCGAGGACCAGCGCGCCAACCAGGTGGGGGCCTTCCTCTACCGCTTCGTGATCTCCTGCTGCACCGCCGACGCCCGGCCGGCCAGCGTGGTGTTGCGCGGCTCGGGCCAGGGTCAGGTGCGCACCGACAGTTGGTATCAGGCCCGGGGCCGGCCGGTGGTGCTGCCGGGGCCCTCGCGCAGCCTGGCCATAGAACTGGACGAACTCAAGGAGATCCCGGCCCCGGACCCGCCCTACATCGTGGTCGCGTTCTAGGTGGGTCCTGTCGGGTGGGCCATTGGTTAGCCTGCACAATCCGGTCAGCGCCGCCGGCGGTCGCGGACGCGGACCAGATGCGGTGCGCTGGCCATTGACGGCCGCCCCGCCCTGGTCCAAACTTCAAGGCAGGGCGCGCCCTGCCGCGCGTCCATCGCCAGGAGCCGGGGAGTGACCACCGCCAGCGTCAGCCGCAGCCAAACCCTGGTCGGGACCGTGATCCTGGTCCTGCTGGGACTCATCGCCCTGGGGGTGCTGCGCCAGCAGGCCCAGTACGACCCCGCCCGCTGGGGCGCGCCCACCGCCCCCGGCGCGGGCGGCCCGGCCGTGGCCGCCGGCTCGCCCGGTGACCTGGCCAGCCTGCCGACCCCCGGCCTGGAGGCCATGGGGCCGGTGGAGCGTTTCGGCCCCGAGAGCCTGAGCGACAAGATCGATGGCAAGGCCGAGCTCTACCTGGCGGCCGGGTTCGAGGCCCTGAGCGCCCGGCGCCACCACCTGGCCGGCCAGCCCTCGGCCTGGTTCGAGGCCTTCGTCTTCCAGATGAAGGACGACAAGGCCGCCTTCAGCGCCTTCAGCACCCAGCGCCGCGACCGGGGCCAGAAGCTGGACCTGGCCACCACCGCCCACCTCTCCGGCAACGCGTTGTTCGTGCTGCATGGCCCCTGGTATCTGGAGATCATCGCCGCCGGGTCCCAGCCCGAGTTGGTCCAGGGCATGCGCGCCTGGCTGGCGGCCTGGCTGGAGCGCGCCCCGGCCCTGGCCGCCGCCCGGCCCGACGAGCGGGCGCTGTTCCCGGCCCGGGGCCTCCAGGCCGGCTCGATCTCCCTGCTGGCGGCCAATGTCTTTGGTTTCGACAAGTTGGACCAGGTCTACGCCGCCAATTACCTGATCGACGGCCAGGAGGCGGTGGGCTTCCTCTCTCGCCGCGAGAGCCCCGCCCAGGCCGCCGACCTGGCCCGGGCCTATCACGCGTTCCTGCTCCAGGCCGGTGGGCGCGACCTGGCGGCCGAGGCCCTGCCCGCCGGGGCCAGGCTGGTGACCATCATGGACACCTACGAGGTGATCTTCAGCCGGGGCGCGCATCTGGCCGGGGTGCACCAGGCCGAGAGCCAGGCCCTGGCCGTGGCCCTGGCCCAGGCCATCGACCAGTCCCTGGCGGCGGGGGAGAAGCCATGAGCCCTTCTCGGGGACCGATCCACCCCCCGGCCCATCCCGCCGCCGGCGAGCCGGAGCCGGACCAGGGGCGGCGGGATTTCCTGCGCCGGGCGGCAACGGTGGGCCTGGGCCTGGCCGCCACCGGCCTGGCGGGCTGGGGCCTGCACGATCCCCTGGGGCCGACCCAGAGCGAGCCCCTGGGACCGGCCGCCACCCTGCCGGACTATTCCCTGCCCGAGCTCCAGGGTCGCCTGGCCGTGGTCCACGGCAGCAGCCGCACCGCCTGCCTGCGGGCCGGGCTCGAGGCCCTGGGCGGCATCGGGAGGATCATCGCCCCGGGCGACCGGGTGTTGATCAAGGTCAACGCCGGTTTCGCCACCCCCCCGGCCCAGGGGGCCACCACCCACCCCGAGCTGCTGGCCGAGCTGGCGGGCCTCTGCCGCCAGGCCGGGGCGGTCTCGGTCTCGGTGACCGACAACCCCATCAACGACCCCCTGAGCTGCTTCCAGCTCACCGGCCTGGGCCAGGCCGCCGACGCGGCCGGGGCCCGGCTTTGGCTGCCCGAGCCGCGCTATTTCTCCCCGGTCACGGTGCCCGGCGCGCGCTTCATCCGCCATTGGCCGGTGCTGACCGCGCCCCTGGCCGGGGTCAACAAGGTCATCGGGGTCTCGCCGGTCAAGGATCACCACCGCTCCGGGGCCTCCCTGAGCATGAAGAACTGGTACGGCCTGATGGGCGGCCGGCGCAACGTCTTCCACCAGGACATCCACAGCATCATCGCCGAGCTGGCCCTGATGCTGCGCCCCAGCCTGGTGGTTCTGGACGGGGTGGTCAGCATGATCAGCAACGGCCCCACCGGGGGCTCGCCCGACGACCTCAAGGCCACCGAGACCATGATCCTGGCCACCGACCCGGTGGCGGCCGACGCCCGCGCCGCCCTGCTGCTGGACAAGGCCCCCGCCGACCTGCCCTTTATCGCCAAGGCCGAGGCCCTGGGCCTGGGCACCGCCAACTGGCAAAGCCTGCGGCCAGGCGAGGTGCGGGTTGGCTAGGGGGATGGGATTGGGAGGGCGGGGGGAAACTTTCTCGAGAGAAAGTTTCCCCCCGGCCCCCCCTTCAAAGAGCTTTGGGCGTTTGGGCGAATCTTGGCGCGCTTGCGCGCGCCGGCGATTCGCCAATACGCCAAGTTCTTTGCTTGGGCCAAGGGTAAGCCTTCGTCAGAGACACCCGTGGGCGGGCGGATTCGCGCTCGCGCCGCAGGCGCGGGGCGAATCCGCCCGCCCAACAAAGTTCTTTGGGAAGGGGCGCGGGGAAACCCTTTCTTTCAAGAAAGGGTTTCCCCGCATCTCTCCCCCCGAGGATCAACCATGCGCATAACCACCGTGCGCCGCGTCAGCCAGGGCTTTTTCCTGGCCTTGTTCGTGTGGTTCTGCCTGGTCAGCACCCTGGGCGGCGAGTTCTGGCGTTTGCGGGGCTGGCCGGTGAACTGGTTCCTGCAACTGGACCCCCTGGCGGCCCTGGGCAGCCTGGCGGCCAGCGGGGAGCTTTACGCCGGCATGGCTTGGGCCCTGGCCACCATCGCCGGGACCCTGGTGCTGGGGCGCTTCTTCTGCGGCTGGCTCTGCCCCTTCGGCACCCTGCACCACTTCCTGGGCTGGCTGGGCCGGCGCGGCCTGCGGGCCAAGGCCCGGGAGGAGCTGAACCAGCCCTGTCCCGCCCAGGCCGTGAAGTACTATGTGCTGCTGTTCCTGCTGGCCGGGGCCGGGGCGGACCTGCTGCCCCGCCTGGCCGGGGGCCTGCGAGAGGCGGTCGGCTCCTGGCTGGCCCTGGCCCTGGTGCTGGTCCTGGCGGGCCTGGCCACCCTCCGTCTGTGGCGCCAGCCCCGGCGGGCGCTGCTGGCCGGCCTGGGCTGGGCGGCGCTGCTGCTGGGCTTGAGCCTGTGGAGCGCGCCCGATGAGATCAAGGGCGCGACCCTGCAAACCGGCCTCCTGGACCCCATCCCGCTCTTCCAGCGCTCGCTGAACCTGACCCTGCTGCCCCTGGTGGACGCCGCCGTGGGCAAGCTGTCGGTGGCCCCCCGGCTCTACCAGGGCGCGGGCCTGATCCTGGCCGTCTTCCTGGCCGCCTGCCTCTTGAACTTCTGGCGGCCGCGCTTCTTCTGCCGTTTCGTCTGCCCGGCCGGGGCCTTGATGGGCCTCCTGGGCCGCTGGGCCCTCTTCCGGGTGGGGCGCACCCAGGCCGCCTGCCGCCAGTGCCGGCTCTGCGAGACCGACTGCGAGGGGGCCTGCGCGCCCATGGGCGAGCTGCGCCAGAGCGAGTGCGTGCTGTGCATGAACTGCCTGGGGGCCTGCCGCGACGGCCTGGTGACCTTTCAGACCGCGCGCTCGGCCGCCGGCGAGGCCCCCAGCCCGGACCTCTCCCGCCGGGGGGTGGCCCTGTCCCTGGTCTCGGGCCTGGTGGCCCTGCCGGGCCTGCGCCTGGGCGGGCTGGTGGGGCAGAACTGGTCGCCGGGCCTGATCCGGCCGCCGGGTTCCCTGGCCGAGGCCCTGTTCCTGGAGCGCTGCCTCAAGTGCGGCCAGTGCATGCGGGTCTGCCCCACCAACGTGATCCAGCCGGCGGGCTGGGAGCACGGCCTGGAGGCGCTGTGGACCCCGGTCCTGAACATGCGCATCGGCAGCAGCGGCTGCCAGCAGAGCTGCGTGGCCTGCGGCCAGATCTGCCCCACCGCCGCCATCCGGCCCATCAGCCTGGCCGAGAAACGCGGCCAGGGCGACTATGCCGCCCAGGGGCCGATTCGTCTGGGCACCGCCTTCGTGGACCGGGGGCGCTGCCTGCCCTGGGCCATGGACCGGCCCTGCATCGTCTGCCAGGAGAACTGCCCGGTGAGCCCCAAGGCCATCACCACCCACGAGCATTACGCCGCGCGTATGGCGGCGCGAGTGGGGGCGGCGGCTGGCGACGAGGTGACCCTGAGCTCCGGCGGCATGAAGCCCGGAGGCCTGGGCACCGGGGATTACTTCCTGCAACCGGCCGGGCGGCCGGGGGCGCGCCGCCGCATCCGGGCCAACGCCGCCGACGCGGTGAGCCTGTATCCCGAGGGGGACTGGCGGCCGGCAACGGGCGAGGCGGTGGAGGTTGTGGTGCGCCTGCAACAGCCGGTGGTGGACCCGGCCCGGTGCATCGGCTGCGGGGTCTGCGAGCACGAATGCCCGGTCAGCGGCCTGCGGGCGATCCGGGTCACGGCCGAGAACGAGAGCCGCAGCGCCAAGCGCTCATTGCTGTTGTAGACTCCGGCCCGTGCTTTAGAATGTAGGGAAACAACGCTCTAAGAAGGAGTGGGGCCAATGAGCACCCTGAAGGGTTCCAGCCGTCGCGACTTTTTGAAGACCCTGGGCGTGGCCGGGGCGGGCTCCCTGCTCCTGCCCGGGGCCCAACCGGCCTCGGCCGCCGAAACCCCGACCGCCGGGAGCATGCCCCAGCGAGTGTTCGGCCGCAGCGGCATCAAGGTGCCGATCCTCTCCCTGGGCACCATGTGGGACACCCCCACCAACCAGATCGTGCTCAAGCAGGCCCTTAACCTGGGGGTGACCTACTGGGACACCGCCGAGAGCTACGAGGGCGGGCGCAGCGAGGAGGGCATCGGCCAGTTTTTCCAGAAATACCCCGAGGCCCGGGCCAAGGTCTTCCTGGTGACCAAGAGCTATGACCCCCAACACAGCGTGGAGGCCATGGACCAGCACCTGGCCCAGTCCCTGGCGCGGATGAAGACCAGCTACATCGACATGTACTATGTCCATTCCGTCAATGGCATCAAGGAGGTGGACCGGCCCGAGATTCGGGCCTGGGGCGAGAGGGCCAAGGCCTCCGGCAAGATCAAGCTCTTCGGCTTCTCCACCCACCGCAACATGGAGGATTGCCTGCTGGCGGCGGCCAAGCTGCCCTGGATCGACGGCATCCTGCACTCCTACAACTTCCGCATCATGCACACCCAGAAGATGAAGGACGCGGTGGCGGCCTGCGTGGACGCCGGCATCGGCCTGACCGCTATGAAGACCATGGGCGGCGGCCCGGTCAAGGCCGAGGGCGAGGCCGGCCAGGCCCTGGCCGAGCGTTTCCTGGCCCAGGGCTACTCGCCGGAGCAGGTCAAGCTCAAGGCGGTCTGGAGCGAGGCGCGCATCGCCAGCCTGTGCAGCCAGATGCCCAACCTGGCCCAGCTCAACGCCAACGCCGCCGCGGCCATGGACCGGACCAAGCTGACCCAGGCCGACCTGGAGGCCCTGGTTCAGTACGCGGCGGCCACCGCCTGCGACTACTGCGCCGGTTGCACCGGGATCTGCGAGCAGGTCCTGGGCAGCCTGCCGGTGGGCGAGGTCATGCGCGCCCTGATGTACGCCCGCTCCTACGGCGACCTGCAAAGAGCGCGGGAGCTTTACGCCCAACTGCCGGCCAGCGCCCTGCGGGCCTTGGATGGCGGCCAACTGGCCCGGGCCGAGGCGCTCTGCCCTCAGGGCCTAGCCATCGCCAGCCTGCTGGGCGAGGCCGAGCGCGCCCTGGCCTGATCCGACGCCATCGGCTCGGCGCGTCGCGCGTGGCGCGCCGGGCCGGTTTTTTACGGTCTTGGGGCCAGGTCAACGACCCCACCAACCCAGCGGACGGCGTCCATGACCCTGACCCGCCCCACCCGCCGCCTGATCTGGCTTCTGGGCCTGGCCCTGCTCGCGGCCGCCCTGGCCGGGGCTGGCTGCCTGACGCCTCCGGGCTTTGACGAACAGGCCTGGCGGGACCAGGTGGCGGCCCAGGACCCGGCCGCCCTGCGCGCCCCCCACCGCGACCCGGAGACCGGGGCCTTCTTCAACCCCTGGAACCGCCAGGAAAAACCCTGGTGGGAACTCTGGCGCTGGTTTCTCTCCGCCGACAGCGCCCCGGAGGACATCCCGGACCAACCGGTGCCGGTGGTGGCCAACTCCGGCGATTACCTGGCCGATCCCGCCGCCCCGCCCAGCCTGACCTGGATCGGCCACGCCAGCTACGCCCTGCAATGGGGCGGGCCGGTGGTGGTCACCGACCCCTTTTTCGGCCCCCGGGCGGCGGTGGTCGGCCGTCGCGCGCCCCCGGCCTTTGGCCCGGAGAAGATCCCGGACGGCGCGGTGGTGGTGATCAGCCACAACCACTACGACCACCTGGACGCCGAGAGCGTGGCCGCCCTGGGGCCGCGGGTCCGCTTCCTCTGCCCCCTGGGGCTCAAGGGCATTTTGGAGGAGATGGGCGCGGTCCAGGTCATTGAGCTGGACTGGTGGCAGAGCGTGGAAATCGAGGGCGCGCGCTTCACCTGCCTGCCGGCCCAGCACTGGTCGCGGCGCTTTGGCCAGGGGCTCAATCAGAGCCTGTGGTGCGCCTGGCTGATCGAACGCGACGGCCGCCGGGTGTTTTACGGCGGTGATTCCGGCTACTTCGTGGGGTTCAAGGAATTCGGCCGCCTCTGGCCGAGCATCGACATCGCCCTAATGCCGGTGGGGGCCTACCTGCCGCGTTGGTTCATGCACTACGCCCACATGGACCCGGCCGAGGTCCTGGCCGCCAGCCGCGAGCTGGGGGCCAGGGTGGTGGTGCCCACCCAATGGGGGGTGCTCGAGCTGGGCGACGAGCCCGCCTCCTGGCCGGCCGAGGCCCTGGCCCAACTGGCGGCCCAGAGCGACTGGCGGGGCAGGGTGGTGCTGCTGCCGGTGGGCGGGCGCATGGGCCTGGACGGGACCCCGCTGCCGCGCTGACCCGCCGCCAAACCCATCCGGTTTCCGGCCACCTATCGACGCCGCGCGGCCCGGGCGGCGTTGTTTTGCCTGGGACGCGCTCCGAGCGCCGTGCTAAACTGCCTGGACGCGCCCGCACGCGCCGGAGAGACAGCATGGCCCAAGACGTGTACCGCAAACTGGCCCGGCACCTGGATGGTCTGCCCGGCGGGTTCCCGCCCACCGCCGACGGGGTGGAACTGCGCATCCTGAAAAGGCTGTTCACCCCCGAGGACGCGGAACTGGCCCTCAAGCTGACCCTGATCCCCGAGCCGGCCGCGGTGGTGGCCCGGCGGGCGGGGCTGAGCCCGGAGCAGGCCGGCCAGCGCCTGGACCAGATGGCGGCCCAGGGGCTGATCTTCCGCCACGAGCAGGACGGCAAGGCCTGGTACATGGCCTCGCAGTACGTGATCGGCATCTGGGAGTACCAGGTCAACCGGCTCACCCCCGAGCTGATCGCCGACATGCGGGAGTACATCCCCACGCTATTCGACATGCGGGCCTGGCAAAAGGCCCCCCAGTTGCGCACCATCCCGGTGGGGCGCAGCCTGGCCGCCCAGGCCGAGGTGATGCCCTACGAGCGGGCCGAGGAGCTGGTGCGGGCCCAGAAGAAGCTCCTGGTGGCTCCCTGCATCTGCCGCCGCGAGCACGAGATCACCGGCGAGGCCTGCGGCAAGCCGGTGGAGACCTGCCTGGTCTTTGGCGGCGGGGTGGACTACTACCAGCGCCACGGCCTGGGTCGGCGCATCGACGCGGACGAGGCCCTGGAGATCCTGAAAAAGGCCGACAAGGCCGGCCTGGTGCTCCAGCCCAGCAACGCCCAGAAGGTGATCAACATCTGCTGCTGCTGCGGCTGCTGCTGTCATGTGCTCAAGAGCATGAAACGCCATCCCCGGCCGGCGGAGCTGGTCTCCAGCCCCTTCCTGGCCCGCCTGGACGCGTCGGCCTGCACCGGCTGCGGGGTCTGCGTCAAGCGCTGCCAGATGGACGCCCTGCGCATGGAGGGCGAGCGGGCGGTGCTCAATGCCGACCGCTGCATCGGCTGCGGCCTGTGCGTCACCACCTGCCCGGGCCAGGCCCTGACCCTGGAGCGCAAACCCCAGGCCCGGGCGGTGCCGCGCAACGTCATGGCCAGCTACCTGGCCCTGGGCAAGGCCCGGGGCAAGCTGAAGAACCACCAGATGGCCTGGATGGCGCTGAAGTCCAAGGTGGACCGTCTGCTGGCCGGCTCTGGTCGCTGACCGCCGGCCTCCGGCGGATGGCGGGAAACGAGGAGTTCGCATGGCCGCGAGGGTGCTGGTGAACACCGGCCGGGGCAAGGGCAAGACCACCGCCGCCCTGGGCACGGCCATCCGCGCCCTGGGCCAGGGCCAACGGGTCTGCGTCTTCCAGTTCATGAAGGGCTCGCTGCCCACCGGCGAGATCACGGTGCTGCAGCGCCTGGGCATCAGCGTCCAACGCCTGGGCACCGGCTTCTCCTGGACCAAGGAGTCCTGGGACGAGGACCGCGAGATGGCGGCCAGGGGTTGGGAGCAGGCCCGGGCGGCGCTCACCAGCGGCGAGTGGGACCTGGTGGTGCTGGACGAGATCAACTACGTCCTGGGCTATGGCCTCCTGGATCCCGAGGTGGTGGCCCAGGCCCTGCGGGAGCGGGCGGAAAAGGTCAACGTGATCCTCACCGGCCGGGGTCTGGAGCCGGCCATCGCGGCGGTGGCCGACACCATCACCGAGATGGTGCCGCTCAAGCACGGCTTCGACGCCGGCATCAAGGCCAGCCAGGGCATCGAATTCTAGCCTGGCGGCGGGAGTGAACGCCATGTCCCACGGCAACTGGCCCAAGCTGCCGGGCCTTTTGGAAACCCTGGGGCTCGAGGAGCCTCCCCTGGCCATCTTCTACGCCGACACCCCGCCCGAGGGCGGCCTGGCGCCCAAGCCCCTGGAGCGCCCCACCCCCGAGCGGGAGCAGATGGGCCAGATCAACTGGGGGGCGGTGTTCGGCGGGTTCTCCTGCGCCATCGGCCACATCTGGCGCGCCCGACGCAAGCACGCGCCGGCCTGGTTCTCGGCCGACCACTACGGCTGCCCCGGCGGCTCCTTCTGGTTGGGCTTCCACAAGCCCCAGACCGAGTTCATCGTCCATTACGTAAGCTGCGGCATCCCGGGGCAGGTGCACGGCGAGCATTACCTGGCCACGGCCGACGACTGCCGGGCGGCCTTCGCCGCGGCCGACCCCCGGCCCGCGCCCAGGCCCTACCTGGTGGTCAAGCCCCTGGACCTGTTGGCCCCGGGCGAGGATCCGGAGCTGGTGGCCTTCTTCGCCCGGCCCGAGAGCCTCTGCGGCCTGCACCAGTTGGCCACCTTCGCCAGCGGCCAGCCCGACATCGTGCGCTCGGCCTTCTCGGCCGCCTGCGGCAGCCTGCTGGCCTGGCCCCTGCATTACCAGGAGCAGGGCCGGGAGCTGGTGGCGGTGCTGGGCGGCTGGGACCCCAGCGCGCGCAAGTTCTTCGCCACCGACGAGTTGTCCTTCACCGTCAACCGGGCCTTGTTCGAACGCATGGCGGACCGGTGGGACCAGTCTTTCCTGACCACCAAGACCTGGGGCCAGGTGCGGCGAAAGGTGGAGCGCAGCCGCCGGGCCTGGTCCAAGCCGGACCGGGGCTAGCGGGCCTGGACCGGGCGAGAGGCGGGTATGCAGCCGAAACTGCGGGTGGGTTCCGGGGTCAGCCAGCTCGACCGGCTTTTGGGCGGGCTGCACATCGGCGACAACGTGGTCTGGCACGACGCGGCCGGATCATTGGCCCAGGTTTTCTGCCTGAACTTCGTCCAGGCCAGCCAGGCCCAGAACCGGCCCCTGATCTACGTCAGCTTCGACCGTTCGCCCAAGAACCTGCTGGACATGCTGGGGCCCTTGGCCGACAGCCCCCAGTTGACCCTGCTGGACTGCTTCACCCACGGCAAGGGCGCGGGTTCGGCCGTTTTCCAGCGCTTCTACGAGCGCGAGCGCGGCCATCCCCGCTGCCGGGTGGTGCCGGTGAGCCAGCCGGGCCGGGTGTCGGCGGTGATGGACGCCTTTTACGGAGCCCACGCCGGACTGGAGGGCGAGGACGACGTGCGTTTCGTCTTCGAGAGCCTGACCGGCATGCAGGAGCTGTGGGGAGGCGAGGAGGAGATCATCAAGTTCTACTCCCACTCCTGCCCCCGGCTCTACGACCTCAACACCATCGCCTACTGGATCATGGAGAAGCAGGCCCACTCCGCCCGCCTGCGGGCCCAGATCAACCAGATCGCCCAGGTGGCCATCGAGCTCAGCGTGCGCCGGGGCACCACCAGCCTGACCATCCTCAAGGCCGAGCGCCGCCCCTCCGAGGCCCATCACCAACCCCACGCCTACTGGACCAAGGACCTGACCGTCAGCTTCGACGAGCAGCACCGGGGTGGGGGCCGCTGGGACCTGGGCCTGAGGCTCAAGGAGCTGCGCGCCAAGAAGGGCCTCAGCCAGACCGAACTGGCCAAGCTGGTGGGGGTGACCCCCAGCACCATCAGCCAGGTGGAATCCAACCTGATCTATCCTTCCCTGCCGGCCCTGTTGAAGATGGCCGAGGTGCTCTCGGTGGAGATCAGCAGCTTCTTCCAGGAGGAGCTGGAGCGGGAGCGCGGGGTGGTCTTCCCGGCGGCCGAGGCGGTGGAGGTGAAGCTGACCGACCTGCCGCCCGGATCGCTGACCGTCCATTCGCTGCTGCCGGTGGACATGAAGGCCAAGGCCGAGCCCTACCTGATGGAGGTCGCGGCCAAGCAGACCCTGGCCTCGCACTTTTTCGTGCACAAGGGCGAGGAGATGGGCTACCTGCTCTCCGGACGCCTGCAGATCAAGTTCAAGCACGCCACCGTCACCGCCCGGGCCGGGGACCTGGTCTACCTGACCAGCGAGATGCCATCGGCCTGGATCAACCCCGGCCGCCAGCCGGCCCGTCTGCTCTGGTTCAAGATCAAATAAGCCGGTCCGGTTTGGCTGCCACCTCCCGCCGGGGGCAGCGCTGGGCGCTCGCCCGCGGCGGGGTCGCGGCCGCGGGCCGGGTAGCGTGATTGAAACTAACACACCACCACCCAGGCGCGGTTGGGTCAGCTCCGGGGTTGATTCAGTGAAAATAAAATTTTGCCGGGTTTGGCGGCAATATTGCCTGCCAATGCCCAACTTTCTCCCTACCGCATTAGTGATCATTCATTGGGCCATATGCGGCAGTATTGCCGTTTAACGCGTGGAAGCTCATCACCAAGTAGGTCGAGTCCGGCCTGCGGACTTGCCGCAAAAAATCCAAAAAACCCGGTGAAGAGTGAGAGTTAGGATTAGCGACACTAAAGTGAACCCGCTTGACACGACCCAGGACGGCATGGGATAAGGCAACAGTTGCCATTTAGTACAGCTAATACACTATCGGCCGCCTGGCCCCCGGCCGGCGGCGGCCGAGGCCCAACCCACGCCAAGGAGACGACCATGAACCTCTCCCGTCCCAACGCCAACGAGGCCCTGCAAACCAAGAACCGCTCGCGCGACGTGGCCCCCCAGAGCGGCATCTGCTCCCGCTGCATCGACGGTTGCAAGGGCAACTGCGACATGTTCAACGCCACCTTCCGCAGCCGCGAGCTGCTCTATCCCAGCCCCTTCGGCGAGCTGACCGCCGGCGCGGACAAGGACTACCCGGTCGACTACAGCCACCTGAACATCATGGGCTACGCCATGGGGGCCGAGGGCACCAAGGCCGATCCCGACCACGCCACCTTCCCCACCGTCAAGACCGAGACCAGCTACGGCGTGGCCAACAAGGTCAAGATGAAGATCCCCATGTTCACCGGCGCCCTGGGCTCCACCGAGATCGCCCGCAAGAACTGGGAGCACTTCGCGGTGGGCGCGGCCATCACCGGCATCAGCCTGGTCTGCGGCGAGAACGTCTGCGGCATCGACCCCAAGCTGGAGCTGGACAAGAAGGGCAAGATCAAGGAGGCGCCGGACATGCGCCGCCGGGTGGAGGACTACCGCCGCTACCATGACGGCTGGGGCGACATCCTGGTGCAGATGAACGTGGAGGACACCCGCCTGGGCGTGGCCGAGTACGTGCTGGACAAGCTGGGGGTGGAGACCATCGAGCTGAAGTGGGGCCAGGGGGCCAAGTGCATCGGCGGGGAGATCAAGGTCCACTCCCTGGAGCGGGCCCAGGAGCTGAAGAAGCGCGGCTACATCGTCACCCCCGACCCGGACAGCAAGGCCATCCAGGCCGCGTTCAAGGACGGGGCCATCAAGGAGTTCGAACGCCACTCCCGCCTGGGCTTCGTGGACCAGGACAGCTTCATGGCCGAGGTGGCCCGCCTGCGCAAACTGGGGGCCAAGCGCGTCACCCTGAAGACCGGCGCCTATCCCATGCGCGAGCTGGCCATGGCCATCCGCTGGGCCAGCGACGCCAAGATCGACCTCCTGACCATCGACGGCGCCCCCGGCGGCACCGGCATGAGCCCCTGGCGGATGATGTCGGAGTGGGGCATCCCCTCCATCTACCTGCACAGCATGGCCTACGAGCTCTGCTCCCGCCTGGCCAAGCGCGGGGCCTGGGTGCCGGACATCGCCTTCGCCGGCGGCTTCTCCAGCGAGGACCATATCTTCAAGGCCCTGGCCCTGGGCGCGCCCTTCACCAAGGCGGTCTGCATGGGCCGCGCCCTGATGATCCCCGGCATGGTGGGCAAGAACATCGGCCGCTGGCTGGAGGGCCAGGACGGCGGCCTGCCCAGCACCGTGAGCAAGTACGGCAGCAGCAAGGAGGAGATCTTCGTCTGCTACGAGGACCTCAAGGCCAAGTACGGCAAGGAGATCAACAACTTCCCGCTGGGCGCCATCGGCATCTACAGCGCGGGCGAGAAGCTGCGGGTGGGTTTGCAGCAGCTGATGGCCGGCGCGCGCAAGTGGCGCACCGACCTGATCACCCGCAAGGACCTGGCCGCCCTGACCGAGGAGTGCGCCAAGGTCACCGGCATCACCTACATCATGGACGCCTACCGCGAGGAGGCCCTGGCCATCATCGACGGCGCCGAGAACGGCCAGGTGGCCAAGATCGCCTAGCCGCAACCGTTTGAGCCACCAAGGCGGGGCCGACCCTCGGCGACACCGGGGGCCGGCCCCGCCTTTTCCCGCGCGCGCTTCACGCGCGAAGCTTCACAAAGCGATTTCCTCCCGCGCCATTCCGGTTTAGAATGAAACTCCCGCGCCACCCTCACGCCGGCCCCGGGGCCGGCTCCGGCACCCGAGGAACCACCGCATGGCCAAGTTCTGGGAGGTCCTCAAGCAGCTTTTCCGGGGCGAGGACGGACCCGCCCTGAACCCGGAGCAGGAGGAGGAGTTGCGCGCGGCCTTCAAGGCCCGCTACCACAACTTCAAGCTTCTGCTGGCCGCCAACAACAAGGCCCTGGAGATCATGGGCGAGATGGAGGCCACCCTGCGCGGCGGCCGTCCCTTTGGCATGCGCTTCGTGCGGGCCAACTGCACCGCGGTGGGCGTCAACGTCTTCAACATGGTCAAGAACATGGACGCCCTGGCCCCGGGCAAGTACGTCGAGCTCTTCGACCGTTTCCGCGAGATCAACGAGCAGATCAACCAGGTCCTGGCCGCCCAGCGCCCCCTCAAGGGCGACCAGTTGGTCCTGACCCTGGACCAGGTGGACCGCCACTTCACCGACCAGGCCGGGGCCAAGATGGCCAACCTGGGCGAGGTCAAGAACCGGGTGGGCCTGCGCACCCCGGAGGGCTTCGTCATCTCGGCCCTGGCCTACCAGCGCCTGTTCGCCCACAACGACCTTCAGGCCGAGATCGACCGCCGCATCCAGGCCGCCAGCTTCGAGCGCATGGATCATCTCTTCGCCCTGAGCTCCACCCTGCAACAGCTGGTCATCCGGGCCCAGGTGCCCGACGACCTGCGCCAGGCCATCGAGGGGGCCTACGACGCCCTCCAGGCCCGCACCCGGCCCGGGGTCACAGTCTCCATGCGCTCCAGCGCCCTGGGCGAGGACGACCTGGGGCTGTCCTTCGCCGGCCAGTACAGCAGCCAGCTCAACGTGCGGCCGGAGCACCTGATCCAATCCTACAAGGAGATCGTCGCCAGCAAGTACAGCCTCCAGGCGGTGTTCTACCGCCTGAGCCGGGGCATCCGCGACGAGGACGTGGCCATGTGCGTGGGCTGTCTGGCCATGGTCGACGCCTTGGCCGGAGGGGTGACCTACACCCGCAACGCCCTGGACATCCGCGACCAGAACCTGCATCTCAACAGCGTCTGGGGCCTGCCCAAGAGCGTGGTGGACGGGGCCACCCCGGTGGACCTGTTCGTGGTTGAGCGCGGCGACCCGCCCCGGGTGGTGCGTCAGGAGATCGCCCGCAAGGAGCAGAAGTTCATCTGCTATCCCGAGGAGGGCGTCTGCCGCCTGGACCTGACCGGCGCGGAGGCCCTGACCCCCTCGCTCAGCCCGGACCAGGTGCGGGAGCTGGTCCGCGTCGGCCTGGTGCTGGAGGAGCACTACGGCGGGCCCCAGGACATCGAGTGGGCGGTGGACCAGGACGGCGGGGTGGTGGTGCTGCAATGCCGTCCCCTGCAACAGAAGGCCGCGGCCCAGGAGCGACCCGCCGCCCGCCTGGCCAGCGCGCCGGTGCTGACCGGTGGCGGGGTGACCGCCAGTCCGGGAGTGGCGGCTGGGGTGGTGCACTGGGTGCGGCGCGACACCGACGCCCTCAATTTCCCCGCCGGCGGGGTGCTGGTCTGCGAGCAGGCCCGACCGCGCTGGGCGGCGCTGTTGTCGCGGGCGGTGGCGGTGGTGGCGGCCGAGGGCGGGGTGGCCGGGCATTTGGCCAACGTGGCCCGGGAGTTCGAGGTGCCGGCCTTGATGGGGGTTCCCGGCCTGGAGGCCCTGGCCGAGGGCCAGGAGGTCACGGTGGACGCCGACGGCCTGAGCATCTACGCCGGCCGGGTGGAGGAGCTGCTGGTCCAGCAGGACCGGCGCCGGAACCTGATGGAGGGCAGCCCGGTCCACCAGACCCTGGCCAAGGTCCTGAGCCATATCAGCCCGCTGACCCTCCTCAACCCCGACGCCCCCGAGTTCCGGGCGGCCGGGGTCCAGACCCTGCACGACATCACCCGCTTCTGCCACGAAAAGGCGGTGCACGAGATGTTCGCCTTTGGCAAGGAGCACCATTTCTCCGAGCGCTCCAGCAAGCAGCTCTACTACAAGGTGCCCATGCAGTGGTGGGTGATCAACCTGGACGATGGCTTCAAGGAGGACGTGAAGGGCAAGTACGTGGGCCTGGAGATGATCGCTAGCGTGCCGATGCTGGCCCTGTGGGAGGGCATGATCGCGGTGCCCTGGGAAGGCCCCCCGCCGGTGGACGCCAAGGGCTTCGCCTCGGTGATGTTCCAGGCCACCACCAATCCGGCCCTGGTCTCGGCGCTGAAAAGCAGCTACGCCAACCGCAATTACTTCATGATCAGCAAGAATTTTTGCAGCCTCTACTCCCGCTTCGGTTTCCATTTCTCCACCGTGGAGGCCCTGGTGGGTGAACGGCCCAGCGAGAACTACATCGCCTTTTCCTTCAAGGGCGGGGCGGCCGACCTGGGGCGCAAGCTGCTGCGGGTGCAGTTGGTGAGCCAAATCCTGGAGGAGCAGGGCTTTCGGGTGGAGCGCAAGGAGGACGCGGCCTTCGCGCGGCTGGAGGGGCTGGACGAGGAGCGGATGGTGGCCAAGCTCCGGGTGCTGGGCTATCTGTCCATCCACACCCGGCAGTTGGACATGGTGATGGCCGACCCCACGGCGGCGGCCCATTTCAGCCAGAAAATCCGGCAGGACCTGGCCCAAATCTGCGCCGAGGGCCAATGCCACTGGGCCAGCGACGAGGCCGCCCGCCAGGCGGGGGCCGCCCATCGGGCGGCGCCAACCGAGGCCGCGACCCCGACCGGCCTGGAAAACGGCCTCTAGCTGGCCCCGGCCTCCTGGCGCAGGGCGGCGATCTTCTTTTCCTGGAGCGTCTTCTTCTGGTAGGCGTCCTGTATCTTGTAGACCAGCTCGTCGATCTGGGCCGGCTTGAGCAGGTAGTCGAAGGCCCCGGCCTCCATGCCCTGGATGCTGGCCTCCAGGTTGGCGTGACCGGTGAGCATGATCACCTCCACCAGGGGGTGGCGTTGCTTCAGCTCGCGGATCACCTCCAGCCCGCTCATGCCCGGCATCTTCACGTCCAGCACCACCACGTCCACCGCCTGGCCTTCCAACAGGGCCAGGGCCTCGTGGCCGCTGCCGGCGTTGTAGACCTCCAGCTTGCGCAGGGTCAGGCGGTTGGTCAGGGGCTCCATGAAGTCCGGCTCGTCGTCCACCAGCAAAACCTTGATCTGGCTCATGGCCTCACCTCCCGGATGATTCCCTAATCTATTCCCGGCGCGTTCCCGCCGCAAGGGGCCAAAAAAGGCCCCGGCCGCCGCGCGCGGCCGGGGGCCTGGAAACCGGACCGGGCCCCGGCCGGCTTCTCCTCGTGGGGGGGATCGGCCGACCGGAACCCGGAGTGGAGGCTAATGCTCCAGTTTCATGCCAAAGCCCTCGAACAGGTGCATGATGCCGAACCCGTACCAGAGGGTGTAGACCACGTAGAAGGCCAGGGAGAACAGCACGATGCCCCACTTGTCGCCGATGTTCTGGGGCTCGATGCCATAATAGTTGTAGGCGCACTCCACCGCCCGGGTCTTGATGGTCTCGGCCATCTTGCTCTCGGCGAACTTGTGTTGGCGGTCCAGATCCTTCTGCATGGCGGTCAGGGCCTGGTGCCATGTGTAGAGCACCAGGCGATGATCGGCGCCATACTTCTGGGAAATCTTGTCGCCCTGGTTGTGGTACATGGCGTCGGAGTCGGCCAGGACGTTCTGGAATATCTTGCCCAGCCCGCCGCTGATCTTGATCTTGTCCCCCTCCGCCTGGACCTGGGCCCCGCTGGCGCTGAAGAGCTTGACCGCCAGTTCGGCCTGCTTGGCGTCCTTCAGGGCCAGGCCCAGCTCCACCTGGTTGCCCAGGTACTGCTCGGCGTCCTTCTGCACCTTGGGGATGTAGTAGGCCGAGCCCTTGGAGATGGTGTTGTAGAGGTTGTCCAGGTAGTTGAGCCCGTTCTGGTCGTGGCCGTGCTGGTCCTTGCCGTAGATCGGCATGAAGATCAGGATGAAGACCACCACGAAGGCGACCATTAGGATCAGGCCGGAGACTAGTTTCTTGCCCTGGGCGGCCATCAGTGCACCTCCCCCCTGAGCTTATTGATGTTCATGACAAAGGTCCCGATCACCCAGACCGCGAAGATGCCGATCACCACGAAGAAGGCCCAGACGCCGATGGAGTCCAGGAGCTTGGAGGTGTCCTTGGCGATGTCGATGAACTCCATGTCGCCCAGCTTGCCCGGCAGGGCGAAGACCCGGTTGATGAAACCGGCCAGCACCGCCATGGCGTAGAACCCGCGGATGTAGATGCCCGGCACCACCTTGGTGACCATGGCCCCGATCTGGATGCCCAGCAGCGAGCCCAGGAGCATGCCCATGGCCAGGGTGTAGAAGATGAAGCCATAGATGGCGTACTGGGTGATGGCGGCGTAGCCGGCGGTGAAGACGATCTGGAAGATGTCGGTGCCCACCGTGGTCATGGAGCTGACGCCCAGCACGTAGACGAAGATGGGGAAGGTGAGGAAGCCGCCGCCCACGCCCATGATGGCCGCGGCGAAGCCCACCAAGAAGCCGCTGCCCACCAGGAAGACCCAGGAGATCTGGCGGCCGCCGGGAATCAGGCCCTGGTCGAAGGAGACCATGGGCGGGACCTTGATGGCCTGGAGCTTCTTGGGCAGGCCGCCCAGGTCCGCGCCCTCGCTCTTGCCGTCGCCGCCGTGGAAGTCCTGCTTGCCGCTCTTCTGGGCCTTCAGGAAGTCCAGCAGGGCGTAGAGGCCCAGGAAGCCCAGCATCAGCACGTAGATGGTGGTGATGAAGGCGTCGGAGAGCACCGGATTGAGCTCGTACAGGGTGCGGTTGATGATGCCGCCGGAGGTGGCCCCGGCGATGGCCCCCACCAGGAAGACCAGGGCCAGGGAGACCGAGACGTTGCCCAGCTTGCGGTGGATCACGGTGCCCATGATGGCCTTGGCGAAGATGTGGAACAGGTCGGTGCCCACCGCCAGGATGCCCTTGATGCCCGCGCTCATCAGGGCCGGGGCGATGATGAAGCCGCCGCCGGCGCCGATGCAGCCGGTGATCAGCCCCGCGCCCAGGCCGATGGCGATGGAGGCCAGGAAGATGCCGGTGGTGTAGAAGGCGGGGCTGTAGGCTTTTTTGCCGCCTATGAACTGGGGGATGGCGTCGCCGAGCTGGTCGGCGAAGGCCACCCCGCCCAGGATGATGGGCACCAGCAGCAGGCCCAGGATGGCCAGGCGCTTTTTATCGCCCAGGATGGTCCTGGACGTCTCCAGCTCCCACTGGGCGTGGGCGCGGCTGGCCGCCATCAGGAAATGTCCGCATTGTCTTGCGAAGCCCATGTCTATTGTCCCTCCACTCCTCTAGTCCGATGCCTGGTTGTCTCTCTGGGGGGCGCGCGCATCCCACCGTGCGCGTCCCCGGCTATGGTTGGCCGGGTTTTCGGGCCCGGCTGGTCTTCGGTTGGCTCCCTAGTCCGGCCGGCGGCCCAGGGAGGAGTAAATCTGGGCCAGGAGGGTGTCCAGGTCGCAGGGCTTGACCAGGTAGTCGAAGGCCCCCAGGGCGATGCCGCTGACCGCCGAGTCCACCGTGGCGTGGCCGGTGAGCATGATCACCTTGACCGCGGGAAATTTCTCCCGGATCTGGGACAGGGTGGTCAGGCCGTCCATCTGGGGCATCTTCTGGTCCAGGATCACCACGTCGCTGAGTTCCCGCTGGAGCATCTCCAGGGCTTCCCGGCCGCCGGGGGCCAGGCGCACGCTCAGGCCGCGCCGGGCCAGGCGTTTGCCCATGGCCTCCAGGAAGCCCTGCTCATCGTCGACCAACAGCACCTTGATCTCGTCCATGCTTCTCACGCCCTCCCTCGCCGCGCCGCCGGCGGTCTCGGGCTCCGCTGGCGGGATGTGATTGGCCGGCCCTGGGAGCACCAAGTGGCAAGGAGCGCGATCCGGAGGCGGCAAGCCCGCCCGCCGCGCCAGGGGGTCGGGCGGGGCCGGGGCTCGGCGGCCGGGACAGGTGGGAAGGCCGGTGGGGTTACTGTTGCCATTTGTAACCTAAGCTTTGCAATTCGCAACTGATTGGTGCCGCATTGTGATATATTCCACAATAACTTTGCAAGCCCTAATCCACGCGGCCGCGAACGGCCGCCGCCGGAGGGGGATCGGCCGTCCCTCCGGCTCCGGCGGCCTGTCGCGCCTTGGCGATCACCGCCGCCCGGAGCTTCTCCAGGGATTCGGGCACCCGCACCTTGCACAGGAACCCGTCCGCTCCGCCGCGCCTGGCCAGGCGCTCGTAGTTGGGCCCTTCCTCCAGGTCCATCAACACCACGTAGAGCCCGGGCAGCGCCTGGCGCAGGCCGGGCAGGGTCTCCGGGGCCAGGCGACCGGCGGTGTGGGTGTCCAGCAGCAGCAGGTCGGGCCGCAGACGCAGGGTTTCCCCGGTCAGGTCGAGGTCGCGATCCAGGCATCCCACCACCTGGAAGCCCTCGCTCAATCCCAGGAGCCTAACCAGCCAATGGCGCAGGTCCTCGTCCTGCTCCACCACCAGCACCCCGAGCTCTTCGTCGTTCGCGCCCACTTGACCCACGTCCCCACAACTACACGTTCTCATTGATCGCAGTTTAGTGGAGCCCACGGACGAGGAAAATAGAGCGCAAGCCTCAATTGCCGGGGGGGGAAAATCCCCAAGTGGGCCTCGGGCCAGGGGGGCGGCGCCTGGGTGGTTGGTTGGCCAGGTGGAAATGCTGTATATTGGCAGCGGCCGGCGGCATGAGCCGGCGGGCCCATGGGGAGGGCCGACGTGGATCGCCACCAGCTGGAAAAAAGCCTGTCCTGGCGTCGTCTGGTCTACATGGCCTTTGGCGCGGTGGTGCTGCTCATCCTCCTGGGCGGGTCCTACAGCCTGGTGGTCTTTCGCACCCTGCGCGACCAGGCCGAGCGCGAGACCCTGGCCGCGGACCTGGCCCTGGCCGAGTTGGGGGTGCAGTTCGTGGCCGACCATCAGAACGGCCTGCTCAAACGCCTGCTCACCATCTCCGCCCGCAACGTTCTGCGCCAGGCCATGGAGCAGGACAGCCTTCCCGATATCAACACTTTCGTCAACTCGCTGTTCGTGGGCTCCCAGGAGATCGAGTCGGTCTTCGTGGCCAACCGCCAAGGCGGCATCCGCCTGATGCTGCCCGACCAGCCCCCGGAGAAGGACAGCCATCCCGCCCTCTCCGCCGACCTGGGCGAGTTGGGCCAGGAGCGTCTCTTCGTCTCCGGGGTTCATCCCGCCCTGCGCCCGCCCCACGCCCCGGTGGTCACCCTGGGAGCTGGAATCCCGGACTCCGCCGGCCAACTCCTGGGCTACCTGGGGGTGGCCCAACGGGTGGAGTTCTGGCAGGAGGTCTTCGAGCGCTTCTCGGCCCGGCCCGGGCGCACCTTCCATCTCTTCGACCAGCGGGGCCAGGTGGTGGCCCAGGGCCTGGGCCAGGCCCTGACCGAGCCCCCGGCCCTGACCGACCTGGCCCGGCAGGTGCGCGAGAACCTGGTGCACCAGGCCCAGTCCCTCACCACTATCGTGGGCCAACCCGACAGCCCGGGGCAAGCCTTTGCCGCCGCCGCCCGGGTACCCTCCCTGGACTGGGTGCTGGTGGTGTTGCACGACCACCGCGCGGCCATGGCCCCCGCCCGGGCCATGTTCGGCAACATCGTCTTCTTCCTGCTGCTGCTGTTCCTCTGCCTGCTGTTGGTGGGCTTTTTGCTCATGAGCCGCTATCGCATCCAGCAGCGCCTCCTGGCCCGCATGGACGGCGAGGCCCGCGCCCTGGAACAGCTGGTGGCCGAGCGCACCGCGGACCTGGTGACCTCCACCGAGCGCTACCGCAGCCTGGTGCAGGACCTGCCGGACATGGTCTACGAGATGGACGCCCAGGGCCGACTGACTTTTGTCAGCAACGCCTCCCTGGTGGTGCTGGGCTATCGCCCCGAGGAGATGATCGGCCGGCCCCGGCGCGAGTACGTGGTGCCCGAGGACCGCCACAAGTTCGACGAGGAACGCCAGCGGGCCTCGGAGGGCGAGCAGATGAGCAACCTGGTGCTCCGGCACCGGGCCAAGGACGGCAGCCTGCGCTGGCTGGCCATCCACTCGCGGGGGCTTTTCGACCGCCAGGGGCGCATCATCGGCCGCCGGGGCGTGGCCCGGGACATGAGCCAGCAGGTCCTGGCCGAGCGTCGGGTGCGCGAGCTGTCCCACAAGCTGATCAACGCCCAGGAGGAGGAGCGCAAGCGGGTGGCCCTGGACCTGCACGACGAGTTGGGCCAGCTCCTCTCGGCGCTCAAGATCGGTCTGCAATCCTTCGCCCAGCAACGGGGGGGCGACGAGGCCGGCGAACTGCAACGCCTGATCCGCCTGTCCCAGAAGATCATGGATCGCATCCGGGCCATGGCCTATCATCTGCGTCCGGCAATCCTGGACAACTTCGGTCTGCTGCCGGCCCTGGAGGACCTCTGTGAGTCCCTGGGCGAGTCCGGCCTGATCCAGGTGGAGACCCAATTGCAGGAGGGGGACGAGAAGGCCCTGAGCCCCGAGGCCAAGACCGCCCTGTTCCGTTTCGTGCAGGAGTCGCTGACCAACGCGGTCAAGCACTCGGGCAGCGAGCGGGCGCGGGTGGTCCTGGAGTGGACCGGCGACGACCTGCGCCTGACCGTGACCGACCAGGGCGGCGGCTTTGACGTGGGCGCGGCCCTGGGCGCCGGGCCGGAGAACAAGCACATGGGCCTGTTGGGCATGGACGAGCGCATCCGCCTGATCGGAGGTCGCCTGAGCATCGATTCCAGCGGCCAGGGCACCACCCTCACCGCCTGGCTGCCCTTGGGAGGCAAAGCATGAGCGAGACCGCCTACCGTGTCGTGATCTGCGATGACCACGCCATCTTCCGCGAAGGCATCAAGAACGTGCTGGCCAAGAACCAGGCCCTGCAGGTGGTGGGCGAGGCGGCCGACGGGTTCGCCGCGGTGGAGGCGGTCAAGAAGCTCAAGCCCGACCTGGTGGTGATGGACATCAGCATGCCCGAGCAGAGCGGCATAGAGGCCACCCGGGAGATCACCGCCCTGGCCCCGGAGACCCGGATCATCATCCTCAGCGTGCACTCGCGCAAGGCCTTCATCATGGAGTCGCTCAAGGCCGGGGCCCGGGGCTACGTGCTCAAGGACTCGGCCGGCGACAAGCTATTGGACGCGGTCAAGGCGGTGCTCAGGGGCGAGTGCTACCTGGATTCGCCGGTGGCCGGCCACATCGTCGACGAGTTCGTCAAGCTGCCGGAAAAAGACGCCGGGGTGGAGGCCGAGTCCCAGGAGCGGCTCACCGATCGCGAGCGCCAGATCCTGCGCCTGATCGTGGAGGGCCTGCCCAACAAGGAGATCGCCAACCGCCTGTACCTGAGCCCCAAGACGGTGGACAACCACCGCGCCCGGATCATGGCCAAGCTGGGCCGCCACGACGTCATCGGCCTGGTCAAGTACGCCATGGCCATCGGCCTGGTGGACCCGGACAGCTGGAGCCGCTGAACCGGCCGCTCCCAGGTCCGCCACCACACCGATCCAGCCCCTCCCCGGCCCGCGCCGGGGTGTGGAGGGATCACCCCAACCCCTTTTGGGGCGCGCACGGCGGGCGAATGAGGCCCGCCTTCTATTTCCCCCCTTCTTGCGCCGGATTAGACTGCAATCAGCGTTGACGCCCATGTTTTTGGCGGACCGCCCCTGGTTTTCAACCGCAAGGGAGGGGGCGTGTGAGGCAGGCCAGCGAGGAGGCGAGCCCCTTGGTGCTGGTGATCGACGACGATCCCGATTGCCGGCGCGATCTGGGCATAGCGGTGGAGGCCATGGGTTATCGCTCCGTCACCGCCTCGGATGGCGCCAGCGGGTTGGACCGGCTCCGGTTGGGCGGGATCGCGGCGGTGATCACCGACTGGCAGATGCCGGGCATGGACGGGGTGGCGGTGGCCGGGGCGGTCAAGGCGAACGGAGGGCGACTGCCGGTGATCCTGGTGACCGGGGCCACCCATTGGCGGGCGGGGGCCAAGGAGCTGCGGGCCCGCGGAGTGGACGAGCGGCTGTTCAAGCCGGTGGACATCAAGCGTCTGCGCCAGTGCCTGGCCGAGTTGATCGCCAAATGAGCCCCGGAAGGGGCGGGGCGCGGGCGGCGGGGACAGGGGATCGCGACCGGACCCGGAAACGGGCCGAGACCTTTGGACCAGGCGGGAGGTGGAACCATGTTGGTGGTCAACTGGATGAGCACTCGGCTGGTGAGCGTGGACCCCGAGGACTCCATGAGCCACGCCATGCGCCTGCTCAAGGAGAACCACATCGGACGCCTGCCGGTGATCAAGGACGGCCGTCTGGTGGGCATCGTCAGCGACAAGGACCTGAAGCGAGCCGGGGCCAGCGACGCCACCGCCCTGGAGGTCCACGAGTTGGCCTACCTGCTGAGCCGGGTCAAGGTCAAGGACATCATGACGCCAAAGCCCATCACCGTGCACATGTACGACACCATCGAGGAGGCGGCCCTGACCATGCTGGAGAGCAAGATCTCCGGGGTGCCGGTGGTGGACGACGGCGGGGCGGTGGTGGCCATGCTCACCCAGAGCGACATCTTCCGCGCCCTGATCAGCCTGACCGGGGTCACCCGGGGCGGGGTGCAGTTCGCCCTGGACCTGGCCGACGAGGCCGGGTCGATCAAGCGCGCCACCGACGTCATCCGCAAGTACGGCGGCCGCATGGTCAGCATCCTGAGCAGCTACGACCGGGTGGCCGAGGGACGGCGGCGGGTCTACATCCGCATGAAGGCGGTGGACCGCAGCAAGCTGATGCAGATCAAGGATGAGCTGGGCCAGGTGGGGGTGATCCTCTACATCCTGGACAGCCGGGAGAACACCAAGGAATTGCTGGCCCTGGGCCGCACCGGCCAGCTGGCCTGAGCGCCGGGGGGCCGAGGCCACGAATTTCGCCTCCCAGGCCGGTCGGAGCCCAAGGGAGCGCGGTCCTCAAAGCGGGGAGAGGCCGCCGAACTTGGCCCGACCGCCTGGGCAGGTCTAGGCAGACGGGGGAGGGGAGCCTCCCCGAATCACGAACCTTGCGGAGGATTGTCAGCCGGTTGGAATGACCTCTCTCCGGTCTGCGGGGCCCGGAGGGTGTCATGCTCCGGGCCGGTCCCCACCCGGGACCGGCCCGGTGTTTTTTGGCATCCGCCGGCCGCCGCCTCCACCCCGCCCTGGTCGCCGGATCAGGCCGGGCATCGCGCGCGGGCAGGCGGCGGGGGGCTGGCGTTTTGCACGCTGCGCTAGTTGTCGGTCAGGATCACCTTGTCGTACTCGATCTCGATGGAGACCTTGTGCTTGGCCTCCTCCTGGGCCAGGCCCAGGAAAAGATCCTGCAATTCGGCCACCTGGGTGGAGGCGGCCAGGTCGGTGTAGAGCTTGAAGGAGGCCTTTTCGCGCTTCATGGCCAGGATCAGGGCCTGCTGGTAATCCGCGCCGTCCCACTTGTCGTCGGCCACCAGGTAGTCGCTCAGGTGCAGGTCCTGGACCTTGGTCGCGGCGTCCAGCATCTTCTGGCCCCGCTTCACGCCCAGCAGCTTGGCCTGGTGCTTGGCCTCCTCGGCCGCGAACCCCTTGAAAATCTCGGCCATCCAGGGTTTGGCCTTGGACGCCACGTCGTTGTAGAAACGCGCGGCCTCCTCCTCCTTGGCGATGGCAAAGTCCAACGCCTCGTCCACGGAAGCGAACCTCTGCATGTCTTGCTCCTTTGCCACGGCGCGGCATGGGCGGGTTGTGCGTTGTCGTCCAAGATTACTACAGTTGCGCCTTCCCGCAAACCGAGAAAGGCGCGTCAGGATGTCAGACCCCAGGGGTCAGCCGGACGGAGGGTTGGTCCCCCGCAGAGGACAGATTCATAAGTGAAGTATTTCACGCCGTTAAGTCCCTGGAATCTTAAGGGTGTCACTTATTGTTGACGCCGGGGTTTCTTCCCAGCCCCGGCCGCCGGTATGGCTTCGCAGGTAATCAGAGCAAAAGCTTTGTTATTCACGCTAGATATGCCATGATCGCCCAGGGGTGGGCGGGGATGGCATCCTTCCTGCTTCTAGCCCGGTGAAGCCCAGGGGACGGCCAGGTCCTGGCGGGGGTTCCCCCGGGCGGTGCGCAACACGAGCAATGGTTGTTTCAAACCCGGATGATTGCGTGAAGCGAGGAGGAGGAAGGCACCCATGAGCGATGCCGTGAAAACCCAGGCGGGCGGAGCACCAGGTGGCGGCCTGCCGCCCATGCCCGAAACCATCGAACTGGCCCCCAAGAAGAAGGCCATCGACGTCAAGCGCGTGATCTTCATCCTGTTGGGGATCGGACTGTTCGCCCTGTTCTACTACCTGCCCCAGCTGCCCAACGCCGCCGACCCGCAGGGCAAGGTCTTCAGCATCAGCCGCGAGGGTCAGCTGGCCCTGGGCCTGTTCCTGATGGCTGGCTGCTGGTGGGTTTTCGAGGTGCTGCCCATCGGCGTCACCAGCGTGATGATCGGCGTGATGCAGGCCCTGTTCCACCTGCGCAAGGGCGGCGAGGGCTTCCGCGACTTCCTGGATCCCTCGGTCTGGTTCATCTTCGGCTCGCTGGTGTTGGGCATGGCCTTCACCCGATCCGGGCTGACCAAGCGCATGGCCTACAAGATGTTGACCATGGTCGGTGAGCGCACCAGCATCATCCTGCTGGGCAGCTACCTGACCGTGGCGGCCATGACCCTGTTGATGGCCCACACCGCGGTGGCCGCGGCCATGATGCCGCTCTTGTTGGCCATCCACGCCCTGTACACCGACGGCGAGGAAAAGGTCACCAAGTTCGGCAAGGCCCTGTTCATCGGCATGGCCTACGTGGCCGGCGCCGGCTCCATTATCACCTTCCTGGGCGCGGCCCGGGGTGTGGCCGCGGCCGGCATGTACCAAACCTTCACCGGCAAGGACATCGGCTTCTTCGAGCTGACCTGGTACATGTGGCCGGTGGGCGTGGTGATGGTTTTCCTGCTCTGGCTGTTCATGATGGTGGTCTTCAAGCCCGAGAAGGATCGCATCGAGGGCCTGGGTAAGCGGGTGGCGGTGCTGACCAGGGAGCTGGGCCCCATGGCCTGGCAGGAAAAGTTCGTGCTCCTTTGCACCGCGGTGATGGTTTTGATGTTCGCGGCCAAGAGCTTCGTGCCGGCCCTGGCCGACCTGGATCGAGCGGCCATCATCCTGGTGCCCACCCTGTTGTTCTTCCTGACCAAGGTCCTGGAGATCAAGGACCTGGAGGACCTGCCCCTCAACATCATCTTCCTCTTCGGCGGCGCCATGAGCATCGGCTTCTGTCTGTGGAAGACCGGCGCGGCCGAGTGGCTGGCGGTGCACTGGCTGACCATGTTCCAGGACGCCCACTGGCTGGTCTTCCTGCTCTCCATCGCCTTCTTCGTGCTGATGATGACCAACTTCATCATGAACGTGGCCGCCATCGCCATCAGCCTGCCGGTGGCCCTGGTCATCGCCAAGTACATGGGCGTCTCGGCCGAGGTGGTGCTGTTCAGCGCCCTGGTGGTGGCAGGCATGCCCTTCAACCTGCTGATCGGCGCGGCCCCCAACGCCATGGCCTACGAGTCCAAGCAGTTCACCACCGGCGAGTTCTTCCTCTGGGGCTGGCCGGCCAACATTGTCCTGATGGTGGTGCTGACCATCGCCATCCTGGTGGTCTGGCCGCTGTTCGGCATGCCGGTGCGGATCAACTAGGCAAGCGGGGAGGCTGGCATGGGAGCGCGGTTTGATGCTAACCTCGAGGCCGGAGCGGGTGAATGCGGCTCAAGTCGCGCTGCCCGGTCTGCGGCCGGCGGGGCTGGCGTCTGGCCCTGGACGCCGGAACCGGTCTGTGCGTGGTCTGCGCCCAGGAGTTCCGGCGCCAGGCCCGCGCCCCCAGCCAGGCGGTGATGGCCGCGCTGAACCGGTTGCACGCCGGCGGCTGCTCCGAAGAGCAGCGCTCCGCCCTGACGGCGGAGATCAGGACCCAGGGACAGGCACTGTTGGATGTGATCAAAACCTATCGTCTGGAGCCGGGGGAGGCCCTGCCGCTGGTGATGCGCCACAGCAGCCAGCCGGAGGAAAACGGCCCCCCCGGGCCGGCACAGGGAGATGAATAGATGACCAAGGGTCAGGTCGAGAAAAAGGTCCGGGACCTCTTGATCCCCCTCACCAATTATCCCCACATGCCCTATTGGGCCAGCCTCAAGGAGGCCATGGTGCAGCTCACCCTGGCCCAGCAGGGCCTGGCCCCCGGCGAGCGCCGGCGCACGGTGCTGGTCTTCGACGAGGCCTACAAGCTGCAGGGCATCCTCAACCAGAAGGACATCCTGCGCGGCATCGAGCCCAGCTTCGCCCGCTCCCCCCAGACCACCGCCCCCCTGGCCTGGGAGGACCTGCTGGCCTCCGGGGCCCAGGAGCAGGCCAAGAAGGCCATCAGGGAGTTCATGTCCCCGGTGGGCCACGTGGCCCAGGCCGACGACAGCCTGATCAAGGTCAGCCACATCATGCTGGCCGACAACCTGGATCTGCTGCCGGTGATGGAGGGAGGCAAGGTCCTGGGGGTGGTGCGACTGGATGACATCTTCCACGAGATCAGCCTGACCATTTTGGCCGTCTAGACCAACCCCGGCGCGGGCGGACCTCGCGGGGTCCGTCCGCGCCAGGCGAAGACCATGGCTCTCAACTGGCTGGTAAAATTGGGCTTTGGCGGCGGCAAACCAAAGGCCTCAGGCGGCGGTGGTGCGGAAGAAGCCACCACCGACCTGGCCAACGCCGTGCCCGGCCTGCCCCTGGCCCAGCGCTACCAGCAGTTCATCGGCCTGCTCCAGGCCAACAACCGCGCCCTGGAGGCCATGGCCGATCTCCAGGCCAAGCTGCGCGGCGAGGGCGATCTCTCCCTGGAATACGTCCGGGAGCGGGTGCGGGGCCTGAACCAGGACGTGGGTCGGATCGTGGCCCACCTGGAAGCCATGTCCCCGGCCGCGGCCCAGGGCCTGCCCGAGGTCTGGCGGGAGCTGAGCGCCCGCATCGACCAGACCCTCTCCCGCCGCCGGGCCATCCCCGAGGCCGAGCTGGTGATCCCCTTCTCCCGCCTGGGCATGGACCAGGAGGACCTGGTGGGAGGCAAGGCCGCCCACCTGGGCGAGATGGCCAGCCACCTGGGGCTGCCGGTGCCGGCTGGCTTCGCGGTCACCACCTACGCCTTCAAGAAGTTCCTGGACCACAACCACCTCTGGGGGGTCATCCAGGAGATCCTGTTGCGCTGCCAGCTGGACCAGCAGAGCGAGGTGGTGCTCTCCTGCGGCCGGGTGGCCGAGCTGATCAACGCCGGCGAGCTGCCCTCGGACCTGGAGCGCGCCCTGCTGGAAGGCTATGACCAGGTGGTGGCCGCCCGTCCCGAACGCGGGGTGGCGGTGCGCTCCAGCGCCCTGATGGAGGACACCAGCGCCGGCTTCGCCGGCCAGTTCGAGACCCTGCTCAACGTGCGGCGCGAGGGCCTGGGACAGGCCTACAAGCGCATCCTGGCCAGTCAGTTCAGCCCCCAGGTGGTGGCCTACCGCCACCAGCGCGGCCTGGGCCTGGAGGACATGGCCATGGGCGTGGCGGTGATGCAGATGGTGCCGGCCCTGGTCTCGGGCGTGCTCTATTCCTGCAACCCCAACGACCCCGAACAGGACGCGATGATGATCAGCGCGGTCTGGGGGCTGGGGGCGCGGGCGGTGGGCGGCCAGATGCCATCCAGCCTGATGCTGATCAGCAAGTCCGCGCCTTGGCGGCTGATCAACCAGGAGATCGTGCCTCAGGCCACCATGACCGTGGCCACGGCCGAGGGCGGCCTGGTGGAGGCCCCCATGCCCGAAGGCAGGGAGGACGATCCCCTGCTGGACCAGGAGCAGATGGCCCAGCTCTGGGACATCGGCCGCCGGCTGGAGGAGTACTACGGCCGGCCGGTGGACGTGGAGTGGGCGGTGGGGCCGAACGGGAGCCTGCAACTGTTGCAGGCCCGCTCCCTGCGCATCATCGCCAAGAACCTAGTCCCCGCGGACTACGAGCGCATCGTGGCCGGCCACCCGGTCCTGGTCCAGGAAGGCATCACCGCCTCGCCCGGGGTGGCGGTGGGCAAGGTGGTCAAGGTCCACACCCGAGCCGACCTGGAGCGGGTGGAAGAGGGCGCGGTGCTGGTGGCCCAATCCAGCCTGCCGGAATACGCCCTGGTGCTGGATCGCACCCGGGCGTTGGTCTGCGAGGTGGGCGGTCCGGCCAGCCACCTGGCCTCGGTGGCCCGCGAGCGCCGGGTGCCGGCGGTCTTCGGCGCGTCCGAGGCCCGCCGGGTCCTGACCGAGGGCCAGTTGGTGACGGTGGACGCCGACCGGAGCCGGATCTACGACGGCGAGATCCGGGCCTTGGTGATCCTCCAGGCCAAGCGCTTCCTGGCCCTGGTGGAAACCCAGGCCTACCGGGTGCTGGAGCGGACCCTGGCGCGCATCACCCCCCTGAACCTCACCGACCCCAGGCGGCCGGATTTCAGCCCCGCCCACTGCCGCACCCTGCACGACATCACCCGCTACAGCCACGAGATGGCCATGCAGGAGATGTTCCGCTACGCCGACAGCGCCGGCGAGGTCTGCCACCTGGAGCGTCAGCCGGCGGACTGCGATCTTTCCGGGGCCGCCCGCCGGCTCAAGGCCAACTTCCCTCTGGAGCTGTACCTGATCGACCTGGGCGGCGGGGTCAACCCCCGGGCGGCCCGGGACCCGGAGGTGGCCGAGGCGGACGTGGAGAGCCGCCCCTTCCTGGGGCTCTTGCAGGGCATCCATTCCGTGGAATGGCGCGGTCCGGGCGCGGTGGAGGCCCGCACCCTGGACCAGAGCCTGGAGGACCACCACGACCCCGAGATCCGCCGGCGCATCTACCGTCACAACTATGTGCTCATCAGCCGCGACTACATGAACCTGTCCTCGCGGCTGGGCTTTCATTTCTCCACCGTGGACGCCTTCTGCTCGCCCAACCAGGAGGATAACTACGTCCGCTTCACCTTCCTGGGCGGCGGGGCCGACCCTCCCCGCCGAGCGCGAAGGGCGCGCTTCATCGGCACGGTGCTGGAGCGTTCGGGCTTCTGGGTGGAGGTGCAGAAGGAGAATGTCTTCGCCCGCATGGAGAAGCATCCCAGCGCCACCCTGGAGGCCAAGCTGCGGATCATCGGCCGGCTGTTCGTCATGACCCGCCAGATGGACATGGTCATGTTCTCCGACGCGGTGGTGGACTGGTACGTGGACCAGTTCATGAAGGGCGAGACCCCGCCCAGCCTGGCCGGCCCCTAGCCATCCTTCCCGTCCGTCGCCCTAATAGTCGCCGGCCTCGCGCAGGTCGCCACTGGCCAACAGCCGCCCCTGGGGGCGGGGGAAGAAATAAACCCAGGCCTGGCGGCGTCGCCCGCCCTGATCCAGCACCATGATTGTTTCGCGGCAGTACCAGTTGGGGTGCTCCTCCAACTGATCCAGCCGGGCCAGGTCCGCCTCGTCCACCGCGTACAGCTCCCCCGCCACCGGGGCCACGGCCTGGCTTTTCACCAGGTAGGGGTAATCATCCAGGAACAGGGCGTAGGCCTCCAGGCTGCGGGCCGGCCCCAGGTCCCGGGCCCCGGCCAGGAGGTGGTGGTTCCGATAGCCCTTGCGCAGGGTGCCGTAGACGAAGACCAGGTGTTGTTCGCTCATGATGGCAATTGTCCTCGGCGCTGGCGACGGCGCCAAATCTTGTAGACCTCGAACCAGGTGATGGCCGCCAGGGCCGCGCCCAGGCAGATGGCCAGGTCGTGGAGATGCAGCAGGTTGAAATGGAACAACTCCCGCAAGCCGGGCGCGAAGAGCACCAGGCCCAGCATGACCACCGCCCCGCCCACCACCCACCACAGGGCCGGGTTGGGCCGCAATAGGGCCGCCAGGATGGTGGCGTCCCAGGAGCGGTTGGCCAGGATCAGGCCCAGGTTGGCCAGCACCAGGCCGGTGAAGGCCAGGGCGCGGGCCTCGTCCGGACCGTGGCCGATGCGCAGGGCGATGGCGTAGACCCCCAACAGGACCGCCAGGACCATCAGGCCTTGCATCAGGGCCAAGGTCACCGGACCGGCGCCAAACAGCGGCTGGCCGGGGTCGCGGGGAGGCTGGTCCATCAGGCCCGGCTCCTCGGGCTCGGCCTCGAAGACCACCGAGCAGGCCGGGTCGATGATCATTTCCAAAAAGACGATGTGCACCGGCAGTAGGATCAGGGGCCAGCCCAACAGGGCCGGGGCCAGGGACAGGCCGGCGATGGGCACGTGCACCGCCAGGATGTAGGCCATGGCCTTGCGCAGGTTGGCGAAGATGCGCCGGCCCAGGCGCACCGCGGCCACGATGGAGGCGAAATCGTCGTTCAACAGCACCAGGTCGGCCGCCTCGCGGGCCACGTCGGTGCCCCGCCCGCCCATGGCCACCCCGATATGGGCCGCCTTGAGGGCCGGGGCGTCGTTGACCCCGTCGCCGGTCATGGCCACCACCTGGCCCTGGGCCTGAAGGGCCTGGACGATCATCAGCTTCTGGGCCGGGGCGACGCGGGCGAAGACGTTGACCTGGGCCAGGCGCTCCGGCCGCTGGTTATCCGTCAACGCCGCCAGCTCCGGTCCGGTCAGCACCTCGTCGTGGTTTTCCAGGCCGGCCTGACGGGCCACCGCCCGGGCGGTGGCGGGGTGATCGCCGGTGATCATCACCACCCGGATGCCGGCGCGGCGGCATTCGGCCACGGCCGGGGCCGCCTCCGGCCGCAGGGGATCCTCCAGGCCCACCAGGCCCACGAATCCGAAGGCGAATTCGTGCTGGCCCTCGGGCAGTTCGTCCGTGCCGAGGCGGGCGGCGGCCACCCCCACCGAGCGCAGGCCGCGCCGGCCCAGGCTTTGGGTGGCCTCCTCCAAGGCGGCGATCTCCTCCGGCGGCAGGTGGCAGAGGTCGGCGATGGCCTCGGGCGCGCCCTTGGCCGCCACCACATAGCCCGGCTGGCCCTGGCCCCGCCAGGCGTGGGACAGGGCCAACAGCTCCCGGCTCAGGGGGTATTCCCGGGCCAGGTCCCAGTCCTCGTGCCAGTGCTCGCCCTCGGTCAGCCAGCGCCGACCGGCCTCGCGCACCGCCCGATCCAGGGGATCGAAGGGCTCGCGCTGGCTGGCCAGCACGGCATATTCCAGCAGGGGGTGGAAATGTTCGGGCAGGCCGGGCTCGTCGTCGGCGGTCAGGTCGAACTCCTGGCCGGCGCTCCACAGCCGGGCCACGGCCAGGCGGTTCTGGGTCAGGGTGCCGGTCTTGTCCGCGCAGAGCACCGTGGCCGCGCCCAGGGTCTCCACCGCCGGCAGCCGCCGGGTCAGCACCGCCCGCCGCGAGATGCGCCAGGCCCCCAGGGCCAGGAAGATGGCCAGCACCACCGGGAACTCCTCGGGCAGCATGGCCATGGCCAGCGACAGCCCGGCCAACACCGCCTGGAGCCACTCCCCCCGGCCCAACCCGTGCAACAGCGTCACCGCCAGGCTGAACCCCAGGCCCACCAGGGCCAGGCGCTTGACCAGGCGGTTGGTCTGGACCTGCAGGGGGGTGGGCTCGGGTGTCAGTTGGCCCAGGGCGGCGCCAATGCGCCCCAGTTGGGTGTCCGCGCCGATGGCCGCCACCCGGGCCAGGCCCAGGCCCCGCACCACCAGGGAGCCGGAAAAGACCTCGGCCCGGTCCTGGCCGCCGGGGCGGTCGAGATCCAAGACCCCGTCGGCGCAGCGCTGCTTGCGCACCGGCTCGGCCTCGCCGGTCAAGAGCGACTCGTCCACCAGCAGGTTGCGGCAGGCCAGGATCTCGGCGTCGGCCGGCACCCGGTCGCCCTCGCTGAGCACCATCAGGTCGCCGCGCACCACCTCGGCCCCGGGAATGCGCCGCTCGCGGCCGTCGCGGATCACCAGGGCGCGGGGGCTGGCCAGGCGGCGCAGGGCGTCCAGGGCCTTCTCGCTGCGCCGCTCCTGCACCAGGGTCAGACCCAGCACCACCAGCACGAAGGCCAGCAATAGCAGGGCCTCTTGGAGATCGCCCAGGGCCAGGTAGACTCCGCCGGCCAGGAGCAAGAGCAGCAGCATGGGCTCGGCCAGGACCTGGCGCAGCAACCCCATCACCCCCCGGGCCTGGACGCTGGGCAGCTCGTTGGGCCCCTCCTGGCGCAGACGTTGTTGGGCCTCCGCCTGGCTCAGGCCGGGCAGGTTGGCCAGGTCGAATTCGCGCGCCAGGTTCATCAGTGCCTCCCGGGTGGCGTCCAGGCTCAGCTTATGCTCGTGGCCGAGCCTGGGCAAGGCCCAAAAGCTGTTGGCGAGGGGGCGCAAAATCGGTGACTAAGGCCCGTTTGGTGTGGCCAACCTCATTTTTTTAGTGGTTGGCAACGTGAAAAAGGGCCAAAACCGATTCAGCCAATTGACATCGCCGGTCTGGGAGTGCTTAGATGCTACCAACCTCAAAACAGGGAGAGAGAGGGGCGTATGGCAAAAAAAGCGATGACTAAGCTGGAGATGATCGACCAGATGGCCAAGGACGCCGGGATCGCCAAAACCGCGGCCAAGGCGGCCTTGGAGTCCTTCGTGACGCTGGCGGTCAAGGAAGTCAAGGCGGGTCGCCCGTTGCGGGTGGCGGGCCTGGGAACCTTCTCGCTCAAGAAGACCAAGGCGCGCAAGGGCGTGAACCCCAAGACGGGCGAGGCCATCAAGATCTCGGCCAAGAAGCGCATGGCCTTCAAGCCGGCGGCCCAGGTCAAGGAAGTGCTCAACCCCAGCAAGTAGTCGCCTGCCCTATCCGCATCAGCGCCCATCGGCCGCCCGCCGGTGGGCGCGATGCTTTTCCACGCTCCGGACCTATTTCAGGGTGGGCTGGCCCTCGGTGTCGGCGCAGGTCACGCCTTCGCAGTTCAGCTCGATCACCTCCACCCGGATGATCTTGCGGTCGGCCTCCTCCACCAGGGTGCCCACCACCTTCATGCCGTCGTACATCAGCTCCAGCAAGGGGCGTCCCGCCGAGGCCTCGCTCTCCTCCTCGGGTCCGCAGATGATCACCGAAGGCAGCTGCTCCACCGTGGCCTGGCGGTTGGATAAATCGATGATCACCGCCACCGAGGCCCGGCACACTTGTTTCATCGCTTCCATGGCACCCCCTCCGCGCGTCTGGCCCGGGGCATCCAGCGAGCGCCGGCTGGCTGATCCTGCCCGGCGAGGGACTCTTTTATTCCAGGGTAGCACTCCCGGGGGCTTCCGGGCCAACAATCGCGCCCATGGCCTCGTCCCACCCTGGCGGGACCGGTCGGGACGCGGCCGGTTGGCCAAGGCCGGTCCCGGGCCGGAAAACCCGGGGGCCGCTGCTCTCCGACGGTGGTCACAGAGCCATCCGGCGAGGGGGGAAAGGAGGTGAGCTCTTCATGGCCGATGAGTCTGTCGCCCGACCAGCCCGCAAGGAGAGGGAGGATCAAAGCTTGAGACGTTTGAACAGTCGCTCGGGAATGGCGCGGATGATCAGCATGATATAGCGCCAGAACCAGGGGGCGTAGACCACCTCCCGGCCCTTGGCCAGGCCATGGTGGATGCAGGCGGCGATCACCTCCGGCCCCACCCAGAGCGGGCCCTTGGCAAAGGCCGCGGTCATGGGGGTGTCCACGAAGCCGGGCTTGACCGTCAGCACCCGCACCCCGGCCGGGGCCAGGCGGTTGCGCAGTCCCTGCAGGAAGATGCTCAGGCCGCCCTTGGCCGCGCCGTAGATGTAGTTGCTCTGGCGGCCGCGGTCGCCGGCCACCGAGCTGATGGCCACCAGGGCGCCCCGGCCGCGGGGCTCCAGCAGGTTGGCCAGGTGGGTCAGCAGAGAGACCGGGCTGAGGAAGTTGGTCTGCAACTCGTTGAGCGCGATGGCGAAATCAGCCTGGCCGGCGGTCTGGTCGCCCAGGGTGCCATGGGCGATCAGGGCCAGGTCCAGGCCTCCCAGTTGAGTGTCGCCTTGCTGGATCAATTCCTGATGCCCCTCGCAGTCGCCCAGGTCGGCTTCCAGGCAAAAGGCCTCGGCCGCGCCGCGCGCGATCAGGTCCTGGGCCACGATCTCCAGGCGCTCCGCCCCCCGCCCCACCAGGCAAAAGGCCGCGCCCTCGACCGCGTAAAGGCGGGCGGTGGCCTGGGCGATGGCCGAGGTGGCCCCCAGGATCAAGATCTTCTGCATCACTGACCCTCCTGGCCGGTGACCCGGCGCCAGAAGCTGGAGGAGAAGCGGGGGTCGCGCCAGTTGTCCAGTTCGCGGTGATGGGGATAGAAGGCGGCGAAGTCATCCGGGCGCAGGCAGGCGTCCTTGGCCGGGTACATCGAGCCCCCGGCCTGGCGCGCCAGGCGGGTCAACTCGGCCATCAGGTCCCAGGTCTGGCGGCCCCGGATGGGGAAATCCAGGGCCAGGGTGGCCCCGGGCCGGGGGAAGGAGAGCAGGCCGGGCGATGGCAGGTCGCCAAAGACCTTGAGCACCGCCAGAAAGGAGGCCATGCCCGAGCGGGCGGTGAGGGTGAGCATCTCGCCAAGCACGGTGGCGGCGTCGACCATGGGCAGGACGCACTGGAACTGCACCAGGCCCTGGGGGCCATAGATCAGATTCCAGTTGTCCAGCGCGTCCAGGGGGTAGAAAAAGCCCAGGGGATCGAGCACTTGTCCGACAACCTCGCGCCGGGGCCAATGGTAGTAGAGGGCGTTGAAGGCCTTGAGGCTCCAGGGGTTCAGCAGCCAGCCCGGCAGCTGGCAGGGGATGACCAGGCCCCGGCGGGGGGGCTTGGGGGCCTTCCCGGGCGGGGTGTCCAGGTGGTTGGCCCGCATGAAGATCCCCCGGCCCCGGTCAGCCCCTTTCGCCAGGCAGTCCACCCAGGCCACGGTGTAGTCATAGCCCGCGTCGGATTCCTCCGAGAGGGCGAAGAACTCCGGGAGTCCCCCGAAGCGGATGTTTTCCACCGCCAGGCCGGGGTTGACCACCGGCAGCAGACGCAACTCGATCCAGGTGATCAACCCGGTGAGCCCGAGGCCGCCGATGGTGGCCGCGAACAGCTCGCGGTTTTCCTGCGGCGAGCAGATGGTGCGCGAGCCGTCGGAGCGCAACAGCTCCAGCCGGGTGACGTGGCGGCCGAAGGTGCCCTGACGATGGTGGTTCTTGCCGTGCACGTCATTGGCCACCGCCCCGCCCAGGGTCACGTAGCGGGTGCCCGGAGTCACCGGCAGGAAGAAGCCCCGGGGCAGGCAGAAGGTCAGCACCTCGGCCAGGGTCGCGCCAGCCTCGGCCCGCAACAGGCCCTCCTGGGGGTCGAAGGTGATGAAGTGGTCCAGGCGGCGGGTGGTCAGCAAGGTCCCGCCTTGGTTTAGGCAGGCGTCGCCATAGCTGCGTCCCTGGCCATAGGCCAGCACCGGGCCCTCCAGGCCCGCCAGGGGCAGGGGCTGATGGCGCCAGGACAAGGGGCGGGCGTCCTGCTCCACTCGGGGAAAGCGACCCCAACTTTGATATGCGCTCATAGGGCGGTCATCACCACGATGGCCAGGATCACCAGTCCGGTGACGTAGCTGGCCTGGTCTTTGATCACGAAGAGCACCGGGTCGTCGACGATCTCGCCCCGGTGGGCCAACAGCCAGAAGCGGCTGATCCAATAGAGCATGGCCGGGCAGATGAGCCACAGCCAGGTGGGGTTGCGGTAGAGCTGGTTGACCAGGGGGCTGCTCAAATAGAGGGTGAAGACCAGGGCCGCCAGGTAGCCCGAGGCCAGACCGCCGCAGAGCAGGAAGGGTTGGTCGTCCTTGCGGTAGCCCCGGCCCAGGGATTGGGTCTTCTCCACCTTGGCCAGATGGTGCAACTCGGCGTGGCGCTTGCAGAAGGCCAGGCTCAGGAACAGGAAGGTGGTGAAGATGGTGAACCAGGCGGAGAGGGGCACCTGGCCGGCCTCGCCGCCGGCGATGACCCGCAGGGTGTAGAGCCCGGCCAGGATCAGGATGTCCAGGACGACCTCGCGCTTGAGTCGCCAGGAATAGGCCAGGGTGAGCCCCAGGTAGACCAGCATGCAGACCAGAAGATCGCCGCCCACCCAGGCCCCCAGGCCCAGGCCGGCCAGGGCCAGCAAGGGAATCAGCGCCAGGGCCAGGGCCAGGGGAAACTCCCCGGCGGCCAGGGGGCGGTCGCGCTTGGTGGGGTGTTGGCGGTCGTTGGCCAGGTCCAACAGGTCGTTGAGCAGATAGACGCTGGAGGCCAGGAGGCAGAAGGCGGCGAAGGCCAGGCCGGTCGACTCCCAGATTTTCAGGTTCCACCAAAGATGGGCCCCGGCCATGGGGGCGAAGAGCAGCAGGTTCTTGACCCATTGCTGGACCCTGAGGGCCTTGATCAGGACCTTGAGCGCCCCGCGCCGGTGGGGGCGGTCGATGGTCAGCCCCGGCGCCCCGGCGGCCTCCACCCTGGCCGCCAGGCGGCGGGGGGCGTCCACCAGGATGGCCTGTTGGCAGCCCAGCCAGATTGGCAGGTCGCGGGGTCCGTTGCCGGCATAGGCCAGGGGTTGGCCGGGATAACGGGCCTGGAGGGCGGCCAGCTTGCGCGCTCCGGTCAGGTTGGTGGCCTCGTCGCTGGCTAACACCTCGTCGAAAAGATCGAGATGCTCGGCCACCGCCCGGGCCACGGCCTGGTTGGCCCCGGTGGCCAGGACCAGGTGGTCCCCGGCCGCGCGGCGTTGGCGCAGATAGGCGATCAGGGGCTCATGATAGGGCAGGGCGGCCGGATCCAGGCTGACGCGCCGGGCGATCTGGGCCTTGAGCTGGGCCTTGCCGCGCAGCAGCCAGATCGGCAGCAGGAAAACCAGGAGCAGCCTGGTCTTGAGCAGCAGGGCCACCTGCTCCCAGAGAGTGTCCGAGCGCACCAGGGTGCCGTCCAGGTCCGCGCAGATGATCTTGGGGTCGGGCATGGGCCGTTGGTTTCCTTGATCTGGGGCGGCTTGGGCTTGGCCCGGGATCGAACGGGGCAGGGCCATCCGTGGAGCACACCCGAAAAGTATCACACAATGCCGCCAACCCCAACGTCCAAGCTGTCCACCTCGCCATCCTCCGGAAAAGGGCGAATAGGGACTCAACCGGCGGCGGGGGTGTGCTATCCTGGCCCCCGCCCCAAACCGGGCGCGCCACACCTCCAGCCGGGGAGACAGCCATGGAGTTCAACCATACCAAATATGAGGTCAAGGACGGGGTGGCCCTGGTGACCCTGCACCGTCCCGAGCGTCTCAACGCCTTCACCCCCACCATGCGGGAGGAACTGAAGCAGCTCTTCGCCCAAGCCGACCAGGACGACCAGGTGCGGGCGGTGGTGGTCACCGGCGCCGGCCGGGCCTTTTGCGCCGGGGCCGATCTCTCCGGCGGCGGAAGCACCTTCGACCGCCGGGACCAGGAGGGCGAGCCGGTGCGCCTGGGCGCTCACCGCGACGGCGGCGGCCAGGTCTCCCTGGCCATCCACGCCTGCCGCAAGCCGGTGATCGCGGCCATCAACGGCCCGGCGGTGGGGGTGGGCTTCACCATCACCCTGGCCATGGACCTGCGGGTGGCGGCCGAGGACGCCAAGCTGGGCCTGGTCTTCGCCCGGCGCGGGGTGGTGCTGGAGGCCTGCTCCTCCTGGTTCCTGCCTCGCCTGGTGGGCATGGCCAAGGCCAGCGAGTGGGTCTACAGCGGCCGCACCTTCACCGCGGCCCAGGAAAAGGACAGCGGCCTGTTCAACTACGTCCTGCCAGCGGACCAGGTGCTGCCCAAAGCCCTGGAGCTGGCCCGCGAGATCGCCCAAAACACCTCGGCCATGTCGGTGACGCTCTCCAAGGCCCTGCTCTGGCGCGGCCAGGCCCTGCCCGATCCCCAGTCGGCCCACCTGGCCGACTCCCGGGTCTTCCTCTGGGCCGGCCGCCAGGCCGACGCCCGCGAGGGCATCCAGGCCTTTCTGGAAAAGCGTCCGCCCCGGTTCAGCCTCAGCCCCACCCAGGACCTGCCCGACTTCTACCCCTGGTGGCAGGAGCCCAAGGTCTAATCCGCATCCGCCAACCCACCTCCTGGCGGCGGGCCACTGGCCGGCCGCCAGGCGTTATCAATCCTTTCTTTGTCCAGGCCCCCACTTTTGTAACTAACAGCGTTATCAACCCGCCAGACAGTCACGCAGGGCGTGATCCCCCGCATTTCCACTAGTTATATAGAGCGGCCAGTATTGTGAATTAGTGAACACAGCTATTTTATAGTTGTCGGGGCGGACGCCAGGAGAATATGCTTAAATTGTTACTTAATAACGTCTAGCGTTATTTTAGGCACAGAGAGGGCCATGCCGCGCAAACAAACCCATTTCATCCAGGCCCTGGCCCGGGGGCTCAGCATCCTCCAGGCCTTTTCCTCCGACCGCCCCTCCCTCACCCTGTCCCAGATCGCCGACCTGACCAGCATGAACCGCACCGCGGTCCAGCGTTTCACCGACACCCTGGTGGAGCTGGGCTTCCTGGTGCGCAACCGCCACAAGGAATTCTTCCTGGGCCCCCAGGTGCTTTCCCTGGGCTACGCCTACCTGGGCAGCTCCCAGCTGCGCCGCCTGGCCGGGACCTACATCAACCAGGCGGCCGAACGCCTGGGCTGCACCATGAACCTGGCCATCCTGGACGACCTGGAGGTGATCTTCGTCCACCGCCACGAGGTGCGGCGCTACCTGAAATTCGACCTCCAGCCCGGCTCCAAGCTGCCGGCCCAGCTCACCGCCTCGGGCAAGGTGCTGCTGGCCTCGCTGGACGACGACGACCTGCGCCAGCGCCTGGAGCGCATGGACCTGCACGCGGTGACCGCCAATACCATCGTGGACCGTGAGGCGCTCTGGCGAGACCTGATGCGTTGTCGCGAAACCGGCCTGGGAGTCTGCGATCGCGAGCTGTCCCTGGACCTCCACGCCCTGGGGGCGCCTCTGCTCAACGCGGTGCCCCAGGTGGTGGCGGCGGTGAACCTGTCCATGCCCGCCAGCGACCATCCCGGCCCCTTGTGGGAGGAGCGCCGCCAGGGCTTGGTCGCCCTGGGTCGCGAACTATCGGGCCTGTTTGGCTATCAAGGCCCCTATCCCCTGATGCCCACCGGCCCGGCCCAGGGAGGCCTGTTATGAACGTCGGCAACCTGCTACGCATCAGCGCCGCCAAGTTTGGCCAGCACACCGCCGTGGTCTCCGACCAGGGTCGGCTCGGCTTCGCGGCCTTCGACCGCCGCAGCGACCAACTGGCCGGGGCGCTGTTGGCCGCCGGCCTGCGTCGGGGCGACCGGGTGGCGATGCTGTTCTTCAACGGCCAGCCCCTGGTGGAGGCCTACTTCGCCACGGTCAAGGCCGGCCTGGTGGCCACGCCCATCAATTTCCGCCTGGTGGCCCCGGAGATGGAATACATCCTCAACGACTCGGGGGCGCGGGCCTTGCTTCACGGCCCGGAGTTCGACCAGGTGGTGGGCCAGGTGCGCGACCGCTGTCCGGAGCTGAAGCTGGTGCTGCGCCCCGGCGGCGGCGACGCCTTGGATTACGAGGCCTTCCTGGCCTCGGGCCAGGCCCTGCCCCCCTTGGCCGACCTGGGCGAGGCCGACCAGTGCCAATTGATGTACACCTCCGGCACCACCGGCCGACCCAAGGGCGCGGTGATCAGTCACGGCAACGTGCTCTGGAACCTGATGAACACCATCCTGGGCCGCGAGGACCAGCCCGGCCAGGTCTCGCTGGTGGTGGGGCCGCTCTACCACACCGCCGCGCTCAACAACCATTTCACCATCCAGGTGGCCCTGGGCGGGACCAGCGTGCTGGTCAGCCATTTCGAGCCCCAGGACCTGCTGCGCACCATCCAGGCCGAGCGGGTCAACCTGATCAGCGGTTCGCCGGCCTTCTACCATCTGCTGATGCAGCAGCCCGGGGCCTGGGACTTCGACCGCTCCTCCATCACCAAGTGCACCGCCGGGGCCGACAAGCTCAGCGCCGAGACCAAACGCCGGTTGATGGAGTTCTTTCCCAACATCAAGGGGGTCTACGACGTCTACGGCTGCACCGAGGCCAGCCCCTGCATCACCATCCTCAACGCGGCCCAGTCCCATGAACGCCACGGCTCGGTGGGCCGCGCCTTGGCCTTCCTCCAGGCCCGGGTGGTGGACGAGCTGGACCGGCCGGTGGCGGTGGGCCAGGTGGGCGAGTTGGTCTGCCAGGGGCCCAACATCATGCAGGGCTACCACAATCAACCCCAGGCCACGGCCGAGGCCATCCGCGACGGCTGGCTGCACACCGGAGACCTGGCCTACATGGACCCCGAGGGCTTCTTCTACATCGTGGACCGCAAGAAGGACATGATCGTCAGCGGCGGCGAGAACATCTACCCCCGCGAGATCGAGGAGGTCCTTTACCACCATCCGGCCATCGCCGACGTGGCGGTGGTGGGCGAGCCCGACCCGCTCTGGGGCGAGTCGGTCAAGGCGGTGGTGGCGCTCAAAACCGGGGCCAGCCTGTCCGAGGCCGAGGTCGTCGAATATTGCAAGCAGCACCTGGCCAGCTACAAGAAGCCGCGCCAGGTGGTCTTCGTGGACCGGTTGCCGCGCAACGCCTCGGGCAAGGTGCTCAAGCGCGAGCTGCGCGGGAGGGTGGACCATGGCGCGCCGGCCGGGGGGGCGGTGCACTCATCCTGAGGAAATGGGAGGAAGTCATGCCCGGATCTCGTCGCTCCAAACCCGTCATCCTGGTCCTGGCCCTGGCCTGGCTGGCCTGTCTGGCCGCCCCGGCCGCGGCCGCCGACGTCCGCCTGGCCATCGGCACCGCCTCCACCGGCGGCACCTGGTATCCCCTGGGCGGGGGCGTGGCCAACATGATCAACAAGTACGTGCCTGGCTACCAGGCCGCGGCCCACCCCTCCGGAGCCTCCATCGAGAACATCCGGGCGGTGGCCACCGGCAAGGACGCGGTGGCGCTGTCCATGCCCGACACCGCCTACCACGCCTTCAACGGCCTGGAGGCCTTCAACGGCAAGCCGGTCAAGGACCTGCGCGGCCTGATGGCCACCTATCCCATCGACATCCAGTTCTTCGTTCCGGCCGATAGCTCGGTCAAGACCATCAAGGACCTCAAGGGCAAGAAGGTGGCGGTGGGCGCGCCCGGCAGCGGCACCGAGGCCATGGCCCGCTACGTGCTCAAGGTCTATGGCCTGACCTATGACGACATCGACGAGCAGTTCCTCTCGGCCACCGAGACCGCCGAGGCCCTGAAGGACGGCAACATCGACGCCGGCATCGTCACCCTGGGCACCCCGGCCCCGGCCCTGATGGACCTGGCCACCCAGCGCGACATCCGCTTCCTGGACATCGAGCCCGAGGTGGGCGACAAGATCAACAAGGAGTTCCCGGCCTACTTCCCCCGTACCATCCCGGCCGGCACCTACAAGGGCCAGGACAAACCCCACCACACCCTGGCCTGGATGGGCTTGTTCGTCATCGACGCCAAGACCGGCGACCAGTTGGCCTACGACATCGTCAAGGCGGTTTTCGAGCACAAGGACGAGTTGGACAAGATTCACGCCCAGTTCAAGGGCATCACCCTGGAAAACGCGGTCAAGGGCATGCCCATCCCCTGGCATTCCGGCGCGGAGAAGTATTTCAAGGAAAAGGGCGTGCTGAAATAGCATCCAGCGGCGGCGGCCCCGGCCCCCCGGAGCCGCCGCCGATCGCGAGGAGCCATGCGCCGCGTCGCTTGCCCCATCCTGTTGATCCTGCTGGCCGCCGGCCTGACCCATGCGCCGGCCTGGGCCGGATCGCCGGAGTTGGCCCTCCAGGTCTACGCCGAGGACCAGCCCCGGCCCGGCCTGGTGCTGCCGCTGCGGGCCGGCTCGCGGCTGACGGTCTCCTTCTTCCACAGCTACGATCGGGCCGATTTCGCCGAGCACTACCAGGTGATCGGCCCGGGGGGGATATTGCTCACCAACATGACCTTCCGCTCGATGCTCAACGGACAAGGCTTCGAGCTGGGCCGCTATCGCGCCCATGCCGACGGCTCGGCCGAGCTGGCGGAGATCAACCAGCGCCTGGGGGAGATCGTCTTCCGCCTGGGCTCGCCGGACCTGGCCAACCACCGCCTGAGCGTGGACGGCCAGGCCCATCGCCTGTTGGACTATTTCGCGCCCGGGACCCTCCTGCGCCTGCGGGTGGAGCCCACGCCCCCGTCCCGGGCCTGGGCCCGGGCCCCGCGCCAGACCCCCCACCCCGAGGAAAGACCATGACAGACAAGGCAAGCGGCGGCGAGGTCAATTGGCTGCAAACCCTGGTGAAGGCGATCGCCCTGGGCATGGCCGCCTTCCAGATCTACACCGCGCAGTTCGGCCTGTTTTCGGCCATGGTGCAGCGGCCGGTCCACCTGTTGTTCGCCTGCGCCCTGGTGTTCCTCACCTTCCCGGCCAGCAATCGCCACCAGGGACGGGCCTATCCCAAGGCCCTGCGCGCCCTGGACCTGGGCCTGGTGGGCTTAAGCGTGCTGGTGCTGGTTCACCTGGCCTACAGCTACAAGACCCTGGCCATGCGCGGCGGCGCGGCCAGCGAGACCGATCTCTGGCTGGGCGGGCTGGCCATGCTCCTGGTGTTGGAGTGCACCCGCCGTCTGATGGGCTGGGCCCTGCCCATCATCACCTTCGTGGCCCTGGCCTACACCATGTGGGGACACGCCATCCCCGGCCTGTGGGGGCACTTCCCCCTGGACCTGGAGCAGCTCATCAGCTACCAGTACCTGACCACCGAGGGCCTGTTTGGCATCCCCCTGGGGGTCAGCGCCAGCTTCATCTTCATCTTCATCATGTTCGGGTCCTTCCTGGTCAGCTCCGGCACCGGCGAGTTCTTCATCAAGTTCGCCAACGCCATCGCCGGCCACCTGCGCGGCGGTCCGGCCAAGGTGGCGGTGATAAGCAGCGCCTTCTTTGGCACCATCAGCGGCTCGGCGGTGGCCAACGTGGTCAGCACCGGCTCCTTCACCATCCCCTTGATGAAGAAGATCGGCTATCGGCCCCAGTTCGCCGGGGCGGTGGAGTCGGTGGCCTCCACCGGCGGGCAGTTCATGCCTCCGGTGATGGGCGCGGGGGCCTTCATCATGGCCGACATGCTGGGGGTGGGCTACTTCGAGGTCTGCAAGGCGGCCATCATCCCGGCCTGCCTCTACTACTTCGCCCTGCTCTACATGGTGCACATGGAGGCGGTCAAGACCGGGCTCACCGGCCTGTCCCGGGCCGAGCTGCCCCACCTGGGGCCGGTGCTGCGCCAGGGCGGCCACCTGATGATCCCGGCCTTTTTCCTGATCTTTCTGCTCACCCTGGGCTATTCGCCCATGAAGTCCGGCCTGTGGTCCATCATCGCGGTGATGGTGGTAAGCGGCCTGCGCAAGGCCACCCGCATGGGCTGGCGCGACGTGATCGCGGCCATGGAGCGGGGGGCCAAGGGCTGTCTGGAGGTGGCCCTGGCCTGCGCCTGCGCCGGCATCGTCATCGGCTGCGTCACCCAGACCGGCCTGGGCCTGAAGTTCTCGGGACTGGTCATCGACGCGGCCGGCGGCAACCTGATGCTCTCCCTGGTGATGGTGATGCTGGCCTCCATGGTGCTGGGCATGGGGCTGACCACCTCGGCGGCCTACATCCTCACCGTGATCCTGGGCGGGCCGGTGCTGATCGAGCTGGGGGTGCCGGCCATCGCGGCCCATTTGTTCGTCTTCTACTACGCCTGCCTGTCCTGCATCACTCCGCCGGTGGCCCTGGCCGCCTTCGCCGGGGCGGCGGTGGCCGGCAGCCGGCCCTTCCCCACCGGCTTCGAATCCATGCGTCTGGCGGCCATCGCCTACATCTCGCCCTTTTTCTTCGTCTACAGCCCGGTGCTGATCTGGCGAGGGGAATGGTGGGAGATCGCCCTGGCCTGCCTGACCGCCATCCTGGGCAGCATCGCCCTGGGTTCTGGCCTGATGGGCTACCTGCGCACCCGGCTCAATTGGGCCATGCGCCTGCTGTTGCTGCTGGCTGGCTTTGGCCTGATCAAGCCGGGCTTGTACACCGACCTTTTCGGGGCGGCGGTGTTGGGCGGCATGTACCTCTGGCAGGCGCGGGGCCTGCGCGCGACCGCGCTCGCCAACCCGGTCCGGAGCTGAGGCCATGCGCGGCATCGACGATCTGCTGCGCCAGCGCGCCCTGGAGCGTGGCGACCAGACCTTCCTGGTCTGTCCGGGGCAGGAGTTCTCCTTCCGCGAGATGGAGCGCCGGGTCGGCTGCATGGCCGCCGGCTTGGCCGGACGGGGGCTGCGGCCTGGTGATCGTTGCGCGCTGCTGTTGGGCAACGGCCCCCACTTCATCACCGCCTGGTGGGGGTTGATGCGTCTGGGCGCGGTGATGGTCCCGGTCAACCTGCGCCTGACCGCCCGCGAGGCGGCCTACATCATCAACCACTGTGGGGCGCGTCTGGCCCTGACCGGACCAGAGTCCGCCCCGATCCTGGCCGAGTTGATCCCCCTCTGTCCGGGGGTGAAGGCCTGGCTGACCCCGGAGGACCTGGATCTCTATCTGGACCTTTCGCCGCGCCAGGAGCCCTCGCCGGCCGGGCCGGACCACCTGGCCAGCGTCCTCTACACCTCGGGCACCACCGGCTTTCCCAAGGGCGTGATGCACAGCCAGGCCAACTATCTGCGCACCGCGGCCGCCTTCGCCGCCACCGCCCGCCTGGCCCCTGGCGACCGCCTGCTGACCTGCAACCCGCTCTTTCACGTCAACGCCCAGTTCTATTCCCTGCTGGGCAGCCTGCAGGCCGGCTCCACCTGCGTGTTGATGGAGAAGTTCAGCGGATCGCGGCTTTGGGACTGGACCCGCCAACACCGGGCCAACAAGCTGGTCCTGCTCCTGGCCCTGACCACCATCCTTTGGGGCCGTCCGCCCCAAGCCGACGACGCCGACCACCCGGTGGAGCTGGTGGTGGCCGGCGGCGCGCCCAAGGGCCATTACCAAGATTTCGAGCGCCGTTTCGGGGTCAAGCTGCAAACCCTCTACAGCCTGACCGAGGCTCCCCTGGCGGTGATGGGCCATCCCGACGAGCCTTGCACCGAAGGCGCGGTGGGCCGGCCCATGCTGACCCCGGACCAGGAGCCCAACCAGGTGCGGGTGTTGGACCAGCAAGGGCGGGAGCGGCCGCCGGGAGAAGCCGGGGAGATCGCCATCCGGAACGCGGCCCTGATGCGGGGTTATTTCCAGGACTCCGAGGCCAGCGCCCGGGCCATTCCCGACGGCTGGCTGCGCACCGGCGACCGGGGGATGATGGACGCTCAAGGGCGGCTGTATTTCCTGGGTCGGGCCAAGGACGTGATCCGGGTCAAGGGCGAGAACGTGGCCGCGGTGGAGGTGGAGCAGGCCCTGGCCAGCCATCCGGCGGTGGAGGAGGCGGCGGTGCTGGGGGTGGAGACCGCCGATAGCGTGGGCGAGCAGAGCATCCTGGCCTGCGTGGTCTGGCGGGCGGGGCGGGCGGCGGGGTGGACGGAGCTGGCCGAACACTGCCGGGCCAGGCTGGCTGATTTCAAGGTTCCGCGCCTGTGGCAGGCCTGGGACGAACTGCCCAAAAACGCCATGAACCGGGTGGTCAAGAACCGCCTGGCCGAATCCTGGCAGGCGGCCGGGGCGGTCTTCGACCGCGGCCGCTAGCCGGGAGATTCATTCGGGAGACGAGCCGATGTCAGATCAGGAGCAGATCAGCATACCCCGCGAACTCTTGGAAGCCCTGCTGGACAACCCCCACGAGTCCCAGATCCTGGTGGACGCCCAGGGCATCGTGCGTTTCATCAGCTCCCACAACGAGCCGCTTTACCGCACCAGCCAGGGGGAGTCCATCGGCCGCCACATCCTGGAGCTGAACCCCGACTCCGAGCTGCCCCGGGTGCTGCGCACCGGCCGGGCCGAGATCGGCAGCCTGTTCCGCCTGCACGGCAAGGAGCGTTTCGTGGCCCGCATCCCCCTGCGCGACCGGGAGGGCAACGTGGTGGGCGCGGTGGGCAAGCTGCTCTTTTGGCACCCGGAGAAGGTCAAACAGATGGTCCGCCAGTTGGAGGTCATGGAGAGCCGCCTGGACTACTACCAAAAGGAACTGCACACGGTCTACAGCAGCCGTTATTCCATGCAGCGCATCGTGGGCGAGAGCCGGCCCTTGCGCGAGGCCAAGCGGGTGGCGGCCCAGGCCGCGGCCAGCGACCTGGACGTGCTGATCACCGGCGAGACCGGCACCGGCAAGGAGGTCTTCGCCCACGCCATCCACCTGCAAAGCGCGCGCGGCGGCCGCCCCCTGGTGCGGGTCAACTGCGCCTCCATTCCCCAGGAGCTTTTCGAGTCCGAGCTGTTTGGCTACGAGGCCGGGGCCTTCACCGGGGCCCAGAAAAAGGGCAAGCCCGGCAAGTTCGAACTGGCCGACAAGGGCGCCATCTTCCTGGACGAGGTGGGCGACCTGCCCCTGGCCCTGCAGGCCAAGCTGTTGCGGGTGATACAGGAGCGCGAGGTGGAGCGGCTGGGGGCCACCCGCACCCTGAAGCTGGATTTCCGGGTCATCGCCGCCACCAACCGCGACCTGGCGGACATGATGGAGGCGGGCCAGTTCCGGCGCGACCTCTTCTATCGCCTCAACATTTTCCCCCTGGCCACCCCGCCCCTGCGCGAGATCCGGGAGGACATCCCGCCCCTGGCCTATCACCTCCTGGCCCAGGTGCGCCAGGTGCACAGCGAGGCCCCCCGTCGCATCGCGCCCGAGGCCATGCAGTGCCTGTTGGACTACGACTGGCCGGGCAACGTGCGGGAGCTCAAGAACGCTCTGGAACGGGCCGCCACCGTGGCCCGCGAGGGCCTGATCCAGCCCGAGCACCTGCCCCAGGAGTTGCGCCAGGTGGACCGGCCGCCCGCCAGGGTCCGACCCGCTTCCCTGCGTCAGGAGGTGGCCAGCGCCGAGCGCCAGGCCATCGAGCGCGCCCTGCGCTTCACCGCCGGCAACCGCAGCCTGGCCGCCCGGCTGCTGGGCATCCACCGCTCGGGTCTGCACCAGAAGATGCGGGCGCATGGCATCGAGACCCGCGAAGGCGTCTAGAAAACTAGACACTGTCTAAAATGCTAGACAGGGTCGAGTCTGAACCGGTTCGAGAAAAGTGAATAGTTATCTTATAGTTGCAATATAGCTGCCAGGGGCCTGTCTAGAATCATCGACACCAGCCGGCGCCCCCCTTCACCCGCCGCGCTCCGGGATGATCCGCGCCAGTCATTCGTTATAATAATATTAATGATAACAGATTTATAACTCAAGCATGCCAGCTTGGCACCGTCCTTGCTCTCTTGTATTAACGGCCGGCCTGCGCGCCGCTCATCAGCAAATACCAACCTGAGAGCAGGAGACTCCCATGGATTTCACGATTCCCGAGAACCTGACCATGATGGTCGACACCGTCCGCCGCTTCGTCAAGAAAGACCTGGAGCCCATCAGCCAGCAGGTGGAGGACGACGACCACATTCCCGACGAGATCGTG